>Ga0070698_100005702_pt1 | contig 13628 bp, 10 predicted proteins | sample KBSK1502metaG_FD_65477 | JGI IMG/M metagenome (GOLD analysis project Ga0070698, IMG submission 65477) | Corn, switchgrass and miscanthus rhizosphere microbial communities from Kellogg Biological Station, Michigan, USA - KBS K1-50-2 metaG | ecosystem: Host-associated > Plants > Roots >... | reverse complement strand
CTCGGCCACATCAAGGATCCGGTGCGGCGCAAGCGCATCGCCCGCGAGACCATGGATCTTTATGCGCCGCTCGCCTCGCGCATCGGCATGGAGAACGTCAAGCGCGAGCTCGAGGAACTGGCATTCGCCGAGCTCAATCCCGACGGCCGCGCCTCGGTGCTGGCCCGCCAGGACTATCTGCGCGAGCGCGGCGAGCGGCTGGTGCCGCAGATCGAGGCCGAGCTGGTCAAGACGCTGAAGGACGGTGGGCTCGAAGCCCAGGTCTCGGGCCGCGAGAAGATGCCCTATTCGATCTGGCGCAAGATGCAGACCAAGAACGTGTCGTTCGAGCAGCTCGCCGACATCATGGCCTTCCGCATCATCGTCGCCGACGTGGCCGAGTGCTACCAGGCGCTCGGCCTGCTGCACGGCCGCTACCAGGTGCTGCCGCAGCGCTTCAAGGACTACATCTCGGTGCCCAAGCCCAACGGCTACCGCTCGCTGCATACCGGCGTGATCGGCCCGCTCGGCCAGCGCATCGAAATCCAGATCCGTACCGCCGAGATGCAGGACCAGGCCGAGCGCGGCGTCGCCGCGCACTGGATCTACAAGCAGGGCGGGCCGTCGACCGACGCGCCGCAATATGCCTGGCTGCGCAGCCTGATCGATATTTTGGACAAGGCGCCCAATGCCGAGGAGTTTCTCGAGCACACCAAGCTCGAGATGTTCCAGGACCAGGTGTTCTGCTTCACGCCCAAGGGCAAGCTGATCGCGCTGCCGCGCGGCGCCACCCCGATCGACTTCGCCTATGCCGTGCACAGCCAGGTCGGCGACACCTGCGTCGGCGCCAAGATCAACGGCCGCATGCTGCCGCTGCGTACCCAGCTTTCCAACGGCGACCAGGTCGAGATCGTCACCTCGAAGGCGCAGACGCCGTCGCCGACCTGGGAGCGCTTCGTCGTCACCGGCAAGGCCAAGGCGGCGATCCGCCGCTACATCCGCACGCGCCAGCGCGAGCAGTACATCCAGCTCGGCCGCTCGCTGCTCGACAAGTCCTTCCACGAAGAGGGCTACGAGGTCACCGAGAAGGGCCTCGACGGCGTGCGCGCCAATTTCAAGCAGGCGACCACCGACGACCTGGTCGCCGCCGTCGGCGCCGGCCTGCTCGGCGCGCGCGAGGTGCTGACGGCGGTCTATCCCGGCCTCAAGCAGCCGCGCAAGCCAGGCGGCGCCGATGTCGTGCCGATTTCGCGGGCGCGCAACAAGGCCAAGGCCGCCGACCGCGGCCGCGGCAAGAAGGAAGCCGGCCAGATCGCCATCCGCGGCCTGATCCCCGGCATGGCCGTGCATTTCGCCCGCTGCTGCCATCCGCTGCCCGGCGACCGCATCGTCGGTATCATCACGACCGGCAAGGGTGTCACCATCCACACCATCGACTGCGCCACGCTGGAGAGCTTCTCCGAGGCGCCCGAACGGTGGATCGATGTCGGCTGGGATTCGGTGGGCGAAAGCGCGCCTGGCGTCTACACCGGCCGGCTCAAGATCACCGTCGCCAACCAGCCGGGCAGCCTGTCGAGCCTGTCGACGGTGATCGCCCGCCACGAGGGCAACATCTCCAACCTGCGCATCGTCAACCGCTCGATGGATTTCTTCGACATGGTGATCGACGTCGAGGTGGCCGACGTCAAGCACCTGGCCGACATCACGGCGGCGCTGCGCGCCACGCCCGCCATCAACGCCGTCGAGCGCGCCCGCAATTGAAGACAATCATACCTCCCCCGTCATACGGGGGAGGTGGCCCCGCAGGGGCCGGAGGGGGAAGGCCTCAGTGGAGATGAGTCTGATTTCAGATCTGAAACTTTCGAAAGCCTCTGCGTTGCCTTCCCCCTCCCAGCCTCCCCCGTATGACGGGGGAGGGGTTACGAGCGAGTGATATGCCTGCGCCCCACCCCCTGCGCCTCGGAGTGAACATCGATCACGTCGCCACGGTACGCAACGCGCGCGGCGGCCGGTTGCCCGATCCGCTCCGGGCCGCGCGCATCGCCGAGGCCGCTGGCGCCGACGGCATCACCGCTCACCTGCGCGAGGACCGCCGGCACATCGTCGACGACGACATCGAAGGCCTGATGCGCGAGCTCAAGCTGCCGCTCAACTTCGAGATGGCGGCGACTAACGAGATGGTCGACATCGCGTTGCGCCACCGCCCGCACGCCGCCTGCATCGTGCCGGAGAAGCGCGAGGAACGGACGACCGAAGGCGGCCTCGATGCGGCGGGCCAGCACAATCATCTGAAGCCGATGATCGCCCGCCTGCGCGACGCCGGGATCCGCGTCTCGTTGTTCATCGAGGCCGATCCGCGCCAGCTCGAGGCCGCGGTCGCGCTGGGCGCGCCGGTCGTCGAGCTGCATACCGGCCGGTATTGCGAGCTCGAGGGCGAGCCGCAGCGCGCCGAGCTTGTGCGCCTGCAGAAGGCGGCGGCGCTCTGCGCCAGGCTCGGCCTCGAATGCCATGCCGGCCATGGGCTGAGCTACGCCGATGTCGGCCCGGTGGCGGCGATTGCCGAGGTGCGCGAGCTCAATATCGGCCACTTCCTGGTCGGCGAGGCGATCTTCGTCGGGCTGGAGCAGGCGATCCGCGAGATGCGCCGCATCATGGATGCCGCCCGCGGCGGAGGAGCCAACCGGTGATCATCGGCATCGGCAACGACCTTATAGACATCAGACGGATCGAGAAGTCGCTGGAACGCTTCGGCAACCGCTTCGTGCAACGGATCTTCACCGAGACTGAACAGAAGCGCTCGGACGGCCGGGCGACGCGGGCGGCGAGCTATGCCAAGCGCTTCGCCGCCAAGGAGGCTTGCGCCAAGGCGCTCGGCACCGGCCTGCGCCGCGGCGTGTTCTGGCGTGACATGGGCGTGGTCAATCAGCGCGGCGGCAGGCCCACCCTGGCACTGACCGGCGGCGCATTGGCGCGGCTGCAAGAGATCATCCCGGCCGGAATGTCGCCGCAAATCGACCTGACCTTGACTGACGAATATCCCATGGCGCAGGCGATTGTGATCATTTCCGCGGTCCCCCGTCCATGAGTCGTGGCGTCCCTTGCATTTTGCAGTGCTCCCATGCCGCGCCCGCAGCGGGAGACAGTGGCTTTGCGCCCTGCTATAGGCGCGGCTCGTTTAAACTGGTACGGCGATGACAGACGTGGTTGAACGTCGCAAGCGTGGACAGGACAAGGCCGGCGGCTGGGCAGAAACCATCCGCACGGTGGTTTATGCCGTCCTGATCGCGCTGGTCGTGCGCACCTTCGCCATCGAGCCGTTCAACATCCCGAGCGGGTCGATGATCCCGACCCTGCTGGTCGGCGACTACCTGTTCGTCTCGAAATACTCCTACGGCTACAGCAAGCACTCGTTCCCGTTTTCGCTGGGCCTCTTCTCCGGCCGCATTTTCAGCCATCCGCCCGAGCGCGGCGACGTGGCGGTGTTCAAGTATCCCGGCGACCAGGGCCAGGGCCTCAACCGCACCGACTACATCAAGCGCATCGTCGGCCTGCCGGGCGACCGCATCCAGGTGACCAACGGCGTGCTGCACATCAACGGCACGCCGGTCCAGCGCCTGCGCATCGGCGACTATGTGAAAGGCACCAACGGCCACTATCAGAAAGGCACGCTCTACAGCGAGACGCTGCCCAACGGCCGGCGCTTCACCGTGCTCGAATACACCGACAACGGCATGGCCGACAACACGCCGGAGTTCCTGGTGCCGGCCGGCAACTACTTCGTCATGGGCGACAACCGCGACGACTCGCTCGACAGCCGAACCCGCCTGATGTTGCGCGACTTCTCCGGCACGCCGCGCGATCGCGACCAGCTCGGCTGGTACGTGCCCGCCGAGAACCTGGTCGGCCGCGCCGAATTCATCTTCTTTTCGCACGATCCCTCGGCCGCCGGTTGGTTGGAGCCGTGGAAATGGCCGCAGGCCATCCGCTTCAGCCGCTTCTTCACGGCGATCCACTGAAGCCGACGGACGTCGATCTGGCGGCGCTGGCCGACAAGCTCGGCCATGGCTTTAGCCGACGCGAGCTGGCGATCGAGGCGCTGACCCATCGCGGCGCGCTCGACCGGCGCCCCGACCTCAAGGCCGCCTTCCCTTACGGCAACGAACGGCTGGAGTTCCTGGGCGATCGTGTGCTGTCGTTGGCCATGGTCGACCTGTTGCTCCGCCGCTTCCCGCAGGAACAAGAGGGCCAGCTCGCACGGCGCCACGCTGCCCTGGCGAGCGCGCGCACCCTGACCGAGATCGCCCGGTCGATCGGTCTCGGCGATCACCTGATCGCCTATCCCGGCGCGCCGCCCGCGACGCCGGCTATCCTGTCCGACATGCTCGAGGCGCTTTTAGGCGCGATCTTCCTCGATGCCGGCTTCGCGGCGGCGGCTGCTGCCGTCGAGCGGTTGTGGGGCGAGCGGCTGGGCAGCGCCCATCCCGAACGGCGCCCGCCCAAGACGCAGCTGCAGGAATGGGCGCAGGGCCGCGGTCTTGCCTTGCCGGTCTACCGCCAGGTCGGCCGCGAAGGCTCCGAGCACGAGCCGGTCTTCCTGGTCGAGGTCCGCGTCGGCAGCCTGCCGGCGGCGCAGGGCAGGGGCCAGACCAAGCGCGACGCCGAAAGCGCGGCGGCGAGCTTGATGCTCGAACAGCTCGCCAAGCCATGACCGGGCCGCGCACGCGGGCTGGCTTCGCCGCCATCGTCGGCGCGCCCAATGCCGGCAAGTCGACCCTGGTCAACGCCCTGGTCGGCTCCAAGGTGAGCATCGTCTCGCCCAAGGTGCAGACCACGCGCATGCGGGTGATCGGCATCGCCATGGTCGACTTGGCCGACGACGGACCGGGCGGCTCGCGCGCACAGCTCGTGCTGGTCGACACGCCGGGCATCTTCCGCATCGCCAAGCGCCGCCTCGAGCGGGCCATGGTCGCCGCCGCCTGGCAGGGCGCCGACGACGCCGACCTCGTGGCGCTGGTGGTCGATGCCGAGCGCGGGGTGGGGCCCGAAACGCAGGCCATCGTCGAGCGACTGAAGGAGCGGCGGGCGCCGCGCTTCCTGGTCCTGAACAAGATCGACCTGGTGCCGCGTGAAAAGCTGCTTTCACTCACCGCCGAGCTGAACGCGATCGTGCCCTTCGAGCGCACCTTCATGGTGAGCGCGCTCAAACAGGACGGCGTGAAGGACGTTCTCGCGACCTTGGCGGCGGCGCTGCCGGAAGGGCCGTTCCTCTATCCCGAGGACCAGGCCGCAGACCTGCCGCTGCGCCTGCTGGCGGCCGAAGTCACGCGCGAGCAGGTATTCCTGCAGCTCCATCAGGAGCTGCCCTACGAGGCCGCGGTCGAGACCGAGAAATGGGAGGACCGGCCCGACGGCAGCGTGCGCATCGAGCAGACCATCCACGTCCAGCGCGACGGCCAGCGCGCCATTTTCCTCGGCAAGGGCGGCGCGCGCATCAAGCAGATCGGCGCGCGGGCGCGCCATGAGCTCGGCCAGATGCTGGAGCGGCCGGTGCATCTCTTCCTGCACGTCAAGGTGAGCGAGCGCTGGGCCGACGATCCGGCGCACTATCGCGCGATCGGGCTGGACTACGAGCCCAAGTCATCCTGAGCGCAGCGAAGGATCTCATCGCCCGCAGTCATCGACGACGGCGTCGCCCGGGAAACAGCGAACCTGCGATGATCTTCCATGAGATGCTTCGCTGCGCTCAGCATGATAGAGTTTCTGGCAGGTCCTCAACTCGGCGCGAGATTGAGCGCGTGCAGGACGCCGCCGGTGGCGTCGCGATGGGTGACCGTCATGCTGCCGCTGGTGCCGTCGATCTTGACGTGGCCGAAATGGCACGAGCCTTCGAGTGGCGACAGGTCGAAGCGGCCGGGCGGCGGCACCTTCTGGAAGACGACTTCCGGGCCGAAAGTCTGGTCGAGCGCGTTGGGGCCGAAGCCGCCGGCGCACAGCGGGCCGGACACGAACTCGTAGAAAGGGGTGAAGTCGGTGAAGGCCGCGCGATGGGGATCGTAGCGATGGGTCGCCGCATAGTGCACGTCGGCGGTGATCCAGTGCACGTTGCGGATGTCCTGCTGCTTGATGAAGGCCAGCAGATCGGCGATCTCGAGCTCGCGGCCGAGCGGGCTGCCGTCGTCGCCGTTGGCTACCGCCTCCGAGCCTGACTTGGTGCGGAAGTCGTCATAGACCACGAGTCCCAGCGGCATGTCGGCGGCGATGATCTTCCAGGTCGCGGTCGAGGCCTTGAGTGCCTGCTTCAGCCAGGCGATCTGCTCGACGCCAAGGAAAGCCGTATCGGGTCCGGCGACGGTCTGACGGTTGGGTCCGTTGGGGCCGCGGAAGCTCCGCATGTCGATGCGGAAAAGATCGAGTCGCGATCCCCAGGAAAACTTGCGGTAAAGCCGCATCGGCTCGTCGAGGTCTTGATCGAGCGGCATGTATTCGCGGAACGCCCGCTGGGCGTAGGCGGCCAGCACGGCGACGCTCTTCTGCCGATAGCGCGGGTCGCCATCGAGTCGGCGTTCCCAGTACCAGTTGTCGACGACCTCATGGTCGTCCCACAGCGCCACCATCGGTACTTCCGCCTGGAGGCGGCGCAAATTGTCATCGAGGAAATTGTAGCGATGGTTGCCGCGGAATTCGTCGAGCGTCTCGGCCACTTTTGCCTTGGCGTCGCTCAAAAGGTTCTTCCAGATCCGGCCGTCCGCCAGCTTCTTCTCGGCCGCCAACGGGTTGTCGGCGTAGATCGTGTCGCCGCAATGGACGAAGAAGTCGGGCCCGAGCTTGCGCATGGACTCGTAGATCGTCATGCCGCCCACATCGGGATTGATGCCCCAGCCCTGGCCGACCGTGTCGGCCGACCAGACGAAGCTCACGTCGCCGCCGGAAGCGGGCGGCGTGCGGAAGCGCCCCGTCACCGGCTCGCTCAAAGTCTTGTAGTCGCCGAGATCGAGATAGGACACGCGGTAGAAGACGGTCTGGCCGGGTGGCAGGTCGCGCAGGCGCAGGCGCGACGTGAAGTCGGTGGCCTCGAGCGCCAACGGACCCGTGAGGCGCTTGCTGTCGCTAAAGCTTGCGGTCGTGGCGTAGTCCACGAACATGCGCGCCGGACGGTCCGAGCGGCTCCACACCGTGGCGCCGTCGGCCGCGAAGTCGCCGGTTTGCACGCCCTGCAGGAGCTGCGGTCGCGCCGACGCCGCCGTCTGGGCGAAGACGCGGCGGGGCAGGGCGGCCGCGAGCGCGCCAGACGCCAGCAATCGACGCCGTTTCAACCGGATCATGCGCCAACCTAGCGCGAATCGATGAAACGCGTCATACCCGCCGCATGGATTGGAGCGATGAAGGCATCGTGTTGTCGACGCGGTCCCACGGCGAGACTGGCCTCATTGCATCGCTGCTGACTCGCGATCACGGCCGCCATGCCGGCTTCGTGCCGGGCGGCGTGTCGCGGCGCGCGCGGCCGATCTGGCAGCCCGGCAACCTCGTGAAAGTCGAATGGCGGGCGCGGCTGTCCGAGCAGCTCGGCAACTATTCAGGCGAGCTGCGCGAACCCCATGCGGCGGCAGCCCTCGACGATGCCGCCGAGCTGGCCGGGCTCGCCGCCGCCTGCGCCCTGATCGATGCCGCCCTGGCCGAGCGCGAGTCGCATCCGGCGATATTCGACGGCTTTCGCGCCTTCCTGGGCGCGCTCGGCCATGCGGGCTGGCCTGCCATCTATGTCCGGCTGGAACTTGGGCTTTTGCAGGAGCTGGGCTTCGGCCTCGACCTCGAGAAGTGTGCGGCGACCGGCGCCACCGAGGATCTGGCCTATGTCTCGCCCAAGACCGGCCGCGCCGTGTCGCGGACGGCCGCCGGCCCCTACAAGGAGAAGCTGCTCGAGCTGCCGGCGTTTCTGTCCACCGGCGGGTTGCCGTCGGACGACGATCAACTGCGCAAAGGCCTTGATTTGACGGGTTATTTCCTCGAACGCCACGTGTTTTGGCCGCACAACAAGCCCTTGCCTGCCGCGCGGGCGAGATTTATGGAAACCCTCCAGCGCTAGAATCAACAAGGGCTGCGGCTTGAACCGTGGCCGGTCCCCCTCGAATACGGCCCGCAAGTCCGGTAGATGGCAAAACGCAACAACGTCGTTCCGCTGGCGGTGGTCAAGCCGGTGCAATTCGGACAGGCGCTCCGCGAGCGTTACCTGTCCTACGCGTTGTCGACCATCATGGCCCGCTCGCTGCCCGACGTGCGCGACGGGCTGAAGCCGGTCCATCGCCGCCTGCTCTACGCCATGCGCCAGTTGCGGCTCGACCCCAACAGCGCCTTCAAGAAGAGCGCCCGCGTGGTCGGCGACGTGATCGGCCAGTATCACCCGCACGGCGACCAGTCGATTTACGATGCGCTGGTGCGTCTCGCCCAGGAATTCGCCGCGCGCTATCCGCTGATCGAGGGCCAGGGCAATTTCGGCAATATCGACGGCGATAACCCGGCTGCCATGCGCTACACCGAGGCGCGGCTCACCGAAGTCGCCGAGGCGCTGCTGGCCGGCATCGACGAGAACGCCGTCGACTTCCGGCCCAACTACGACGGCTCGACCGAGGAGCCGGTTGTGCTGCCCGGTGGCTTTCCCAACCTTTTGGCCAACGGCGCCGCCGGCATCGCCGTCGGCATGGCGACCTCGATCCCGCCGCACAATGCCGGCGAGCTCTGCGACGCCCTGCTGCACCTGATCCGTACGCCCAACGCCCGAATCGACACCCTGGTCGACCTGGTCAAGGGGCCGGACTTCCCGACCGGCGGCGTGCTGGTCGAGCCGCGCGAGTCTATGCTCGAGGCCTACAAGACCGGCCGCGGCGCCTTCCGCCTACGCGCGCGCTACCAAGTCGAGCCGCTGCCGCGCGGCCAGTACCGCATCGTCGTCACCGAAATCCCCTACCAGGTCCAGAAGGGCAAGCTGATCGAGCGCATCGCCGAGATCATCAACGCCAAGAAGCTGCCGATCCTCGAGGACGTGCGCGACGAATCGGCCGAGGACGTGCGCATCGTGCTCGAGCCCAGGACCGGCAACGTGCCGGCCGAGCTCTTGATGGAGCAGCTGTTCCGGCAGACCGATCTCGAAATCCGCTTTCCGCTCAACCTCAATGTCCTCGACAAGGACAACACGCCCCGGGTCATGGACCTGCGCGAGGCGCTGCAGGCCTTCCTCGACCATCGGCGCGAAGTGCTGGTGCGGCGCTCGACCTTCCGGCTGGCCGCGATCGAGCGCCGGCTGGAAATCCTCGACGGCTACCTGATCGCCTATCTCAACCTCGACCGGCTGATCAAGATCATCCGCGAGGAGGACGAGCCCAAGCCCAAGATGATCAGGGCTTTCAAGCTCAGCGACCTGCAGGCCGAGGCGATCCTCAACATGCGCCTGCGCGCGCTGCGCCGGCTCGAGGAGTTCGAGATCAAGGGCGAGCACAAGAAGCTCACCGCCGAGCGCCGCGAGCTCAAGGCGCTGCTCAAGGACGAGGATCGGCAGTGGCAGGCGATCGCCGCCGAGGTCCAGGAGACCAAGCGCAAGTTCGGCGGCAAGACCGAGCTCGGCCGCCGCCGCACCGAGCTCGCCGACGCGCCGGCCGAGGTCGAGCATGCGGTCGAGGATTTCGTCGAGCGCGAGCCGATCACCGTAGTGTGCTCCGAAAAGGGCTGGATCCGCGCCGCCAAGGGCCATCTCGACGACAAGGCCGCGGCCGAACTGAAATACAAGGAAGGCGACGGGCCGCGCTTCGCCGTCCATGCCCAGTCGACCGACAAGATCCTGGTGTTCGCCACCAACGGCCGCTTCTACACGCTGGGCTGCGACAAGCTGCCGAGCGCGCGCGGCCACGGCGAGCCGATCCGGCTGATGATCGAGCTTTTGAACGAGCAGGACATCGTGCAGCTCGAAGTGCTGAAGGGCGGCCGCAAGTTCCTGGTCGCCTCGGACGCCGGCCGCGGCTTCATCGTGCCGGAAGACGAAGTCGTGGCGCAGACCAAGAACGGCCGGCAGGTCCTGAATCTGGCCGACCGGGAGAAGGCCCAGACCTTGGCGATCGTTCCCGAGGGTGCGGACTCCGTGGCCGCGCTGAGCGAAGGCCGCAAGCTCCTGATCTTCCCGCTCGAGCAGGTTCCCGAAATGGGCCGCGGTCGCGGCGTGCTGCTGCAGAAATCCAAGGCCGACCGGCTGTCCGATGCGCAGGCCTTCCGGCTCGACGACGGCCTGCCGTGGTCCAACCGCGTCATCCCCGCCAGCGAGCTGAAATTCTGGCGCGGCGAGCGCGCCCAGGCGGGCCGCATGCCCGAAAAAGGCTGGCCGCGCGCCAAGCGCTTCAAGGATTGATCGAATGGACCTGACGCTGCTGTGGAAGACGGTGCTGATCGGCATCGTCGAGGGCATCACCGAGTTCCTGCCCGTCTCCTCGACCGGCCACATCATCCTGGCCGAGGAGCTCCTCCACTTCGAGGGACCGCCCGGCAAGGTCTTCGAGATCGTCATCCAGCTCGGCGCCATCCTCGCGGTATGCGTTCTCTACCGCGTCAAGATCTGGAACACCGTGACCGGCGTGGTGCGGCGCGAGCCCGTCGCCACGCACTTCGCCGCGGCCGTCGTCGTCGCCTTCCTGCCGGCCGCCGTGGTCGGCGTCGCCGCCCACAAATACGTCAAGGCGATGCTCGACAGTCCGGCGGTCGTGGCGGTCGCGCTGATCGTCGGCGGCTTTGCCATCCTGCTGATCGAGCACTTCGCGCAGCGACCGCGCGTCAAATCGGTCGACGACATCGATCTCAAGACGGCGCTGTTCGTCGGCGTCTGCCAGTGTCTGGCCATGATCCCCGGCGTATCGCGCTCGGGCGCCACCATCATGGGCGCGCGGGTTCTTCGCGTGGACCGTGCAACTGCCGCCGAATTTTCCTTCTTCCTGGCCATTCCCACCATGATCGGCGCGGCGGTCTACGATCTCTACAAGAACTGGTCGACGCTCGACTGGCAGGGCAGCGGCTTGATCGCCGTGGGCTTCGTCACGGCGTTCCTTTCTGCCCTGATCGTGGTTGGCGCCTTCGTGCGCTTCATCAGCCGGCACGGCTTCGGCGTCTTCGCCTGGTACCGCATTGCAGCGGGCGCCCTGGCGCTCGCCCTATTGCTCATGCGTTGAAGACCTCAAGGCTTTGGAAAGCCTGCCGAAACCGCCGCTTGGGCGGGGCTTCTTGTGGGCTGGAAAGACGCGCCCAACGTCCTTTTCATCGCCAATGCGCTATGCCATAAACCGGCCGCCGCCGCGCAGGTGGCTCGCGTTGCCAACGCGTTCAAAAAGCAAAGCCTGTAGGGAGTTTTCTCGATGCAACGTCGCAAGTTCCTGCGCACTGCCGGTGTCGGCGGTGCAGCGGCCGTCACGGCGGGCACGCTCGCCGCACCGGCCATCGCCCAATCCATGCCCGAGCTCAAATGGCGGCTCGCCTCGAGCTTCCCCAAGTCGCTCGACACGATCTATGGCGCCGGCGAGTACTTCGCCAAGCGTGTCGCGGCGCTGACCGACAACAAGTTCCAGATCCGCGTGTTCGCGGCCGGTGAGATTGTGCCCGGCCTGCAGGTCGTCGACGCTGTCCAGAACGAGACGGTCGAATGCGGCCACACCGCCTCCTACTACTATGTCGGCAAGGATCCGACCTTCGCCTTCGACACGGCGGTGCCGTTTGGCCTGAACACGCGCCAGCACAATGCCTGGGTCCTGCAAGGCGGCGGGCTCGAGCTGATGCGCGAGTTCTACAAGGACTACAACATGACCTCCTTCCTGATGAGCAACACCGGCGCCCAGATGGGGGGCTGGTGGCGCAAGGAGATCAAGTCGCCCGAGGACATGAAGGGCGTGAAGATGCGCATCGGCGGCTACGCCGGCCAGGTCATGGCCAAGCTCGGCGTGGTGCCCCAGCAGCTCGCCGGCGGCGACATCTATCCGGCGCTCGAGAAGGGCACCATCGATGCCTGCGAATGGGTCGGCCCGTACGACGACCAGAAGCTCGGCTTCAACAAGGTGACGCAGTACTACTACTATCCCGGCTGGTGGGAGGGCAGTGCAGCGCTGTCGCTCTATGTCGGGCTGAAGGCGTGGGATGCCCTGCCGGCCTTGTACAAGGAAGCCATCGCCAGCGCCTGCGCCGACGCCAACACCTGGTCGGTGTCCAAGTACGACGTCCAGAACCCGAAAGCGCTGCGCGAGCTGGTGGCGGGCGGCACCAAGTTCCTGCCCTTCCCGCAGTCGGTGATGGAGGCGTCCTTCAACGCCGCCAACGAGCTCTATGCCGAGACGGTGGCCAAGAACCCCAAGTTCAAGAAGGTCTACGATTCGTGGAAGCCGTTCCGTAGCGAACAGGTCCTGTGGTTCCGCGTCGTCGAGAACACTTTCGACAACTTCATGGCCCGCCAGTCGGCGAACAACAAGCTCTGACGGCCAGAACCGGCCATCCGGTGGAAAAGCCCCGCTTCGGCGGGGCTTTTTCTTTGCCTGATGCTTTACCAGGGCCGACCTTCCGTGGCAGGCTGATTCCGCTGAGTGGAATCAACGCTCTGCAAACAAAAAACGTCCGCGGGAGGACACCATGCAACGTCGCAAGTTCCTGCGCTCCGCCAGTATCGGCGGCGGCGCAGTCGTCGCTGCCGGCACGCTCGCTGCGCCGGCAATCGCCCAATCGATGCCCGAGCTCAAATGGCGACTGACGTCGAGCTTTCCCAAGTCGCTCGATACTCTCTACGGTGCGGGCGAGGTGCTGACGAAGTACGTCGCCGAGATGACCGACAACAAGTTCCAGATGCGCATCTTTGCGGCGGGCGAGATCGTGCCCGGCCTGCAGGTGCTCGACGCGGTGCAGAACGGCACCGTGGAAATCGGTCACACCGCCGGCACCTACTATGTCGGCAAGGATCCGACGTTCGCCTTCGATACCGCCATTCCGTTCGGCACCAACTCGCGCCAGCAGGACGCCTGGATGAACTGGGGCGGCGGCCGCGAGCTGATGAACGAGCTCTACAAGGCCTACAATGTCCACGGCATCGTCTGTGGCGGCACAGGCGCCCAGATGGGCGGGTGGTTCCGCAAGGAGATCAAGACCATAGACGACATGAAGGGATTGAAGTTCCGCATCGCCGGCATCGCCGGGCTGGTGGTCAACCGTGTCGGCGGCGTGGCCCAGCAGATCGCCGGCGGCGACATCTATCCGGCGCTTGAGAAGGGCACGATCGACGCGGCTGAATGGGTTGGCCCCTACGACGACCAGAAGCTCGGTTTCAACAAGATCACGCAATACTACTATTATCCCGGTTGGTGGGAGGGCGGCCCACAGCCTTCCGTCTACGTCAATCTGGAGAAATGGAACCAGCTGCCCAAGGCCTACAAGGCCGTGATCGAGGCGGGCTGCGTCCTGGCGAAGGAATGGATGATCTCCAAGTACGACGCGGAAAATCCCAAAGCGCTGCGCGAGCTTGTATCCTCGGGCACCAAGCTGATGCCCTTCCCGCAGCCGGTGATGGAGGCGTGCTTCACCGCCTCCAACGAGATCTGGGCCGAAATCTCGGCAAAGAACCCGCAGTTCAAGAAGGTCTATGACTC
>Ga0070698_100005701_pt1 | contig 13629 bp, 8 predicted proteins | sample KBSK1502metaG_FD_65477 | JGI IMG/M metagenome (GOLD analysis project Ga0070698, IMG submission 65477) | Corn, switchgrass and miscanthus rhizosphere microbial communities from Kellogg Biological Station, Michigan, USA - KBS K1-50-2 metaG | ecosystem: Host-associated > Plants > Roots >... | reverse complement strand
GCCAGGACACCACGTACCTCATCAGGGGCGGGACGGTCGTGAATCCCGGCGCGGCTCCGATGCCTAACACGGACATCCTGATCCGCAACAACCGGATCGTGTCCGTCGGGCCCGGCGCCTCGGCGGCGAACGCCAAGGTGATCGACGCCGCGGGCAAGTTCATCTATCCCGGCATGATCGACGCCAACACCGGCCTCGGTCTCCAGGAGATAGGTGGCATCTCGACGATGAGCCTCCGCAGCGAGATGGGGCAGTTCAATCCGCACATGAAGGCGCTGGTCGCGCTCAACGTCGAAAGCGAGCTCCTGGGCGTCACGCGAATGAGTGGCGTCACGACGGTGCTCACGTCGCCAACCGGTGGGGTCATCAGCGGCCAGGCCACGCTGATCAATACCGCCGGATGGACGTGGGAAGACCTCGCCGTCGTCCGCACCGCGGGGATGATTATCAACCTTCCCGGCAGCGGTGGCGGTGGTGGTCGAGGCGGTGGCGGCGGTGGACGTGGCGGCGGAGCTCCAGCCGGCAATCCGGCGCAGCTCGCCGCCGACTTCGAGCAGTTCATGACCGAATCGCGCGACTACAGCGCGGGACGTGATGCCGGAACGACGAAGCTCGACCTCATCTACGAGAGCATGCGTCCGTTGTTCAAGAAGGAAGTCCCGGCGATCATCCCCGCCGGCAACGAGCAGTCGATCCGCAACGCCGTTGCGTTCGGAGAAAAGTGGAACATCCGCGTCGTGATCTCAGGCGGCGGCGAAGCATGGAAGGTCCGGAAGTTCCTTGCCGAAAAGAACGTTCCGGTCATTCTCGGCTCGATCGAATCGGCGCCAGACGACAACCTGCCCTACGATGCCGTCTACGCGCAGCCCGGCCTGCTCTACGAAGCCGGCGTGAAGTTCGCCTTCTCGACTGGCTCAGGCAGCAACGCGCGGCACGTCATGTTCCACGCGGCACTGGCAGTCGCGTACGGTCTGCCCGCGGAAGGGGCGCTCAAGGCGCTCACGATCTGGCCCGCCGAGATCCTCGGCGCGGACAAGCAGATCGGGTCGATTGCACAGGGCAAGCTGGCGAACCTGTTCATCACGACCGGCGACCCCCTCGATTTTCGCACGCAGGTGGCCGAGGTCTTCATCAAGGGACGCCAGGTGCCTGACGACGATCGTCACCACCGGCTTTACCTCAAGTACAAGGCGCGGCCGTTGCCGGTGATCGTGCCGTAACGCTTCCGAGGATCGCGAATGGCAAGAGCGCAAAGGGCCTGGAGCCACAGCCCTTTGCGCTTTTGCTTCCTGGCGACGGCACTCGCTCGACTCACCGGTTTACACTCTGCTGTAAGCATTCACGCCGAACCAGATTCGGCTGAAGGTCTCAACGGCTGGATTCCTTAAGGCAGACTCGGCAGGGGCCATATGACAACGTTTTTCGCACGCCGCGTACGAGCGATCATCGTGTTCGGGATGGCGCTCATTGGCTTGAACGGTTGCTCACGAACGATTCACATCAAGGACCTTCTCGATCGGCCGCAGGAGTACAGCGGCAAGACGGTACAAGTCCAAGGCACCGTGACGCAGAGTATCGGCGCGCTCGGAACCGGCGCGTATGAGATCGATGACGGGACAGGAAAGATTTTCGTGATCGCCAGGGGGCAAGGCGTCCCGCGCGAAGGCGCGAAGACCAAGGCGGCGGGTCGTTTCGAGTCGGTGTTCAGTTTCCTTGGTCGTACAATGGCTGCAATCGTCCAGAATCCCTGAGCAGCAGCGAGACTCCTGTTCCACGCATCGCACCGTACGAGAGTAAACAGCGCCCGGATTTCCCCGGGCGCTGTTCGTTTGCGCGCCATCGCGTCTGCGATCAACTCCTACCCGTCAGGGTACGACAGGTCGACTCGTCTTGGGATCGAGGATCGTTTCGATGCGATGGGCCGCCGCGCGCAAGTGCAGCTCTGTTGGCTTGTCGCCTGCCTTCGGTATGGCACGCTGGATCTCGTCGAGGAGGGCGGTGAGTTGACCGCGCAGATGCGACTTCGCATCCTCAGACAGCGGAGCTGGAGGCGTGCCACCAAACCCTCCACCGCCACCAGCCTGTCCCGCGGGCGTCGCCGGCGGATTCATCTTGGTGTTGATCAGAGCGACGTGATCGTTCTGCAACTCGCGACGGAACACGTTGATGATCGTGCTCGCCGCGAACAGCTCTTCCCAGATGCCCTTGCGAACGTCATCGAGCATCGTGTTCAGGGTATAGACCTTGGACTTGTCAGGCGTGGTGCCTTCCAGCTCGAGCAGGCGATTCATCCGTGCGTCCTGCATGAGCGTACCGAGCACGCGCTGTTGCGGCGCGTTAATGCGCGTGATCATGCCGCCGGCCTCAACCCGCTCGCTGATGTCGGGGCGAATGAGATAGGTCGGCGCCTTGAAGACCTTCTCATTGAGGAAGCGGACGGCCTCGGCCTGCTTCGCGCTGCTGACCGGCGTATACACCGAGCCGGTCTGGCCACCCGACTTGTACTGCACCGACGCCCCGGCGACCAGCGTGGCGACGTGGTTGGCTTCGTTGCTCCACTGGCCGACGGTACGGTTGTAGAGCTCGAGCAGGTCGGCGTTGTCGTCGAGCGGGCTCGTCGCCGCGTCCTTCAGATAGCCCATCACGCGCTCGATGTTCTTGAAGCCGAGCGTCGATGCCTTGACCGGGTCGGCGTCACCCACGGCCTCGCTCTGGGTGCCCGTGGCGCCGTACGCGTTGTTGGCCGAGAAGCGATACCACGGAAGTGAGTCCTGCATCCGCGACCACTGCTCGAGCGTGGCGCGTTCGGCGTCCGGCGTTTTTGCGTTAGGTATCGGCTTGTACCCCCACATGATCGCGTATTTGTCGTACGGGCCGACGGTGGGTATCAGCAGGTTCACCGGGATATTGTCCTCCGGCTGCGCGACGTAGTTGAAGCGCGAGTAATCCATGATGCTGGGGCTGTGGCCCATTTTCGCAAGCCAGGTCCGGCTTCTCAGGCTGTCGACCGGATACGTGGAACTGCCGATCTGGTCGTGCTGGAGGCCTAACGTGTGACCCACTTCGTGCGCGACGACGAACTGCACCAGGCGGCCCATCAGCGAATCGGGCATCGGCAGCTTGCGGGCGCGCGGGTCGAGCGGGGACGCCTGCGTGAAGTACCACGCGCGCTGCAGGTTCATGACATTGTGGAACATCCTCACCGAACCGTTCAGGATCTCGCCCGTGCGTGGATCACTGACGTGCGGGCCCTGCGCGTTTTCCGTAGTCGACGGCAACCAGCGGACCAGTGTGTGGCGCACATCCTCTGGCGACCAGTCCGGATCCTGCTCCGGTGAGGGCGGATCGGCGGCCACGATGCCCTCCTTGAAGCCGGCCGCCTCGTACGCCGACTGCCATTCAACGATCCCGGCCCGGACGTACTTCTTGCGCCATTCGGGCGTGTCCCGATCGACGTAGTAGGTGATCGGCTTCTTGGGGTAGCAGAGGTTTCCCGACCGGCGCTCGCTGCACTCGAGCCGGTATTTCGAGATGTAGCGGCGCGCGGCCGAGCGATGCTCGCTGGTGCCGAAGTCGGTCGTTTGCTGCGAGAAGAAGCCGACCCGCTCGTCGAAGCGGCGCGGCATCATCGGGAACTCAGGGAGACGCACGATGCTGTAGTGAGCCAGCACGCTCCGGGGAGGACGCGCCGCGGCTCCCGCACCACCGCCACCGCCGCCGCCACCACGGCCACCCTCCGCCGCGGGCGCGAGCCCGGTCTGCGTTGCTTCGATGCCGATGTTGTCGGGAAATGCAAGGTGCCGGTCGATGAAGGAGCGGTTCGCATCGATCGTTCCGGGAATGGCCTGGACCTCCGGAATTGCGGTCGTGAAGAGGCGCGTGACATCGATGACCGGCGCGCTGTCGGGGCCCCACGCCTCGACGTTGAACGACGCAATAACGGCCGCATAGTTGGCGTTCTCGACCGCACGAAGCACAGAAGCGGTCGTGTCGCTCGACGTGATTGCGAAGGAAGGCCCACGAAGGATGACGCGATTCCCCATGACCTCCCAGCGGAGAGTGCGCTCGGCGAACTGGTCACCGGCGTACGAGGTGGGAGTGCCGCCACCACGCCCGCCCTCCGGCGCCGCAGCGCGCGCGAACCGGCCGATCAGGAGCTGGTCCTTGTTCAGCTCGCGACGTGGGATCTCGAAGAACAGGCGATCCCCAATGCGGTGCACGTTGAACAGGCCGCGCTTGGTCTTCGCCTCGCCCGTGATGACGCGTTCATAGGGGCGCGGCGCGCCGCCTCGGCCGGCGCCGGCCTGGCCCGCTGCACCGGGGCCGCGATTCGTCGAGTCGGGATCCTGGGCGAACGCCGGGAGTGCGGACGCCGCGAACAGTGCAAGGGCGAGAGTTGTTCGCATGAGCGGGTGACCTGCGAAGAAAAGTGAGACCTCTAATCGAAGACTGGCTGTCGCGAAGATGAACGAGGAGACTGGCGCCGACAAGGAGCTTATGGCTGTCCGCTGATCTTCCGCTCGATCGCCGCCGCCGCGGCTCGATCAGCGTCAGTCGCGCGCGGATTCAGGTCCAGGGCCTTTCGATAGGATGCCAGCGCACCGGTGCTGTCTCCCGCAGCACGCTGGGCATCGCCTAACCGCCCCTGCGCGCGGTAAGACCGCGGGTAGAACGTTGTTGCCAGGGTATGCAGCGCAACGCCGTCCGCGAACCGCTTCTTCTGCACTCGGTCGTCACCTAACGCGCTGATCGGGTTTTCGGCAACGTCGACGGTCGTCAGTTGACCGGCATCCCGCCACTGCGTCGCCATCGCCGCCACGGCCGCGCCGCTGTGGCCCGCTTCGAGCGAATCGCGAAGCACGACGCCAAACGCGAGGCGCTTTGGCGAAGTGAGCACGAGCTTGTCCCCGTTAGGGCTCACAACGTACGCGCTCGCGTTACGGAGATCCGGGTCATCGAACCTGGCCACGACGCGCCAGGCCGACTCACTGGCCCCGCGAGCGTAGAGCACGTTCCCCTTGGCCATCAGAATGGTATTGTGCCCGGGAATCCAGGCGTGTGCGGTGCGGCCGATGAGGGTAGAGCCGATACCGCTCGTCCGCTTTGTCACCAGATCAACCTTTCGCAGCGTGTGTTTTGCGCCCGCCGAGTCGATCTGTACGTAGCTCAGCGCTCGTTGCCCGGGAATAAGCTGGGGCGGAAGCGCTGGCACACCGCTGTCGACGTCGGTTATCAACCCGGACCGCACATCGAACAGACCAATCGTGAACGACTTCGACTTGGGGCGCGTCAGCGCATAGTCGCCGCTGCCTAACGGCGTGTAGTAACCCGTCGTGTCCGGGGCGCGGAGCACGCCACGCGCCGGGGTGCCGTCAGCCGAGTACGTCCACACGCCGAACTCCTTGAACAGCGTGGCGGGGACCCATCGGACGGCGACGTATTCGCCCGCCGCGTTCACCGTCGGCGAATTCTCGTTCTCCGGCGTCCGCGTCACGCGGGTCTCGGTGCGCGTCGCCAGGTCTATTCTATAGATGTCGCTCCGAGCCTCGGCGCCGGTGTCCCGGGTGGCACTGAACACCACTGACTTGCCATCGGGCGAGAAGGACGGCTGGCTGTTGGTGCCGTTGTCGTTCGTAAGCTTCATCGGCACACCTGCGCTCAACTGATTGCCGGTCCACTTCAGGTCAACGACCCAGAGGTTGATCGGATTCGGTCCCGGTGCCTGGGAGGTGGAGGGGGAGGGGCGATACATCGTAGGACCGGGCGGCGCAGTGCGGTTACTGCCGGCGCGCTTCCAGGCCTCGTAGCGCATGCGGAGGGTCTTCACCGGGTTTGCGCTTTCGCCTGCTCCAACGTCGGCATCAGACGCCGTGATATAGGCGAAGTACTTGCCGTCGTTATGCGTCACGCCGGATTGGTCATCCTTGTTGGCGATGGTGATGTACGCCACGTGTGCGGTGCGGTTGTCGCACGGCGCCGACGTCACCGGATTGTTGCCACAGTTGCAGCGCTTGTCGCCTCCATTTTCGTCGGCCGCTTCCATGCCGGCCATGACGCGGTCGGCCATCGTACCAGACGCGCGCGTGATGGCCAGTGCGGCGCGGTACACGACGTCGGTGCCGAGGAGCGTGTTGCCCTGGACTTGATAGTAGATGTCGCCGACCTGGCCGCCAAAAAACAGGGATGAGGGCGAGTTACCAGCGCCGCTGAATCCCACCATATGGTTTTGCGTGGTGACGGTCGTACCGTTGGGAATGGCGAGGATTCCGTACTGCCGGCGGTCAACGTTCGGATCCAGCTTCAGCATCTCGAGGATCTTCGCGGGGGATGTGCCCTTCCGCAGCTCGTTGTACACGAGCATCTGGTTCTCCCGGGTGTTGTCGACGCCCGCCTGGCAGGCCGCTATGCCGATCCCGGGCACGATCACGGCCTGCACGTCCATCAGGTCGCGCGCGCCGTTAGGCTGCCGCTGCGAAAACGACATCTGCCTGACGCAGGTGGCGGACGCGATGATGACCTGGCCGGTGCGGATGTCGATCGCGATGATCGACCAGGTGGCGAGGGCGGCTCGCGGGACGGCGAGCAGCAGGAGAGCGGCGATGGCGAGTTTGCGCATGGTACAACCATAGTGTCGTCCGGCCATTGTTGGCGTAAGAGTCCTCCTCAGGCGGGGACCTCGAGTTGCGCGTGCGCCTCGCAGCAATCCGCCTTTTCTCCGGTCGAGTCGAATGGATTCGCCTTGAGCAGTCGCGCGTGATGTACGAGGTTCTGCGCCAGATTCTTCGCCATGTGCATCGTGGCCATGTTCTTCAGGCGCTTCTCGCGGTCCAGCGACGTCGGCTGCCCCACTTCGCCCACCCAATAGGCGGTGCACTCCGGCGGGAGCGTGAATCCCATGAAGCTCAACACCATCATGATGCTCCCCATCACGCTGAGCGCACCGTCTTCACTTCCGGTAATGACGATACCGGCCACCTTGCCCTTGATGGCGCTCCGGCCCGTGGCGCTGTACTCCTCGTCGAGTGCGTCGAGACGCTCGATCACGCGCTGCATCAGGCTGGAGCGACCGCCCCACCAGATCGGTGTACAGAACAACACGATGTCGGCGGTCTTGAGCTTCTTGACGAGATCGGGCCAGTCGTCGTTGCCGGCCTCACGAAACCCGAGTCCAACGGGCAGCGTCGCATCCGAGAGACGCACCAGGTCTGCCTGAATGGGCGCCAGCGCGCGAATCTCATCGAGGACGAGTGAGGCCAGTTCTCCCGTGTTCGAAGTGTTCGGCTCGTGCTTCAGTGAGGCATTCAGCGCGAGCACGTTCAACGACGCATCCGACGGCATGTCGCGCGGAAAGCGCGGTTTCACCTTGTACATGGACGATGGCTGTTCGAGTGGCGGATGTCCTTCAGGTCATGATACAATCGGCGAGGTTCGTCCCGAGTTCCCACCAGGACAGTCACATTCCCCTGATTGCATTACGGATCAGCGACCCAGCGTGACGCTGCTGAGCGGCGAGGTTCTGGCGCTCGAGCACAGCGGCGATCTGGGCGCGTGGAATGGGCCGTGACTCAGCGCAGGGCGCCGATTTCGTCGGGTCGTATCTGGAGTGTTTATGCGGCTCCGGAGTACCGATCGGCCGAATCGCGCCGGAATTGCGATATAAGGTGATCAGGAGGGTTGGCCATGATGTCACGAATGTTTCCTGCCCCGTCGGTCCTCGCTGTACTGGCGTTCGTCTCCGCCCCGGTCGGAGCCCAGAAGTTCGACCTCACAGGAACATGGAAGTCGAACACGATGGCCGAGGTGTATCGCTTCCGGCAGATCGATAACCATTTCTACTGGATGGTCGACGGGATTCCTACGCGAGGCTACTCAAACCTTTTCATCGGTCTCATCAGCGGCACCACAATTACCGGATATTGGGTCGATCTGCCTGGCAGTCCAACGATGAACACAGTGACTTCGACGCTCGTGCTGAAAATCGAGTCGAACGATCGCGTCGTGAAAGTGTCCGAGAGCGCACGTCTCTATAACGGGAGTGTCTGGACGCGGATTGCCGATCCAGGACCGACGACTACCACGGCGACAACGAATTCATCCGGCTCCCCGACTCCAGCCGGAACGCCGCCGACTGGATCGACCACGACTGCTCCCGGTAGCTCGACGTCCACCTCCAGTACGGGCGCCGTGTACGGCGGTGTCAGGAAATGGGATTACCGGGACGTGGGTACGGAGTATGGTGACTCGATAGGCAGGATAATCAGGTTCACCTGCGAACGCGATTCGCTGCCTGTCGAGTGGCGCGCCACGTATGGCCGTGGCGTGTACACCGGCGATTCCGGGCTCTGTCAGTCCGCGGTGCACGCGGGCGTCATTACCAGACAGGGCGGAGATGTTACGGTCGAAATCATGCCAGGCCAGAACTCGTATGAGGGGCCGAGCACACAGAACGGCGTGTTAGGCCAGAGCTATGGCAAATGGGGAGTGAGCTTCAGGTTCGTGACGAGCAGCGCGCAACACGACGTTTCGTCGCCCCCGCCGGTTCGCAACTCGGGCACGGTCTACACCGGCAGCTTTGGTTGGGAGAGTCCAATACCACCGGACCTCCGCAAGATCGGCACGCGCGTCCAGTTCAATTGCCCGCCCGGCGGGCGATTCCTCGGATATGTGTGGGGAACGGGCGTCTACACCGGAGATTCGTATCCCTGTTCGGCGGCCGTGCATTCCGGTGTGATCAACTTCGAACGGGGCGGCACGATCACCGTCGAGATACGCCCCGGCCAGAACTCGTACCAGGGCAGTGCCCGAAACGGTGTGAATAGCGGAAACTTTTCAGAGTATAGCGTGAGCTTTGCGGTCGTGAAATAGGCGAGCGCCTAACGCAGCGCCGTCCAGTAGCTGACCTTGATCGCCAGCACGTTTTCGCCACGCGCGTCGAGCGCGCCGAATAGCTGACCCGGACGCGCCGTCTCGAAGGGGAGCTGGGCGCTGCGATTCTGCTGCCAGACCAGATAGAGCGTACTCCCAAGCCGCCATTCCCAGCGCAGCACGAGATTCGAGCGGAACGAGCGCTCGTTGAAATCCTCGTTGTCGATGTCGAAGCTTTCGCTGCCGTCGGTCACTGTCTGCGATCCGTCTGTGTTTCGCGTGATGGTCGTTCCGCTCGTCCCGTAAACGAGCAGCTCTCGGCGACGCGGAGCCAACAATTCGCCGAAACTGTGGAATCGTCCGCTTGCCGCAAACGGCTCCACATAGGTCTCCAGCGTCAGGTCTGGCGTGAAAGTGTAGTTCAGCCGGAACTGACCCGAGATCTCGCTCAGGTCCACGTGCGCAAACACGTATCGGGTGCCGAAGGTCTCGGGGCGGCCATTTCCCTCCGTCGTCACGAACTGACGCGCGTCCGTTCCGCGGCTCCAGAGGGGATCGAAGCTCATTTCCCAGCGATCTCCGGGGCGCAACGAAAAGGACATCTCGAGATCCTGCGACCAGCCTCCGTTGTCGTCACGCCCGCCGCTCAAGTCGACGCCCCAGCCGTTGCGGGCACCGCTGCGGTTCTGCAGTTCGACGCCCCACCGAGTGCTGGCCGGTGTGCCCATGATGGGCCCCCCGCGCGTAAGGCGATCCGAGAGCGCACTCTGTGCGTATGTCACGTTGCTGTTCAAGCGCCAGAAATTGGGTAGCGTCGAGCTGAATGCGACCTGGTTATCGTTCCGCCGTCGCATCCCGTCGAAGTTCCAGTCGTACAGCGTGCCGGCGCTGATCTCGTAGCGGCGATACCACCGGGTTGGCTGCGTTTCGCGCCATCGCAGGCGGGTATTGAAGGTCCTGGTGTCCACGGCGCCGAACGATCCCATGTCGTTAGGCTCGAAGCCCGGCGACTGGTGCAGGACGTCGATATCCCACGTCCAGTGCCTGCCGGCCAGTTTGCTGTGGCCAAGCCCGAACGTCGTGCCGCCCAGCATTCGCTGCGACGGATCCACTTCAACATGATCCGCATCGGGCCGCTGGAAATAGCGGCGCGAAGAGCGCTGCTGTCGCAGGATCGCTGCCGAGTCGCCCCGAACGTTCGTGTAGCCCAGCCACGAGTTCACATCGTACTTGCCTCCGGCCCACCGCAGACGTCCCTCGACCAAAGCCGAATACGCCGATCGCGGTAGCAGATTGGCCAGCGGGGTGCCCGGGTCGAGGTCGCGCTGCACCAGCGTGACGATCCCGCCGAGCGTCGAGGCGTCTTCTCCGAATTCCTGTCTCGCACTGGCGACAGCGTATCCCGTTCGTGGCGCCACGGCCGCGCTGCCAAATTTCGGAGTACTCGTCGAATCGAATGTTCGCGCGACCTCGCGGTCGGTCATGGCCGCAAGCGCAGCGACGGCGAGGCCTGAAGGCAGCCGCCCAGTCAGCTTTGCCGCTCCAAGAATGGTGGAATTGGCCAGCCTCTGCACATAGTCCGCGTTGGCGCTGCCGGGCGGCGCAGCGCCGATACGGCGGGAATAGAACAATCCGCGCTGGGCGAACAGGTCCGAGCCCTCGAGGAAGAAAGGCCGGCGCTCGTCGAAAAAGATCTCATACGCCGTGAGGTTGACGACTGCTGGGTCACCCTCGACTTGCCCGAAATCCGGATTCAGCGTGACGTCGAGCGTCAGGTTTGGACCCAGCCCCATCTTGAGATCACCGCCGACGCGGGCAGCGTTGGCGTACGAATGCTGAAACGGGTTGGATGGGTCGGTGACCGCTGCAATGCGAGAATCGGCGGCCACATATGGCACCAATTCCACTCGGCGCGATGGGCGAATGTCGCGGATGCCGGTGAGCACACCCATGCGCGACGACCAGCCAACCTCGGTGCGACGAACGAGCGCCCAGTAACTCTGCTCGTTGCGCGCGGGTACCCGTCGCACCACGTTGACGCCCCACTCCTGCATGTCGCCCGGCGAGAATCGGAGCTGATTGAACGGGATCCGAAGCTCCGCCGACCAACCGAGCGAATCGATGTCGGTCTCGGCTTCCCACACGGGATTCCAGTCGGTATCGCGGCTGCCCTCGGAGTCGGTCGAGTGGTAATAGTCAATGCGGACGCCGGCGGGCGTAACGGAAAACGTGTACGCGGTACGCCGGTCGTGATACGTATCGAGCGAGATGACGATCTGCTCCGAGCTTCCTTCGCGGTCGCGGCGCGTGATCAGCGCGCGGATGGCCTTGGGATCGCTGCTGAACATGCGCGCGCCGACGTAGAGCGCGTCGTCGTCGTACGCAAAGCGCACTTCGGTATTATCGATCGCCGGCGCACCCTCGTCCGGCTCGCGCTGGGTGAGATTCGTGATTGCTGGCGCCGTTTGCCAAACGCCTTCAGTCAGGCGTCCATCGACACGGGGTGAGTCCGTGGCCCGCACGGCCTGGATCGACTGCGCGCCAACGTCCGTTGCGGTGATCCCGAGGAACACGGCAACGATGATACTGTGTCCGTCGAATCGCCCGAATCTCTGTTTCAATCCACCCCTCCGGCTCGTACACGGTCCCAGTGACGAAAGTAGTCCGCTCTCCATCCAACCGCACCGGTGTCGTGTGGTTGGGGCCTAACAGCGTTTGCCCGTGAGAGCCCATATTTCGTTCGCAGCCGCAGTCGATGGTAGCGACCCATTGTCACACTTGAGTCTTGCGCGTCCCGACATGAGCAAAGAACGCAAGTACCAGGAGCACGAAGTCCGTCAGATTCTCGACCTGGCCATCGGTCCCGAAGGCGCTCCCGCAGAGCCTTTCCCAACGGCCGAAGGTTTGACGTTGCTCGAGTTGCAGGACATCGGACGCGAAGTGGGGTTGCCAACAAATCGGATCACGCAAGCCATCGCTGCATTCGAAGGCCGTAGAGAGTCCGTCCCTCGTGGAACCACCTTGGGGTTGCCAACATCCGTCGGCAGCATTGTGGCTCTCCCTCGTAATCCATCGGACCGGGAGTGGGAGCGGCTCGTCGCGGAGTTACGCACAACGTTTGGCGCGAAGGGCGAACTGACCTCGCACGGCGGTCTTCGAGAGTGGTCACACGGAACGCTGCACGCGTTCATCGAGCCGACTGAGACCGGTCACAGGTTGCGACTGGCAGATTCGATGCTCGGGGCTGTCGGTGGGATCGCCGTGGGAGGGTTCTTCATGGCTTTCTCCCTACTGATCCTCATTGTTCTCCTCGGCAAGGACGACCCGGGTTTCAGATTCGCCGTTCCGGCGTTCTTTTCGTCGATCGGTGGTGTCCTGATCGGTGGCAGCGTGAGGGCGTTACCTCGTTGGGCCCGCGAACAGGAGAAGCGCATGGAGGACATCAACAGATTTGCGGTGTCGCTTCTTGCCTTGCCGGCGTCGACGGACGACTAAAGGGCGCAGGACCTGGCACGCTCCCGCTCACCTAACGATGACGGCCGCGGGCCGCGATCACTGCGCCCGCAGGGCGGGCATCGGGATCGGCACGCCCAGGTTCGTCGCTCCGGTGCCGACACCACCCTCACACGTATTCGGCGGCACCGTTCCAATACCGCGAGTCGACGGTCGTTCCGCGGCCCAGAACATGTAGCCGAGCATGCCCGCGGTGACCCCCGCTCCCTTCGGCAGCACGCCCTCCACGAAAGTCCGCGTCGCAGACTGCAGCGATTTGCTGTAGTTCACGCACTCATTGATGGCCTTGTTGCCGTCTGCGACATAAAAGCTCCCGGTAAACTTGGCCGGTGCCAGCGGCAGGATGGGCGGTGCGTATTGCGCCTTGCCATCAACATGTTCCTGCCAGTTCCCGATGGCTGCCGTGGCCGTCGGTTGCCGCGCTGGCACCATCGCGTTGGCGTAGTCCAGCACCGGCAGGTCAGTCCTGAGCCAGTCCTTGGTGGCCTTGGTGGTCAGGTCGATCAGCCACCGATCCCCCGCCGCCAGGTCAATCGTCAGGCGGGCCGCATGATTGTTGCCACTCGCGTCGTAGGGATGCACGGAGCGATACGCGTCGATGAAAGCCTGCAGCCCGATCGTGTCCGGCCGGCGACTCTCTTCATAGTCTATCTCGATCCCGACACCTAACGATCCAGCCACCGCCGCCGCATTGAGCCCGAGCTGCGTCGCATTTTCGGCCAGCGCCTGATTCCAGGCGGACACGTACGTGATCCCGCCAATCGAGAGCATGACCCTGATGCCACGGGACTTGAAGTAGTTGACGATCGCTGGCGTCATCCCGCGCGGGATGCCGTCCACCGTCTGGGCGTCGTTGGTCTTCTTGAGCAGGCGATAGGGATGCACGAAACTCAGCACGACCAGGTTGACCGACGGTCGGGCGTCGCCCCGATTCACCAGCCAGCGGTTCATGTTGTCGAATTCGGTCACGGTCCGCTCCGCGCCCCAGGTGCAGAAATCGTTGCTGCAGTGCCAGGCGCCGTAGATCTGGACCGGGTTCGGGGTTGGGTCGATTACGGTCGCCAGTGGACCGGAAACCGGGTCTGGTGTCACGAAGTCGGAGCAGCCGATCCACAGCACCGCGAGGACGAGCGAACCAATGGATTGCACGCGGCGCACAGGCAGCTCCTTGCTGGTGGAATCGGACTTTGGATTACGGCGCCGATCATGCAGACTGAACCGTTAAATCGCCAGAAGGCTGGTTACTTTCTG
>Ga0070698_100005700_pt1 | contig 13629 bp, 10 predicted proteins | sample KBSK1502metaG_FD_65477 | JGI IMG/M metagenome (GOLD analysis project Ga0070698, IMG submission 65477) | Corn, switchgrass and miscanthus rhizosphere microbial communities from Kellogg Biological Station, Michigan, USA - KBS K1-50-2 metaG | ecosystem: Host-associated > Plants > Roots >... | reverse complement strand
GCGGCGGTCTTTTCGCGGCCGCTCGACCTCGTACAGGTTCAGTCGGTTGACGAGCGTGCGACGCGAGATGCCGAGCAGCTTTGCGGCGAGTGTCTGATTGCCGCCGGTTTGCTCGAGGGCTTGCCTGATCCACCGTTCTTCGTCTTCGGAGCCCGCCAGTGGGCGCGACTGGTTCGCTGCGGTCGGCGCGACGATCGGTCGCGTCGTGCCGCGCATCTTATCGGCGGGCAGATGTTCGACGCGAATCGGCCCATCACCGCACAACAGTACCGCGCGCGCCATCATGTGCTTGAGCTCGCGGATATTCCCCGGCCAGCTGTACTGCCGCATCAGATCGAGCGCCTCGGGCGAGAGCGTCGGCTGTCGCGCTCCTGGTCGCGCGTCGCGGATGAACGCGCGCGCGAGATCCTCGAGCTCGACGAGCCGCTCGCGCAGCGCTGGAATCACGATCGTCACGCCGTTGAGGCGAAAGAACAGGTCGCTGCGGAAGCGCGCGTTCGCGACCTGCGCCTCGAGATCGCTGTTCGTCGCCGCGACGAAGCGAACGTCGACGTGCCGCGTTTTGAGGCCGCCGACACGCCGCAGCTGCGAATCTTCGATCACGCGCAACAGCTTTGCCTGCGTCGACAGAGGCATATCGCCGATTTCGTCGAGCAGCAGCGTGCCGCCATCCGCGCTCTCGATCAGGCCGGCCTTTGCCGACAACGCATTCGTGAACGCGCCCTTTTCGTGACCGAACAGCTCGCTCTCGAGCAGTGTCTCGGTCAGTGCGGCGCAGTTGAGCTCGACGAACGGACCCTCGGCGCGCGTCGACGCACGATGCAACGCGCGCGCGAACACCTCTTTGCCGACACCTGTCTCGCCGAGCAGCAGCACGCTGATCTGCGAGCTCGCGACCTGCTCGACGAGGCGATGCAGGTTTTGCATCTGCGGATCCGAGACGACGACATCGGGCACGGCCGCCGTGAACTCGCTGCTCTTCCGCGCTGGTCGCTGTACGCGAGTGAGCAGCTCGTAGGGACTACGGCCATCGCGCGGGCAGCACGCGACCGTCATGTTGCAGATGAGGCCGCGCTCGCGCAGGCCGGCGTCCATGCGGCGCACCGCGTCGTCTGCGTTGCGAGGCGGAGTCTCCGGCAGCAAGAGCTCGTATTCGTGCGCGCTGAACTTGCCGAGGATATCGGACGCACGCACGAGCTCGCCGAGCCGGTCTTCGAGCGCCGCGGTCTCGCTGTTCTCAGCGCGGATTCGCAGCACGGCGAACGGCGCGCCGCCGCGCTCGACGCGCGCGCATTCCTCCTCGAGGCGCGCCTCGAAGTATTGATGCGTCCACAGCCGCCGCGGCCGCACGGGTCGCGAGTGATGCTGCAGCATGATGTTGAGCGATGAGCCGAGGTTGACGACCTCGCCGACGCTGATCTCCGTCGGCTGATTCGGCGCAATCGCCTGGCCGCGCACCGTCGTGCCGTTCGCGCTGCCGAGATCCTCGATCGTCACGCCGTTGTCCATCGTCACAACGGCGTGCTTACGCGACAGCGACTCATCGTTGATCGAGATCTCGCAATCTTTGCTGCGGCCGATCGTGACCTTCGCGCCGTCGTGGAGCGGATGCGTCACGAACGTGCCGTCGCCGATCACGACGACGTACAGGTGTCGAGCCGGCATCGGATCAGCGGTCGTCTGCCGCTTCGGCGTGAGCACGGTTTCGCCGAGCCCTTCATCATCCTGCTCGTCTATCGATGACACGCGTTGCCAGGTTAACACACGCCGATCTCGGCCTGCTCGTCTCGCTGCGCGCGCTGCGCTGCGGTAACGTGCGCGCCATGAAGGGCAACGAAGAGGTGCTGACCCTCTTGAACCAGCTGCTCACGAACGAGCTGACGGCGATCAACCAGTACTTCATTCACGCGAAGATGTGTGACAACTGGGGGTACGACCGGCTCGCGGAGAAGCTGCGCGAGGAGTCGATCGATGAGATGCGCCACGCCGAGCAGGTGATCGACCGCATCTTGTTCCTCGAAGGAGTGCCGAACATGCAGCGCTATCACAAGCTCCACGTCGGCGAGACCGTGAAGGAGCAGCTCGAGAGCGACCTCCAGCTCGAGTACGCGGCGATCACGTTCTTGAATCAGGGCATCGCCGCCGCGCGCACGGCAGGTGACAACACGACCGAAGAGATGATGACGAAGATCCTCGTCTCCGAGGAAGAGCACACCGATTGGATCGAGACGCAGCTCGAGCTGATCCGACAGGTCGGCGATCAGAATTACCTGTCCCAGCAAATCAAGAAGTAGGTTTGGCACGCGGTCCGTCGACGCCGCTGCCAAATCGGCACGCGCGCGACCCGCGCTGACAGCTAACTCGGCGAACCCACTCGGCGGTCGCTGGCCGCGCCGTTGCACGTACGTACCCCATGCTCGTGTTCCGTTCGCTCTCGCTCGGTCTGCTCGGCGCGTGCTTCATGCTGCTGCTGACGCGACCCACGGAGATCCGGATCGTTCAGCGCGCCGTTCCGCAGGTGTCGGCGCCGCAGCCGGCGGCGACGATCATCGACGTCGCATCGGGCGTGAGCAGCGCGCAGCTCGCGGCGCTGATCCGGCTCGGGCCAAGCGAGCACATCACGAAGGTCGACGACGGAGCGATCGCAAACGATGTTGCGGCGGGTGTTGTGCTCGCGTCGGTCGCCCTCTCGTCGCGGCGCTACATCGATGTCGAGGTCGCGGGCCCGGCGGGCGAGCGGCGCGTGCTCGTCTTGTTGCACTAACGTTCGTCGAGCAGGTACCCCGCCTGGTGGCAGGTGTCGATCAGCTTCTTGCGAAACAATCGATTGCCGGCGCCGATCTTGCGCAGCGCCGTCAGCGCGCCTTCTTGATCGTTCTTGTTGCACGCGACGATGCCGTAGATCATGTTCGCGCGTGCACGCTGGCGTGGCGTCGCGAGCTGACTCGTGGCGACGGCGAGTGCGTTCGTTTCGGCGCGCTTCCACTCGCCTTGCCTCATTGCGTCCGCTGCGTCGCGAAGCTTCTGCTTCGCGAGCTCGTCGCCACTGTCGTCATCGTCATCGTCCTGCGCAGGTGCTTTCGGCGCGGGTTTGGTCGTTGCGGTCTTCGGCTTGGGCTCGGCGGATTTTGTCGCGGGTGCGGATTCCGTCGTAGTCGGCGGTGCGGGTGTCTCCACCGGCGGGGTTTCCGCCGGCGGCGGCGGTGGCGGCGGCTTCGGCTTCTCGGCTGCTCTGCGCTCGGTTCGCTCGGCCTTCGCCGGCTTGTGCGCGGGCTCGCGCATCACGAAATACATGGTGACGGCGGCGAGCGCCGCGCCCGCGATCACGAGCAGCACGATCCACACCGGCGATCGCTTCGCCGAGTCACCCATCGTCCGCGTTTGCGACACGGTGCCTGCAGTGCCGAGCTTGTCACCGCGCGACTCGACGGTCGTTGCGTGGGGACCGACGATCGGCGGCTGCACGGCGGCATCGCCGTGATCGCCGGATCCCATTGTCTGCGCGTAGGCCTCGTTGCCCGTGTTCGGTATGCGCGAGCCCGTCGCGAACCCGACATCGGGCGGTGGGATCGACGTCGGTTTGCTCGCGGGCAGCGGTTGACCCGTCAGCGCTTCGACAAACGCGCCGACGGTCGCGAAGCGATCGCCGGCTGCTTTCGCCATCGCGCGCTGGACCGCATCTGCGATCACGGCCGGTAGCGCCGGCATCGTTTGGCCGAGCGATGCCGGTTGTTCATAGACGACCTTGAACACGACCTCTGGAATCGTCTCGCCGGTAAACGCCGGATGCCCGACGAGCATCTCGTAGACGATTGCGCCGAGTGCGAAGACGTCGGTGCGTTCGTCGACGCTCTTGTGCTGTCCCGTCGCTTGCTCCGGCGCCATGTATTGCGGTGTTCCGAGCAGCGCGCTGTCCTGCGTCTTGACCGTCTGCGAGCCGCGAATCTTCGAGATGCCGAAGTCGAGCACCTTCGCGATCTCGACGACGCGCCCATCGATCTCGGTCGGCACGAGAAAAATATTCTGCGGCTTGAGATCGCGATGGACGATGCCTTCGCGGTGCGCAGCCGCGAGCGCCGAGCCCACTTGCCTGACGATCGACATCGCCTGGTCGATCGAGAGCGGTCCGCGCGTGAGGCGTTGCGCCAATGACTCGCCGTGCAGATACTCCAGCACGAGATACGGCGTGCCATCGGCCATCACGTTGAAGTCGTGAACCTGGACAATGTTCGGATGCCCGAGACGCGATGCGATCTGCGCTTCGCGCTGAAATCGCGCGAGCACCTCTGCGCCCGACATCTCCGCGTGCAGCATCTTGATCGCGACCTTCTTGCCGGGCAGCCGCTTATGGCTGGCCAGAAAGACCGCGCCCATCCCACCTCGCCCGATCAGCGCCTCGATCGTGTAAGTGTCGGCGATTACCGACCCCACATCGATGCCCGACCGCGCGGGTGAATTCTGCATGTCCATGAAGCGTATAATGAGACACCCGATGCGTGCACGGAGTTGGTGGGTCGTCGCAGCGCTGGCCGTATCGACCACGGCGTTGGCGGAACCAAAGCCCAAAACCGTCGACATCAAGCCATTCAAAGATCAGTTGATCGTGCTGCAAGATGCCGAGGGCGGCACGTACGTGCTCCATCCGACCGAGTCGCGCGTGTGGTACGCCCCGGCGAAAACCAAGAACCTTTACGAGCAAGTAAAGATCGGGACAACGCACGACGGCACCGCGAACTGGGACATCGCCGTGTGGGCGCCGCGCGTGCCGAACATCCAGCCCGGCAGCGTTCAAAAAAAGGACGGCGCGTACTGGAGGTGGTGCGGCACGGACAACAAGGTCGGGCTCACCGAAATCACGGGTGACAAGGCCAAGGCCGTGCTCGACAAATCGACGTTCTGGACGACCGCACTGACCCGTCGGCCATACCTCCTCGCGCGCGACGATGCCGGCGTCTACTACTACGTCGATGTCATTCGCAGCGACTACGGCGGCAAAGGCTACCGCGTGTTCATCGGAAAGAAAGGCGCGATGAAGCAACGCCCACTGACGGACATCGCGATCGACACCGCGGGTGATGTGTTCGGGACGAAGACCGGCGATCTACGCATCGTGCGCGAAGCGAACGAGCTGAAGTCGACCGTCACCTGGGTGCGCGGCGAGAAACGCTCGGTGCTCGTCTCGCTCGACACCGATGCAAACTCGCCATTGATCTTCAAAGAGCTCGGCATCTACACGTTCACCGGATCGATCTGCGACGCCCTGTAGGAGCCATGCGAGTCGCCCCGCGTGCAGGCAGCTCGGCGCCGATCAGTAGTACTGTCGCCGCATGCAGCTCAACGGATCGGTCTGTCTTGTCACCGGTGGCGCATCGGGTCTCGGTGCCGCAACCGTGCGCCGTCTCGTCGCGGATGGTGCTCGCGCGCTGATCGTCGACCGCGATGAGGCTCGCGGTCAGGCGCTCGCCGAGGAGCTCGGTCAGCGCTTCGCGAAAGCCGATGTCTCGGATCCCGCACAAGTCTCGGATGCGGTCGATACCGCACGCGCGATCGGCCCATTGCGCGTGGTCGTATCGTGTGCCGGCGTCGGCTGGGCGGCGCGCACGCTCGACAAGCAGGGCAAGCCGCACGATCTCGAGCTCTTCAAATCCGTCATCGGCATCAATCTGATCGGCACGTTCAACGTCATGCGCCTCGGTGCCGCAGCGATCGCGAAGTCCGATCCCATCGATGGCGAGCGCGGCGTCATCGTCAACACCGCATCTGTCGCCGCGTTCGATGGCCAGATCGGCCAAGTCGCGTACGCAGCGTCCAAAGCCGGCGTCGCCGGCATGACGCTGCCGGCCGCTCGCGATCTCGCGCCCGCGGGCATTCGCGTTGTCACGATCGCACCCGGTCTCTTCGACACGCCGATGCTCGGCCAGTTGCCCGAGGATAAGCGCGCCGCGCTCGCGGCCGATGTCGTGTTTCCGAAGCGTCTCGGTTCACCGGCCGAGTACGCCGCGCTCGTCGCTGCAATCGTCGCGAACGGCTACATCAACGGTGAGACCATTCGCCTCGATGGCTCGTTGCGCATGCCGCCGAAGTAGCGACGATTAGCAATCGTCGTCGAGATCGACGGAGAACTCGTCAGCCGAAAAGATCCAGCCGCGAGTATAGCGATGCGCGAGTGTCGCTTTCCGCGCGGTCTCGGGTGCGCCCTTGTCGATCGCCTTTTGCCAGAGCTGCTTGCCACTGCACGCGGGTGGTGCGAGCCGTCGCTGCGATTTGCATGTCTCGATGTCTTTGAACGATCCCTGCGCAACGTAGTTACCACCGGACTTGTCCGACGCAAACTGCACGGTGACGACGCACGTGCTGTCGTTCGCATTCGTTTTGATGCGCGACACGAAGTCGTAATGCAATCCGCCGCCAGCTGTGACGTCGACCTTGCCATCACGATCGACGCCGCTCCAGATGATGTTGATGACGAACACGTCACCCCCCATCGCCGTCGCTTCCTTTAGCGCCACCGCATACGAGCGCTGCGCGTCGGCGGGATTCGGAAGTGACAGCTTTTTGAACCCGGGCTGATCGCTCGTCGAAGCCTCACCCTGCGTCCCCTCACGCTGCGCGCCCTCACTCTGCGCCCCTGGCCGTCCGGCTGGTTTCTGACTCGTCTGTCCGGCTTTCGTCTGTCCGGCTTTCGTCTGTCCGGCTTTCGTCTGTCCGGGCGTCGCCTCTGCGCTCAGCGGCTGTCCGGTTGCCGTCTGTCCGTCGGTCGGTTGTCCGTCGGTCGGTTGTCCGTCGGTCGGTTGTCCGTCGGTCGGTTGTCCGTCGGTCGGTTGTCCGTCGGTCGGTTGTCCGACGGTCGGTTGTCCGAGATTCGGTTGTCCAACGGTGGATGGTTCGTTCGACCGGCTCATGTACATCGCGAATATGGCGGCACCGAGACCTAGCAGTGCGGCAGCGCTGATAAGGGCAATGAGCGCTTTGCGAGTGAGCTGGACGCGGCCGATATGGGGCGGCTTGGCGATTGGGTTGGCGATTGGATTTGCGATTGGGTTGGCGATTAGGTCTGGCGCACGTTGCGGTGGTGGGCTCGCGACGGTTTCGCCACGGGCGAGCGATTCGGGCGCGGTGTCGCCGAACGGATCGGAGCGCTTGCGATCGGGTGCGGCGGCACCACCGAACGCCAGCGAGGACAACGCGAGCTGCGGTAGACCAACGCATGCATCGACGAGCGCGCGGCGCATCTCGGCCGCCGATGCGAAACGATCGTCGGGATTTTTCGCCAGCGCGCGCAGGATCACGGCTTCGAGGGGCTCGGGGATGTCGGGGTTACGGCGGCGCGGCGGTTCGGGCGTCGCGCTGACGTGCAGCGCGAGCAGATCGAAGAGGTTCGTCGCGGTGAAGGGCAGGGTGGCGGTTGCCGCCTCGTACAGCATCACGCCGACGGCGTAGAGATCGGCGCGAGCGTCGACCGGCTGCGAGCGTGCTTGCTCGGGCGACATGTATGCGGGCGTGCCGAGCAAGCTGCCGCTCTGTGTCGCGCTGATCGCGTCGGCGGTCATCAGCTTCGCGACGCCGAAGTCGAGGACGGTGACGCGTCCACTCGGGCTGATGAAGATGTTGTCGGGCTTTAGGTCGCGGTGGACGATGCCTTTGGCGTGCGCAGCCTCGAGCGCGGCGAGCACCTCGCCGACGATGCGCCCGAGCGTGCCGAGCGCGAGACGCTTCTCGCGGCGCAGCAGCGTGCCAAACGATGCGCCCTCGAGGTACTCCATCACGATGTACGGCGAGCCATCAGGGAGGCTGCCGAGATCGATCACGTCGACGATGTTCTCGTGCTTGATGACGTTGACGGCGCGCGCCTCGTTGAAGAAGCGCTCGACGACGTCGGGATCTGCGGCGGAGTCGCGCTTGAGCACCTTGATCGCGACGCGCGCGCCGATCTTCGGTTGCACGGCCACGTAGACGCGACCCATGCCACCGGCGCCGAGTGCGCGCGCGACGCGCCACGAGCCGATCGTCGTGCCGAGCAACGCGTCGTTGCCGGCCGGCGCTCGCAGCGCACCGTCGACCGAACATGCACCCGGCTCACCAACCGCGCCGCACTCCGGGCACACGTACCTCACTGCAGAAACGATAAGCGATCTAAAGTGCGAGTAGTTGCCGATCTTCGACAACAACCGCGAGCTGCTGGAGCGCTTTCGTCGCGGCGATCGCGCTGCGCTGGCCGAAGTGTATTACTTCTATGTCGATGACGTCGCGACGCTCGCGCGCCGCGGCTTCACGATGGAGAGCAGCGGTCACGTCTACGTGCGCGGCGCGGATCGCGATGGCGAGCGTGAGCTCGTGCAGGACACGTTCACGCGCGCGTTCGCCGAGAAGGCACGCCTCGCGTACGACGGCCTGCATCCGTATCGCCCGTACCTTCTGCGCATCACGAAGAACCTGATGATCGATCGCTATCGTAGCGAGCAGCGCGGCCACGGCGTCGGCGACATCGACGAGATCCTCGCAAGTAACGCCGCACTTGCCGGCACGGATGCGCCACCCGACCTGCACTGGCAGACGCTGCTCGCCGCCGCGCGGGAGCACGTCGCCACGCTCGACGAAGAGTGCCGGCGGTTAATCAAATTACGCTTTGAAGAGGAACTGTCGCAGGACGACACCGCGGCCAAGATGGGCTGCACGCGCCGCCGCGTGCGCACCGTCGAGGACAAAGTGTTGGCAAGCCTGCGGAAATGGTTGCAGCACCAAAAATTGCACGACTAGCGCGGCCGAAACTGCGCCAAGCGCCGTAGGGGACGGTGTGAAGAACGTGCTTGACCCGGTTCCCAGCACGCGATACGCGAGGCGGCCGTCGTGACCGCCAAGCACCTGATCCCGCGGCTACTTGCCGGCCGAGACCGCCTCAGTCGGCTCGAAAAAGAGGAGATCCTCGACAACGTGCTGCGCGCGAGCGCGCCCCGCCGCAGTCGATGGTGGCTTGCGGCACTTCCCGCCTTCGCGCTCGCCGCGCTCGTGCTCGTCCTCGCGCTCCCACGCTCGGGCGGGCGCGGCTCGGAGTTCACGGCACGCGGTGGCGGCAAACCCGTGGCGACGTTCGCCGCGACCTGCAATCCATGCACGCCCGGCGGCACGCTCTTGTTCGACACGCACGGCACGACCGGCTTTCGCTACTTCGCCGCGTTCGCGAAGCGCGCCGATGGCACGGTGCTCTGGTACTTCCCGGCAGAGAGCGGTGCGAGCGTCGACCTCGTTAGCCAACCGACGCATGGCGTGCTCGATCGCGGCATCGTGATCGGTCCGGAACACGCGCCGGGTACGTACCGCGTCTACGCCGTTTTCTCCAACGAGCCGCTCACGCGTCAGCAAATCCGCGAGCGGTTCGAGAGTGGAACGTTGCGCATCGTCGAACAGGAGCTGATCGTGAAATGAGAACCGCGCTTCTCGTGCTAGCCCTCCTCGCCGGCGTCGGGCACGCCGAGGGCCAGCAGATCACATACGCGATCGTGATCGGCAACAACGCGCCGCCGCGCACCGCCGAGGCGCTGCAACCGCTGCGCTACGCGGACGATGACGCTGTTCGTTACTTCCAGTTGTTCTCGCGCGTTGCCGAGACGCGCTTGCTCGTCGTGCTCGACACGCAAACGCAGCGCCGCTATCCGACGATGGCGCTGCGCGCGCAGCCGCCGACCGTCGACAACCTGCGTCGCGTCGTCGACGAATTCGCGCAGCGAATGCAGTGGGATCGCAACCGCGGCGATCGCCCGGTGCTCTACTTCGCATTTTCCGGTCACGGCGCGCGCGACGATCATGGCCAGCCGTTCCTCGCGCTCGTCGATGGTGCGCTCACGCAAAAGATGCTCTACGACGACATCTTGGCGAAGATGCCGACGACGTTCACGCACCTCATCGTCGACGCCTGCAACGCCGGCGGTGTCGTTGGCGTGCGCGGCGGGTTCTTCGATCGCGAAGCAAACACGCAAGCGGTCACGACGACGCCCGATCAGGTCGAGCCAATCCTGCAGGCGACGCCGCTCACGCGCTACCCGCACATCGGCGTCATCCTCGCGACGACGCTCGGCCAAGAAGCCCACGAGTGGTCGGCGATCGAATCCGGCGTGTTCACGCACGAGCTCGTCTCCGGCATGCTCGGCGCGGCCGACGTCAACGGCGATCTCGTCGTCGAGTACAGCGAAGTCCAAGCGTTCGTCGCGTCGGCGAATCGCGACATCAAGGATCCGCGCGCGGTCCCGCGCGTGATCGCGAGGCCGCCGCAGGCAAACATTCGCGTGCCGCTCGTCGCGCTCAAGCAGCTGCAGGGCATGCGGCTGATGCGCGGCGATGCCTCGAAGCTCGGCCACTTTCACGTCGAGCTCGACAACGGCCAGCGCTACCTCGATGCGCATGTCGACTCGTCGGTCGTGATCGCGATCCCCGATCAGGCGATCGCGTACCTGCGCACCGCCGCCGGCGAAGCGAAGCTGCCGATCAGCGGCGCGATCGCGCTCGCGCAGCTCGTGCTCGCGCCCGGCGATGTGTCGAGCCGCGGCAGCCTCGAGGTCGCGTATCAGACGCAGCTGTTCTCGTCGGGCTACGGCCGCCAGTATTACCAGGGCTACGTCGACAGCATCGGCGCCGTCGGCGTGTCGTTCCCGAACACCACAGCGCCCGTGATGACGCCGACCGAGCGCCGCCGCAAGCGCTGGGCCGTCGCGACTGCCGGGCTTGCCGGCGCAGCTCTGGTCGCATCGGTTGTCACCGGCGCGCTCGCTTACGACGCGCGCGAAGACTACGCGCACACGACGCTGCAGCGCGAAGCCGCGGACGCCGCGTCGCGCTACCAGACGTTCCTGCCGCTATCGATCGGGACAGGCGTGCTCGCGATCGCGGGTGGCGTCGTCGCCTGGAAGTTGTGGCCGCGCTCGCGCGTCACCGTCGTGCCATCGGCGGAGCAGGGCGCCTACGGCGTTTCACTTGGAGGTCAGTGGTGAGATTTCTGTTGTTGCTCCTGTTCGTGGCGGGTTGCCCCCTCGAAGGTCCGGGCAAGAGCAGCTGTGTCGTCGAGACGGACTGCCTCGATGGCTACAGCTGCGTGAACGGCCTGTGCGAGCCCGCGTGCGCGCCCGCTACGTGCGGCATGAACCAATGCAACATGATCAGCGATGGCTGCGGCGGTCAGCTCGACTGCGGCGGCTGCGCGACCGGCGAAGTGTGCAGCGCAAACCAGTGCGGCCCGCGCCCACAGCACTGCACGAACAACGTGCAAGACGGCACGGAGAGCGACAAAGACTGCGGCGGCGATTGCGATGGCTGCGCGAACGGCCAGCGCTGCTACTCGACCAACGACTGCGCGGCCGGCACCTGCGAAAACCAAACCTGCCTCGGTGGCCGCTGGACAACCGCCGCACCGATGCCGACCGCGCGCCTCGGCGGCGCCGCCGTGCTCGGACCCGACGGTCTGATCTACGTGATCGGCGGCTACAAGAGCATGGGTGGCGTGACCGGCGTCGTCGAGGTCTACAATCCGGCCACGAACTCGTGGAGCACGCGCGCGCCGATGCCGACGCCGCGCGACGGTTTCACCGCAGTGCTCGGCCCCGACGACCTCATCTATACGATCGGCGGCCACTACGATTACAGCGTGTTCCCGTACGTCGATGGCAACTCGATCAAGGTCGAAGCCTATAACTCGGCGACGAACACCTGGACCGCGAAGCCCTCGCTGCCGAACGGCCGTTACCGTACCGCCGCGGTGAGTGCGACGAACGGCAAGCTCTACGTCATCGGTGGCTATTCGGTGAACCCCGAAGAGACGCTGAGCTCGGTCATCAGCTACACGCCGGGTGCCTCGAGCTGGACAACGGTCTCCGCATCGATGACCACGGCGCGCGACGGTCACGGCGCGATCGCGACGAGCGATGGCAGGCTCTACGCGGTCGGCGGCTACGACGGCACGAACGAGCTCAACACGTTCGAGTACTACGTCCCGGGCGCGATCAGCTGGAACACGCTGCCGCTGATGCCGACCGCGCGCAAGTACGCCGGCACGGTGCTCTCCGGCGGCAAGCTCTACGTCATCGGTGGCAGCGCGTACCTGTCGGCGAACGTTCGCTACTCGAAAGCGAACGAGGTGTACGACCCCGCCGCAAATACGTGGTCAAAGCTGCCGAGCATGCCCGCCGGCCGTTTCGACCACGCGATCGTGACCGGCAGCGACGGCCGCATCTACATCATCGGTGGCACGCTCGAAGGCACGATCACGAACACGGTCGACGTGTTCACGCCGTAAGCGCCCGGACCTCACGCAACCACGAAGCTTTGGCGGAAGACGCTCGGCTCCCCCGCTGGTAGCGGATGTCTTTTCCAAATCGGTTCGAACAATGTTCGAACCTAGGTTCGAACCGAATGTCCACGCGCCGGACAAAGCGTCGACGTGTTCACGACGTTCGCAGTCGCGTGAACGTCCTGCTTGCGACGTTGATCGAACCGCGACGCCGATATCGTTGCGACGAGCTCGGCGAGCTCATGATGGCTCGCGAAGCGCTGCGCAGCGCGATATCGTTCGGTCCATGCGCGGGCGCGATCGTTCGGTCGGTGCGCGGGCGCGATCGTTCGGTCCGGGCGCGGGCGCGATCGTTCGGTCAGTGCGCGGCCGATATCGTTCAATCCGAACGCCGGCCATATCGTTTGGTCGGTGCGCGGCCGATATCGTTCGGTCCGAACGCCGGCCACATGGTTCGAACCAGCGTTCGAACAATGTTCGAACGTGTTTTGAAAAGACACCTCGCACGTAGGGCCGGACTGCTGGCGCGGTGACTGCTGGCGCGGTGTCGTTGAACCGACGATCGTCTACTTCGGCAGCAGGTCAGCGGGGATCCGATTTGGAATCTCGGGGATCGTCTTCTCGTACAGCCACGTGTACGTGAAGAACGAGCCGGTCACACGCTTGGTGTAATTGCGCGCCTGATCGTCCACGATGCCCTCGACGAATTCGTCGGCATCCCACGTGCCGCGTAGCTTGAGCATCTTCTTCACGCCGGCGGGCCCCGCGTTGTACGACGGCGGCACGAGCAGCGTGAACCCCTTCCATGTCTTGTAGAGCGACCCGAGGAAGCGCGAACCGATCGTCACGTTCTTCTCCGGATCGCGCAGGTTCTCGCGCGTCGGATCGATGCCGGTGCCCTTCGAGAAATCTTTCGCGGTCGGCGGGATCATCTGCGTGAGGCCGATCGCGTTCGCGTAGCTCTCGGTCAGCGGATTGAAGCCGCTCTCTTCGCGCACGATCGAGATCTGCATCGCGATCGGCACCCCGTTGATCGCGGCGTGACGCGTGAGCAGATCGTAGTAGCCGCGCGGATACGCGATCAGCCAGCGCGCGCGGTTCGCGCCGACCGGCCACTGCTGGCGGTAGTCCAGGATGTGCCAGCGCGTCGGCCACACCGACGTCGCGTAGCGGCCGGCGCGGTCGTAGAGAAACGCCATCGCCCACAGCTTCTCGATCTGATCCGGATCATCGACGCGCTTTTTGCCTTCGGGCGCGGTCAGGCCGAGCTTGCGCAGCTCCAGCTCGGCCGCCGAGCCGAGCCCGAGGCGGAGCAGCTCCATCGCGCGCTGAAAACCGGGCGCGCTCCATTCGGG
>Ga0070698_100005699_pt1 | contig 13631 bp, 11 predicted proteins | sample KBSK1502metaG_FD_65477 | JGI IMG/M metagenome (GOLD analysis project Ga0070698, IMG submission 65477) | Corn, switchgrass and miscanthus rhizosphere microbial communities from Kellogg Biological Station, Michigan, USA - KBS K1-50-2 metaG | ecosystem: Host-associated > Plants > Roots >... | reverse complement strand
CTTGAAGTTCTAATCGAGGCATTTGTTTCGTTAGTCAAGCGCCAGGAGTTTCGCACCTGGCGGCTGGTGCTCGCGGGCGATGGTCCGGCTGACTATGTTGCCTCGCTCAAACGCATTGTCGACCAGCAGGACGCGACCGGGTTTGTGATTTTCCCAGGTTGGCTCGAGGGCGAATACAAAGAAGCCGCACTTAGAAACGCTTCGCTGCTCGCGCTGCCCTCGTATCACGAGAACTTCGGATTGTGCGTCATGGAATCTCTGGCCTGCGGTGTTCCCGTACTCATCAGCCCGCATGTGAATCTGGCGCCTGAGATTTTGGAAACGCAGTCCGGATGGGTTGCAGCCGTCGACAAGGACTCACTCGAAGCCGCGCTAAGTGAGGCCCTGAGCTCCGAGGTGGAGTTGCAGCGCCGTGGCGAGGCGGGACTAAGGCTCGCGACTTGTTTTGATTGGCCGGTAGTTGCTGACCAGTTGACCGAGTTATATGCCTCAGTTTTGCGGCGTAGCCATGCGGCGACGCAAGCGAACAGGCTTGTATGAAGATGATCTACTGCAGCGACGGAAAAAGTGACCGAATCAATGCTCGATAGTATTACTCCGTTGATTCTCACCTACAACGAAGCACCGAACATCGGTCGCACACTGGAGCAACTCCGTTGGGCGAGCGACATCGTTGTCGTAGACAGCTTCAGCGATGATGAGACTCTGGAGATTGTTAAGACGTTTCCCCAAGTGCGGGTGTTTCAGCGCGAGTTTGATTGTCATGAGAAACAGTGGAACTTTGGCCTTAGTGAAACCGGCATCAGCTCAGAATGGGTGCTGGGGCTGGATGCCGACTACGTTTTGACGGAAGAGTTTTCGGAAGAACTGCGAACTCTCAAGACGGCCCCGGACATTAAGGGATATCGAGCGAATTTCATCTACTGTATCAACGGCAGGCAGATCTCGAGCGGTGTCTATCCACCTGTGACCGTCCTTTACAGCAAAGGTAACGCTTCATATATACAGGACGGGCATACCCAGCGGCTTGTTATCGATGGCCGCGTCGAGAATTTGCAGTCGCGGATTCTTCACGACGATCGCAAGTCACTCAGGCGTTGGTTGGAAGCGCAGGCACGCTATACCAGGTTGGAGGCAGACAAGCTGCTTTCTTCAGCTGTTGAAAGTTTGGGTTGGAGTGATCGTGTTAGGCGCTGGCGAGTGGTGGCGCCCGCGGCGATGCTCTTCTACTGTCTCATTATTCGCGCCGGCCTGCTTGATGGTTGGGCCGGGTGCTATTACGCCTTTCAGCGAAGCCTGGCCGAACTGATGTTGTCACTGCATATGTTGGATCGCGATCTGAGAGATTCGGCTTCCGGCTTGCGGAATTCGGATGGAGAAAAGCTTCGCGGCGGCCGTGCGGATACAGAAAGTCCTGATGTGGCGCCGCCATTTCCTGTCCGCAATCCGGAATCTGAAATCCGACACTCTTAAACTATGTGTGGAATCTGCGGAGCAATTGACTTCAACGAGTCTGCGAACGCGGCGGCAGTTGTGCGTCTGATGACGCCGACGATGCGGCATCGCGGGCCGGATGATGAAGGGTATCTTGATCGTGGGCCGCTGTCTCTGGGGATGCGTCGCTTAAGCATCATCGACGTCGAGGGTGGGCATCAGCCAATCTTCAATGAAGATGGAACAATCGGAGTGGTGCTCAACGGTGAGATCTACAACTTTCAGGAGCTGCAGCAGCAGCTCAAGGATCAGGGTCACACTTTTCGCACGCGTTCCGACTCGGAAGTGATCGCGCATGCTTACGAAGAGTGGGGAGCTGATTGCGTCGAGCGTTTTCAGGGAATGTTTGCGCTGGCAGTGTGGGACGGAAGGGAGAAACGCGAAGCGGGCGGAAAAGGGGAAGAGGGTAAGGGGGAAGGGGTAAGGTTGTTTCTTGCTCGCGACCGTCTGGGAATCAAGCCGTTGTACTACTACGCGGAAAGCGCGAAGTTCCGAGTTTCGAGTTCCGAGTTTCGAGTTAAGACCGAAACCATAAACTCCGCACCAGAAACTTCTGCTTTAGAGAGCGAACTCGAAACTCGAAACTCGAAACTCGAAACTTTCCTGTTCGCTTCGGAAGTGAGGACGTTGCTTGCGAGCGGCGTCGTGTCCCGCAAACTTTCGCGAGAGGCGGTTGAGAGTTATCTGTTGTTTGGTTCAGTCAGCGAACCGCTTACGCTAATCGAGGGAATTGTCTCGTTGCCGCCCGGCCATCGAATGATGATCGAACTCGGATCGGCACCGGGCTCAGTCACCGTTCAGCGCTATTGGAGCATTGCTCAGGAGCCGGCGCGCAATGGCGACGCCAACGAGACTGAGATCACGACGGCTGCGAAACGCGTGCGCAGTTTGCTCGCAGAGAGCGTACGGAAACATTTGATCGCGGACGTTCCGATAGGAGTGTTCCTGAGCGGCGGTATAGATTCAACCGTGCTTGCCGCCCTGGCGAGCAGGGAAGTGTCGGGAGTCCACACCTTCACGGTGGCGTTCCCGGAAAACGAGTTTAGCGAAGCAGCCATCGCGCGCCGCACCTCGCAGAGTTTTGGGACGACGCATTCGGAAGTGATGCTCAGTGGCGACGACATGCTCGGCCGCCTGAGTGAAGCGGTAGGCGCGCTCGACCTCCCGACCATGGACGGCATCAACACTTATTTTGTTTCCGCGAGCGCGCGCGACGCCGGTTTGAAAGTGGCGCTTTCCGGACTCGGCGGCGATGAAGTGTTTGGCGGTTACAAATCATTCAGCAGAACGCCGCAATATCAGCGGCTCGCCACGGTTGGGAATCGCGTGCCGGCGGGAATGAGATCCGCGATGGCGACAGCAATGACGGAAGCTGGTGGACGATTCATGCCCGGTGATGCCGCTAGAAAGGTCGCCGCTCTTTGGAAAGACTCAGGCTCGTTGCCCGATCCATATTACTTTGGTCGCGTTTTGTTTACGCCGGAACAGGTGTCGGAGCTGATGATCGGAGCGACGCCTTCGGTAACCACATCACCCTGGCGTGACTGGCTTGCGCAGAGCGCGCTAAAGGCTCGGCTATTGGATTCCTTTGCCGCAGTTTCCTGTCTCGAAGCCGAGTCGTACCTCGTGAACACTTTGCTGCGTGACACGGATTCAATGAGCATGGCCCACTCGCTGGAGGTGCGCGTGCCGTTTCTTGATCATCCGCTGGTCGAGTTTGTCACACATCTGCCGCAGGAGGTGAAACTTAACAAAGGAACGCCGAAAGCTTTGCTGGTAGCCGCGCTCGAGGACCTCTTACCGGCGGAGGTGGTGCATCAAGCGAAGCGTGGGTTTACTTTTCCCTGGGAGGCGTGGCTGCGCGGGCCTTTGAAGCGGACAATTCAGGATGGGATTTCTGAGTTGTCACCGGCTTTGCAGGGGCTAGTTGATTCTAAGAGTGCGCAAAACATCTGGCAGAGCTATTTGGACGGGAAGACGACCTGGTCGCGACCGTGGAGCCTTTATGTCCTGAACGAATGGACCAAGCGCAACGTAGGATAGTTTCAAGTTTCTAGTTTCGAGTTTCTAGTTGGAAAACAAAGCCGCTCAACCTTCCGCTGCTCTTAGGAGGATCGCAATGGCTACGTTTAAGAAATTTGAAGAAATTGAATGTTGGAAACGAGCACGGCAAGTTACACGTCGTGTTTACGAAATTTCAAATACGCCGGCGTTTGCAAAAGATTTTGGGTTGAAAGATCAGATTCGCAGAGCTTCGGTTTCAGTGATGTCGAACATTGCGGAAGGGTATGATCGAAGTGGCACCGCAGAGTTCGTTCACTTTTTGGCCACGGCCTAAGGTTCTGCAGCGGAGGTCAAGTGTCAGCTCTACGTGGCCAAGGATCAAGGCTACATTCAAGAGGATGCTTTCATTGAGCTCAGTGCTCTCGCATCTGAAACGGGAAGCCTGTTGGCCGGTCTAATGAAATACCTGCGCGCTTCAGGCTACAAAGGGACCAAGTTCAAGGTGACAACAGAACGATAAACTCACCCAACAAACCTCATAACTAGAAACTCGGAACTAGAAACTCGGAACTAGAAACTCGAAACTTGAAATGTACATACTCGGAATCAACGCTTACCACGGTGACGCAGCCGCTGCCCTAATCAAGGACGGCCGCATCGTGGCTGCCGTTGAAGAAGAACGATTCAATCGCGTCAAGCACTGCGCTGGGTTTCCGGCAGAGGCTGTGCGCTACTGCCTGAAAATTGCGGGTATCAGCATCGAGGACGTTGCACATATCGGCATCTCACGCGATCCGTCCGCTCACCTGCATAAGAAGATTCTGTTTGCGGCGTCGCGAGCAGCCAAGCAGGGTAGGCAGTGGGCAGTGGGCGCGGAAGCGGGCGAACGGGTGAAAAGGGGAACGGGTAAAGGGGAAGGCGTGGTGGTAAGCGAGGGCGGTAGCAAAGGCGGACTGTTGGAGGAGAATAACGGACGCGGTAATGGAAGTAACAGTGAGAAGCGCGGGCCGGGAATCTTTCGTCAGGTTAAGGACCGGCTGAACAACGCCGCAAAGGTGCGTGACCTTAAAGACGATCTCGCCAGTGCGTTAGGAACACCGAAAACAAGGTTGCGAGCGCAGTTTCATAACATCGAACATCATCGCGCGCACCTGGCAAGTTCGTTTTACGTTTCACCTTTCGAACGCGCGGCGTTGCTCTCGATTGACGGCTTCGGCGACTTCATCTCGACGATGTGGGCGGTTGGAGCAGGGAACTCGATCAATGTGCTCGACCAGGTTGAATACCCGCACTCGACCGGGATTGTATACACCGCGACGACGCAGTTTATTGGCTTCCCACACTACGGGGATGAAGGCAAGGTAATGGGCCTCGCTCCTTACGGCCAGCCGCGTTTCATCGAAGAATTTCGCGACATCATTCGCACCGAAGAGCGCGGGCAGTTTCGTCTGAATCTCGATTACTTCCGTCATCACGCTGAAGGTGTTGACATGACCTGGGACCAAGGTTCGCCAATCATCGGCCGGATCTTTTCCGATGAGTTTGTGCAAACCTTCGGTCCGGCTCGCGAGCGCGGCGGACCGTTAACTGAGCGCGAGCACGACATCGCTGCCAGCCTGCAACTGCGACTCGAAGAAGTCGGCTTCCATGTCTTGAATCACCTCCACGAGCAGACGGGTTTGACTGACCTCGGACTCTCCGGCGGTGTCGCCTACAACTCAGTAATGAACGGCAAGATTTTGCTCAACACGCCATTCCGTCGCGTCTATGTGCAGCCGGCTGCGGGCGATAGTGGTACCGCGCTGGGCGTCTGCTATGAAATTCATAATGGGATTCTCAAGCGAGAACGCGGCGAAGTAATGCTCGGAGCTTACACGGGTCCGGAGTTTAGTAACGATGAGATTCGGCGGGAGCTGGAATCAAGCGGACTGGTTTTTGAAACTTTGTCTGATGAGGTGGTCACCAAACGCGCAGCTCAGGATATCGCAGACGGGCTGGTGGTCGGTTGGTTTCAGGGGCGTATGGAATTTGGGCCGCGCGCGTTGGGCAATCGTTCGATTGTGGTCGACCCGCGGCGCGCGAACATGAAGGATATTCTGAACGACCGCATTAAGAAACGGGAGCCCTTCCGTCCGTTTGCGCCGTCGATACTAGAAGAACGCACGGCGGATTACTTCGAGCAGAGTCATCCGGCGCCGACGATGTTGATGGTGTATCAAGTTAGAGAAGAGCGGCGCGCTGAGATCCCGGCGGTGACGCATGTTGACGGCTCCGGTCGTTTACAGACAGTTTCGCGCGAAGTTAATCCGCGTTACTACCAGCTTATTTCCGACTTCAATGAGTTGACGGGCGTGCCGGTAGTGTTGAATACGTCGTTCAACGAGAACGAGCCAATCGTTTGCACGCCTCGACATGCGATTGACTGTTTTATGAAGACCCGCATGGATGTTTTGTACCTCGGGAATCACGTCTTGCGTCGGAACGCATAGTTTCAAGTTCCAAGTTCCAAGTTTCAAGTTTGGAGAAAGCCGCTCAACCCTTCCGCTTCATGGAGGATGCAATGGCTACATTTAAGAAATTTGAAGAAATTGAATGTTGGAAAAGGGCTCGAGAGCTCACTCGTCGTATCTACGAGATTACAGGCAGGTCGGCGTTTGCACGAGACTTTGGACTTAAGGATCAGATCCGTCGAGCATCCGTTTCGGTAATGTCCAATATAGCAGAGGGCTACGATCGTAGTGGTACCGCAGAATTTGTTCACTTTTTGGCCACCGCAAAAGGATCTGCCGCTGAAGTGCGCTGTCAGCTCTACGTAGCAGCGGACCAAGGCTATATTCAAGAGGATCATTTTAATGAGCTGAATGCTATGGCATCCGAGATATCGCGGATGTTGTCCGGTTTAATGACGTACTTACGAGCTTCGGGCTACAAGGGAACAAAGTTTAAGTCCACAGCTCCGGACCGAACTTGAAACTTGAAACTTGCAACTTGAAACTTATGAGAATACTAGTCACCGGCGGTGCAGGCTTCATTGGATCGCACTTATGTGAGCGGTTGCTGGCAGATGGGCACGACGTACTGTGTCTGGATAATTTTTTCACTGGGCGACGCGCGAACATCCTCAACCTGCTCGAGAGTCGTCAGTTCGAGCTGATCCGTCACGATGTGATTGAGCCGATTCTTTTGGAAGTCGATCAGATTTACAACCTCGCCTGTCCGGCGTCTCCAATTCACTATCAGTACAATCCGGTTAAGACGGTGAAGACGAGCGTGATGGGAATGATCAATATGCTCGGTCTGGCAAAACGTGTGCGCGCGCGAATCTTGCAGGCGTCGACGTCGGAGGTGTACGGCGATCCGCTGGTGCATCCACAACCGGAAGAGTATTGGGGCAACGTGAATCCGATTGGATCACGATCCTGCTATGACGAAGGAAAACGCATCGCCGAGACTCTGATGATGGATTATCACCGTCAGAACGAAGTGGATACGAGGATAGCGCGAATCTTCAATACTTATGGGCCGCGCATGCTGGAGGACGACGGGCGCGTGGTTTCAAATTTCATTGTGCAGGCGTTGCGCGGCGAGCCGCTTACGCTTTACGGACAAGGCGACCAGACGCGTTCGTTCTGCTACGTAGACGATTTGGTTGAGGCCTTAATCAAGCTAATGAACGTCGCTGACGTACATGACCCGGTAAACCTGGGCAATCCCGGCGAGTTTACAATCAAGCAGCTGGCGGAACAGGTTGTGAGAATCTGTGGCTCGAAATCCGGAGTTGAGTATCTGCCATTGCCGGAAGACGATCCGAAGCAGCGCCAGCCTGACATCTCGCGCGCTCAAACGCTGCTCGATTGGAACCCGACAATTCCATTGAACGAAGGACTGATTAAGACCGTGTCGGATTTTAGAGGCCGCTTAAAGTGATGAGTAATGAGTGATGAGTAATGAGTGATGAGTAATGAGTGATGAGTAATGAGTGATGAGTAATGAGTGATGAGTGAAGCCGCTGAAACACCCTCCGCTTAAACTATTTTTGAGGAGGAGATATGGCAAAGAGAATTGAACGGTTTGAAGATTTTATCGCCTGGCAAAAAGCACGAAAGCTCACTGCTGATATTTACCGCGTGACGAGCGAAGGCAGTTTTGCGCGAGATTTTGGGCTCAAGGATCAAATCAGGCGAGCCGCAGTTTCGAGTATGTCGAACCTCGCCGAAGGATTCGAACGAGGAAGACCAGCCGAGTTTCATCAGTTTCTTTCGATTGCGAAAGCATCTTGCGCCGAGCTTCGGGCTCAACTGTATGTGGCTTTGGATGTTGGTTACATAAGCTTGTCGACGTTTGAAAGATTAATGGCTCAGGCTAGGGAGGTAGGACAGATACTCGGCGGGTTGCGGCAATCAGTTGAGCGCAGACGAGACTCCCTACGTCGTTAGTATTAGAAGGGTAATCACTCATTACTCATTACTCATCACACATCACTTTTCCTTCATGAAGGTCCTGTTACTGAACCAGTGCTTTTATCCCGATGTCGCTTCAACCGCACAGCATCTTGCTGATCTTGCGGTTGAACTCGCGGCCGGCGGTCATGACGTGACAGTCATCGCCAGCGACCGCGGCTACGACAATCCCGCGATTCGCTTTCCGCGCCGCGAAACCTGGAAAGGCATTAAGATAATTCGCATACCCTCGATCTCGCTGGGCAAATCCTCAAAGTTGCGGCGGGCTCTGAACTTCGCGACTTTTCTGTTCGTTTGCGCGCTGCGGCTGATGTTGCTGCCACGTTTTGATGTGGTTGTCGCGCTGACTTCGCCGCCGCTCATTTCGGTGCTTGGCTCTCTCTTTGTTTCGCTAAAAGGAGGGCGCCTCATCTTCTGGGTGATGGATTTGAATCCCGATGAGGCAATAGTTGCCGGCTGGCTCAACCAGAATTCCTTCACCGCTCGCACGCTATCTCGCTTGCTGGTTTACAGTCTTCGTCATGCTGAGCGCATAGTGGTGCTTGACCGCTTCATGAAGGAACGAATTCTTGCCAAAGGAATTCCGGAAGAGAAGATAGCGACGATAGCACCCTGGTCCCACAATGATGCTGTCAGGTTTGACACGGTAGGCCGCGAGAAGTTTCGCGTGGGAAACAACCTGTCCGAAAGGTTTGTGGTGATGTACTCCGGAAATCACAGCCCCTGTCATTCGTTGGACACTTTGCTTGGCGCAGCCGCGAGACTCATGGATCGCGATGACATAGCGTTTTGTTTCGTAGGCGGCGGCAGCGAGTATGAAAAAGTGAAGGCCTACGCCCAGGCAAAGAAGCTGAGAAATATTTTTTGTCTTCCTTATCAGCCGCTCAGTGAGCTGGCAAGCTCGCTTTCAGCCGCGGATTTGCATGTGGTTGTGATGGGCGACGCGTTCACCGGCATTGTTCATCCCTGCAAAATATATAACATCCTGGAAATTGGCTCACCGGTTCTGTATGTCGGTCCAGCGACGAGTCACGTTGTTGATGTGATTGCGAAACTCGACGACCAGGATCTCATGTGCAGCGTGCGTCATGGCGAAGTTGATAAGGCTGTTGATTACATCGTCGCGGGATCGCAGGCGGCGAGAGGAAGGCGCTCGTCATCGGCAAACAAGATGGCCGCGACGTTTTCGAAGGACGCCCTGCTGCCGAAGATGATCGAGTTGATCGATCGTTCTCCGAATGGGGCATTTTGGGGCAGTCCGTTGGTTTCGGATAGCAAAGCCCAATCGTTGTCTTAGTAATTCCTGGCAAATCTTTATTTAATCAAATGAGGTGCTAATGGGTAATCAAACAAGAGTTCTCGTAACTGGAGCCGGCGGGTTTATCGGACATCATCTGACTCGCTACCTGACGGAGCGTGGCTACTGGGTCCGCGGAGTGGATATCAAGGCACCTGAATTTGAGCCAACGACGGCGAACGAATTCAAACTCCTCGACCTGCGACGGTCGGAAAGCTGCACGGAGGCAACGAGGGATATCGACGAAGTGTACGGACTCGCTGCCAACATGGGTGGCATCGGTTTCATCGAGAACAATAAAGCCGTGATCGTTCGCGACAACACGCTAATGAACCTTCAATCCATTGAAGCGGCGCGAGCCAATGGCGTGACACGTTATCTCTACACGTCGAGCGCCTGCATCTATCCGGGATATCTGCAGAAGGTGACTGATGTCGCGCCGCTCCGCGAAGAGGACGCCTATCCGGCGGACGCTGAGGACGGATATGGCTGGGAGAAGCTCTACATGGAACGAGTCTGCCGGCATTATCGCGAAGACTTTGGCCTGGAGACGAGGGTTGTCAGATTTCATAACATCTTTGGCCCACTGGGTACCTACGATGGGGGCCGTGAAAAATCACCGGCTGCGATTTGTCGCAAAGTAGCTCTCGCAAAAGATGAAGACACGATAGAGGTGTGGGGAGACGGTGAACAAACGCGTTCTTACTGCTACATCGACGACTGTGTCGAAGGCATTTATCGTCTTATGAAGAGTGATTACTCAGAACCGCTCAACCTCGGCCAGGACAGAATGCTTTCCATTAATGACCTGGTTGACCTGATTGCCGGCATAGCGGGGAAGAAGATCTCGAAGCGTTACGACCTGACCAAGCCTCAAGGCGTCAGGGGAAGAAATAGCGATAACACGAGACTTAATCAGGTGCTCAGTTGGGAGCCGGCCGTTTCGCTGGAAGCGGGACTCGCAAAAACCTACGCCTGGATCGCCGGTGAGCTCGAGAAGCGGAATACTGAGCCGTTAGCCGCAGACTACAAGGCGTCATCGATTGGGGGTGTCTTGTAGTTTCCGGTCGCTTGTCCACGAAAAAGAAACGAACAAACACGAATTAAGATAGTGTGACTTTGTGTGACGCGCGCTTGTCGCAGGTTTTCTTCCACGATATTTTCAACGATTCAACTTGACCTGGGCAAAATCAGAACTGGGAGCGAAGCGACCAGCCAAAAGCGCAACTGACGAAGAACCGCAGTGTAGTTCGTTTCAAACGAACTTTTTAGGTGAGTTCTTTGGCTGGTCGCTATCGCTCCCAGTTCTGATTTTGTCCGACCATACGTGAGTGTTCCACGGTGATGAGTCTTGTTTGCCAGCTCTTGTTTAACTCCCATCTCAACCTCAAGAAGAAAGTCAGAGGTGTCTCCTCGTGAAAACCTATTTCGCCCTTTTCGTGATTGCCAGTTGCTCGACGCTGGTGCTCACTCCTCTTATCCGTCGCTTGTGCCAGCGGCTTAATTTGCTGGACGTACCGGCCGATGGGCGCCGAGTCCACACGAGTGCAATACCGCGTTTGGGCGGCGTGGCAATCTATATTTCGTTGCTGCTGGCGCTGTCTAGTCTATTCTTCGTCTCAAACCTCGTGACGGCTTCGCTGGCGTATTACAGCCCGATCCTTTTCAAAGTCCTGATACCGGCTTCTCTGGTATTGGCCCTCGGTATTTACGATGATCTGCGAGGGACCAATGCGGTTGTCAAATTTGTGGGGCTCGGACTAATCGCGTCACTCTTCTTTGCGATGGGCGGAAGAATTGAAGCGTTGGCAATACCGTTTGTCGGCATCGTGCATTTCCCGGCGGTGATTAGTTTTGTGCTAACCGTTTTCTGGCTGGTGGCAATCTCCAATGCATTTAATCTCATTGACGGGGTAGATGGGCTGGCGACCGGTGCGGCCTTGTTTTCATCAGTTGTTATTTTGGTCGTTGCGTTATCGGGATATAACCAGGCAATGATTGTGGTGACCATCGTGCTTTGTGGCGCTCTGGCCGGTTTTCTTCGCTATAACTTCAACCCTGCCTCGATATTCCTCGGAGACTCCGGCGCGTTGTTTGTAGGCTTCCTGCTGGCATCTTTATCACTGCTCGGTGCGCAGAAGGCCACTACTGCAATTGCTGTAATTACTCCAATCCTGGCTTTCGGCCTGCCCGTGGTTGATACGACGGTGACAATGGCCCGCCGCCTGATCGGTGGACGGCCATTATTTGAAGGTGACGGCGAACACATTCATCACATGTTGCTGGCACGAGGCTGGTCTCAACGCCGGGTGGTCTTGATACTGTATTCGGTATGCGCAGTCTTTGGTTTGCTGGCGGCGCTGTCAACGAAGACGTCCTCGCCAATGACCGGGTTTGTATTGTTCGTTATTGCGGCAGCGGTGATCGTCGCCGTGGGCCACCTTCGCTATCACGAAGTGGACGAATTGCGCGCCGGCGTGAAAAGAACGGTTGGTCATCGCCGACTGCGAGTCGCCAACAACATTCGCGTGCGCCGGGCTGGAGTGGCACTTTCGCAAGCTGCGAGTCTCAACGAAGTGTTTGAAGCGTTGAGAAAGATGCTTGAGTTTGAAGAATTTGCTTACGCCAATGTGCAGCTCGGCCAGGCTGGCCGAGGAGACGCGGTCGAACGAGCCTTCAGTACGATTGAGCAGGGCCGCCCGCGGCAGCAAGCGCAGTTTACTCAAGGGCAAATCGCATGGAGTTGGAGGCGAGACGGCGTTGAGGAAGACGACGTGGTCGGATCAACTAATTACTGGTGTTTCCGACTTCCGCTCGGCGGCGAAAGCGGCGATTGGGGCTGGATGAATCTTTATCGTCCCCTGGATGCGCCACCCCTGCTGCTCGATATGGACTACCTGTCTGGAGTGTTGCGGGTTGAGTTGTCGAAAGCCGCGGAACGTGTGATGGGACCGTTTGAGGAATCGACCAACGCGACCAAGGTGCGGCTGAGAATGGCTGCAGGAAAGATTGCCGGTTGATGTCGCAGGCGACTACCGCTGAAATCGAAGCAATCGCTGCTGCGGATCGATCGGCTCTTAAGTTACGGGTAGCGAGTATTTTGGGGACAACAGTCTTCGTAGCGCTGCTGTGCTTGATCGTCGTGACCGCCATACCTTACGGGACCACGCAAGCGTGGTGGAAGGCGGCGTTTGTTTCCATAGTTTTCATTCTCGCGATTCTTTGGTTAGTCGAAGGCTCAATCAGTCAGTCGTGGTTTGCCGGAACCGGGTCATTAGTTCTTCCGTTAGCGGCGCTCGCGCTCTTCTCATTCTTGCAAACCGTGCCGCTGGGAAAACAAAACGGCAATCCCGGAGGAATCAGTTTCACCTCCTGGAACGCTGTCAGTGCCGATCCCTATCAGACAAGATTCTCCGCGCTCCTGCTGCTCGGGCTTGCGCTCTCGGGAGTGATGCTCGCTCGCTACGCCTCCAGTGAAAAGCGATTACGAATTCTGATCAATCTTGTAGTTCTGTTGGCAATAGCAAGCGCTATCTTCGGTATTCTCAGGCAAACAACACAGCGCGGCGTCGGCTTTGGATTACCACTTCTGCTACCCGACCTCGGTTATGGTCAGTTCATCAATAAGAACCACTTCGCTTACCTCATGGAGATGAGTCTCGGTTTAGTGCTGGGACTAATTCTTGGCGGCGGAGTCAAACGCGACCAGGCGTTGATTTACTTTGCCGCCGCGCTTCCGCTCTGGATCGGACTGGTGCTGTGTGGTTCGCGTGGCGGCCTGGTCGCGATGATGGCGCAGTTCGTCGTCGCCGCCTTGTTGTTCAGTGTGGTCGCGCGTAGAGGCGGTTCCAGTGAATCGAATTCGAAATTCCTGAGATTGACACGGTCGTGGCCGGTCCGTCTCCTGCTGATATTCGTTTTGGTCGCGGGAGTCCTGCTGGGAACGATCTGGCTTGGCGGGGACCAACTGGCAACCAGGATTGAGGAGTCGCGCAACGAGCTTAGCGTTGACACTACCGGCTTGCGCCAGGGCGTTAGCAGAAATGAAATATGGAAAGCAACCTGGAAGATGATTCGAGCCCATCCGGTATTGGGAGTGGGAATAGGCGGTTACTGGGCTGCCATACCGGCTTATCACGATGCCTCCGGAACATTGACGCCACAGGAGGCTCACAACGATTACCTCGAACTCCTTGCAAGCGGTGGCCTAGTTGGCCTGGCACTCGGGGGTTGGTTTGCAGTGATTGTTTTTAAGCGCACTCGTGAAAACCTGGCGGCACGGAATCGTTTTCGACGTGCCGCATGTTTCGGAGCGGCAATCGGAATTGCGGGCGTGGCGGTCCATAGCCTGGTCGACTTTGGCCTGCATGCAGTTG
>Ga0070698_100005697_pt1 | contig 13632 bp, 10 predicted proteins | sample KBSK1502metaG_FD_65477 | JGI IMG/M metagenome (GOLD analysis project Ga0070698, IMG submission 65477) | Corn, switchgrass and miscanthus rhizosphere microbial communities from Kellogg Biological Station, Michigan, USA - KBS K1-50-2 metaG | ecosystem: Host-associated > Plants > Roots >... | reverse complement strand
CGGCCAACGAACACGACGAGCAACACGCCCGCGAGCGCGAAGCAGCCATAGCGCACCGGCACGAGCCACGTCGGTGGCTTCCCGATTTTCGCTGCGGGCGCTCCAACCTTTGCCTCCAGCGCTAACCCTTGCGCCGCCTTCGCGTTGATCGATTCCTTTACCGTCTGTGACTCTCCCGGCGCCGCCGGCACGAGCACGACCGGCTGCGGGAGCCCGGCGATCGTCGCGCCGCGCGTGCGCTGGGCGAGCGATCCTTCGAGTGCCGCATGATCGACGGACACGGCGACCGCGAGCATGCCGGCATCCGTTCCCTTTTGCGTCTTGACCGGCGCGCGCGCGATCACTCGCACCGATGCGCCATCCACATCGATGACGCGATCCGGTGACATTGCCGCCGCGCCCGCCGGCAGTCGCAACACCGACGTCGCCTTGCCATCGTGCAGCTGGAACAGCTCCATCGCCTCGCCGGCGTTTGGTTTGAGCAGCATCTCGTTCTTGACCATGTCTTCGAGCGTCGCCGCATCGGTCTCGATGCCGGCACGCAGCATCGGCATCGCCGCGATACCATCGGCGCGCATCTGCGCCGTGTTCGCAGCGCGGTCGAGGACCGCTGCGATTGCATCGGCATCGCTGCGCAAGCTGACGGCGGCCGCCGGCGCGTCGCTCGCGGGCGTCTTGACGGTCAATGTGAACGCGCCGGCTCCGGCGATGGCGAGGCAGAGGAGCAACCACCAGATGCTCGTGCGTTTCCGTGCAACCTTCGGCGGCTCGGCGACGACGCGTGCGTGATCGACGGGCTTACCCGGATCGGTCCCGCGAGCCTTCGGTCGCGCTTCCGCCTCGATGCGCGGCTTCTCGACGGCGTCGACGACCACGGCGGGCTCTTTCTCGCGCACCGGTTGAGGTTCTGTCTCGACGTCGGGCTCGAGCGGCATCGCGGACTCGATCGCGAGATCCAAGCGCGATGCCTTCTTCGTTGATCCGACGCTCGTCGATGCGAGGCCACTCGATGCGAGGCTCGTCGCGAGGCCGCTCGTTCGCGTGTCGGTTGGATTCGCGAGCATCGATGCTTCGAGCGGTCGCGAGCTCATCGGCGCTGAATACGGCGGGTTCGAAGCGCGCGCCGTGCGGCGCACGAAGTCGGCAAGCTTTGCCGCGACGACGACGGGCGTGCGCTCTTCGCCACTCCACTCGGCGATCGCCTCCTCGTCGAGTTGCTCCTCCGCCGTCGGCGACGATGCCTCGTCCATCTGCCGCGCGCCTTCCATCAATAGATGCGTCGTCGAGAGCCCGATCGTGTCGGGACCGTCGACCGCGCGGACTTCGAACGCAAACGCGCCGCTCGTCCAGGTCAGCATGGAGTACACGGATCGCGCGCCGCTTGGATGCTCGCCGCTATCGAGCGTCGCATCGATCACCTTGCCTTGACGCACGATGATCTGCCCGGCGCGGCCGTCGGCTGCACTCAGTTGCAACGTGCCTGTCTTGCGCTCCATCTCGATCAGCACGAGCAACGTGCTGAGGCCGACTTGCGCGAGGTCACCCGCGAGGCCGGAGCCCATGTTCTTGTCGCTCGCGCGCTTCGCGCCGAGCACCTTTTCGATCCGCGCGACGAGGTCGTTAAACTTGAACGGCTTGTTGATGTAGTCGTCGGCGCCGAGGCTAAACGCCTTCATCCGCGAGTCCTCGGTTGCGAACGCGGTGAGGAAGATGACCGGCATGTTCGCGAGGCGCGGGTCGAGGCGCAGCTTGCGAACGAGCTCCCAGCCATCGAGCTTGGGCATCATCACGTCGGTGACGAGCACATCGGGCGCTTTGGCGAGCGCACGTTCGTAGGCCTCATCGCCATCGCGCGCGACATCGACTCCGAACCCGCGCTTGGACAAGACCTCCGACAGCATCCGCAAGATGTGCGGATCGTCGTCAGCCACCAAGACGTGCGCGGGCATCTACTTCCACGCTAACACGATTGGCAACGTGGGTCGTCGAGCGGCGCTCCGCTCGTGATTTCGCGCTTGACGACTTACTTCTTCGAGGCTTCCGCTCGCGCCTTCGCGGCCTTCGCGAGCAGCTCTTCCGAGATGTTGTTCGGCGTCTCGGAGTACTTCGCGAACTCCATCGTGAACTCCGCCTTGCCTTGGGTCGCCGAGCGGAGCGGGGTCGAGAAGCCGAACATTTCGGCCAGCGGTACCTCGGCGTCGACGCGCGCGTTGCCTTCTTCTTCGGTCGAGCCGATGACGATGCCGCGGCGCTGCATGATCAGCGCGAGGATGTTGCCCGAGAACTCGGCGGGGCCCTCGATCGAGAGCTTCATGATCGGCTCGAGGATCTTCGGCGCCGCGCGCGGGAAGAAATCGCGGAACGCGCCGCGGGCCGCTTCCTGGAACGCGATGTCGCTCGAGTCGACCGCGTGGGACTGACCATCGTTGATCACGACGCGCAGGCCAACGACCGGGACGCCGATGCGCGGCGATTTCGCGAGCATCGACTTGAAGCCCTTTTCGCACGACGGGATGAACTCGCGCGGAATCGAGCCGCCCTTGATCTCGTCGACGAACTCGAAGTCGCCCTCGAACGGCTCGCAGTAGCCGCCGACCTTACCGTATTGACCCGAGCCACCCGTCTGCTTCTTGTGGGTGTACACGAACTCGGTGCGGCGCGTGATCGTCTCGCGGTATGCGACGACGGGCGGCGACGTGACCACCTCGGCCTTGTACTCGCGCTTCATGCGCTCGATGTAGACATCGAGGTGGAGCTCACCCATGCCGGCGACGATCGTCTCGTTCGACTCGGGATCGACCCAGCACTGGAACGTCGGATCTTCACGCGTGAAGCGGTTGAGCGCCTTGGACATGTTGATCTCGGCGCCGGAATCCTTCGGCTTGATCGCGACCGAGATGACGGGCTTGGGCACGAACATCGACGTCATCGCGTAGTTGACGGTGCCGTCGGTGAACGTATCGCCCGAGTTGCAGTCGATGCCGAACATCGCGCAGATGTCGCCTGCGCCGGCGTCGGTAATTTCTTCTTTGTCGTCGGCGTGCATGCGCACGAGACGGCCGACCTTCACCTTCTTGCCGTTGCGCGAGTTGACGATGAAGTCGTCTTTTTTGACCTTGCCTTGATACACACGGACGTAGGTCAGCTGGCCGTAGCGGCCATCCTCGAGCTTGAACGCGAGCATGACGAGCGGCTTGTCGGGCGCGCTCTGCAGCACGACCGGCTCTTCGTTCTTGCTGAGATCGAGCGCGACGTTCTCGACCTGGCGCGGGTCGGGTAGGTAGTGGCAGACGCCATCGAGCAAGAGCTGCACGCCCTTGTTGCCGAGCGCCGAGCCGAGCATCACCGGCGTGCACTTGAGCGCGACGGTCGAATCGCGCAGCGCCTTGCGGATGATCTCCGGCGTGACTTTGTCCTCGAGCATCGCTTCGGTCAGCTCGTCGTTGACGAGCGACAGGTTGTCGAGCATCTCGTGGCGCAGCTTGTCGGCTTGCTCCTGGAGCTCGGCGGGGATCGGGCCGCGCTCGATCGTCTCGCCGTTGTCGCCGTAAAACTTGAACGCCTGCATCTCGATCAAATCGACGACGCCCTCGAGCTTGTCCTCGAGGCCGATTGGCATCTGGATCATCACGGGATGCAGCTTGAGCTTGTCGCGCAGCTGATCGCGCACGCGGTACGGGTTCGCGCCGGTGCGGTCGAGCTTGTTGACGAACGCGATGCGAGGAACTTTGTAGCGACGCATCTGACGATCGACCGTGTAGCTCTGCGACTGCACGCCCGCGACGCCACACAGCACCATGATCGCGCCATCGAGCACGCGCAGCGAGCGCTCGACCTCGATCGTGAAGTCGACGTGGCCCGGGGTGTCGATGATGTTGATCCAGTGATTGGCTTTGACCGCGCTCCCGGGGACGCCCATCACGCCCTTGGACTGCGCTGGGGGCGGCCACTGGCAGAACGTCGCGGCGGACTGGATGGTGATGCCGCGCTCCCGCTCGAGCTCCATCGAGTCCATCTTCGCGCCGACGCCATCCTTGCCCTTGACCTCGTGAATCTGGTGGATTCGGTTGGTGTAATAGAGGATCCGCTCCGTCAGCGTGGTCTTGCCGCTGTCGATGTGGGCGGAGATCCCGATGTTCCGGACTTTGGACAGGTCGGTGAGCATAAAGCGGCGAGATTGCTACCTTGTAAAACCCCCCTTTGCAAGCGAAACCCCGGACTTCGGCCCGTGTCCTTAGAGAGCGATGGCATTTCGGGTGCCTTTCCGGAGGGATGCCAGGCCGGTTTGCTACGCTGAAACGACGGTGGAATGCCTAGACGACAACGCGGCCAGCGAATTCGTCTCGGGCGCGCTGGCGCAGTCCGCGCTGAGTCGTGTCGAGACGCATCTCGCGGGCTGTCGCGATTGCCGCGCGCTCGTCGCCGCGCTCGCGGGCGACGAGGCCGACAGCAACGCCGCCACGCACAAGCACGAAAAGCATTCCGAGGACTCGCAGGTCACGAAGCGCCCGGTCCTCTCGATCGGTGATCGCGTCAACCGCTACTTGGTGCTGTCGTCACTCGGCGCCGGCGGCATGGGCGTCGTGTTCTCCGCGTACGATCCGCAGCTCGATCGCAAGGTCGCGCTCAAGCTCTTGCGCGCGAACCTCGGTGCGAACGCGAAGGAAGCGCGCACGCGTCTGAAGCGCGAGGCGCAGGCGATCGCGCAGCTCAATCATCCAAACGTTGTCGGCGTGTACGACGTTGGCCCGACGAACGACGGCGACGTGTACATCGCGATGGAGTTCGTCGAAGGCGACACGCTGACGACATGGCTCAAGCGCTGGCCGCGCACGTGGCGCGAGATCCTCGAGGTGTTTCATCAAGCGGCGCGCGGCCTGATGGCGGCGCACTCGGTTGGCCTCTTGCATCGCGACTTCAAGCCCGACAACGTGCTCGTCGGCGGCGACGGTCGCGTGCGCGTCACGGACTTCGGCCTCGCGCGATCGCTATTTCTCGACGACAGTGCGCGCGGGCCGGTCGAGACGAAGCCGCGTCCCGACGGCAGCCCGCTGCAGGTCGACATCACCGCGACGGGCACCGTGCTCGGCACGCCGCGGTACATGCCGCCCGAACAGTTGACGGGCCTGAGCATTGATGCGCGCGCGGATCAGTTCAGCTTCTGCGTTGCGCTGTACGAGGCGCTCTACGGCACGCATCCGCTGCCGGGCGCGACGAGCGTGTCGATGCTCGAGCACGACGAGAAGGCGTTGCCGCCGCCCGAGGGCACGAAGGTGCCGGCGTTCGTCGGGCGCGCCGTGCTGCGCGGTCTCGAGAAGGATCGTAGCAAGCGCTTTCCGACGCTCGCGACGCTCATGCAGGAGCTGACGCCGCCACCGCAGCGATCGCCGGTGAAGTTCGTCGCGTTTGCAGCGGTCGGTGCGCTGCTCGTGACCCTGGCGACGGCGGCGGTGATGGCGCGACCAAACGTGACGCTGCCGCCGCCGCACGAGAGCGACGAACAGTCCGTTCTGCTTCTGCGAGACGAGCTAAAGCGCAAAGAACAGGAGATCCAACGGCTCCGCGACGCGCTCATCAACATCACGTACACCAATCAAGCCGACATCCAAAAACTTCAGGAACAGCTCGACGAGAAGCAAGCAGAGGTTCACAAGCTGACCGAGAAGCTCATCAACCTTAAGCTCAAGAAAACGCCGGGTCGCGCGCCCGACGTCGTCAGCCGCGAGATCACCGACGCGATCCAAACTGTCCAGCGTGATGCCGAGGGCTGCTTCGACGAATGGGCCGAGCGCGCGCACCTCGAACAGCCACGCGGCCGGGGCACCCCCATCGAGCGGGATGCGAACATCTTGGTCGATCTCGAGGTGACGCCTGAAGGCATCGGCCACGACGTGACCGCGAAGGGCCATGACTCACCGAGTCTGAAAGTCTGTGTCGAAGGTGCGCTGGCACGCGTCCATTACCCGAGAGGTCCCGACAATCTGAAGGTTCGCGTCGAGATGATGTGGACCGGCGGAAACCTCAACATGACCGGCAGGATCGTCGGCCGCAGTCAGTCAGATGGCGGCGGCAAGATAGATCTCTGAAAGCACGTGCAAGCTCACGCCGCAGCGCGCCGAGGTCGGCACCGTGACAAATCCTGCTGACGGGTTCTTCGTCGTGTAGTATCCCGCACCTTATGTCCCGTTGCGTTCTGGCCGTCGTCGTCGCTTCCGTACTCATCACTCCAGCGTTCGCTGAGGACAAATCTCAATTTCCCGCCGGCACGGTGCTCGGCAAGTCGCACGTGATGGTGGTGACGCCGCCGGAGCAGTTCACGCCGCACGAGTCGGTGATCTCGCCGTATTTGTACCTGAACCGCTGCGTCGGCGGCTGCGTCATCACGCGCGGCGCGATCAACGACGCGCGTACGAACACCTCGACGATTCCGTGTCCCGATGGTCAGAACTGCATGACCTCGTACACGATCTCGGAATTCCACGACGCCGCGGGCAACACCGGCGCCCTGGCCGACCCCGAGTGGAACCAGATCGTGCAGTGCATGAAAGAGGTCTACTCGCCGTTCGCGCTCAACGTCGTGGACCAGCGGCCGACGACAGGCGTCTCGTACACGATGGGCATCATCGCCGGTCGGTCGTCGGAGATCGGTTGGTCGGCCGGCACGATGGGCGTTGCACCCGCTGGCTGTCAGCCGCAAGACAACGTGATCTCGTTTTCGTTCGCGAACCAGCACAGCAACTTCGATCGCGTCTGGAACATCTGCTGGACCGCGGCGCAGGAGACGGCACACGCATTCGGCCTCGACCACGAGTATCAATTCTCCGACGGCACGTCCGCGTGCAGCGATCCGATGACGTATCGCACCGATTGCGGCGGCCAGAAGTTCTTCCGCAACAAGGCCGCGCAGTGTGGCGAAGAAGCGCCGCGCGCGTGCAGTTGCGGCGGTTCGCAGAACTCGCACGTCAAGATTCGCAACGTGTTTGGCGATGGCGTCTCGCTCGTGCCGCCGCCGACCGTCGAGATCGTCGCGCCGCTCGGCGGCTCGATCACGAATTCAACCGCCATCGCGGCGTCTGCAGGGTCGCTGCGCGGCGTCGCGAAGGTCGAGCTGTGGATCAACAACTTCAAGTGGGCCGAGAAACCCGGCGCGCTGTTCGGTCCATCGGGCCAAGACAATCCGTCGGGCTATTCGATCCCGCTGCCGATGGGCGTGCCCGACGGCAACATGGATCTCGTCGTCAAGGCATACGACGACCTCGGCATCGAGACCGACTCGCAAAAGGTGATGGTCGTCAAAGGCGCGCCATGTGCCAGCGCGTCGACGTGCGCGAAGGGCCAGAAGTGCGAAGCCGGCTACTGCTTGTGGGATCCGCCGAGCGGCGAGCTCGGCGACACGTGCGAGTACCCGCAGTTCTGCAAGAGCATGATCTGCGCGGACGCCGTCAGCGGCGACGACTTCTGCTCGCAAGAGTGCATCGTCGGTGCGAGTGACGGATGCCCGATGGATTACGAGTGCATCTCCGGTATGGGCGCGACGTCGGGCCTGTGCGCGCCGCTCGATCGCGGTGGCTGCTGCAGCGTTGGTAGCAACGGCGGCGTCGCGGCGCTGATGTCGATGCTGGTGCTCGGGCTCGTGCTGCGGCGGCGTCGCAAGTAGCATGCGCTGTTTGGTCGCTCTCGCGCTGCTCGTCGCGTCGCCCGTCCATGCGGACACGACAGCGACAACATCGGTCTCGCAGCTGATGATCCTCGAGCCGGGCGATGCGAGCTACAAGCTGTTCCACGGCGCGGTATGGCTCGATGCCGACAAGGCGTCGACGAACTATCGGTGGGGCGGCCTGCAGTGCAAGGGCCGCGACCTCAGTGACAACAGCGTGCAGCTGTTGTTCGCCGCGTTTCGCTCCGAGTATCACGTCAAGCTCGAGTTCGTGATCAACGACTACAAGGACAAGCAGTACCGCTGCGTCACCGGGTTTACGGTGTCGAAGACATGAAGCGCTTGCTGCTGCTCGCCGTGCTCGTGATGCCCACGTGGGCCGCGGCAGATCCGCTCGTTTCACCGTATCTCTATCTCAATCGGTGCAGCGGCGGTTGCACCGTCAGGAGCGGATTCGACGACGCGCGCACGATGTCATCGTCGATCCCGTGCAGCGGCACCGTTACGTGCGGCGGCGGTGGCTGTAGTTGCGATGGCGGCGGCGCCGCCACGTTCACGATCGAAGAATTCAGGGACTCGGCAGGCAACATCGGCGCCGCGGCGGATCCCGAGTGGAACGCGATCGTGCAGTGCGTGCGCGAGGTGTACTCGCCGTACAACGTGATGGTCGTCGATCAGCTGCCGCCGGGCGGGCTGTCGCACAACCAGGGCATCATCGCAGGGCGACCCGCGAACATCGGTTACGGCGGCGCGGGGGTCGGTGGCATCGCGCCGGGCTCACTCGGCTGCAATCCGCAGGACAACGTCATCTCGTTCACGTTCGCGAACATCTATTCGGGATCAAATCGCGTGCTCTCGATCTGCGCGGTCGCCGCGCAAGAAACCGCGCACGCATACGGCCTCGACCACGCGTACGAATGGGCGGATCACACGTCGGCGTGCACCGATCCGATGACGTATCGCACCGACTGCGGCGGCCAGAAGTTCTTCCGCAACGCGAACGCGATCTGCGGCGAGTTTGGGCCGCGCACGTGCAAGTGCGGCGGGTTTCAGAATTCGCACTTGAAGCTCGAGTCGATCTTCGGCGCAGCGACGCCGATCACGAGACCACCGAGCGTCGCCGTGATGGCGCCGACCGACGGCGCGCAGGTCAGCAACGGCGCGATCGTCACGGCGACCGCATCTGCACAGCGCGGCATCGCGCGCATGGACCTTTGGCTCAACAACTACAAATGGGCGACCGTGAAAGGTGCGCCGTTCGGGCCGAGTGGCCAGCTCGAATCGCAATACTCGCTGCCATTTCCGGCCGACGTTCCCGACGGCGTGATCGACATCGTCGTCAAAGCGTACGACGACATCGAGGTCGAGGCCGACTCGACACAGATCACCGTGACCAAAGGCGCGCCGTGCACGAGCGCGAGCACGTGCGCCGATGGACAGAAGTGCGAGCAGGGCAGGTGCTTCTGGGATGCGCCGACGGGCGAGCTCGGCGACGCGTGCACGTACCCGCAGTTTTGCGTCAGCGGCCACTGCGTCGAGACCACCGACGGCGATCAGTTCTGCTCGCAGGAGTGCATCGTCGGCGTCGCCGACAGCTGCCCGATGGGCTACACGTGCGACGGTCCCGCCGTCTCGAACGGCTTTTGCGTCAGCGAAGATGCGAAGAAGCCCTGCACCGACTGCAGCAGCGGCGGTGATGGTCGCCTTTTGCTCGTGCTCGTGCTCGGTGTCGGTTTGCTGCTCCGTCGTCGCCGCCGCTAGTACAATCGGCGAATGCGGTGGGGCTGGCTTGTCGTGCTGTGCGCGTGCAACCAGATCCTCGATCTGCACGAGACGTCGGGGCCCGGCGGCCCTGATGCGGCGTATGCGTGTCGCACCGATCGCCCGCTGCGTTTCGCGGCGACGCTGCAGCAGCTGCCGTCGCCCGACTGCGCCGAGTACAGCGAGGCGGCGACTGCCGACGCTGCCGTCGCGACGTGCCAAGGCGCCGCTGGCGTCACGGAGATCTGGACCGGCACGCGCGACGGCGCACTCATGCCGCTGCGCGGCATCACGACGAGCTTTCGCTATCAGCCGAACTACACGCCCCGGCTCGCGTCGGATGCGACGCGGCTCTACGTTCGCATCGACACGGTCGACATTAACTTCATGCCGATCGCGACGCGTTACGACGAGTATCGCAACGGCGGCACGGGCTGGACGCTCGTCGGCACGCTCGGTCTCGCGAATCAGCTCGACGATTGGCTGAGCAACATCGCGCGCGATCCGACGGATCGCGATCGCGTCGTGTTGCTACGCGCAAACACGCTCCAGGAATGGAGCTACGACGGCGCGACGTGGACGCCCGATCACATGTATGCGGCGGGCGCGATTTCGCCGCCGACGTTGCGCTCCGTCATGTTTGCGGCAAACGGCCTGCACATCCTCGTCATCGCCGTTGGCGCCGATGGCGTTCCGCAGGTGTTGTGGGGCAAGCGCGATAGCGTCAGCGAACCGTTCGGCACGCTCGCCGAGGTGCCGGATCTTCCGGTTCCCGATGACAACACCGTGTTCATGAGCAACGACTGCGGCCGCGCGTACTTCAGCGGCCTCGGCGCGACGTTCTACACCCACCAACTATGATCCGCTGGCTCCTTCTCCTCACTCTCGCGTGCGCGTGCAATCAAGTGCACGGGCTCGACCAGACCGGCTTGATCTACGACACGCCACCGATCGACGCGCCGTGGGCATGCCCGGCGATCGGCACGATGCCAACGTTCTCGCGCCAGCTGCATCAGCTGCCGGGCCGCGGCTGTCGGCAGTACACGTTCAGTCCGAAGACGAAGCGCGCCGTCGCGCTGTGCTATCCGAACGGCGTCGGTGCGAACAAAGAGTCGTTCGTCGGTGAGGGCCCGCTCGATGACGAGCTCACGCCTGCGCTGTCGAGTCCCGAGCCGTTCGAGAATCCGCGGCTGACGCCCGACGGCCAACGTCTGTACGTCTCGCATCAGCAAGGCACGACGGTCGTGACGGAGCAATACACGCGAGTGAACGACACCTGGGTCCTCACGAAGACGAACCCATTTCCGAACGGCTACATCAGTACGATCGCGACGGGCCCGGGCGGCGATCGGGCGCTGATGTACACCGGCGGGGGCCTGTGGGAAGAGTGGGCCGAGATCGCTGGCACGTGGATGGTCGTCGGGCCGTTCGATGCAGACTTCCCGTTGATCGCCCCGGTCCACACGAGCCTCTCGCTCGATGGCCTGCGCGTCATCTTCGAAGGTCTCGACTACAACGACGGCAGAGTGAGCATGTATTACTCCGATCGGAGCGCGGTCGATCAACGGTTCCGCACGCCGGTGGTGATCGATGTTCCGAAATCGCAAGACCTCGTCGCGATGACCGAAGACTGCGGCAAGCTCTACGTGTTCGGGCTCGAGCGGCTGTTTTACGTCAGCCAGTGAGCTTCGCGAGCCACGCCGCGATCGCTGTCACCGTCGCTTCGTCGAGCTGGCGCGCGTCGGAGTTGTAACCCGCTTGCGTCGCGAGCAAGTTGCCGCGCAGCTGTTCGAGGGTCTTCGTCTCGTGCTTGAGCACGTGATCGGCTTCCGGCGCGATGAACACCTCGACCGCCTTGCCGTGACGCGCCTCGGTCAGCCGCTTGGCATCGACGTCTGCATCGACCTGCACGTCATGCTTGCCGTTGTAGATGAAGACCGGCACGCGCACCTGCGCGAGTGCGGGCGCAGGATCGAACGCGATCAGGCCGCGCGCGATCGTTGCCGTTTGCGGCGCGACGATTGCCGCGACCAGCTGCTGCAGGCCGGCGATAGAGCTCACCTTCGTCGGATCGACCTCTTTGCCGGCGAGGAAATCATCGAAGGCGGCGCGCAGGCTCGCGAGCTCGGCATCCGCTTGCTGCGGCATCGCGGTGCGCAGCTGTGCCTCGATCTGCGCGAGCATGATGTCCTTCATCGATCGCCCCGCGGCCGACAGCAGCAACAAGCCGGCGATGCGATTGCCCTCCGCGAGCGCGACGCGTGTCGCGTGAATGCCGCCTTCGCTGTGGCCGGCGACGAACAACTTCGATGGCGCCACGTCCTTGCGCGTGCGCAAATACGCGAGCGCGCCGCTACCTTCCGCGACATACACGTCGAACGTCAGCTTATCGAGTGGTGTCTTGTTGCCGCCGATGCCGGTCTTATCGAAGCGAAGCACGATCGCGCCGCGCCGCGCGAGTGCCTCCGCGAGCAGCTTGCCGCTGCCATTCTTGCCGACGAGAAGCGGATTGTTCCAATCGCGATCGGTTGGCCCACTGCCCGCCATCAGGACGACTGCGGGCCACGGCCCGCCATGCGCCGGTCGCACGAGTGTGCCGGGTATCTGGTTCGCTCCCGCGGCGAATGTGACCTCTTCGCTCGCGATCTCGTAGTTTGCTTTTGGGTCGGTCACCGCAGGCGCCGACGATTTGCACGCGACCGCTACCGCGAGCAGCAGCGCGATTCGTCTCACTTCGCCGAGCCGCCTGATCCAGATCCTGCCGGTGGCGGCGGCGGTGCCGCGCCCACCTTGATCTGCTCGGGCCCGATGAGATCGTGTGCCGCCTTCGCGCACTTGCCGATGAGATCGTTATCGACGTTGCTCGGCCCACCGCGCACCTGAATGATGCACTTCGTATCGGGATCGAAGAACCGGAAGCGCTTCACGTCGTCGGCGCCCTGCGCGACGATGAGCACGCACGTATAAAAGCCGAGCGAGTCATCATCGTGCTCTTTCATCTGCGCGCACCGCGCGCGGAACCGATCCGCATCCTCGATCGTCCAGCAGAACGTGGACACGTTGCAGATCTCGTCGCCGGGCATGACGCCGAGCCGCCCCTCCTTCTTCAGCTTCGCCTTCTGCTCGGCATCGCTGAGCCGCTTGCCGCCACGAAGCAGCGAGCACGATGCCGCGGCATCCGGCTCGGATGCCGAGGCCTGGATCGTGAGCGCCTCGGTCTCGCCGAGTGCTTGCTTGAAGCCATCGGCGTTGATCACGTTCGCGCAATCGAGCTTCGCGCGCCCCGGCACGGGCGGGCTGATCTTCGCCGCTGCGCCGCCGGCAGCCTTCGCCCGATCGGCCGCTTCCTTCTCCGCTTGTTTCTTAGCTTCCTCGACGCCTTCGTTCGCGCCCTTGCTACACGCGAAGCCGAAGATCAGAAAGATCGCGATAGTCGTCCGCATCGCGTTGAAAGTTAACACGAATGTCAGACGGTCGCCTTACGATCGCCGGATCATGCGTTTCCACCACACGAAGAACAAAGGTGATCTGGGGGTCGCGCAGGCAGCGGCGGATCTCGTCGAGAAGGGCTGGGGCATCCTGCTGCCGATGACCGAGCATGCGGCGTTTGATCTCGTCGCGTTTCGCGAGGATGTGTTTTTGCGGGTGCAGGTGAAGTATCGAGCCGCAGTGCGCGGCGTCGTATTCGCGCCGTTCAAGACGTGCTGGGCAGATCGACACGGCGTCCACACGAAGCCCATTGATCGGTCGTCGATTGATCTGTTCTGCGTCTATTGCCCCGACACGCGTGCTTGCTATTACGTTGATCCGGCGACGGTTACGACGACGAACGTCTACCTTCGGATAGAAGCCACTCGCAACAACATCGCCAAAGGCGTGAATTGGGCGAAAGACTTCACCGAGATCCCGGCCTCAGTGCGCGGGATTCGCGCTGGTTTTCACCCGCCACTTGAGCAAGGCCCATTCGTGCGGCACAGTCGTGAGCCGCGAGCGGTCTATCGCTTCTCGTGCGCCCATAGTTCAGCCGGATAGAACACCTGATTTCTAATCAGGATGCCGCAGGTTCGAGTCCTGCTGGGCGCGCTACGGAATTCTCGCAACTCCCTGGCATTCGCACTGCACTGCAATTGCTGCATGCAGGTCCAGCGCGTGAAGGCCTTTGCTAAGAAGCTCGGAAAAGAGCTGATCGACGACGGCGTCACGGATATCGGCGC
>Ga0070698_100005696_pt1 | contig 13634 bp, 11 predicted proteins | sample KBSK1502metaG_FD_65477 | JGI IMG/M metagenome (GOLD analysis project Ga0070698, IMG submission 65477) | Corn, switchgrass and miscanthus rhizosphere microbial communities from Kellogg Biological Station, Michigan, USA - KBS K1-50-2 metaG | ecosystem: Host-associated > Plants > Roots >... | reverse complement strand
TAAGGTGGATAACAACATGGAAAGAAGCTCTCGATAGGATAATAGGGGTGGAACGGTAGATGCCTCTATTCTACCATATAGAGCGCTTTCCGGCACCACACAAAGTGTGTATGAGCCACTATCCTCTTGACGTTTACACCTATGTTTTCATGGAGGAAGCGGCACAACGGCTGGGCGTTATGCCATGTACAGTAAAGAAGTATATGCGTAAGGGTATCCTTCATCCGATTGTTGGACGAAGCATATGCGATGGCGGCAATCGCCTGCTCTTCCTTCGCCAGGAGGTTGAGTCCTTGCTGCAGCCCGAGAGTCTAACTGTTGATGAAGCGGTGGAGCTGCTTGGTATGAGTCGCTCACGCGTCTACGGCCTCATACGACGCGGGGAACTTCCTTCAGTAAGACAATCGGTGAGGGGCTCGAAAAACGGAAAAATCTGCCTTCTCTCCTCAGATGTGGAGGCATATCGACAACGGATAGTTGACCTCGCACAAGGTGATAGATTGCCAGGAAAAGAAACGCAAAAGGATCCCCTTGCCGGAGAGCCAAAGATGTAAGCGATAATAGGAAACTCAAGGAGATATACATGCAAGATATGCGCTGGATGCAAAATATTCTTCCCCTCCCAGTACGCGTGATATTCCGCACCTGGGAAGACCTTCCTTCCCTCATTTCTCGGACATCGGCCAACATGGGCTACCGGAATCCTATTTGGATTCTCGGCCCAGAAGACATTCCGCACATCATACAGCCCCAACGCCTATTAATATTACGTAAAGCGAGGGATTACCGTCTGCTCGAACTCCTTTTGAACATCGACGAAGAGGCAATATACAAGCTAACCATTCACCGCTTTACACCACAGCTTCAAGCACCCGAGATTTCTCATCCGGGCCGGATAGATGAGGTAGATCGTACCTTCATGCCATTTACTACTCAGGCTTCTTTTTTTCATACGCAGAGCTCAACGCAGGTCTGCCCGCGGTGCATGGAGGAGGAAAGGTATGGGCACCTGTACTGGAACATGTTCTATGTGAAGAATTGTCCTCGACATAGTATTGGTTTGGTCGAACAATGCCCCGTCTGTTTTAGCTCCATTCCGGCCTTTCGTCCCTCGTTGTCTGTCTGTCCACGATGTAAAAAAGGCGAATACCGTGCCGCGCCGATCAAGATGTCTCCTGATGATCCATTCTTTTCTTCCGGTCACGCGCTTATTCTTAGTCGCTTGGGGATTGAGAATCAGGAGCAGGAATGGACTTCCTCGGTGCTGTCAGGATCACCCCTGCTCGATTTGCTTCCCTGGCAATACTTTCAGTTGCTGCACGCATTTCGGTTCATCTTAGGTGAGCTTTCTCCCGATGCTCCTTTTTTACGTGCAAGTGTCGAACAGCGAACAATGCTGCGGCCCTTGCGGAATCACCGCAGTTTATCTCACGCCGAAGGCGTGGTACTGATTGCGACGTTTCACTTTATCTTTGCCGCTTGGCCAGAAAATTTTTTCACCTTCCTGGAAACGTTGCCACACCAGAGGCGCGAACTTCTAAGGAATGAAGCATCGCGCACAACAGGTTTGGTCCGAGATTTCGGTAGGCTTTACAGAACCTGGATGTATCGTCGTCTGAAAGACCCTGCGTATTCATTCTTGTATGAGGCGTTTGCTGACTATCTGAGGCAGAGGTATACTGGTGGTTATTTGCATCCCGATTACTTACCCTACCGTGGCCAGAATGGAGCGCTCTCGCTGCAGCAGGCCTATGTGCCAAAAGAGCATGCAATAAAAAGACTCGGTGTTACAGGTCGGACAGTAGACAAATTGGTTGAGGGGGGACTCCTTCGTGTACATAAGAAAGCAATGGGTAAGAAAGGGAAGAAGACACTCACTTTAATTGAGTGGTCGAGCATAGAGGAATTGCGCACAGAGTGGGAGAAGTTTGTGACGTTCGAAGCTGTAGCCAAGGAGTTCCTGGGTACTAGGAGCGTTGATCTCCATGCTCTAATGGATGCTGAATTGCTCATTCCAGAGCGTGGACCGAAGATAGATGGCTATAACCACTATCTGTATAGAAGAACATCAGTCGAGCAATTTATTCAAACCCTGCTAGCAATTGCCGTGAAGTCGGAGTTCTCGTCGCAGGAAGGCGTTCCTTTGTCTGAAGCCGGCGTTTTGCTTGGTGGAAAACACAAGCTAGCGACTATGATCGCCGAGATTTTACGTGGGCAAATGATGCTCATCGATTTGGATAATGGGCAACCGCTTTTTCGACGCCTATTTTTGCCACATACTAAGATGAAACGGTTTCGCGAAAAGCGAAACCCGTGGCGACTTGAAGAGTTGGACAGGCTTTCGACTCGCGAAGCTGCAGCCAGTCTGGGTGTCTGTGTGGAGACATTTCGACATTGGGTGCAATGCAGTTTGATCGGCTGCGAAAAGCGAGAACTGGAAATGGAGTGGAGAAAACCCATCCTTAGATTCACAAAAGAGGCAATAGAAACATTTCGCCAGACCTATGTTTTTTCTAAAGAAGTTGCGATTCTGCTCGACATTATGCCACAGACTATCAAACAATATGCACGTAAAGGAATCCTTCATCCAGTAGTTGGTAACAGCACGCCTCGAAAGGGCGTCCGCATGCTCTTCATTCGTGAAGAGATTAAGTCGTTGCTTCCCCCTGGAAGTCTGAGCCTGCACGAAGCAGCCACCTTACTGGGGGTAACAGATATTCAGCTCTATTCACTTATTTCCGCGAAGCGGCTTCCTTGCTTCGTTCCGCCATGTGGACCTAGAGCCTCGTTGCGTTTTTTCCGTTCTGATCTCGAGGCGTATGTGCTGGATCAGGTAGAATTATACCAGCAATTACTGCCGAAACTCACTTCTGAGTACGTTGAAGACGAAAACTCCTGGTTGTTGACACGTGATGTAGCGGCCTTGATGCGGGTAAGTGGGACAACTGTACGCAAATGGATCAGCCAAATGCATTGGACTATCAGGAAGGAGACGGTGGGATCTGTCGATACGTTTTATGTTAAAAGAGAAGACCTGGCTACCTATGTTCAGTTCCTTTTAGAAAAGGCGGAACAAGTGGTGATGAGAGTGCGCGTGCCGACTCATGTGACCGAAAATGGCAGGCATATAGATGGACATGAGCTGTAGATTTGGCCTCTTTTGGCAAATCTACAGCTCATGTCCAGGTTTAATACCAGTGTCGAATTACAAAACTGAGCGTGTTTCTTAACTCCCATGCCTGGTTTCTGAGCGGGACTGTAAAATGGTTTGGTTCATCCGCATCTTATGAGCTCAGCAATACAGAAGTGATGAAGGTCCCTTTCATTGGGGAAAAAGGTATCTACATACCTCAAACCGGGAGGCAAGCAACAAGGATTGATCTCAAGAAACAGTGCTCAGTGGCAGTAACAGGAGGCTGCACTCACTGGTTGAGCAGCGCATCTCTGCAGGAGGAAGCATGGGCGAACATATCCCTCATTAGAAGAGGCACGTCGACACGCGCACGGATGAGGAGTTGCTTCACATCGCTCTGACCGTGGCAGATGAAGAAGTCTCGGGCAGGGCCATCATGGAGTTGCATCTACGTGGCGGCCGCGACGTGTTTGAGCACATCTGCAAGCTCTGCGCCTCTCTAGAGACCCGTGAGCGGCGCGTGGGAGCCGATGTCCTCGGCCAGTTGGGCACACCCAACCACACGTTTCCCGAGGAGGCGCTCGCCGTACTCCCCGGCATGCTGGAACGAGAGCAAGAACCGGAAGTGCTGCATTCCGTCGCGGTGGCGCTGGGACACCGCCGTGATCCACGTGCGATTGAGCCGCTAGTATGCCTCAAGAAGCATCCGGATGCGCGGGTGCGCCATGGGTGGCCTTTGGCCTGCTGTGTCAGGAAAACGAACTGGCGATCTAGACCTTGATGGAACTCTCCATCGACCCGGATACCGGTGGACGCGACTGGGCCATGTTTGGGCTGGGATCACAGGTTGAGGCTGACACCCTTGCCATCCGCGAAAACCTGGTGGCGCGCCTGAATGATGAGAATGAGAATGTCAGGGGCGAAGCCATGGTCGGGCTCGCTCGTCGGCACAATCGGAGGATGGTCGAGCCGCTGCTCACCGATCTGGAGGCTGGCTGGTTCGGAAGCCTGTCGACGGAGGCAGCGGCCGAGATCGGCGATCCGCGCCTGTATCCGGCCCTGGTGCGGCTGCGAAAGGAATGGGAGGGCGATAAGGACGACTGGCACTACAGGGGGCTGGAAATAGCCATCGAAAAATGCCGTCCTGCTTAGACGGAGCAGTCGGTGCAGGGGTCTGTCTGTACGCTCAGCATTCTTCCTCTTGATGGGCTGGTCGATCACGAAGTGAACCCCCGACCGTAGGTGAGAGCAGGCCAGGAGCGGCCGCTATGCTAACGAGATCATCTGCTGGTAAAAATGGTGATCGCTCGTACCTGATCGAGTGAGAGCTGCCAGAAGGACCCCTGGATCGATTTTTTGTCTTTTGTCTCCCCGACAAGCCAGTCCGGGTCACCGACACTGTCCAGGTCAAAGATACGCTCCCAGCTGTCGAGTATTCTCTGATGGTACACCGGATCGGAGAGTGGCCCTTCCGACACCAACCCGCGGATAAGGCCGTGGAACGCCATTTCGCTCTCAAAGGCGTCGTCTTCTGCCTGACTCAGGGAGTAATAACTATAGTTCAGCACATGATGCCAATGTATAAAATCAGAGAGCAGGATCTGATCATTGGGGATCTCACAGGCGAGGCGGACACCCCTGGTTCCTGGGGCGAGCTGGCTACTGCGAAGATCTGGCTTGCGATGGATGGCATCCCTCCATTGATACCAGGCCCAGAGGGGGTAGATGCCCGGCCTGGACCTGGGTCCGATGCGTCTCTCCATTTGCTCGGCCAACCAGTCGTAGGCGGTACGCCATCGCCAAACCTCATCCAGGAGCTCGGGCCCAGGACTGTACAGGAGACCGTCGTGTTGGAGCTTTTCCCATACCTCATAGGGTTGAATAGTCCAGACCAGCATCGAAGCGCTGCCTTTCATGTTCAGTGACCGCGAGTTGGTCCGCCAGACATGATTTACCTGCCAGGACATACCATCCAGGAAGGGTACCCACTTGGCTCGGCTCGTGTCAATGGGAGGCCAAAGACGCCCGGAAACGATATGGGGCCATCCAGAGCGGGCTATAACGCAGCACGGGCTTCCCGGTAGTAATCAGAAGAGAGTGCCTACCGACCTTCCTGCTCAAAGGCCTTACCTTAGTAAAACATAGATATGAAGAAGGCAGCAAGGAGCAAAAGAGGCAAACTATCACCGAGGAGACCTCCCCTTTCTCGCCCTTTTTGCAGCATTTGCTGCAAAAGGGTAGCTTGTCGGTATGTTTGTCTGGTTCTGTTGGGCGGCGCCTGTGAAATAAATTGGCTTCTGAAGGCACTTCATCGCCTAGCGTATGTTTTTTCCCGTTGATCATGAGACTAAATGCCTCCTGATGAGTTTGAGTTGAATTTCTCGACGTATTCACGTCTTGGTGGTCTGGACTTTTTGGGAACACTCTAGTATCGTCGGCGTCACTAAACTTGTCAACCAGCGACACTAATGATGGCACCAACGACACTAATTCTGGGATCCCACATCAACCAACAGTAAAACAGAGCGTGATCTTGCTTAGCGAACTCATTGGCGGTTATAACCTGACCTGCACTGAAATTGTCGGATTGACAAGTGAAGCAGCATCGAATTTTCTGCTGCGGCGCGGGGCGATACTTGAGCCTATTACTGATGCGGACAAGGAGCCACTGGCAGGTTACATCTATGTCAATAAAACGTCAGGACACATTTTCGTCGAACGGAGTGATTTTCTCGTGCGACGTCGGTTTTCTGTAGCGCATGAACTGGGGCATTATGTGCTACACTTCTTGCCCTTGATTGCCAGTGGGGTTTTTGTAGATGAGTATGAGTTGGTTGAGATCACGGAGGCTCTAGCGCCATCCTCGCCCGAAGAAGATGCAGATGATCTACCACTTGGCCAGGTTCGTATTTCGCAGCAAACTGAGTGCCTGCCTCCGCTTCCTCCATACGAACAAATGGAGCGCGAAGCGAATGAGTTTGCGGCTGAATTATTAATGCCCGTGAAGGTTATTCGCAAACTGGTGACGCACTACGCTGCGGATTGCCCGGGAGATGACCTGATCTGGCGGCTTTCTTCCGAAATGCTTGTCAGTCGTGCTGCCATGCGCTGGCGATTACGTGAGCTACATGCACTGCCAACATTGGCTGCGCATTGAGGCTAAGTGAGAGGAGGATTGTATGGGACTCGAATTTTTACGCAACAATGGAGCGCACCGTATGCGCGACGATGCACAGCGACCACTGCTACTGGATAATGACAATGAACGCGATGAAGAACCGGAAGAGCAGAATAACCTGGCATATGAACAGCCTGCTGAAGATTGGCATCCGATTGATGTGGATAGTGTTGCTGTTTCTGATGATTGGGACTTCTGTCCCAGGCGCTTTATAGACGGCAAAGACCTCGGTCGTACTGTAGCCTGGCTCCAGACTGAAGATGGATATCCTATTCCAGTGCGCCTTTCGGAAATCGGTGCTGTAGTCATGTGGAATAACACGGGCTGTCTGCGGCGTGAGTGGTATACAGTGGAGCGCGTTGTCTCCATGATCGTTGATCCATTCCCCTGGGATGAGGTAGAAAGCTTTGCGGCAGCTTTGCAGGAAAAAGGGTTTCGCCTGTTGCAATGCCAGAAACCGCGCCGGGGTCTGACCTACGATTTCCAAGAAATGCGCAAGGCCACTCAGAATCGCTCTCTGGATGAAATGATGCGTTTGGAGAAACAAGCGCTGGTGCATGCTAGTGCCACACCGGTACTGGTTGACGGAAGGCTGGAGTCGCGCGCAGGTGGATTCGACGAACTGAATACGCCGGTCGTCGGCATGATTAAAGGGCATTACCGCGATTATCTGCACGATCAGGGTTGGCGTACTTATTACCGGTTGCGAGTTGGGCAGCGCACTCCCGCCTTTTTCCTAAAGCAGAAAAATATCGAGGTCGTTTCCTGGTATTTGCGTATGGATGGGACGCAGAGTGATTTGCCGAATTGGGGCGTTGTCAGATTGGAAATTCCCGCTACGTTCTTCGAGCAGAAGCTTGGCAAAGATTGGTCATATATTAACCGCCTTTCACGTGTGATCTGCGAGTATCGATGCAAAGACACCAGTTATTTGCGCGCATCTGTTTCCCTCTATCCCATCCAGCGGGGAGAAGAATGTCTCGGAGCATTGTTCACTGGCGCAGATACCATTGTTCAACGTTTCTACAATCTCACGCATTTATAAGAAGGAGCGCATATAATGGATAATTACGATCCAACTTACGAGGAAAACAACGATGCATTTGATGATGCAGATGACGACCAGCGAGCTTCAACTAATGGAGCGGGTAGGAATGCCTGTATTGGGCGTGTTGGCGCTCCTCCACAGAAAGAGGCTACCAGCACAAACTTCTACTTCTGGATTCCGCCGGATGGGCTGGTAGAGAAGACACAGCTAATTACCTGCAAAAGCAATATCGCCACGAGGAATTATACCTTCTATGCCATTATCGATGAAGTCTACCGTCAGAGCCGCAAACGCAGCATGGGTGGAGAAATAGACGAAGCAGATGGTGATGTGAATCACCAGCCCCCTTTCCAGAATGAAGGCTTTACCTATGCCCTGGCATCCATCTTGCGCTCAGAAGTCTTCACGCCCCCACAAGAGCGCAGCCCTATCTACCTTGCCAGTGCGGAAGAGGCCCGGGTCGCCTATGGCTCAGAGGATATTCAAGAGGGTCGCGCATTGGAAATCGGCCTCATTAAAAATGGAGCCAATCAGATAGCTGGTCCAGGGATGATCGATCTGGACTACCTGCTCGGCGTCAATGGCGGACATATGAACGTCAATGGCTCTGCCGGTCGTGGCACTAAATCGAGTTTTCTGATGCTGGTAAACTGGCTCTTGCTGTACAGGGCCAGGCAAGAAGCAGATAAACGTCAATCAGCCGCTGATCGCATGCGTATCGTACCAATTATTCTCAACGTCAAAGGCTTTGACCTGTTCTATATTGACTGCTTGAGCAAACGTTATCGCGCTGAGGAACATCTTGCTGATTGGCGTAAGTTAGGCATCGATAACCCGGGGCCATTCAAGAGTGTCACGTTTTTTGCGCCAGAATCGCCGGTAGACGGTGAGATCGCAGTTTCTACTGGGCGAGGTGCGTTTGTGCGGCCCTATAGTTGGAGCCTTGCCGACATTATTAGCAATGGGCTGTTCGCGTATCTCTTCGCAGAGGTCGATGCAAATGATGCCAACTTTAGCGCATTGGTACTCGATGTGGAAAACTGGCTGACCAGAGAAAACAATGAAGGGGGTGAGGTTGTCCGTTCTCTGCGCGCGGGCGAAGAAGTGCCTACGACGTTCCGGGCATTACTGGATTGGGTGGATCGTAAAAGTGGAGAGGAGAAAGAAGAGAAAAAATGGCGCAATCACCACCCGTCCACCTGGAAAAAACTGTACCGTCGCCTGCTCAGGTTGGTGTATGAATGCCGGGGTGTGTTGCGCATCGATGCACAGCGTGGGAATCCTCTTGTCGTCACACGCACCGATACCAGTGATCCTCTGGTCATAGACTTGTCAACACTGGCAGGGAAGCCAGAGATTCAACGCTTTGTCGTTGCTACCATTTTCCGCCAACTGGTTGACGCTCGCACAGGGCCGAAGGCCCAAGCCGGGCTAGTCTACCTGGTCACACTGGACGAACTCAATCGTTTCGCCCCGCGCGGCGCTAGCGATGCCATTACCAAACTGATTGAAACGGTGGCAGCTGAAATGCGCTCCCAAGGGATCATCTTGCTTGGCGCTCAACAGCAAGCTTCAAAGGTATCGGAAAAGGTTATCGAGAATGCAGCCTTGCGAATACTGGGCAAAACCGGAACATTGGAGCTGGATACCACGGCCTGGCGCATTTTAAGCGCGAGCGCGAAAAGTAAAGCCGCAGTCTTGCCACTCAATGAGAAACTGATCATTCAGGATAACTTTCGTGAGCCAATGCACATCCGCGTTCCATTCCCCGTATGGGCCATGAATCCTCGTGAGGCGATTGTAAGTCCAGCAAGTGGCAATAATACTTCGAAGTCGTCGGATGATGAGATACTGACCTATTAGTGCACGAGGAGAATAAATAAGATGCGCATATTGCACACTTCTGACTGGCATCTAAATGAGCGGCTCAAGGGAATCGAGCGTCAACCTGACATTGTTGCTCGCCTGGAAGAGATAGCAGGCTACCTCGACGAACACCAAGTCGATGTCATGGCAGTATCTGGCGACATGTTTAGCCAGACCACCCGCATGAACGAACTGAAAAAAGCGATGGATGACGTGAATCGCATTTTTAAACCATTTTTATTACGTGGCGGAACCATTGTCTCTATCAGCGGCAATCATGATAATGAAGATTTTTTCTCTCTCCTGCGCGCGACGCTCGACCTCGCAGCTCCCATTGATCCGAGGCAAACGGGGCCGCGACCCGGGGGTCGGCTGTATATGTTTTCTCAACCTGGCATCCTCGAACTGGCAGATAAAGCCGGGCAGAGTGTGCAGTTTGTGCTACTTCCTTATCCTACTGTAGCCCGATACCTCAAAGATGGGAACATTACCTACAGCAGCCTGGCGGAGCGGAATCAAAAGCTGCATGACAAGTTTAAGGAGCGGCTTCAAGAAATGCAGGAGAAGTATGTTAAGCCTCATCTACCAAGTGTGTTAGTAGCCCATATCCACGTTCGTGGCAGTGAAATCCATACTCCCCATCATCTTTCTGAAAGCGATGATGTCATCTACGAGCAGGGAGAGATTCCGGCATATTGGGCCTACATAGCATATGGACATATTCACAAACCGCAGCTCATCAGTAATACATCATATATGCGTTATGCTGGCAGTATTGAACGCCTCAACTATGGTGAGCGGGATGATCAGAAAAGTGTGGTGCTGGTTGATATCGGCCCACATGGCCGACAAGACGATCCAGTATGTTTACCACTCAACGCTACTCCATTCTATCGCATTGAGATTCTTGACCCGGAAACTGATATGCAGAATCTGCAAGAGCGTTACCCTGATGCAGACCGGGCGTTCGTTTCGTGCCGATTGGTTTATAAACCCGGCGTACACGATGTTAACCGGCTTACCGATGAACTAAGAGGAATATTCCCGCACTGCTATGACCTGCAGATTGAAGTAGAGGGGACGGTTACTCCTACGGATAATTTTGAAGCGGGAGCGCCCTCACGAGATGTTTCAGGGACCGTTGAAAGTTATGTGCGAGAACAATTGGCAGACCATCAAGATCGGGAAGAAGTATTGAAGCTTGTGCGCGAGTTACTGGCGACAGTGGAATAAGGAGGAAGATATGATACCATTGCGTGTGTCGCTTGAAGGATTCTTGAGCTATCGAGAAAAACAGGTCATTGATTTTGACGGATCAACATTATGGATGTTATGGGGTCCAAACGGCGTGGGCAAATCTGCGGTCTTCGATGCCATTACCTTCGCGCTCTTTGGTGCTCATCGCGCAGGTAGTGGAGCGAGAAACGTTAAAGAATTGATAAACCATCATGCTGATAAGTTTATCATCGAGTTCGACTTCATAGTCGACGGTGTAGCATACCGTATACGTCGTACCTGCCCTCGCGTTGGTCGTCCAACAAGAGAAGCGTTCATACTTCAGAAATACGATTCTCATAGTACAGATGAAATAGAAGTGACGCGCATAGCTGGTACGGACGGTGATGACGGCTTTAAGGAATGGGTAGATCGCACAGTTGGCTTAGACTACCAGTCTTTTACCTCTTCTGTTCTGCTGCTCCAGGGAAAGAGCGAGCAACTGTTGAATGTAGATCCAAAAGATCGCTACGAAATATTGGCGGAACTCATTGATCTGTCATGCTACCAGCGGTTGCATGAGGAGGCTGATAAGCGACGCAAGAAGTATCGAGATGAGTCTGGTGCTCTCGAACAGCAGCTACAATCGCCAGCAGTGTGCGCAATTAGCGACGAGGAAATGGCTGCCATTGAAGCGGACTTCAGCAGGCGAATGAAGCGTGGCAGAGGCTACAGACCGAGGAACGACGATTAACCGCATTGATCGAGCAAGCTAGACATTGGGAACAAGCTGCTGCTCAATTACGAACACAACAGGAAGAGCTAAACAGGGCGTTAGATGTCTTAGCAAGGGAAGACGAGATTACAAGCGGATTCACAGAGTTACAAGCGTTAGGCAATGTTTTGCCTGCATTGCGCCGGATTGTGGAGCGAAGAAAAATCGTATTCGAGAAGATACAGTATATCGCGGCTCTGCAAAATACGTGTCAACACGCCCAGATGGAACTGCACGAGGCCGAAAGGAAACAAAATGATGCTGATGAGAGGGTAAAACAGCTTGAGCAAGCATTAGCAGAGTTACGGGATAAGCAAAGACAATATACAGATCGCCTGCTTGAGCTAAGCCCATTAGTGAAAGATCTAGAGCAGATTGAGAAATGGCAGGCAGATATAGAGGAACTGGATATCGAGTTATCTAATCTCCCATCCGACATTGCGCAACGCCTTGTAGAAGCTGAACAACTCGCGCATAACCTGGCTGCAATAGATGAGGCATTGCCCTGGCTTAAAACCTTTGCACATGCCCGCACCGACTTTTCCAAAGCGTTGAATGACACGCAGGATGCCGCCGGACAGGCGGATATGCTGCAAGCACAACTTCAAGAACTTGAAAATGAACGTGCTTTGCTCAATGTGAGACTCTCCGAGGCAAGCCAGGAAGAAAGACGTTTATTAGGGGATAAAACGCGGGCGGATACTACGCATAGTGACGCGGTGAAGCGCCTTGCCAATTTTGAAAATGCCTCAACAAAGCAAGTATGTGATCTATGTGGACAGGAGATAAAGGGAGATCATGTCCAACAGGAGAAAGAACGCCTTCAAAAACGCATCGATGAGACCAAACAAATCTGTGTTGAGCTAGCCGAGTCACATCAGCAGGCTCAAGAGCAACTACAGAGCAAGGGGCAAGAGCTTACTGCGCTGGGTGAGCGGATCAAGGATCTCACGAAACAATGTAACCAGAGTAAATCGGAGCAGCAGCAAGCCCAAACTGAAGCCAGGCAACAGATGCAACAGCTACGAAATGCGTATCAAACTATAAAAAATCCTTTCAAAGGGCGCGTTATTGCTATCGAGCCTTCTGAGGATACCGGTTGGCTTACAACAGTATATCCAACTGAATCTGACCTGGAAGTGTTACAGCAAGAGTTGGCGGAAAAGGATGCACATGAGAGTAATGTGCAACAACTGCGAGGAGATTATAACAAGTGGCAAAAACTGGATGGGCGGAGAGGATTTATACGCCAGCAGTTAGAACATCTCATCCAATCAGTTGATTTAGAAGCGGCAAAGAAAGCTCGTGATGAGAAGGCCGCTATTGAACAAAAACGGCAGCCCCTTGATTCTGAGATTCTGCGGAAAGAGCAGGGATATGAAGAGGGAAAAGATGATGCTCAGCAAGCCAGTGAGGAGCAGAAAGGGCTTGCAGATAAGTTCCAACAATCTTATACAAAGTTAGAGAGAGAGAAAGCTGCACTTGAAGCAATAGAGAAAACGCTCCAGGAGGATAAAGAGAGTTTATTGGAAGATTGGCGGGATCCGGCTATGTCTCTTGACGCTGATGGGCTGAGAGCGCTAGAGCAAAGATATAGTACTCTGGTCCCATATGAACAGTTGCAAGACGATCTAAGAAGCGCGCGTCAATCCAAAGTCACATGTGAACAAGGTATTAATGGGCTGAATAAGCAGATTGAGTCTTATCCGCTCAGTGCGCGTCGCCCGGCAGATGAGGTGGAAGAGGAATTGAAAGACAATAAAGAGTTGTTGAGCCGGGCTGACGTTAAGCGCAGCGAAGTAACCCAGCAATTGGCCAAGATGGGAAAACAGCGAGAGCTGCGTCAATCACTCGAGAAACAGAAACATGTGGCAGATCGTCTATCGTATCTTTACAAATTGCTTGCGGGTCTCCTGGGACGAAGCGGATTACAAGCATACCTGCTGCGCCGCGCCGAAAAAACAATTGTGGATCTTGCTAACAATGCATTGAATGGTTTATCGCACAGCCGTATGCGACTGGAGCTTCGACGAGAGAGCGATGCGACCTCTACTCAAACAGATAAGGCATTAGACCTGGTAGTGTATGATCACGATACTGGGCAACATGCCATCCCAATAGGTCTGGTGAGCGGCAGTCAGCGTTTCCGCATAGCTGTAAGTCTGGCTCTGGCTATCGGTCGCTATACCAGTCGCGAGGCTCGCCGTATCGAATCTGTGATTATTGACGAAGGGTTCGGTAGCCTGGATAAGTCGGGGCGAGATGATATGATCCAGGAACTCAACTCTCTTAGAGAGCAAATTGAATGCTCTTACAACCCCCCGCCGTTTCTACAACGCCCCTGTCAAAGATACCTCCATACCCATCGCCCGCTATCAGAAAAAAATCAGCGGCCCTCTCTTTGCGCGTCGTGAATTTC
>Ga0070698_100005695_pt1 | contig 13634 bp, 13 predicted proteins | sample KBSK1502metaG_FD_65477 | JGI IMG/M metagenome (GOLD analysis project Ga0070698, IMG submission 65477) | Corn, switchgrass and miscanthus rhizosphere microbial communities from Kellogg Biological Station, Michigan, USA - KBS K1-50-2 metaG | ecosystem: Host-associated > Plants > Roots >... | reverse complement strand
TGTCCAGCATCCTCGGCAAGCTTCGGGTCGCGACCCGGGCCGAGGCGGCCGCGGCGGCCGTGCGCCAGGGGATCGCCTCGAAGCCAGCCTGAGGCGCTGATCAGCTACGAACGGGCGCTGGCGACCACGGCGTTGGCGAGCTCGATCAGCGGCAGGCCGGGATCCGCAACGGCATCCGGGTGCAGCAGGTGGCCGAGCTGGCGGACGCCGTCGGCGAGGCGCGGGCCGGGGCGCGAGTAGTAGGCGTCGCCGTCGACCACGACCACGCGGGCGTGTGGCGCGATGCGCTCGAGGTCGAGATGGTGGCGCGCCGGGCGGCCTCCGCGGCATCGAAGCCGCAGGCGGCGATGACGAGCAGCTCGGGATCGGCGGCGGCGACCTCGGGCCAGGTGGTTGGGTGCGACGGCCGGCCGGGCTCGGCGAGGAGGGCCTCGCCACCCGCGGCCTCGATCATGCCCGGCAGCCAGTGGCCGGGCCACTGCGAGCTCGCCGGCGGTCGACGACCGCGCCGAACCATGTAACGTGGGAGTCGGAGAGGCGTCTGGAGGGCGTGCGGGCGGTGGTTCGATCCGGTGCAGCAATACTCCTTGGGGTGGTGACGCTCGCAGGCTGCGGGTCCGCCATCGTGCCGGGCGACAGCGACGCTCCTTCGAGCACTGCCTCCACCACTCCGCTCGCGACACCGACGACGACCCTCCCGGCATCACCGAACGACAACGCCGCCCTCATCGAAGCGTTTCGTGCAACGGTCGCAGATCCCGCCTTCGCCGGCAGCGGAACAATCGCGGGGACGGAGAGTGGGCCGGGTCAACTCCCGCCGCGAGACATCACCGGCTCGGTCGCCTGGCATGGCGAAGATGTCACGCAATCAATCCGAAAGACGGTCAAGGGAAGACACGTCGGGGCGTCCGACGCGACGACCGTGGATGGCCGTACGTATCTCTTCAGCTGCGCGCCGCCAGGATGCCTGGCGCTGATCGACGCGCTTTGGACGGCCGTCCCGGACGATGCGCCCGGGCCATATTCCATCATCGAGTTGCTCCGGTCCGGCCTCGAGCTCCGACCCGACGGTCCATCTACCGTCAATGGGCGAGCCCTCGAGCGCCTTGTCGCGCCGCTGACCGCGGACGAGGCGCCCGCGCTGGGGATGGTGGGCAGTTTCGGCCAGCGAAGCTTCCAGGAAGGCCTGGAGGGTGTGCTCGCGATCCTCGTCGAGCCCAGCGGGCTGCCCGTGCGCATCGAGGTCGAGACGATGCTCGATCAGTTCGGGCAGGTGACGGAGACTTCGATGGTCTTCGATCTCACAGACAGGCCCGGCAGCCCGCCCGCGGCGCCGCCGCTGCCCCAGACCCTGGCGTATGTCGTGACCGAGCACGGATATCGGATCGCGGCCCCGATGGACTGGAGGCATGTCCCAGGCACCGACGGCGGCGTGGATCGCTTCGTAGCGCCGAAGGGTGCGCCACGGCAGCAGCTACGAATTCGCCTGGAGCTGATCCCGCTCAAGGAGTTCACCTCCGGCGTCGCGGATGGCGATCTCGGCCGGCGGCTGGCCGCCGAATACGACGGCCGGGGGATCGGTGGCTACGGTGGCTTCATGGGAGCAATCAATCTCACTGCCGTGTCGCTCGAGGCCGACATCGATGGCAAGCCCACGATCATCGACGCTGGGCCTATCTTCTGGAGTGGCCCCTGTCCGGATGGCGGAACGACGTGCGGCCAGTCCTGGTCGATCATGGAGCTCTGGTCCGACAAGGCGGCGTGGTCTGAACCGCCCGGCCCGAGCGCCGGCATCACCCTGTTCAAGTTGGCGGCAACGTTCCGCAACGATGTGCCAGCGATCGACTGAGCCCAAGGTCGACCCGTACTGTTGAGTGCCTCGTAGCGGTAGGCGGGGGACGGCTGCTCGCTAAGGCATGAGCGGGAGCCCCGGATCCGGCACGACCTCCGGGTGCAGCAGATGGCCGAGCTGGCGGACGCCGTCGGCGAGGCGCGGGCCAGGGCGCGAGTAGTAGGCGTCGCCGTCGACGACGACCACGCGGGCGTCCCGCGCGATGCGCTCGAGGTCCAGGTTGGCGGCGCGTCGGGCGGCTTCCTCGGCGTCGAAGCCGCAGGCGGCCGCCTTTCACGGATTCAGCCGTGCGTCGACTCTTCGGGTTCCCGGTACCACTGGACTCGATCGCCGACCTGATCACGAAGTCGCCACTTGATCGACTTCGGCGCAGCATCGATGGCAGCGCGGAGCGTTGCGATCTGCGCCGTCAGGTCGTGACGTAGTGGCCTGCCGACATCGAGCTCGCCCGAGTCACGCACTTCGGCCACGAAACCATCGAGCTTCTCGAGGTTCTGTCGAATCGTCCGCCACCAACCCCAATCGGACCCGGTGGTTCGTGCGATCAGCGGAACGTTGATCGTCGCTTCGTCTCCCGAGCCAAGCGGGAATTCGCCTAGGAGGATGAGCGCATCAAGCACGTCCTTGCGGTTGATCTTCACGATCTGGAGCTTGGTCATCAGCAGGTCGGCAAGCGGCAGGGTCGGCGAGTCAAGCCTGAGCCGCGGCCCGAATTCCACGACATGACACATCTCCATTCGATCGATGAGGACATCCACGGGCCGCCCATTCGCAGGATCCGAGAAGTACAGCTGCTTGTAGCCGTGGATCGCGTTGTAGCTCTTGTCGGGCGCATAGCCCTGGGCGACCAACAGGTCTCGCAGCTTCCAACGGTCCTTCGAGCGGGTGGCGAAATCGATGTCGCGGCCTTCACGATCGATCCGAGCAGTCCACGTCGGCACGCGGGCATGAATCGCAAGGCCGCCCATCAGCCGCAGCAGGAGGTTGTTCTCCCGAGCAAGGTCGATGAGCCGAAGTGCCTCGGCGAGCGGATCCGCTAGGCGCCGGGTGACCGCGGATTGCGGCGCTGTCATCCGACGAGGTGCCTGCACTCGGCGTAGAGCGCAGCCTTGTGCTCGATGCCGATCCCGATCGCTTCGCCGACGGCCATGTAGCCGTTTTCAGGCGAAGAGCCGTCGGCGAAGCCCCCAATCGGCTGGAAAACCCGTGGATATGACTCGTTCCCGCCGAGATGCAGCGCTGCCGCGAGGTGGAGCGATAGTTGATGGCCTCCGTGCGGGATGCATCGGCGCGTGGACCAGCCATGGGCGGCGAGCTCGGGCAGCAGGCGGGCGAACTCGACGACGCCATAGCTCAGCGACGGATCGACCTGGATAACGTCTCGAGCTGGATCCAGGCCGCCATGTCGGAGCAGATTGCGGGCATCTGTCATCGAAAAGAGATTCTCGCCCGTCGCAACACGCCCACCGTATGCCTCGCGTACCTGCCGAAGTCCCTCGTAATCGAGCGGGTCGACCGGCTCCTCGTACCACCACAACCCAAGCGGTTCCAGGGCTGTGGCGTACGCCACTGCGGTTGCAACATCGAACCGGGCGTTGGCATCGACCGCTACATGGTCCGCCGCCCCGACGACGGCGATGACCGCCTCGATCCTGCGGATGTCGTCCGCGAGTGTGGCCAGTCCGATCTTGAGCTTGACGTGGGTATACCCGGCGTCGAGATATCGGCGCATCTCGTCCTGAAGGTCAGCAATCGGCCGGCCGGGCGTGTAGTAGCCACCGGCGGCGTACACGAACACGTTGTCGTCCGGCCGGCCATCACCGTATCGGTCCGAGAGCATCCGCACCAACGGCACGCCCTGAAGCTTCGCGGCGAGGTCCCACAGCGCCATGTCGAGCACGCCGACGGCTACGGAACGCTCGCCGTGGCCGCCCGGCTTCTCGTTGCGCATGACGATCGACCAGGCGCGCTCGGGGTCAATGCTGAGGTCGTCGCCAGTCGCGTAGTCGGCCGGATCCGCACCGAGCAGGCGCGGAACGAACCGGTCGCGAAGCAAACCGCCCTGCGAATACCGGCCGTTCGATCCGAACCCGAAGCCCACCACCGGCCGGCCGTCGCGAACGACATCGCTGATAACAGCGACGAGCGAGGTATCCATCTCACGGAACGAGATCCAGGCGTTCTGGATCTCGGATCGAATTGAGACCGTCCGCTCCCTGACGTCGACGATCCGGACCATCGCTTAGGCCTCGGCGCGCAGCGGGATGACTCGATCGTTATCCAGGTGGACGATGTAGGCGCGGAGCACGCCGGCGGTGTATTCGCTGCCGGCGTTCACGCAGAGGGTCCTGCCGAGGCTCGCGTGGCCGCCGGACTCGTGGATGTGTCCATGGGCGCCCAGCCGCGGCTGGAAGCTGGCGATCACGTCGCGGATCCCCATCGATCCGACAGGAACCGGCATGAGCCCGCCCGTGGCCGTCATGACGGGCCGCAGCTGCTCGTCGAGCTTCGGCGCCTCGTCAAGGGAGATCCCGTAGGGCGGGCAATGGAACATCACGACAGCCTCGCGAGGGTGCTCGAGCTGCTTCAGCAGGCCTTCTGCGACAGTCCCGAGATCTTCGTCGGGCAGCTCGCGAGGGGTGTGCCACGGCGTTGGATTGGCATGGGCCATGCCGACGATCTCTCGTCCGTCGGGCAGGTGCGCGACTCGGCGATCGACGTTCTGAATATACGAGGACGTCGCGAGGGCATCGTCGACGACGCCGGGATCGTCGTTGCCCGGGATCACGAAGAAGGGCACGCCCTTCGGGGCGACGCGTTCCTCGGCCATTCGGACCCACGACTCGAGGCGCTGGTAGATCGCGCGGTTGAACTGCTCCGCGAGGATGCCCGGGTCCGCGAGGTTGTCCACCTCGGCCGCCACCATCTGCACGCCGTAGATGCCCATGTCGGCGATCTGGCGCTCCATTGTCGCCAGCTCGTCCTGGGTATGGGCGTACCTGGTCTGACCGCGCACCTCGGCTCGCCAACGACCATCCTCACGGACGATGGGCGCGAGCCCTTTTCCGGCGAGGTCACCCGCGACCAGGATGGCGTCGACCTGCCAGATGTCCAGCTTGACCGCGTTCAGCAGCTTGCGCCACGTGGTCTCTGAGCCGTGGATGTCTGAGACGATCAGGAGACGGAGCACACGCACTCCCTTGAAACGGCCCTCCCCGGCCGCGGCGCGGACCGGGGAGGGATCATCACATTCCGACGGCCGCGGTCAATCAGGCGGCACCTGCGCGTAGAGCTTCGAACGATCGATTCCCTGGCGCCGGTTCCACCAGACGTTGACGAAATACAGGACCGCGCCCACCACGAAGATGATGAGGGCGACCTGAATTCCGGACGATCGGAAGTACTCGTAGCCACCACCCTCCGCGGTCAATCCCGCGAGGAGCGGCCGGGCTACGCCGAAGATGTAGATCGTCAGGATGGCGATCAGCCAGATCACGCCGAGTCGAACCAGCCAGGTACGGTACGGCGCATTCGCCTCGAGGTCCGGCCGGCGCCGCTTGAAGAGCAGCGCGTTGATGCCCGGGTTGATCAGCGTCAGCGCCATCGACACCCAGGTGAACCACAGGGTCGCGGTCAGCGCGAGCCCGGCGTACGTGCTGGCCCACAGGATCACGACCCCGGCGATCGTGCACACGATGGTCGCGTTCACCGGCGTGTTCGTCCGTTCGTTCACGGCGCCGAGCCATTCGGGCGCCTGCCGGTCCATGGCCCACGCCAAGAACATCCGGGCGATGAACACGATGTAGACGGGGATCAGCAGGAACGTGAAGAGCACGGTCGCAAGCATCGCGGCGACCCAGATCGGCCAGAGACCGGGCGCTGCCACGGTGGCGAGCATCGGCGGGAACGGCACCAGCCCACCCGGCAGCTCCTTGCCGCCGAACAGCAGCGCGCCGTATGCCTGCATCAGTTCCTGGCCGAACTTCGCTGCGACGAGGTCATTGATGATGGAGTTGAACAGGATCGCGATGATCAACGCGCCAAGCACGGCGATCAAGGTGGATCGACGGACGCTGCCGGCGACCTCGCCGGCGAGGTATGCCGAGTACTGGAAGCCGATGTACGAACCGAGGATCACCACGCAGAAGACCATGAACGGCACGAACGAGAAGCCACCCTGGGGCAGGTTGGCCGAGGCGATGATCGACTCGGGCGTCGCGCCGCCTGTGTACTGGGAAAGGCTGCTGGTGAACGTGTCGTGGTTGACGAGGAAGACCACGGCGACGGTCATGACCAGGAGCGCCACGAGCGAGAAACCACCCAGCCAGGTCACGATCCGGAAGAACGACCTCGGGCGCAGGATCGAGATGAAGCCGGCGATGAGGAGCGAGACGAGGCCGGTCGCGAAGAACGCCTCGTTGCCCGTCAACCAGTTGTTCGCGTCCTTGAACGTCGGGTTGTCGGGGAACGCAATGCTGAGCGTGACGCCGACGAACCTGATCTGCGACACGAGAAGCACCGTGACAAAGCCGATCAGGGCGAGCGAGGCCCAGACGATGCCCCACGACTCGAGCCAGCCGAGCAGTGGATGCGTGATGCGCGATGTGAAGACGTAGCCACCACCGGTCTTCGGCATCACCGACACGAATGATGTGGTGATCAGGATCATCGCGATCCCGGCGACGCCCACGAGGATCGCCGCCCAGCCGTAGGCGGTGATCCCGAGGAAGTTCCAATTGGCCTCGCCGGCAAGCGCGTAGTTCAGGCCGCCGGGCAGGAATGGCCCCATGAACGCGGCGACGTTGAAGAACAGCGCGCCGATGATCGAGACCTCGCGGACGAGGCCCGACGACTGCCGCAGGAACAACCCTTTCGATTCTCCGACGCCGCTGACGACGGCGGCCTCACTACCAATCGCAGCCATGTCTCCTCCCTCTATTGCTGCCGTGCGTAGTTCAGGTACACGGTCTTCCTCCGCATGTAGCCCTCCAATCCGTGCTTGCCGTCGTCGCCGCCCACGCCTGATTCGCGGAACCCGGTGTGGTAGCCCTGGAGCTGCTCGGGGCCGATCTTGTTGATGTAGAGCTCGCCGTATTCGAGGTCGCGGGCCACCCGCATCGCGGTGGACAAATCGCGCGTGAACAAATAGGCCGACAGGCCGTATGGCGAGCTGTTGGTCAGCTCCAGGACCTGATCCAAACTTTCGAAGGGCATCACCGGGGACACCGGGCCGAAGATCTCGCGCTCCATCACCTCCATTCCGGGTCGAACGTTTGTGAGAACCGTCGGGGCGTACCAGAAGCCGCGCTCATAGCGGTCGCCTCGGAGCTCGTCACCGCCGATGACCGCGGTGGCCCCGTCGGCGACGGCTCGGCGCACGATCGCATCGACCTTGTCGAGCTCGACGCGGCTGACCTTCGGTCCCATGTCTGTCGCCGGGTCGAAGGGGTCGCCTACGCGAATCCTTCGGACCTGCTCCAGGTAGCGATCGAGGAACCGCTCGTAGACCTCGGCCTGCACGAACGTCCGCTCGTTGCAGGTGCAGACCTGCCCGCAGTTCATGAATCGAGCGCTGACGGCTGACCGGACTGCGAGGTCGAGATCTGCGTCCGCCAGGACGATGAAGGGAGCCTTGCCGCCGAGCTCGAGACTCACGGGCAGCACCCGCTTGGCCGCTGCCTCGAGGATTCGCTTCCCAACCTCCGTCGACCCGGTCATGGTCACGTAATCCGTGCGGGGATCGGCGACGAGCGCCTCGCCCACCGTCTCGCCCGGGCCCGTCACCACGTTGAGCACTCCGGCGGGAAGGCCAATGTCATCGGCGATCGCGGCAAGCGCGAGCGCGGACAGCGGGGTCTCCTCGTGCGGCTTCAACACGACCGTGTTGCCCGTCACGAGCGCCGGGGCGGCCTTGCGCGCACAGACGACGCTCGGGTAGTTCCAGGGCATGATCCCCACGACGACCCCGTGCGGGATGGGCAGGACCATGACGTGCTCATCACGGTTGTCCGATGGCAGGAGCTCACCTTCCAGGCGACGTGCGAACTCGGCGAAGTAGTCGAAGAACTCGGCGGTACCGCCGACCTCGCCTCGCGCCTCGGCGATCGTCTTGCCCTGTTCCATAACTACCAGCCTCGCCAGGGGCTCGAGCTGGTCTCGAACATGAGAGGCGATGGCGTGGAGGTAGCGGGCACGCTCGATGGCAGGGAGCGACTCCCATGCCGGCTGTGCCCGCTTTGCCGAGTCCAGGGCGGCGTCAACGTCGGCGAGGGCGCCTTCGGCTGCCTCGGCGACGACCTCCTCGGTTGCCGGGTTGATCACCGGACGCCGGTCCCCTGCCTGAGCCGGCCGCCACCGGCCGTCGATGTAGAGGTCGGTTCGAATGGCGGGAGCCGCAACGGGCAGCGTCACGCCGCCACCTCCTGCGGAATGAGCCGACTTGCGGCTGCCAGAACCTCCGCGGCGAACGCAGGGTCGTTGACATGCAGATCCAGCTCGCGAAGCGCGACCCTGTCGCCAACGCTCTCGCCCAGCGCCGCACGGAACGCGGCATCGGCCGTGACGTCTTCGAAAGGCCCACCGGATCGGTCGTAGGCCGAGAAGCCCCGCAACGGCACGAGCACCTCCACGGGCCCCGCTGACCTGCTCAAGCGCTCCCCGATCGTTCGTCCGACCTCGGCGCTCTCGGCAGCCGTCAGGCGCACAAGCGTGATCGCTGGGGTGTGCTCGACCTGCACGCGGTCGCGAAGCCCGCTCGGCACGGTCGATGCCTCCGCGAAGTTCGCGAATTCGACCGCGCCGGGAACCACAACCTGGGGCAGTCCCCCGCCCCCGGCGGCGCTCAGACGGTTCGGCCCGGCGCTGCAGATTCCGCCGAGCAGGTGGTTGCCGATTTCGAGCAGCGCGAGGTCAACGACGGCGCTGAACCGACCAGCTGCGATTGCCTCTTCGAGGGCAAGCCCTCCAGCGCCGTTTGCCGGAAAGATCACGGCTTCCACGCCACGCTCAGCGAGGCCGGCCTGGACCCGCGTCGCGAGCGGGGTGACGACGCCGGCCATGGTCATGCCGACGACCCCGCGGGCCTCTGCCGAGGGTGTCGGGACGCCAACCATTCCGTACAGGGCCGCCGCGCCGCGTGCGAGCTGGAGCCGCGTCATGTCGTTGAGCCCGGCGAGATCGACCACCGTGGGGAGGAACGCAATGTCGCGATGGCCGGTGTAGCGGCGCAGGTCGCCGGCGACGGTCGATGCGACCATGAGCTTGGGCACGCCCCACGGCAGCGCCCGCATCGCCGTCGTGGCCATCCAGGTGCCCTTGCTGCCGCCGATCGCCACCACCCCTGCGAGGCGCCCGCTCGCATGGAGGGCCTGCAACTGGCGGCCCGCCCCGGCGGCCATCAAGGTCATCGCCTGTTCGCGCTCATCGGTCGCGGACGTGTCGCCGGCCGCGTCACCGGCTGCAAGGACCGCCTCACGGGCGAGATCGGCCCGCACAGACGGTTCGCCGCGCAGCCCGATATCGACGATCCACGGGCGAGCGCCGAGCTCCACGAGGCGCTCAGCGAGGTAGGCAGCCTCGTGGCCCTTCGTGTCGAGGGTCGCCATGACGACGCAGACGCGATCCAGGGGACCACCTCATTGGTATGACGTATTCCTACGCCGCTGGTCGGCGATCCTACTCCGCGCAGATTGGGGGTTCAAGTCCGAAATCACGGTCGGTATGATGAATACATGGCCTTGCAGATTGACCCTATTGAGCGTGGAAGCCTCGTCGACGAGGTGCTCCAGCGCCTCGAAGCCCTGATCGTCGGCTTGACGCCCGGCACTCGCCTTCCGACCGAGCAGGAGCTGTGCACGCAGCTGGGCGTGAGCCGGACATCGGTTCGGGCAGCCGTCCAGCGCCTCGCCGAGCGCGGCGTCGTCTCAGTGGAGGTGGGCCGCGGGACGTTCGTACGGCAGCCTGATACACAGCGGCTCTCCGAGCAGCTCGGTCTCCTGGTGCGGCTTGATCGCGAGTCCTACTGGCAGGTGACGGAGGCACGGCGGATCGTCGAGGTCCAGGTCGCCGGGCTCGCGGCAGCACGTCGGAAGGCGAGCCATCTCGAGGCGATGCGTGCCGCCGTCGAGACGATGGACGGCGCCATGGGCGACCCGGCCCGCTTCGCCGCGGCGGACGAAGCCTTCCACCTGGCCGTCGCCTCCGCCGCGGACAACGAGGTCCTGGCGATGTTCAGCCAGCAGCTGCAGGCGATGATCAGGACGGCTCGGAACGAGATTTTCACGGTGATCGAGATCTCGCCCAAGGCGCAGGAATTCCACCACGAGATCCATGACGCGATCCGGCGCAAGGCGCCGGGAGAGGCCATGGCAGGCGCCGCTCGGCATCTGGATGAGATGGAGACCTACATCCGCCGGATGCTCGCGCAAACCGGCCGACCCGAGCCGCTTGCCGGCAAGGACCGCGAAGACGCCGACGAGGGTGCCCATGCCTCCAGGTGACCGCGGCCTCGATCGCCAGGGGATCCTGGCGCGCTTTCGAGCAACCATCTCCTCTGGGCAGCCGATCCTGGGCGCAGGGTCGAGCATGGGCATCATCGCGAAGTGCGCCGAGCTCGCCGGCGCCGACGTCCTGCTGGTCTACAGCACCGGGCGGTCGCGCTTCATGGGCCTACCCACGACGCCTCTCGGCGACTCCAACCTCGACACGCTCGCGCTCTACGACGAGATCGCCAACGTCGTCGAGCGGACGCCGATTGTCGGCGGCATCGAGGCCATCGACCCGCGGTTCATGAAGCTCGGTCGATTGGTCGACCGGTTCATGGACGCGGGCTACGACGGACTCATCAACTTCCCGACCATCGCCAACCTGCCGGATCGCCGCCGGATCCGCGGCGACGTCGGCCTCGGTTTCGAGCGCGAGGTCGAGCTGGTGCGCCTAGCGCGTGAACGGGACTTCTTCTCGATGGTCTACGCCTACTCGGCAGAGGACGCCGTTGAGCTCGTCGACGGAGGGGCAGACGCCGTCGTCGCGCATCTGGGTTGGACCGCCGGTGGCCTCGTCGGCGCAACCGACAGCGCGCTGACCGTCGAGGTCGCATTGGAGCGTGCGCGCCGCATCCTCGGCGCCGCCCTGGACCGGCGCCCGGAGGTCATCCCGCTCGCCCACGGCGGTCCATTCAGCGCGCCGGAGGACACGGGCGTGCTCTACCGCGAGACGCCGGCGCGCGGCTTCGTCGGCGCATCGAGCATCGAGCGCATCCCAATCGAATGGGCGGTCACCGAGGTGGTTCGGCAGTTCAAGTCCGTTCCGCTCGGGTGACTTGGCCCCTGGCGGTGTCCGCCGCCTTCTGGCGCAATCCATCGGGCTCCGCCCTGCGGCCATGGCTGGCTTCCATGCGGGAGCTTGGATTCCAGGGCGCGACGCTCTTCGCCGACTTCTGGATCTGGGGGGACACCCTCGGCGACGGCCGGGCGATCGGGGCCGACCTCGCCGCGACCGACATGCGCCTCGCGAGCGTGGTCACCAGGGTCGACACGAAGCTCGACCGCTATCGCCGGCTCGCCGACGTCGTTCGAAGCCTCGATTCGGTGCATCTCGTGGTGATCGGCGGCGGCGGTCATACCGACCAGGGCATCTCGCGACTCGCCGGTCTGCTCGACCGAATCGGCGCGGTCACCAGGGACCGCGGGATAAGGCTGTCGTATCACCACCACACCGACACGATCGGCGAGGGCTACGAGGCGGTCCGCAAGCTCCTCGATCGCACAGACCCGGAGGCCGTCGGTCTCGACTTCGACGTGGGGCACGCGACGAAGGACTTCACCGAGCTGCCGATCGTCGGCCGCGCACAGACAGCCTTCGATGCGTTTCGCGATCGCGTCGTCCTCGTGGAGCTCAAGGATTGGACGGCGGCGACCGATCTGGATACGGCCGTCGGCGACGGCACGGCGAATGTGCCGGCCTTCCTTCGAAGGCTGAGCGACGCCCGCTATCGAGACTGGCTCATCGTCGAGCAGAACGACGACATCGGACGCAGCCCCGACGAGAAGCTCGCCTGCGCTCGTCGCAGCCTGCGTGCTATCGCTGGCGGGACGCTGTGACGACGCTGCCCGCGCGGCGCCTCGGCCGGACCGGCATCGAGGTGAGTCAGCTCGGCCTCGGGGGTTACCAGTTCACCGGCGAATTCGGGGTCGCGCGAGATGTCGCCCGGCAGGCCATTCGAACGGCTCTCGACGGGGGGATCACCTTCTTCGACACCGCCCCGATGTACGGGGCTGGCGAGAGTGAGGAGCTGATCGGCGGAGTCGTGGGCGACCGGTCGGACATCCACGTTTCGGACAAGGTCGGCTACTTCGACCGAACGGTCGTCCGCCATCTCGGTGACGAGGCGTACCTCGACGAGTCAGCCATCCGACGGGCGGCCGAGCACAGCCTCCACGTACTCCGGCGAGACACGTTTGATGCCCTCCTGATCCACGAGCCGGAGTGGCCCGAGTGGCGCATCGATCCCACGACCGGCGAGGCGCCGGCCGTGCGGGCGCTAGAGGCCATGCGCGCGGAGGGCATCTGCCGTGGCATCGGCGTCGGCGGGCAGGACGCGGCCCTGAACACACGCCTCATCGGCACCGGCCGCTTCGATGTCGTGTTGAGCGTCATGCATTACGACCTGGCGGTCTTCGACGCAAGGGACGCACTGCTGCCTACCGCCGAGCGGCACGACGTGGGCGTCATCCTTGGTACGCCGCTTCGCCAGGGGCTGCTGGCCCGCCGCCACCCAGACCCGGAGAAGGCAATGGTTGCGGACGCCGAGCGACCCGCGCGTGCGCGCCGCGCGCTCGCAAAGCGACTGCTCGCGATCTACAACCTTGCTGACGAGCTCGAGATGCCCCTCCCGGAGCTCGCGCTTCGGTTCCTTCTTTCGGAACCGAGAGTTGCAACGGTCATCCCCGGAGCGCGCTCGGTCGAGGACGTCCGAGCAAACCTGGCGGCCGCTCAGAAAGGGCCGCTGTCCCCCGACGTGGTTGCCCGCATCCTCGGGTAATTGGCTCGCCCGCCCACCGTCTGCGCCAGGAGATCGACCAGAGCTATCGAGAGTCGTTCAGGAGCGACACGGCCCGCCCTGGTTCATCGGCGAGATCTAGCTTTCCGCCGCAGCCCGGCGTCATGCACCGGTACCACCACCCGCGACTCGATCTATCGAAACGCATTGGCTGGCGACAGTTCGGGCAAGCGACTGGGCGCCTCACCTTCTCCACGCGCCGGTACAGATCGGCACCATCGACCAACGCAATACCACTCGACTTGGCCTCATCAATCGCTTGCGGAGTGAATGTGGAGAGCGTCACGAAGACCCCTTCCGAGCCACCAAGCCCCTCCCGCAAAAGGGTGCCGCCGAAACCTCGGATCTGATCGACGCCAACCTGCCACGACTCCCAACGCTTTGCCTGGATGATGCGGCGCTCGTCTCCCTTCCGGATTACTAGGTCGATGTTGCCGTCCGGCCCACCTTGTCGGCCTCGCTCAGCAACAGCCCAACCTTCGCGCCGATAAAGCTCGCCCACGAGCCACTCGAACTCCTGCGCGTCGAGGGATCGCAGATCCGTTGTCCATTCGATGAGGTGCCGACGATCGCGCGCCTGAATCTGCACGAATAGCCAGCCGAACAGAAGCGATCCGGCGAACACGACGCCGATGACATTGAGATCGATGATCCATAGAGCGGGAAGGCCGAGCGCGAGCGGCAGCGCGAGGCCAACACCGAAGTACGCGAGCGCTGCGATCG
>Ga0070698_100005694_pt1 | contig 13636 bp, 13 predicted proteins | sample KBSK1502metaG_FD_65477 | JGI IMG/M metagenome (GOLD analysis project Ga0070698, IMG submission 65477) | Corn, switchgrass and miscanthus rhizosphere microbial communities from Kellogg Biological Station, Michigan, USA - KBS K1-50-2 metaG | ecosystem: Host-associated > Plants > Roots >... | reverse complement strand
CTCCCTTTGTGTGGAATGGCAAACGCAGAGAGCGCAGGCAGCGAGCCCGGCTCAAACAGTTAGCTGGATCGGGAGCAGCCGTTCTGTCTTACGCAAGTTAATTGCAGATTGACCCACTTAGTTTAATGTATAAGGAGAACACCATGGCATCCCAAACGGAACTCACCACCTCCCGGCTCCCTGGGGCCGCAGGCACCGCCCCAGCGGGCCAAGCGGCGGCAGCGCCACAGGGCAAGCGCCTGCCGTTCGTGGATAACCTGCGCATCTTGCTGATGTGTGGGGTGGTGGTGCAACACCTGTCGGTGACCTACGGCGCGGCCGGTTCCTGGATGTATACCGACCCGGCGCCCACCGATAAGCTCACTTCGACCTTGCTGAGCGTCTATAACCTCATCCCGATGGCCGCTGGCATGGGGTTCTTTTTCTTGCTCGCCGGCTACTTTACGCCGGGCTCCTATGATCGCAAGGGCGGCGCCTCCTTTCTGCGCGACCGGCTCATCCGCCTGGGCATCCCGTTGGTGGTCTACGGTCTGCTGATTGAGCCGCTGGTCGTCTACATCGCGCATGGTCTGCCCGGCTCCTACTGGAGCTTTTACCCCACGTACCTGCACCGGGTGGACTCGATTGCCGATGGGCCGATCTGGTTCGTCGAACTGCTCCTCTTCTTCAGCATCCTGTATGTCGCCTGGCGTTCCCTCGCGAGATCGCGAGCGCAGGCAGCCAGCGGGACCGGCACCGTGCCCGGCTACCGGGCGATCTTCGGGTTCATCTTGGGGCTGGGCCTGCTCAGCTTTGTGGTGCGCATCTGGTGGCCGCAATACGATCAGCCTGGACCGTTCAACCTGCCCGCGGGCTATCTCCTCCAGTACGTCTGCTTCTATGTGCTGGGGATCGTCGCCGCTCGCTGCAACTGGTTGTTCACACTCACCCCCAGGATGGGCCGGGACTGGTCGCTGATCGCACTCCTGGCCACTCTCCCCTTCTTTGGCCTGGCGCTCCCCTATGTGGCAAGAACAGGGGAGCAGGCTGTCATCGAGATGCTGGGTGGGTTCCACTGGCTCTCCCTCGTCTACACGCTGTGGGAGTCGTTCGTGATCGTGGGCGTCTGCATCGGGTTGCTGGTGCTCTTCCGCACGCGCTGGAATCATCAGGGGAGACTGGCGAGAAGTCTGGCCGCCAGCGCGTACACGGTCTACCTGATCCATCCCCTGGTGCTCGTCGGTTTTGCGTATGCCTTCCACGTGGTGGAGCTCTATCCGCTGCTCAAATTTGGCATCGCGGTGCTCATCACGCTCCCGCTGTGCTTCCTGGTGAGCCTCGTGATCCGCAAGATTCCCCTGGTCAACCGAGTGTTGTGAAGGACAAGACAAAGAAGGAGCTCTTGCACGATGTCTAACTCATCAGTCAACGACTACACTCACAGGGAACCACACGGACTTGAACAGCCGGCCAACCAGGATGAAGCGTTCGTCGTGACGCATCCGTGGATACAACACTATGAGCAAGGAGTTCCTGCTCACCTCGATATGCCAGATCATCCTCTGACCTGGCTGCTTGCTCGCACAGCGGGCCGCTACCCAGAGCGCACCGCCCTCATCTACTAGGGGACAAGGCTGAGTTATGCGCAGCTCGCTCAGGGGGCGAACCGCTTTGCCATTGTACTCCAGCGCCTGGGCATGAACAAGGGGGATCGCGTCGCTCTTGCGCTTCCCAATATCCCACAGTATCCGATGGCCTTTTATGGAGCACTCCTGGCCGGAGCGGTCGTGGTTCCGACCAATCCGCTGTACACGGAGCGCGAAATGCAGCATCAATTGGCCGATTCAGGAGCGCGCGTGCTGGTGATGCTCGACACGCTCTACCCCATTGTGCGGGCTGTACGCAAGCAGACGGCATTGGAACACATCATCGTCACCAGTCCTGCCGACTTTTTGCCGCCACTGCTACGTGCTCTTTATCCACTGAGCCAGCGCCGCACCGGGTCTCCAGAACCGCATCTCACGCGGAAGGAATGGCACGATGACCAGGCACTCCACATCCTGCACACGAGGCTTCAGTCCCACACCGGGGATGACAGAGAAGCATTCAATTCGCCTGAGCCAGTTCAGGCTTCGGATCTGGCTGTGCTCCAATATACGGGTGGAACAACAGGGTTGCCCAAGGGGGCGAGGCTCTCGCACCGGAACCTGCTTGCCAATGCGATGCAGACACGGGCCTGGATCCCTCAGGCGCGTGAGGGTGAGGAGGTGGTGTTGTGCGTGGCCCCGTTCTTTCATGCCTATGGCTTGACCGTCGGGATGAACTTCGCTCTTCTTGCCGCTGCAAGTATGGCCCTGTTGCCTCGCTTCAAGGCGCAGGATGTTGTGAAGGCCATTCGCCGTTATCAGCCCACCATCTTTCCTGGTATTCCCACGATGTATCTTGCTCTCATGAGAGAGGCAGGCAAGCATCCCGACGACCTGAAATCCATCAAATATTGCATCAGCGGAGCTGCTCCGCCGCCCGCACAGGTGCAGGCAGATTTTGAGGCCATCACGGGCGGCAGGCTCGTTGAGGGCTATGGGCTCTCGGAGGCTTCACCGGTGACGCATTGCAATCCCTTGACCGATCAGCGCCGCACTGGCAGTATCGGCCTCCCCTTACCCGGTGTGGAGGCCGCCATTGTGCATCAGGAGACGGGTGAGCCTGTCTCCACAGGCTCGGTGGGCGAGCTGGTGGTGAGAGGACCGAACATTATGCAGGGGTACTGGAACCGTACAGAGGAGACCAGCACAACGTTCCGCAATGGCTGGATGCGCACCGGCGACCTGGGGAAGATGGATGAAGACGGATACTTCTCCATTGTGGAGCGGGTCAAAGATGTGATCATCGCCAGCGGTTTTAACGTGTACCCACGAGAAGTCGAAGAGGTCTTGTTCGGGCATCCTGCGGTAGCAGAAGCGGCTGTGGCAGGGGCAGCAGACGCCTACCAGGGTGAAACGGTAGCCGCCTTTGTCGTGCTGAAACCGGGGATGGAGGCATCCGAGGAAACCAGGCGGGAGCTGCTCCAGTATTGTGCGCGAGAACTGACCGCCTATAAGGTCCCCACGATCCTGGAGTTCCGCGCGAGCCTGCCCAAGTCCTTGATCGGCAAGGTGATCCGAAGAGAGTTGCGTGCTGGCGTTTGAACCGAGGGAGGTGTGAAATCGCATGAAACAGCAGCACAGTGATTATCAGGTGGTGCCGTATCCAAAGATCAGACGCTTTATGGCGGCCGAATTTCGTTCATCCCACCGCACGCCCATGATCCACGGCTTGCTCGAAGTCGATGTGAGCAGGGCGCGGGCATTCCTGCGGGAGCACCAAGCGAACACTGGGGAGTCCCTGTCGTTCACCGCGTTCCTCATTGCCTGCCTGGCACAAGCCGTCGAGGAGCACAAAGCCGTACAGGCCATGCGCAAAGGCCGCAAGCACCTCCTCCTGTTTGAGGAGGTAGACGTGTTGACCTATATTGAGCGTGGCGTGGCACCCATGCCCTACATTATCCGAGCCGCCAACCACAAGACCGTGCGCGGGATTCATCACGAGATCCGGGCCGCCCAGGTGCAGGACGTGGCACACGCCGCGGTAGGTTTCAACTTGGTTCAGTACCTGCCGACCTTGCTCTTCAGATTCCTCTTGTGGATGCTGGAGAGGGATCCCCGGCAGATGAAGAAGTACGTGGGGACGGTGGCCCTTACAGCCGTGGGCATGTTTGGGAACGGTTCCGGCTGGGGCATCCCTCCAGCCACCCCTCCCTCACTCTGGGTGACGGTGGGCGGCATTGGCGAGAAGCCAGGGGCCGTGGACGGGCAGATAGCGATCCGGGACTATCTGAGCCTGACGATCAGTTGTGATCATGATATCATCGACGGGGCCCCGGCGGCACGCTTCACCGAGCGTCTGAAAGAACTGATTGAGAGCGGCTCTGGCCTTTTCGACTCCACGGTCGAGTCGGGGCAGACACCACTCTCACGGGAGGCGAACTATGTCTACAACTCTAGAGAAAGCAACCTTTCCTGATCTGGGGAGAGAGCAGTGTATCGCCCTGACGACGTTCCGCAAGACCGGGCAAGCCGTGACGACACCGGTGATGTTCGCTCAACGTCTTGGGACGATCTATGTCGGAACACGCGCGGATGCAGGCAAGCTCAAACGCCTTCGCCGCAGCGAGCGAGCCACGCTCGCTCCCTGTACCTACAGTGGCAAAGTCACCGGAGCGGTGATCGCGGGCAAGGCTCGCATTCTAACGGAGCCTGAGGAGTGTACAGCGGCTTCGACCGCGCTGGCAAAGAAATACGGCTTCATGCTCCCTCTCACCAGGAATGCATGGCGCCTGCTTCACCGGAAGGCGAAAGTTGATGAAGTCTACATTGCGATCGAACCCATTGCAGGCTGAACCTGGAGCGCAGAACTGCGATGAGGATGGTGAAGAACGGAAGGAGAGAAAAGCATGTCACCGTTTACAAGAGAACAACTACTCGAATTGCTCCAATCAAATACGAGCCTGGCGGGGATAGACCTCAGTGGAGCCAATCTTGAGGCCATCAATCTGACTGGTGTGAACTTGAACCATGCCAACCTGTGGGGAGCCCGGCTGTCCGGGTCTCAGCTGGAAGGCGCCGACCTGAGCGGGGCGAATCTGCATTATGCCAACCTCAGTGGAGCCGACCTGAGCAACGCCAGGCTTTCCGAGGCCGATCTGAGTGGAGCAAATCTGCATAATGCCAATCTCAGCGGAGTCAACCTGAACAGTACCAACCTGCGGGGAGCCGATCTGGGTCGTGCCGACTTGCATCATACCAACCTGCGGGGGGCCAGGCTGACTGGGGCTAGCCTGGGAGCCCACCTGTATACCGAAAGAAATACGTAAAGCACATGAGTTGCCACTCGCTGGAAGCGAGGGCACCGAAGGAGGTTTCATGATGCAACCGGCGACATATCCCGTCCAGTTCTCGGTCGACTACCCAGATCGACCGCTCAACCGGCTGACCACGTTCTTCCGCCTCTTCACGGCCATCCCCATCGCGATCGTGCTGGGGGCCGTGGCCGGGGGAACCTGGCAGTGGACGTCGAACGGCAGGACAGCGGCGGTCGCGGCCGGAGCTGGCGGCCTGCTGTTCTTCGCTCCCTTGTTGATGATCGTGTTCCGGCAGAAATACCCACGGTGGTGGTTCGACTGGAACCTGGAACTGCAGCGCTTCAGCAGCCGGGTGAGCGCCTACCTGGCCCTGCTGGACGATCGGTACCCGTCGACCACCGATCACCAGTCGGTGCATCTGGACTACGCTTACCCCGACGCGGCGCGCGAACTCAACCGGTGGCTGCCCCTGGTGAAGTGGTTCCTGACCATCCCTCACTACGTAGTGCTGTTCTTCCTGCACATTGCCATGGTCGTGGTGGTGATTATCGCCTGGTTTGCCATCCTGTTCACCGGGCACTACCCAAGGGGCTTGTTTGATTTCGTGGAGGGCGTCATCCGCTGGGACAACCGGGTCATCGCCTACGCGGTTATCCTGGTCACCGACCAGTACCCGCCGTTTCGGCTGAGCCCGTAAGTTGGAGATGGCGTTCGAAGAACGAGAGGATGCGTCGGCGGGCATCCCGGGCTGAGGGTTTGTGGTAGACGCCGACGTCCCCTGGAGTCAGCGAAGGAGCCGTTCGTCAATGGCTCAAAGGTGGGCGTGACGCTTCAAGTGCGGCCATCAATGTGCGTGTTCGCGCCACAATCGATGGATGTGGGTCAGCTAAGAACCCTTTGAGCGGTTCCCGTAGCAAATGGACATTTTCCAACGTTTAAGCTCTCAGTTGGCCTGTAAAGAGGATGAGCATGAATCCCAACTTCACGCCACCGAGTTCCTTGCCTCTCAGATGGAAAGGTGAGAGGGGGACCAACTGGCCTGGACGCGGCTTGCGCAGATGCAAGTCTCTTTTGCTCACCCTCCCCTGGACCCGCCTCGCTTACCTGTGATGCCTCTGTGAGAGTGCAGTCCACGTTTGTGATGTCCTCGTAACGTCCATGCATTACACTACCTACTGGAAAGGTCTGCACCAGAGGATGATGAGCATGACGAGGTGAGGAAGTGGAGCATGCCGATGCTTCGCTATGCTCAAGCACAAGTGTATCGAGCACGTACCAAACGTCATGTCCCACCGGAGGGAGTGAGACAATGAAACAGCAGCACGCCGATTACCAGGTGGTCCCGTATCCGAAGTACCGGCGGTGGATGGTGGCCGCATTTCGATCAACCCACCACAAGCCCATGATCCATGGCTTGCTCGAAGTCGATGTGAGCAGGGCACGTGAGTTCCTGCGGGAGCATAAAGCGAAGACCGGGGAGTCCCTCTCGTTCACGGCGTTCCTCATGGCCTGCCTGGCGAAAGCCGTGGATGAGCACAAAGCCGTGCAGGCCATACGCCTTGGCAGCAAGCGCCTCATCCTGTTTGAGGAGGTGGATGTGTTGACCGATATTGAGCGCGACGTGGCCGGCCAGAAATTCGTCGTGCCCTACATAATACGAGCGGCGAACCGCAAGACCTTCCGCGAGCTGCACGGCGAGATCCGGGCGGCCCAGTCAGCGGATGTGAAAAATGCCCAGAAGCGCTTCCGGTTCTTGTTATCGCCACCCGTGCTCTATAGACCTTTCCTCTGGGCCTTGGGCTGGATCGGGAGAAGGCGTCCACGGTTGTGGAAGACGATCGTGGGGACGGTGGAAATCTCGGCCGTGGGTATGTTTGGGAACGGCACAGGCTGGGGCATTCCTCCCGCTCCGCCGACGACGCTCATGGTGACGGTGGGGAGCATCGGCGAGAAGCCGGTGTTCGTGGACGGGCACGCCGCCGTCCGGGAGTATCTGAGCCTGACGATCAGCGTGGATCACGACATCGTCGATGGTGCCCCGGCAGCACGTTTCACCCAACGATTGAAAGAACTGATTGAGAGCGGCTATGGTCTGGATGATTCCACCTTCGCACCGGAGCAGGCTGCGGCTTCCGCCGCAGCACAGAAACGTTAAAGCGGAACGCATCGAATCGAAAGGAACACAGAAGATGTCACCAACTATCACCAGTCTCTTCGGATCGATTCTGCGCGTAGGTCGAACGTCTACTCCCCCGATGAGAACACCCACCGGGATCGCTGAGTTACAGCCGGTCGATCTCAACGGCTATCCACAGTGGCTCCTCATCCGCGGGCAGGATGTATCCAGGCCGCTGCTGCTCTTCCTGCACGGGGGTCCTGGCGAATCGAACATGTGGCTGGCTCATTACACGATGAAAGAACTGGAAAAATACTTCGTCTGTGTCAACTGGGATCAGCGCGGGACAGGCAGATCCTTCCGGCCGGGTCCCCTTCCCGAGACCATGACCATTGAGCAGTTTGTGAAGGATACGATCACACTAATCGAACTGTTGTGCGCGCGTTTTGGTCAGCAGAAAGTCCTGTTGCTCGGGCATTCCTGGGGAAGCGTCCTGGCGATGAAAGTTGCGGCAGCGCGTCCCGATCTGTTGTATGCGGTGATTGGAATGGGTCAGGTCGTCGATATGAAACGCGGCGAAGACCTCTCCTACCGCTATGTGCTGGAGCGTGCTTATGCAGAACACAACCGCAAGGCCATCCGCAGCCTTGAGCAACTGGGCGGTGCTGATACGTACAGGAAAGACAGTAAGTTTGTCCAGCGCAGGTGGCTCGTGCGGTACGGGGGGATGATACATGTGCCTGATACGGGAGCAATTTTCTCCATCTTGCTGAATGCACCCGAATGTTCCATTACTGACTGCATCGGTGGTCTCACGATGAGGGACATGAAGTTTTCATGCCGGAGGATGGGAGACGAAATCATGGGCGTGAATTTGCTGCAAGAAATACCAGAACTCGCCGTTCCCGTGTTTTTCTTCGCAGGAAGCTATGACTACACCACACCCTGTGTCCTGGTTGAGCAATTCTATGCTTCGCTGCATGCGCCCTCCAAGAAACTGATCTGGTTCGAGCATTCGGCTCACATGGCCCATATGGAGGAACCGGACAAGTTTCAACGAGAACTCATCGCTATTGGAGACGAGTTTTGCTCCGAAAAGCGCCCACAGGATGCGCTCGTTGCCACAATGAAGAAGGAGCAATCATGATGAGTACAGTTGAAAAGAATCCAGTTATCAAGACACGCTCTGGCAAGGGGCGTGGCAGTCAGGCCATAGGCGTGGTCGATGAGTCCGAGATGACGGCCAGGGTCAAAGAGATCCTCAATCGCTGGCCGACCGTGGGCCTGGCGGTAGGAGTGGTCTGCGATGGACGCCTCGTGTTCTTCCACGGACACGGGCTTGCCGACATCGAGTCGCACACCGCCGTCACCGAGGACACCGTCTTTCGCATCGCCTCCCTCACCAAGACCTTCACAGCGATCGCCGTGATGCAGCTGTGGGAGCGAGGGTTGGTCGACCTCGATGCCCCCGCCAACGACTACTTGCGCGCCTACCAGCTGATCCCCGCCAGGGCCAGCTTCCAGCCAGCGACGGTGCGACATCTGCTGACCCACACTGCCGGAATCCCCGAGGTGGTTTACGCCTCCGATCTGCTCCATCCTGGCTGGGGCCCATTCGGCGCCCGTCCCGCCATCCATAGCGTGAAGGTCGGAGAACCGATGCCCTCGCTCGCGGAGTACTACCGCGGCGGTCTCCCGGTGGTGGTCGAGCCAGGTACCGTATTCGCCTACACCAACCACGGGTTCGCGACCCTAGGCCAGATCGTCGAGGACGTGAGCGGGGAGCCCCTCGACCGCTACTTCCGAGAGCACATTTTCGGGCCGCTCGGCATGACGGACACCGACCTCGTCCGATCCGAACGGGTGATGAGACTCCTCGCGACGGGGTACGACCTTGGGCCCAGCGGTGCAAAGGCTGTCACCGACCGCGAATGGATCGGGAGGGGAGGCGGCGGTATCTACTCTTCGAGCCGCGACATGGCGCGGTACGTGGCTGCCCTGCTGGGCGGTGGGGCTAACGAGCACGGCCGGGTGCTTCAGCCAGAGACGCTGGCGACGATGTTCACGCCCCACTACCAACCCGATCCGCGCCTGACGGGCATAGGCCTCGGGTTCTTCCGCCACTATGCCGGCGGCCATCTTGTCGTTTCGCATGAGGGGATACTGCCAGGCTTCAACTCGGAGCTCTTCGTGGCTCCCGACGACAGTCTCGGCCTCTTCGCCTTCACGAATGGGTCGAGCGGAGCGATGGCGTGGCTGCCGATCGAGCTCGGACGGTTGCTGCACCACCTGCTCGACGTCCCGGACGAGGTCGTGCGCAGTGATATCCCGCAACATCCCGAGATTTGGGACGAGATCTGCGGTCGGTATCGGCTTCCCCAGCGAGTCTCCGATCTGCGCGGGCGCGTGATGATGGGCGGCGGCGCCCAGGTCTTCGTCCGCGGCGGCCGGCTCATGCTGCGGGTGCGCACCCCTCTACCTGCGCTCTACGGAGGCCTTCCGCTCTCCCCCGATAGCGACGCGGACCCCTACGTGTTCCGGCTCGACCTGTCGAAGTTCAGGATGGCGACGGCCCGTCTCGTGTTTGGCCACGAAGCGAGGGTCGGGACGAAGGCTATTCACACCGATCTCGGATCGCAGCCGGTCTCGCTCTACAAGCGACCCACCGCGAGCCTCACCCGCTTGTGGGCGGCCAGCGCGCTCGGCGCGCTTACCGCAGCTGCCGCAGTGACGGCTGCGCGGCGGCTGCGTCGCAGGCCGCACAAGGAGATGGTGAGATGAGCGTCACGACCGTCACGACCACCGAGCTTTGGCGCGTGAGCGCCAAGGACTCGCTCGAAGCGATGTGACGGCCGGCCGCGAAAGGAGGACGCTACGTATGGAAGGCAAGCACTTCGCAATCTCGGGTCACGCTGAGCCTGGATTTGAGGGTGTCGCGGACGCGTTTGCCGAGAACTTCGTAAACCGAAACGAGCTCGGAGCCGCCTGCTGCATGTACGTGGACGGCACCGAAGTCGTTGACCTCTGGGGTGGCGTTCGGAACCGCAAGACTGGCGAACCTTGGGAGCGGAACACGATGGTGATCGTGTGGTCCGCAACCAAAGGCATGAGCGGCCTGGCGATTGCGCTCGCCGAGTCGCGCGGACTCCTTGATTACGACGAGCGGGTGTCCACGTACTGGCCTGAGTTTGCTCAACAGGGAAAAGAGGCGATCTCTGTTCGGCAACTGATCTCTCATCAGGCGGGCTTATTTGCCCTCGACGCCCCGGTCGACAAGACAGTGCTCGCGGATCTTGACCGTCTGGCAGTCATCCTGGCTCAGCAGAAGCCAGAATGGGCGCCCGGAGAGCGCCAGGCGTACAGTATGCTCTGCCTTGGCTTCTACGAAAGCGAGCTGGTGCGGCGCGTCGATCCGTCGCACCGCAGCCTCGGCCAGTTCTTCCAAGATGAGATCGCCTCCCCCCTCGGCCTCGACTTCTACATCCGGCTGCCAGACGAGATCCCGAACTCACGCCTGGCTTCGATCGTAGAGGTGAACCCTCTCCAAGTCGTCCGTCATGTCAATCGCATCCCGCTACATCTTGTGTTAGCGGCGTTAAACCCGCATTCAGCCCTGCGCAGGTCCGACCGGAATCCGCCTACGAGTGTATCTCTCGACCGTTCCTACGTGTACGCGCGCAATCTGGAGGTACCGGCAGGGGGTGGAGTCGGGACTGCCCGCGCGCTGGCTCGTGCGTATGGCGTGTTCGCCACCGGCGGAGGTGAGCTCGGCCTACGCCAGGAAACCCTGCAAGCGCTCATGGCGCCAGCACGGCCCCCCGCCCACGGGTTCTTCGACGAGTGCTTGAAGCTCGACTGGCAGCTCTCGCTGGGCTTTGCCAAGCCGAGTCGTCACGGGTTGGTGTTCGGGAGCCCGAGCGCGTTTGGCATGCCAGGTTGGGGCGGCGCCTTGGCCTACGCTGACCCCGAGGTCAAAGCCGGATACGCCTACATCACCAATCGTATGGGGGCCGCAGGAGCGGATCCAAGGGAAATAGCGATACGGACGGCATTCCATCGCGCTCTCGAACGACAACCGTCGAGAACGACGACTGTCGTAGGCTCTGTTCAGCCGTGGCATGGCGGGCCCGCCAAGGGGGTGCAGACATGAGCGTCACGATCACCACCGAGCTTTGGCGCATGAGCGCCACGGAGCTGGCCGAAGCCGTCAGATCCAGGCACATCTCCAGCCAAGAAGTCATCGAGGCCCACCTCCGGCGGATCGAGGCCGTGAACGCCTCGGTCAACGCCGTCACGGTCGTCCTGGCTGAGCAGGCCCTCGAAGCCGCGAAGGCAGCCGACCGTGCGGTCGTCGTTGGCGGCAGTGCTCTCCCGCCGTTTCACGGCGTCCCCTTCACCATCAAAGGGAACATCGACGTCGCCGGTACGCCGACCACGCAGGGACTCAAGGCGCTGGCGGGCGCGTATCCTGCTCTGGACGCCCCCGTCGTCGAGCGCCTCAAGGCTGCGGGGGCGATCCCGATCGGCCGCACCAACCTTCCCACTTTCGCGATTCGTTGGCACACCGACAGCGAACTCTGGGGAGCGACCGTGAACCCGTGGGACCGGTCCCAAACGCCTGGCGCCTCCAGTGGGGGCGAGGCCGCGGCCCTCGCCACCGGCATGAGTCCGTTGGGGCTCGGCAACGATGGACTCGGATCGCTCCGCTGGCCGGCCCAATGCTGCGGTGTCAGCGCGCTGAAGCCCACCCTTGGACGCATCCCAGATGCGACCACCGCCGGGCCGGTGGATTGGCCGATAGGCGTCCAGCTTACGGCCGTCCAGGGTCCGATGGCCCGGCGCGTGGCCGACCTGCGAGCCGCCTTCGAGGTGATGGCCGGGCCCAGCTGGCGTGACCCGTGGACGGTACCCGCACCACTGCGCGGCCCCGAACCCGCGAAGCCCGTCCGAGTCGCCCTCGTGGTCGACCCGGCCGGCCACGGTACCGCAATACAGGTGCAGGAAGGCGTTCGGAAGGCGGCCCGGGCTCTGGAGGACGCCGGCTACGCCGTCGACGAGGTCGAGCCGCCGTCAATCGACGTGGCGGCGAAGACACTGCTGGTCATGCTCAGCACTCCCGGCATGCGGGCGGGGTGGCAGATGATGTCGCACATGATGCCGGTTGACACAAAGCGGTTCATGTCGGCGTTCTTCGAGGTGGCCGGCGATCCGGACCCGGTGACGGCCATGCAGAGCTTCATGCTTCGGCACTCCCTGCTGCGGGCGTGGGGCGAATTCCAGGAGACGCACCCGCTGATCGTCGCCCCGATCTTCACTGACGTCCCCTTCGAGGCGGGCACCGACCTGGACGACGGTCGTGTGGCCGAGACCATCCACGGCATGCGCATGGCCCTCGCCGTCAACGCGCTGGGCCTGCCCGCCGTGGCGCTTCCAGTGGGCATCGGGGACGGTCTCCCTCAGTCGGTGCAGGTGATCGGCCCACGTTACCGCGAGGACCTGTGCCTCGATGCCGCGGCGGCGCTGGAGGACAGGGTCGGCATCATCACACCAATCGATCCCAGGTAGCCGTAACATCAGAGCAGTGGGGCGGTAGCCATGATTCGGCTGTCGCCCCACAAACCGACCAGTGGAGACCCCGGTTGGCCGAAGTACGATCTGCAGTGCAGGGCAACCATGCGCTTCGACACCACATCGGAGGTCGTGGACGATCCTGTGCTGGCTACATTCGTGAAGGCAGCTACAACATTGGCAGAAAAGTAGTCCTGACAGCCTTTGATGGTCGAGGGATTAGCGGTCCCGGCAGTCCGGCCGAGACGGCTTGCCGTCTAAACGGAGATGATGGCGTCTTTGACATCATATTTCGATACTGTACGAAAAAAATGGGATGACCCCTCCTGCGTGCTGCGTGTCCCTCGTTACCCGTTGTCCAGTCGTTTGACCAGACGCACATGGGGATGGTGATAGAGGAAGGTCTGCTGGGTGACCACGTAATGCAACCGTTGATACAGGGACAGTGCCTGCTCGTTCTCTCGTGCGACATTCAGCGCAATTTTTGCGTAACCGTGGCGGCGTGCCTGCTGCTCCGCCGCTTGCAGCAGGCGCGTGCCGATCCCCTGGCGGCCCCAGTTGGTGAACACCGCCAGCGCGTCGACATACCATTCGTCCTCCTCCGCCTCGCGTTCGAGCTGCCAGCCAATGGCTGCGTTGAGTCGCTCTTCCTCTCGACCCCCAAAGCTCAACACCAACCCGACCACCTCGCAACGCAGCTGGGCGATCTGAATGTTTTGATAGCTACAACGGTTGCCCTCCTGGCGAAAGTAGTGCCGTAACCGCTCGAGAAACCGGTTCTCCCCGTCTTCGCGCATCGGATAGTTCACTTGCCTATGGAGATAGGCGGAGTACAGGAGAACTGCTGCTCTGTCGGCGTCACCTGGCTGTGCTACTCTGAGCGTGAGATCGTCATTCATCATCGCTCATGGAGGTCCTTGCTGCCACACTGTTTGCTCATCATTGTACGACCCTGATACTCGGTCATCCAGAGAGAGGTGGCCAGTCCGACGACCACCAAGCCGATGGCTATGAAAAGCCCTGCAGCCACGAGAATTGTTGGAACAGCGCGCCTTCTACGACCTTCCAGGCGG
>Ga0070698_100005693_pt1 | contig 13638 bp, 13 predicted proteins | sample KBSK1502metaG_FD_65477 | JGI IMG/M metagenome (GOLD analysis project Ga0070698, IMG submission 65477) | Corn, switchgrass and miscanthus rhizosphere microbial communities from Kellogg Biological Station, Michigan, USA - KBS K1-50-2 metaG | ecosystem: Host-associated > Plants > Roots >... | reverse complement strand
CGCCCAAGTCCAACAGCGCCTACAAGGCCCTCGGCGAGGCCACGGCGGAGCTGCAGGCCTCGCGGCCAGGAAAGGTGCCCGCGCACCTGCAGACCGCGACCTTCCGCGGCGAGCGGAAGCTCGGCATCGGCGTCGGCTACGTCTACCCGCACGACCAACCAGGGCACTGGGTGCCGCAAAACTACCTGCCAGAAGGGCTGCAAGGCGGTTACTATCGCCCCAGCGACCAGGGGCGTGAGCCAGCACTGGCCGAGCAGTGGCTCGCACGAGGTAGACTCCCCGCTGACTCGGACACGCCGCGAGGCTCGGCCGCTCCCCGCAAGCCAGAGCCAACGCCTGACCGCAGCCGACCGAGCCGAACCGAGTCGACCGATCCTGAGGAGTCATCCACGTGAGCCTGTTGGCCATCGCCTGGACCATCGTCGCCTTCCTGGTGGGCGCGCTGGTCGTGGTCCTCTGCGTCGTCATGGCCAACGTGTTCCGGGTGATCACCTCGACCAGGGACCTGATCGACGGGGTCACCAAGCAGACCGTGCCGTTGCTGGCCGAGGTCGGCACCACCGTCACCCTGGTCAACCAGGAGATCGGCCGGGTCGACGGCATCCTGGCGACCGCGGAGACGGCCACGACAGCGGTCGGCAACGTCGTCAACGTGGTCTCCAGCACGGTCACCAGCCCGCTGGTGCGGTTGAGCGCGTTCGCCTGGGGCCTGCGCCGCGCGGTCAGCAAGGCCACCGAGGAGGACGAGGGAACCGCCGCCAGGAGCCGGAGCCGGCGTGGGCGGAGGCGCCGATGAAGGGAGTGCCGCGATGAGGCGGGCCTTCTGGACGCTGTTCGGCATCGGCCTGGGCGCCGCCGTCGGCATCGGGGTCATGCGCTGGACGCGTCGCACGGCCGACCGGCTCACGCCGGGTTCGATCGGCCAGCGCGCCGTCGACCTGGCCCGCGACTGGCGCGAGCGTCTCGGCGACGCCCTCGAGGAGGGCCGAGCGGCCATGGCCGAGCGCGAGGCCGAGCTGCGAGCTCAGCTCGCCGAGCCCGGGGACGAGGCACGTTAGCCTAGGCCGGGCTCGGCGGCAGACCAGCTCCGATCGAGTGCGCGTGAGGTCCTTGCACATGAATTCCACAGAGATCCGACGCCGGTTCCTCGACTTCTTCATCGAGCGGGATCACCGGCTGGTGCCGTCCAGTTCGCTCATACCGGGCGACCCGACGCTGCTGCTCGCCAACGCGGGCATGAACCAGTTCAAGCCCTATTTCCTGGGCGAGGTGGTCCCGGACTTCACCAGGGCGACCAGCGTCCAGAAGTGCTTCCGCACCTCCGACATCGAGAACGTGGGTCATACCACCAGGCACCTGACCTTCTTCGAGATGCTCGGCAACTTCTCCTTCGGCGACTATTTCAAGGCCGGAGCGATCGCCTACGCCTACGACCTGGTCACCGAGCGGCTGGGCTTCGAGGCGGACCGGATCTGGGCGACCGTCTACCTCGACGACGACGAGGCGTTCGGCCTGTGGCAGGAGGTCGGCGTCCCCCCCGAGCGCATCCAGCGCCGCGGCAGGGACGACAACTACTGGGACATGGGCGTGGCCGGTCCGTGCGGCCCCTGCTCGGAAATCTTCTACGACCGTGGTCCCCGGTACGGCCGCGAGGGCGGCCCCATCGCCGACGAGGAGCGCTACCTCGAGATCTGGAACCTCGTGTTCATGCAGAACCTGCGCGACGAGAAAGAGGACTACAACATCGTCGGCGAGCTGCCCAAGAAGAACATCGACACGGGGATGGGCCTGGAGCGCGTCGCGTTCCTCCTCCAGGGCGTCGAGAACGTCTTCGAGACCGACCTGCTGGCCCCGATCCTGGAGCAGGCGCAGGTGGCCACCGGCCGCGTCTACGGGCGCGACGAGACAGCCGACCTGTCGCTGCGGGTGGTCGCCGAGCATGCCCGCGCGGCCGCCTTCCTGATCGCCGACGGCGTGCTGCCCTCCAACGAGAGCCGCGGCTACGTGCTGCGGCGGCTGCTGCGGCGGGCGATCGACCACAGCCGGCGGCTCGGCGCCGAGAACCCGATGATGGCGTCGATCACGGGCCGCGTGGTGGACAACCTCGGCGACGTCTGGCCCGAGCTGGTCGCCCAGCGCTCGCTGATCGAGCAGGTGGTGTCCAGCGAGGAGGAGTCGTTCTCCCGCACCCTTCGGCAGGGCTCCGCGCTGCTCCAGTCGGTCATCGTCAGGAGCCGGGAGCGGGGCGAGCAGACCCTGCCCGGCGAGACCGCCTTCCAGCTCCACGACACCTACGGGTTCCCCTTCGAGCTGACGGTCGAGCTGGCCACCGACGCGGGGCTCCAGGTCGACCGGGACCGCTTCGGCGAGCTGATGGAGGAGCAGCGGCGCCGCGCCAAGGAGGCGCGCCGGGAAATGATCGGCGCCCAGCGCAAGGTCGAGGCCTACCGCGAGCTGTCGCAGCGCTTTGGCCGCACCAACTTCGTCGGCTACGAGCGGATCAGCGCCGAGGCGCGAGTGCTGGGGCTGCTGGGACCGGACGGCGAGGAGCTGTCCAGCGCGCGCCAGAGCCAGGACGTCGAGGTGGTGCTCGACCGGACGCCCTTCTACGCCGAGAGCGGCGGCCAGGTGGGCGACCGCGGCACCATCCGGACGGCCGACGGCGCCGTGGTGGAGGTCACCGACACCCAGTTCGGGCTCGAGGGGTTCCACGTCCACACCGGCAAGGTGGTGGACGGCCAGCTCCTGGCGGACGAGCCGGTGCTGGCCGAGGTCGACGCGCCCCGGCGGGCCGCGACGGCGCGCAGCCACACGGCCACCCACACGCTGCACTGGGCGCTGCGGCAGAAGCTCGGCGACCACGCCAGGCAGCAGGGCTCGCTGGTCGACGCCGGTCGGCTGCGGTTCGACTTCGCGCACTTCTCGTCGGTCCCCGCCGAGCACCTGAGCGGGGTGCAGGACAACGTCAACCGGCACCTCGTCGACGACCCCGAGGTCAAGGTCTGGCACACCAGCCTGGCCGAGGCGGAGGCGTCCGGCGCGATCGGGCTGTTCGGTGAGAAGTACGGCGCGGTCGTTCGGGTGGTCGACATCGGCGACTTCTCGCGCGAGCTGTGCAGTGGGACCCACGTCGGCCATGGCAGCCAGGTGGGCCCGGTGGTGATCCTCGGCGAGTCCTCGGTCGGCGCGAACCTGCGCCGCATCGAGGCGCTCACGGGTCTGGATGCGCTGCGCTACTTCGACAGGGAGCGCCAGCTGCTCGCGGAGGTCGCCAGCCTGCTGCGCGTCCGCCCAGAGGACGCGCCGGAGCAGCTCCGCCGCAGGCTGGAGGCGCTCTCCGAGGCGCTGCGCGAGCTGGAGCGGCTGCGGCAGTCGGAGCTGGCGGGCCGGGCGGCCGAGCTGACCGGCCGCGCGACCACGGTCGGCGACGGCTGGATGGTGGTCGAGCTGGTGAGTGGCGCGAGCGCGGACGAGCTCCGGCAGCTCGCCAACATGGTGCGCGACCGCCGCGGCGGCGGCCCCGGCGTGGTGGTGCTCGGCTCCGACCAGGGCGGCCGCGGCAACCTGGTGGCGCTGCTCACCGCCGACCTCGTCGGCAGGGGCATCACCGCCCGCGAGGTGGTCATGCCGGCGGCCAGGCTGGTCGGCGGTGGCGCCGGCGGCAAGGGTGACCTGGCCACCGGCGGCGGCTCCGACGCCGCCAAGCTGGGCGAGGCGCTGGCCGCCGCCCGGATCGAGGCGCGCCGGGTCCTGGAGGGGGGCACATGACGCTGTGAGCGCCCGCGTGCTCGCGCTCGACGTCGGCACCCGCCGACTCGGCGTCGCCGTGTCCGATCCGACTGGCACCGTGGCAACCCCCCTGGCCACCGTGCCGCGCCGCAGCGCGGAGGCCGACGCGAGCGCGATCGCCAGGCTCGCGGCCGAGCAGGAGGCCGGCACCGTGGTCGCCGGCCTCCCGGTCAGCCTCTCCGGGCGCGAGGGGCCGGCGGCGCGAGCCGTCCGCGCGTACGTGGACCAGCTCAGGGAGCTGCTTCCCGGGCTGGCCTTCGAGCTGGCCGACGAACGGTTGTCGACCGTGGAGGCCGAGCGGGCGCTGGTCGCCGGGGGTGTCGGCCGCCGCGAGCGCCGCGAGGTGGTCGACCAGGTGGCCGCCAGCGTGTTCCTCCAGGCATGGCTGGACGCGCGGCGGCGGCGGCCGTCCACCACGGACTCTCCGGCGGAGCGCTGATCGTGGCGCGATGGAAGGACCAGCCTCCCGAGCCCGACGAGGGCGGCTTCTGGCTCGACGAGCTGACCGGCGAACGCCCGCGGGTTGACGAGCGCCGTCCCTATCGTGACCACCAGCGCTATCCCGACGATCCCTACGCCGACGGCGACCCGGTGCTCGGCCGGGCCGAGTTGCGCAGGGCCTCCAAGCGGGAGCAGCGCCGCACCCGGCGGCGCCGGACCCGGGGCATCGTCGTCTTCCTGGTGCTCATCGGCCTGATCACCGGCGGCGCCTACGAGGCGTTCCGGCTGACCAGCCACCGGCAGCCGAAGGTCCAGCCCGGCCAGCCCGTGAACCTCACCATCCAGCCGGGCGAGGGCAGCCGGGAGATCGGCAGGGCGCTGGAGCGGGCCGGCGTGATCGACAGTGCCGGCCGCTTCCGCGCTGTCGCCAGTTCGCGCGGCCTCGACGGCGCGCTGAAGCCGGGCGACTACCGGCTCGAGACCGTCATGGACGTGGACTCGGTGATCGACATCCTGGTGCGCGGTCCCAACCTCGGCGCGCCCTTCACCATCCCCGAGGGCTTCACCGTCCAGCAGGTGGTCGACCGGATCGCCGCCACCAAGCGCTTCTCCAAGGCGTCGCTGCAGAAGGCGCTGGCCGCGCCGAGCCTGGAGGTCCCCTTCCGTCCCAAGGGGGTCAAGTCGCTCGAAGGCCTGCTGTTCCCGCAGACCTACCGGATCGACAAGGAGGCCACCCCGGCCAGCGTCCTCCAGGAGATGCTCGACCAGCTCGACTCGGTGATGAACCAGTTCGACCTGACGGCCACCCCGCGGCATCTCAGCCCCTACCAGGTCCTGACGATCGCCAGCATGGTCGAGCGCGAGGCCAAGGTCCCCGAGGACCGCCCCAAGATCGCCCGGGTGATCTACAACCGCCTGGCCAGGGGCCAGCCCCTGCAGATCGACGCGACCGTGCAGTACGCGCTGGGCACGACCAGGCCGCGCCTGTCCAGCAAGGACCTCCAGGTCGCCTCGCCGTACAACACCTACCTGCACGCCGGGCTGCCGCCCACGCCGATTGCCTCGCCCGGCACGGAGTCCATCAAGGCCGCGATGGAGCCGGCGGCCGGGCCTTGGCTGTTCTACGTGCTGATCGACGCGGACGGCCATCACGCCTTTACCGCCTCGGCGACCGAGTTCGCGCGGCTGAAGGACGAGGCCAAGCGCAAGGGGCTGCTGTAGTGCCCACCGCCGCGGTGCTCGGCTGGCCGCTGGAGCACACCCGCTCCCCGGCGCTGCACCAGGCGGCCTACCGCGCCGCCGGCCTGGAGGGCTGGCGCTACCAGGCCCGGCCCACCAGGCCGGAGGAGCTGGAGGCGGTGCTGGAGGAGGTCCGCGCCGGCGCGCTCGCCGGCGTCAACCTGACCACGCCGCACAAGCGTGCGGCCGTCCCCCTGCTGGACGAGCTGGAGCCCCCCGCCGGCGAGCTGGCCGCGGTCAACACCGTGTGGCGCGCCGGCGGCCCGGCGGCCCCGGCACCCGCCCGGCTGGTGGGCGGCAACACCGATGTGGCCGGCGCACTGTGGGCGCTGGAGCGCCAGCTCGGGCTGAGCGGGGCCGGCTGGAGCGGGCAGGGCCCTGCGCTGCTGCTCGGCACCGGCGGGGTGGCGCTGGCGGCGGCGCTCGCCTGGGCCCGGCTGGCCGCGTCCCGGAGCCGCCAGGGCCTGGCGACCAGCCCGCTGACCGTCGCCGGCCGCAGCCTCGACCGGGCGGCGCTGGTGGCTTCGCACGCCGGGCCGGGCGCGGCCACCCTCGGCTGGGACCGCGCGGCCGCCGCCGTCGGCGAGGCCGCCGTGCTGGTGCAGGCGACCACGCTGACAGCCACCGGAGGGCCGGTCCCCGGCCAGGACCGGCTGCGCCGGGGGGCCCGCGTGCTGGAACTGAACTACGGCCCGGCCGCCCACGGGCTGGTCCACGCGGCCCGGCGCGCCGGGGCGGCGGCCGCCGCGGACGGGCTCGGCATGCTCTGTGCGCAGGCCGCCGCGGCGGTCACCCTGATCGCGGGCATCCAGGCCGACGTGACCGCCATGGCGGCCGCCGTCGGCCTGGAGCTACCGCGTCATCCGGTCGGCCGCGTGGCGCCTGCGTAGTCGGAGCGGTCGATCGTGTGGTACCGGACCACCTGGCCCGTGTAGGGCGCCTCGATCATCATGCCGCCGCCGACGTACATCCCGACGTGGTGGATGGGGCTGCCGAAGAACACCAGGTCTCCCGGCTCCAGCGAGGACCGGCTGATGTGCCTGCCCATGCTGTACTGCGCGGCCGCCACCCGCGGGATCGACACCCCGGCGCTGCGCCAGGCCATCATCGTCAGCCCCGAGCAGTCGAAGCCGTTGGGTCCCTCGGCGCTCCACACGTACGGCTTGCCGAGCTGGGCCTTCGCGTAGGCGACCGCCTGGCTGGCGGCCGACGCCGGCGCCGGCGCCGACGACGCGCTCGACGAGCTGCCCGTGGACCCGTGCCGTGAGCCGGAGCTCGATCCGCCGGAGCCGGAGCCGCTGCCGCCGCTCGCGCCAGAGCCGGAGCCGGAGCCGCTACCGCCGCTCGCACTGGCCCGCGCCGCCGCGTCCTTGGCGGCCTTGTCGCGCTGGGCCGCCACCGCGGCCTCCCTGGCCGCCTGCTCGCGCGCCTTGTCGGCGGCCAGCTTGCGGGCGAGCGCCTGGCGTTGCAGCTCCTCCTGGCGCTGCTGCTCCTCGGCCACCGCGCGCTTGACGTCGGTGCCGAGCCGGGCCAGGTAGTCCCGCTGCTGTGCCAGTTTGCTCTGGATGTCTCGGCGCTGGCCGTCCAGTCTGGCCTGGAGCTGCTCCTGCTCGCGCCGCTGGCCGTTCAGGTCGGTGGCGACCGAGTCCAGCTCCCGCCGGCGCTGCCGCACCGCGTCGATCGTCTGCACGTCGGAGTCGCTGGCTGACTCCTGGTACTGGGCCAGGGTGATCGCGTCGGCGACGCTGCGGACCTCCAGCATCTGCTCCAGCCCGGTGACGGGACCGCCCATGTAGATGGCGCGCATGCGGTCGCCCATCAGGCTCTCTGCGCCACCGAGCCGCTTGCGTGCGTCCTCCAGCCGGCGCCCGGTGTCGCGCTGGCGGTCCAGGGTCGCCTGGAGTGCCTCGTGGTTGGCGTTGAACTCCTCGACCACGGTCTCGACCTGGTCGTTCATATGGTCGATCGCGGCCTGGGCCTCCGCGGCCTGGCTGCGTAGGCGGGCGATCTTGTGCGCTGGGGTCTCGGCACGGGCGACGTTGACGCCGACGCCCGCCAGGGTGACGCCGGCCACGAGCAGCAGGCCGATGATGGGCCGGGCGCCGAGGCGCCCCTTTCGGATGAATCGGGCGCTATGGTGCCCACTGCGGCGGTGGGGGGGCCGTCGCACAACGTGCAACTCCGGCCTCCTTTCCGGTTGGGGGATTTGCTCCGGAGGAGGACAGCGGGTACTGCAGGGGTACTTCAGGACGATATGGAGGACTAGGGGATTGGGGGATTGGGGGGCGCAACCCTACCGAAGGCTTGGGCTGATGACAACTCGAGCACTCCGCAGAGCTGGGCAAACGGTCGCGGAGGCGGCAAAACGAAGCGGCGCGCGGCCGGTCCGGGGGGACGGGACCAACCACGCGCCGCGCTCCCCGAGAGAGGTGCCCTCGGTGGAGGGGGTCAGCTCACGAGGTCTTGCGCTGCTGCGGAGGCGCCATGCGGATCCGCCAGCGGTCGTGGCTGGGCGTGCGGGCCACGCTGCGATAGATCGCCTCGTAGCCGTCGACCATGTTGGCGACGTCGAACTGCTCGGCCATGCGCTGGCGGCAGAGCTTGGGCTCCAGCTCGTCGACCTTGACGATCGCCCAGGGGAGCTCCTCGAGTTCGTCGCAGACGAAGCCGGTGACCCCGTCCTCCACCACCTCGGGCACCGAGCCGCCGCGCAGCGCGACCACGGGTGTCCCGCAGGCCATGGCCTCGACCATCACGATCCCGAACGGCTCGTTCCACTGGATCGGGAAGACCAGGCAGCGGGCGCGCGCCAGCAGGTCTTTCTTCTGCTCGGTGTCGGCCTCGCCGAACCACTCGGCGTCGGGCCCCAGCAGCGGGCGGACGCGCTCCTCGAAGTAGCGCTTCTCCGCGGGCTCGTTGCACTTGGCGGCCACCACGATCGGGTAGCCGGCCTCGCGCGCCGCCTTGATCGCCAGGTCGGGCGCCTTCTCCGGGTTCATGCGCCCGAGGAAGAGGCAGAAGTCGTCCTTATGGGCGTTGTAGGGGTACTCGTCCACGGGGATGCAGTTGTGGACCATGCCGGCCCAGCGCAGGTGCTCGGCCATCCGGCGCTGACACTCCGAGATCGCCACCAGCGAGACGCTGTCGGCCACCAGCTCGTAGTAGCTGCGCACCTCGCCTTCGAGTGGGCCGTGGGCGGTCAGCACCGTGGGGACACGGCGGCGCGCGGCCATCAGCGGGCCGGCGAGGCAGTGGTCGTGGACGACGTCGACGCGCAGGTCGTCCAGCGCCTCGGCGGCGGCCAGCGCGTGCAGCACCTCGGGCATGCTCTCGCCGATGCGCGGGAACGGCGGGTCCTCGTAGGTGGCGATGAAGTTCGCGCTGGTGCGGGAGCCACCCGCTCCGATGACGGTCACGTCGTGACCGCGGGCGACCAGGCCTTCGGTCAGCCAGTGGATCATCCACTCGATGCCGCCGTACCCCTTTGGGGGGATGGGGTACCAGGGCGGCGCGACGATGCCGATGCGCATCGGACTCCATGAAGCGTCCAGGGGATCACCCTCCTGAGCGGGCCTGCCGGTGGGGCGGCAGAGCGGCGGGGAAGCGCTTGGGGGGAGCGCTCCGCTGTGCGGTGACAGGTGAATCGTTACCGGATTGATGAGCCCTTGTCACGTCTCTGACGCAATAGGCAAAACCGTCGCTCGCGCTGTATCCGCTACATCTGTCCTTGTTGGCACACGAATCTACCTGCTCGGGCGGTATCCTCCGCCAATGACCCCAACTCTGACCGCGCTGCTGGAGGCGCTGGTCGTCCGGCCGCCGCTGGGCGGCCGGCGGCGCTGCCCGTGAGCGCGACCCTTCCGGCGCTGCTCGCAGGAGCGCTCGGGCTTCCGGCCGGCACGGCCGCCAGAGCGCTCGCCCAGCGTCACCTGCGGCGGCCGTTGCTGGCGCGGGCGCCGCTGCCGGAGCTGGCCATCGCGCTGCTGTGGGCCCTGCTGGCGCTGCGGGTCTGGCCATCGCACCCGGCGGCTCTGCCCGCCTACCTGGCGCTGGGCCTCGCCTGCGTGGTGCTGGTCGCGATCGACGTCGATAGCAGGCTCCTGCCCGACCGCATCACCTACCCGGCGTTCGGGCTGGTGGCCGTGCTGCTCCTGGTGGCGAGCCTGGTCGAGCACGACCTCGGCCGCATGCCGCGCGCGCTCGAGGCCGCCGGTGTGGCCGGGGCCTTCATGCTGGCGCTGGCGCTGCTGGAGCCCGGCGGCCTGGGGCTGGGCGACGTCAAGTTCGCGCTGGTGCTCGGGCTCGCGCTCGGCTGGCTCGGCTGGGGCGCTGTGGTCGCCGGCTTCGTCGCCGCCTTCCTCCTCGGCGGGCTGGCGGCCCTCACCGCCCTGCTGATCCTGCGCGCCGGCCGCAAGACCCAGCTCCCCTTCGGCCCCTGGCTCGCCCTCGGCACCCTCCTCGCCGTCCTCGCCGCCGCCCCCACCCCCTGACCTGACCCGCCATCGCACCCGGCGGGGGCGTGGGCGGATCGGGTAGGCTTGCGCGGTTCCCGGACCGAACCCGAAGCGGGTACCGATGCTGCGATACCTCACCGCTGGCGAGTCACATGGGCAGGCCCTTGTGGCCGTGCTGGAGGGCATGCCGGCGGGCGTCCCGCTGACCAGCAAGGAGATCGCGGCCGAGCTGGCCCGCCGGCGGCTGGGCTACGGCCGCGGCAAGCGGATGCGCTTCGAGGAGGACCGGGTCGAGGTGCTCGGCGGGCTGCGCCACGGCCGCACGCTCGGCTCGCCGCTGGCGATCATGGTCGCCAACACCGAGTGGCCCAAGTGGACCGAGGTCATGGCGGCCGACCCCGTCGATGACCCCGAGGCCCCGGCCGGCGGCCGGGGCGCCCCGCTCACCCGCCCCCGGCCCGGCCACGCCGACCTCACCGGCATGCAGAAGTACGGCTTCGACGAGGCCCGCCCGGTGCTGGAGCGTGCCAGCGCGCGGGAGACGGCCGCGCGGGTGGCCGCCGGCACCGCGGCCAAGAAGCTGCTCGGCGAGCTCGGCATCAGCGTGCTCAGCCACGTGGTCCGTCTCGGGGGGGCGCAGACCCGCTCGCGGGCGGTGCCCACCCTGGCCGACCTCGAGGAGATCGACGCCTCGCCGGTCCGCTGCCTGGACGGCGAGGCGGAGGGGCGCATGGTCGCCGCGGTCGACGCGGCCAAGGCGGCCGGCGACACGCTGGGGGGCGTCTTCGAGGTGGTCGCCCACGACCTGCCGCCCGGCCTCGGCTCCTACGTGCACTGGGACCGCAAGCTCGACGGCCGGCTGGCGGCCGCGCTGATGAGCATCCAGGCGATCAAGGGCGTCGAGGTCGGCGAGGGCTTCGGCAGCGCCGCCAAGCCCGGCTCCCGCGCGCACGACGCCATCCTCCCCGGCGCTCCCGGGCGGCCGCGCCGCCGCACCGGCCGCAGCGGCGGGATCGAGGGCGGCATGTCCACCGGTGAGACGCTGCGCCTCCGAGCCGCCATGAAGCCGCTGTCCACGCTGGTCAGAGCCTTGGACACGGTCGACGTGCGCAGCGGCGGCAAGGCGCCCGCCAACGTGCAGCGCTCGGACGTCACCGCCGTGCCGGCCGCCGCCGTGGTCGGCGAGGCGGTGGTCGCGCTGGTGCTCGCCGACGCCCTGCTGGAGAAGACCGGCGGCGACTCGCTCGGCGAGGTGCGCCGCAACCTGGACGCCTACCTGGCCGCCCTGGGGACAGGTCCGGAAGCGTAGGGCCGTACCTGCTAGGCTGCTCGTTCGGGCCAACGACACGAGGGAGGACCACGACCTGTGCGCCCGGTACTGCCAACCATCGTGATGATCGGCTTCATGGGGGCCGGCAAGACCTCCACCGGCCGGCTGGTGGCCCGCTCGCTCGGTCGCGAGTTCGTGGACACCGACTCGCTGGTCGAGCGCGCCGCGCGGGCGGAGATCGCCGAGCTCTTCCGCCGCGAGGGTGAGGAGGGCTTCCGCCGCCGCGAGATCGGCGCGATCGACTTTGCCATCTCGACCCCTGGCCGGGTCGTCGCGGTCGGAGGTGGGGCGGTGCTGTCGGCGGAGAACCGCACCGCGCTGAAGCAGGCCGGCTTCCTGGTCTACCTGCGGGCGACGCCGGAGACGCTGGCCGGGCGCCTGAACGACGTCACCGACCGGCCGCTGCTGGCCAACACCTCCGACCGGGTCGGTAGGATCCGCGACCTGCTGGTGGCCCGCGGCCCGATCTACGAGACGGCCGGTGACGTTGCCATCGACACCGACCGGCTCACGGCCGAGCAGGCGGCGACCGAGGTCCTGGACTGGTACCAGCGCCGCGTCGGGGAGCTGGCCCTGCGTTGACCCGCCCCGAGGGGATGCCCCGGTGAATGAGGGGGGTGCCCCGGTGCATGGGGCCGCGGCCGCGACCATCGCGGTCCGGACGGCGAGCGCGGCCTACGAGGTGCACGTCGGCCGTGGGCTCCTGGAGCGCCTCGACGCGCTGCTTCCGCCACTGGATGGCGCAAGGTCCGCCGCGGTGGTGCACCCGGCGGCGCTGGCCGGGATCGCCGACCGTGCCGCCCGCGCGCTGGCGGGCCGCGGCTTGACAGTCGACCTGCTCGAAGTGCCCGACGGGGAGCAGGCGAAGCGACTGGCGGTGGTCGAGACGCTGTACGAGCGACTGGCGGCGATCCCAGCCCACCGGGCCGACCCCATCGTCGCCGTCGGCGGGGGAGCGACCACCGACGCCGCCGGCTTCGCCGCCGCCACCTGGCTTCGCGGCGTGCCCCTGATCAGCCTGCCGACCACCCTGCTGGCGATGGTCGACGCGGCCATCGGCGGCAAGACCGGGGTGGACCTGGACGCCGGCAAGAACCTGGTGGGCGCCTTCCACCAGCCGAGCGCCGTGGTCGCCGACCTGGACACGCTCGTAACGCTGCCGCGGCCGGAGCTGCGCGCCGGCATGGCCGAGGTGATCAAGGCCGGGCTGATCGCCGACCCGGACCTGGCCGCGGCCTGCCTGCAGCGCGCGCCCGCGGCTGTGACAGGCGACCTCGACGCGCTGGGACCGCTGGTCGAGGCGGCGATCCGCGTCAAGGCCGAGGTGGTCGGCGCGGACGAGCGCGAGGCCGGCCGGCGCGCGATCCTGAACTACGGCCACACCCTCGGCCACGCGCTGGAGCGGCTGGCCGGCTACCGCGGCCTTCGGCACGGCGAGGCGGTCGCGCTGGGCATGGTGTTCGCCGCCAGGGTGGCCGAGGCGGTGGGGCTGGCCGCGCCGGGCCTGGTCGAGGGGCACGTGGAGCTGCTGCGCGCCGCCGGGTTGCCGGTCGGCGGGGTGGAGCTGGATCCGGACTCGGTCCTCGAGGCGATGGGGACGGACAAAAAGCACGGCGGCGCGGGCGGCGGCCTGCGCCTGGTCCTGCTCGGCGCCCCCGGCAAGCCCGAGCTGGTGCCGGCGCCCGACCGAGGAGTGCTGGTCGAGGCTATCCGCTCCCTGGCCACCGACCCCGCGGCCACCCCCGAGGACGCGCCTCCATGAGCCGGAGGGGTCCGGGGAACCCCAGGGGGGTGCCCCGGTGGGTCGGGAGGGGTCCGGGGAACCCCAGGGGGGTGCCCCGGTGGGTCGGGAGGGGTCCGGGGAACCCCAGGGGGGTGCCCCGGTGAGCCGGTCCTGGGAGCGGAGTGGGCCCGGGCCGGTGGTGCTGGTGCTGAACGGGCCGAACCTGGGGGCGCTCGGGCGCCGCGACCCCGGGCACTACGGCACGCTCGACCTGGACGCGATCATGTCGCGGCTGTCCAAGCTCGCCGGCGAGCTGGGGCTGGCGGTCGAGGGGCTGCAGTCCGACCACGAGGGCGACGTGGTCGAAGCGCTGCTGGCCGCGCGCGAGCGCGGCGTCGCGGCGGCGGTCCTCAATCCCGGCGCGTTCGCGCACGTCTCCTACGCCGTCCGCGACGCCGTCGAGGTGGCCGGAATCCCCGTGGTCGAGGTGCACCTGTCCAACGTCCACGCCCGCGAGCGCTGGCGGCACCGCCTGGTGATCGCCCCGGTCAGCGCCGGCGTGATCGCCGGCTTCGGGCCTCTCAGCTACGACCTGGGCCTCCGCGCCGTCGCCGAGCTTCTGCGTCGCACCTCATGACGGTTATCCATATCTTTGCCCGACC
>Ga0070698_100005691_pt1 | contig 13639 bp, 14 predicted proteins | sample KBSK1502metaG_FD_65477 | JGI IMG/M metagenome (GOLD analysis project Ga0070698, IMG submission 65477) | Corn, switchgrass and miscanthus rhizosphere microbial communities from Kellogg Biological Station, Michigan, USA - KBS K1-50-2 metaG | ecosystem: Host-associated > Plants > Roots >... | reverse complement strand
AGTCGATCGACGCCGTATTTTGCGGTAAACCCGGGGACCGCTTTCACCTTGTGCTCCCATACCCGCCGGACAAGGTCTGAGGTCGACCCGATATACAGGGTCCCGAGCGGTTTGCTCGCGAGGAGATACGCGAAGAACATTGCGCGCGCTTGGAGATAGGTCCCGGCTTTCGCCGGGACAGCGATAGTTAAACGATCCGGTGGGGCGGCACCTCATCTCTTCAGAGCCAAGGAGGGGTGGGTAGATCACGCCCTTTTAGAAATTCGGGGTTGAACAGCTTGGATTGGTATCGGGTGCCGGAATCGGCGAGGATCGTCACGACCGTATGCCCCGGTCCGAGCTCGCGAGCCAGGCGGATCGCTCCGCAGACATTGATTCCACTCGAGCCGCCAAGAACCAGGCCTTCCTCCTGCACCAGGTTGAACAGGATGGGCACCATCTCCGCGTCGGTGATCTGGTATTGCCCGTCGGGTGCGAAGCCTTCGAGGTTCTTTGTTTCGCGGTTGTTGCCGATGCCTTCGGTGATCGAGTTGCCCTCCGGCTTGAATTCGCGGCGCGCATACCAGCTGTAAATCCCTGAGCCCATGCAGTCGGACAGATAGATCTGGACCTGGGGATTGCGTTCTTTGAGCGCGATCCCGACGCCCGAGAGTGTCCCGCCGGTGCCGACCGAACAGGTAAAGCCATCGACCTTGCCGTCAGTCTCATCCCAGATTTCGGGGCCGGTCGTTTCGTAATGACCGCGCCGGTTGGCAAGGTTGTCGAACTGGTTGGCCCAAATCGCGCCGTTCGGCTCCTGGGCGGCGATTTCCTCCGCGAGGCGCCCCGAATACCGGACATAGTTGTTGGGGTTGGCGTAGGGGACGGCGGGAACGAGCCGCAGATCGACGCCGCACAGGAGCAGCATGTCCTTCTTCTCCTGGCTTTGCGTCTCGGGCATCACGATGACCGTGCGATATCCGCGGGCATTGCCGACCAGCGCCAAGCCGATTCCCGTGTTCCCGGCGGTGCCTTCGACGATGACCCCGCCTGGCCGCAGTTGACCGCGCTCTTCGGCATCCTTGATAATCGCCAGCGCCGCGCGATCCTTGACCGAGCCGCCGGGGTTGAGGAATTCGGCCTTGCCGAGGATCGCGCATCCGGTCTCTTCAGAGGCGCGCCGCAGCTTGATCAGCGGTGTGTTTCCGACGGTGCCGATAAAGCCGTCGCGAATCTTCATCCCTCTCTCCACACGCTAGGCTCCCGAGCCAACACTATCGGGCGCGAGAGAGTGGGTGCAACACCCCCGCTATTTCCGGCGCCGACGGCTTGGCTTAGAACTGACGCCTCGATTTGAACGGAACTTTGCTCAAATGACCGAGCCTCAGCGGGGCGGCCTGTTTCCGGCGGCAGAGATGGCCGGGGCTGATCGTTCGACAGGCCTGTTGCCGTCCCAGCTGTTGCGCGAAGCGGTGGCGCAAGGCCGCGAGATTCTGTCTCCGCAGCCAATCGGTGACGACCAGATCCAGCCGGCGAGCATCGATCTGCGCCTGGGCGAGGTCGCCTACCGCGTACGGACAAGTTTTCTGCCCGGTCCGCGCGCGACGGTGCGCGACAAGCTCGATTTGCTCTCGATGCACCAGTTCGATCTCACCAAGGGCGCGGTCCTCGAAAAGGACTGCGTTTATATCGTGCCGCTGCTCGAATACCTCTCGCTGCGCAAGCGCACCTCGGCCGCCGCTAACCCGAGAAGCTCGACCGGCCGGCTCGATGTGTTCGCCCGGGTGATCACGGATCGCGGCACCGAATTCGATCGGGTCCGCGAGGGCTACAAGGGACCGCTCTTTGCCGAAGTCTCGCCGCGCGCCTTCAGCATCCTGGTACGGACGGGGTCGCGTCTTGTCCAGCTGCGCATCCGCCGCGGCTCCCCCGGGTTCAGCGATACCGCGCTGCGGCGTCTGCATGAGGAGGTCGGGCTAGTCGATGGTCCGGCCGGGCCGCGAACGATCCGCAACGGGCTCGCTTTTACGGTGGATGTCGCCGGAGACGAGGGGAGCGGGATCGTCGGGTTCAAGGCGCGGCGCCATACCGACGTGATCGATATCGACCGCAGCTTTCATTACGACCCGCGTGATTTCTGGGAGCCCGTCTATTCGCATCGCGGCCTGCAGAACGAAGGAGGGATCGTGCTCGATCCCAACGATTTCTACATCCTGGCCTCGCGCGAGGCGGTCGTCGTGCCGCCCGACCATGCCGCCGAAATGATGCCCTACGACACTTTTGTGGGGGAGTTCCGCGTGCATTACGCTGGGTTTTTCGACCCGGGTTTTGGTGCCCCCGAAACCGGTGGCGTGGGGAGCCGCGCGGTGCTCGAGGTGCGCTCGCACGAAGTGCCGTTCCTGATCGAGGACGGTCAAATCGTCGGCCGCCTCGTCTATGAACGGCTGATCACCCGGCCCGACAAGCTCTACGGGACCCCGATCGGCTCCTCCTACCAGCGCCAGGGCCTGGCGCTCTCCAAGCATTTCAAGAAATTCACGCCGCGCTGAGATCAGCGCTTCGCCCATCGCTGGCGGAGATCGTCGCAGTGGCGGAGAAGCCAATAGAGCGCGATCAGGGTATGATCACTCTCGATCGTGCCAGCGTCGAGCAGAGCCTCGATCTCAGCCAGCGTCCTGACGACCACGCGGATGTCTTCGTGCTCTTCGGGCAGGCCGTGCACACCCTCGGCAAATCTTGAATCGACGCGGCCGCAGAACAGGTCGACCCTCTCGTCCGACCCGCCGCAGGAGGGCAGATAGTGTTGGATCACGATCGGCTCGCCGATCAAGGGGAGGCCGGTTTCCTCTTGCGTCTCGCGCACAGCGACCGCTTCCGGCGGCTCCTCGGTATCGATCACCCCCGCTGCCGCCTCGAGCTGCCAGGGGGAGCTCCCGGCCAGAAGGGCTGGCAAGCGGAACTGCTCGACGAGCACCACGCTGTCGCGCTCGGGATCGTAAAGGACGATCGCGACGGCTCGTCCGCGTCTCAGCACGTCGTAATTTCGCGCCGCGCTCCATTCGCCGGAAAACAGCCGGTGCCGGAACCGGAAGGTGTCGACCCGCAGGTACCGCCTGAAGGGAGTTGTCGCCTCTAGAATCTCGGCGTCGGGATGTGCGGGCCCTTCCCCCTCAGGCGGATCGCTCATGCGCGAGCACCGGCGGCGACCGCGGCCGCGGCGCCCTGCAGGTTGCGGGGCAGCCGCAGCGTGAATTCGGTGAACTCGCCCGGATGGCTGTCGACCGCAATCGTCCCACGGTGCTCCTGCACGATGATGTCATAGCAGATCGACAAACCGAGCCCGGTGCCTTCCCCCGTGGGTTTGGTCGTAAAGAACGGCGTGAACAGCTTTGCTCGCACGTCGGGCCCCATCCCTACCCCATTGTCGCGCACCCGTATCTCGGCCTGCTCGCCGAGATCGCGGGTCGTGACCTTCAAGACCGGCTGATACGCTGGGTCGATATCCCCGTGGCGGCGTTTGTTAACGGCGTAAAAACCGTTGCCGCAAAGGTTGAGGAGCACCCGCGTCATATCCTGCGGCACGATATCGAGCGGGACGAGGCCCGGGTCGAAATCGCGTTCCAGGGTGACATTGAAACTCCTGTCCTGGGCGCGGGCGCCGTGGAAGGCGAGGTTGAGCGCTTCCTCGACCAGCGCATTGAGGTCGGTCTTCCGACGCTCACCGCTGCCGCCGCGCGAGTGGAGCAGCATGCTGGTCACGATGCCGTCGGCCCGCCGTCCGTGTTCGGCAATCTTGGACATGTTGCCGCTCAACGTCGCAATCAGCTCGGCCAGATCGGAGTGGGCCCCGCCATCGACCCCATCGGTCACGGAACCGATGGTTTCTTTCAGCTCCGCCAGCAGGTCACGAGAGAGCTCGGCGAAATTGTTGACGAAGTTCAGCGGGTTTTTGATCTCGTGAGCAATGCCGGCGGTCAATTGGCCCAGAGAGGCCATCTTTTCGGCGTGAACGAGGCTTGCTTGAGCAGCCTTCAGCTCATCATGGGCAGCCCGCAAGTCACGCTCGCGCTCTCGCTGCTCCTCGAACCGCTTGGCATTGCGCACCGCGAGAGCCGACTGCGTCGCGAACGCTTCGATCAGGCCGACGATCTCTTTTGAGAATTCGCCCGCCTCGCGTCGGGCCACGACGAGACCGCCGAGGATTTCCTCTTCATGTAGCAGTGGTGCGGCAATCAGCGAGCGGTAACCCAAATGGCTCAGGGCGTCGGACAACTGCGGCAGGTTGACTTCTTGTTCGCTGAGCGGGTCGCGCAGGTGGTTTGGTGAACCGCTGATAGCGGCCATGCCAACCGCGCCTTCTGTCATGCTGATTGGTTCTGCCTTGAGTTGCTCGATTAACTCCGGCTCGGCGCCGTGGCTGGTCCGGAACCGGAATTCCCGTGCCGCTTCGTCGTAATCGTAAATCATCCCCGCCTGCGCGTGCGAAAACTCGACCGCGCGCGCTACGACGATCGACAGCACGGTTTCGAGGTCGAGGGTCGAGCTGACCGCCCGTCCCACCCCCCGCAGCGCCTCGAACTGCGCCAGCGTCTCGCGCAGTTCCTTGAGCGTGTCGCGAAACATTGCGAGGGTCCGCGCCATAGCGCCGATCTCATCCGGTCCCGCCTCGGGGATGGCCACAGCGACATTCCCGGCGTTCAAGCCATCCATCGCCACCGTCAAGCGCCGCAGCGGAAGGACGATCGACCGCAGCACAAGGAACGTGAGGAGGGCTGCGATCAGGACCGCGCCGGTCACGACTATCTCCGAAAGCCGTGTCGCGGTCGCGGCTTCGGCGACAACCCGCTGCCGTGCGGCGATAGCGTCACCCGTCAGCTCCTGGGCGATCGACGCGAGCAGCTGATCCGCAACGAGACTGTGCTGCCGAGCCTGCGCTAATAGCGAGTTCCCGATCACGCGTCGGTCGTCGGTGTATTCGTCGACCGCCTTCGCGGCAATTTCCTCATACTGGGCGAGCTCTTTGCGGACGGCGTCGATACGCTGCCGGTTCCACGGCGCGAGCTGGTCGAGATGCTGCTCCATCCGCGTACGAGCCGCCGCCGCGTTCTTTTCCGCCAACGTCAATTGGCTGACCGCGAGATCCGTCATCCAATAGCGCATTTCGCCAAAGGCGATTTGCGCGTTGTTTGCCTCTTCAATGCTGTTGAGGAGTTCCGCCGCCGTGACCATACCCGCCGAATTGTCGGCCAGCTTGCGCGTCAGGTAGGCGTTCGTCGCGATCAGGACGAGAAGACCGGCGGTCGTCAGAAGAATGAGCCGGGTCCGGATCGTCAACCGTGTGATCATGTCGTTTCCGCTGCCGGCGGTGGGCTCAGTGACTGTCGGTTCAGTGATAGAGGGTGACGCTGATCACCGCGCCGAGATCATCCAGCTTCCCGCCCTCCTTGGGATATCCGGTAATGTCCATCTTGCCCTTTGGCGTACCGTGGCAAGCGAGGCAGGATTCCCCGTAATATTCCGGAACCATCAAGCGGAACGCAGATCGCCCGTTGGTGTCGACGGTCGCTGAATAAGGGTGGCCTCTCGGCCAGCTCGGATCGAGCAGTTTTGTTTTGATGATGTCTGCCTCCCACGCGTCGGGACGCGCCTTGCGGTTGCGGACGAGTTCGGGCGGCGCGGTGACCTTGATATAGGCTTCGCCTTTCGCCAGGCGTTCGAAGGCCTCGTCGACCATGCGAGCAAAAACTGCCGGGATGAAGCCCTTGAACCCGGTTCCCTCCTCGTTGATCGTCGCCTGATTGTCGTCCACCACCTCGACAATCGCCGCCATCATCGCCCGCATCAGCCGCCCTTGGCGCGAAGCCGGGTCGATCTTTCTCGGGTCGACGCCGGTGGCTTTTGAATACCTCTCTACCGCCTGGTCGAGCACCGTCTTGCCGGTGAGATGCTTGTCGCCAAGCTTGGGATCATTGATCAAATCCTGATTGTTCGAGATCACTGTGCGCGCGTCACCAAGCATCCCTGCCAGATCCTGTGCGATCGTCATGTCGTCATCGGCTGGTGCATCGGCGCCAATTGCGGAGGACAGTGTCAGGCCTGCCAGAACAACGGCCAGGATCATCGGACGCAAATTGCGCAGGCATTTCCTCCGCCGCCAGGTCTTCTCGCCGGGTTTGGGAATTCCCGCCGCAATCCGTTGTCCAGAATAGCGCCTCATCGTCTCGCTCTAGCTACCGTTCATTTAATCGAATCACCCGGCACGAACCGGAGCAATTGTTGTTTTAGCTGCCCGAAATCCAAAGGCTTGGCTAAAAACGCGACCGCGCCGATTTCGTCCGCACGCCGCTTTCTTTCGTCGTCGCCATAGGCGGTCACCATCAAGACCGGCAGCTCTGGCCGCAGTTGCTTAATTTGGGCTAGTAATTCGAGCCCATCCATCCCGGGCATGTTGATATCCGACAAGATCACGATCAGTTCCGGACGGATCTCGGCGAGGCGGCGCAGTGCTTCTTCGCCCGACCCCGCGAAATGCAGCACATATTGCCCCTGCCGCACTTCTTGCCGAAAGCGCTGGCGAAAGAGCTCGCCGATGTCGGGCTCGTCGTCAACAATCAGGATGCTGAAACTCATCGCGTGACTCCCTGGATCGAACGCGCCCCGCCGGGACAATTCGATCAAACAATTGGTCCATCGACCACGGCTTCTCCCGACCCGGCCTCGATCTCGAGGACCCAGATGTCGGGATCTCGGCCCCGCTGGCGGGCGATGTAGGCGTCGGCGTCAGCCTCGGCGACCGGGATCGAGCCGGTTGCCCGCATCCACAAGAGCTCGCCATTTTGACCGCGTGCCTGCGCCAGCACCGAACAGCCGGCGGAACCGCCGTTGAACTTGAGCAGAACAGCGCCGGCATCTCCGTCGCCACGGGTCAGCACCGCGATCGGGATTGCGGCAAGATCACAACGGCGGATCAGCGCCTTGATCCAGATTCCGGTCTTCAGTCTCGCTTCCATTGCGAGGGTCAGCAATCTTTTGCTTTAGCCACTGTCGGGCGCCAGGGGCAGATGAACGTGCAGGGCCAGGCCGTGCGGCGCTCGATTTTCCGCCACGATCGTCCCGCCCATCGCCTCGACATTCCGCCGTGCGATCCACAATCCGATCCCGAAATAGCTCGCGGAGGCTTCGCTCATTGCCTCAGCGCGGCGCTCGGAGTGGTAGCGGTCGAAGATGTGCTCGAGCTGCTCGGCAGGGACGCCCGGCCCCTGGTCGGACACGGTGAGGTGGGCGTAGCGCCCGTCGCGAGCCAGATGCACGAGGACGTCGCTGCCCGCCGGGGAGAACGAAACCGCATTGTCGAGCAGGTTCTCGACCACCGTTTCGATCATCTCCTCGGAGCCAAGCACGAGCAGACCGGGCGGCAGATCCGCCGATATCGAGAGATCGTGGGCGGCGAGGACGTTCGAGGCGTCGTCGGCGAGGATCGCGGAGCGGATCTGGATAAGGCCCGCCATAACACGCCCCAAATCGACCGGCACCAGCGGCTTGGCCAGCAGGTCCGCGGTCGCTTCGTCGAGCCTGCGGGCCGACGCGACGAGCCCGTCCAACTTATCGAGCGAGTGTTCGAGAATGCCGATCGCCCGCTGGGCGCGCTGGTTGTCGTTTGGCAGCGCCCGCCTAAGCGGCTCCAGCGATTGGCGGATAACCGCAATCGGCGTCTTGAAAGCGTGAGCGTTGTCCTCCGCCGTACGTCGAATATCCGCGGCGGAGCGATGCAGGGCGTCGACCAATCGGTCGAACTCGGCCGCGACATCGGCAAGTTCCGGGAGGTTATTGCGGTCAGCAAACGATCCTGCGTCCGGGCCCTGGTCGCGGATGCGGCGGGCGCGGCGGGCAAAGCGCCGCAGGCCGCGGCGAACGCTCAGCAACGTCGCAAAGGTGGTGCTCGCCATCATCAGGTATATCAGAGCCGCAATGATTACCGGCGGCGTAGCCCAGTAAGGCTGCCCGAGATGAGCGTCCGAGAAGGCATCGTCCGAAAACGAGGCGACGACCGCCCAACAACCAGCCGGTGTCGAAAGCGGTGTCACCGCAGTGACGATCTCCGCACCCCCAGTCGGGCGATGGTAGATCAGAGAGAACGGGATCTCGCCCTGACAATTTTCGGCGAGACGGTCGAGCACGCCTTGGCGGGCGAGGGTCTCGCGTTCCGCCTCGAGATTATTCGGCGCGACCGCAGGCCAAGAGGCCACATAATAAAAGGCGTTTGTACCGCCGGCGGGTCGTAAGAGTAGCTTTACGGTCGTGATTTCGCCGGCATATCGGGCGAGGCGTTGCCCGAGGCTGGGTAACGCAGCGCTGTCTGCTGTCTCGATCAAGGGCAGCAAGGATTGACTGATCGTGCGTCCCTCCGCGCGCACGCTTCGCAACAGTAGCTCCTGGCTCGCTTCGTAGGCCGCTCGGAATTGAAGATACAGGGAGAACGGGACGAGGATAAAGATGACACTAAGAAATACGGTCTTCCCCGTCAGCGACCAGGGCCAAGGTCCAGCCCGCCGTGCCTCAATTGTCTGCAGTCCACCGGTATCCGAAACCGGCATAGTTTTCGATATGGTCGAAACCGGGGTCGACATCTCGGAACTTCTTGCGGATGCGCTTGATGAAGGTGCGTACATTAGCGCGATACCCCTCCGAGCCGTGCCCCGCAACGAAATCTTTACCATGGACCAGATCGTAGATCTCGCGGTATCCGACGTCGCGACCCGCCTTCTCGGCCAGCAGGGTGAGGATCTTGAATTCCGTCAAGGTCAGGTCGACGGTGTGTCCGCCCCACAGCGCCCGGTAGGTGTCAAAACGCAGCGCGAGGGGACCGAGTTGGAGCGCCGGCTCACGCACCGGCTCAGGCTCGGCGGCTGGCCGCCCACCTTCGGCAATCAGATGCAGCCTTCTTAGTAAAATCGGCAAGCGTCGCGACTTGTCGATGAAATCGACCGCGCCACCTTCGAGAGCCGCCTCTTCGTAGATATCGTCGGACAATGCAGTCAAAAAAATGACTGGGATCGTGATCCCCGCCCCGCGCATTCGGCGCAACACATCCAGGCCGGTGAGGTTAGGCATGCGCCAATCCAGCAGCATTACATCGGCGCCGCCGCCATGGTTCAGATAAGCAAGGGCGTCCGAGCCGCTGGCAAAACTCGTGACCTCATAGCCCTCGTCGATCAAATTGAGGCCAAGCGACTCACGGAATAAATCGTCATCGTCGACGAGCAGAAGATGCGACATCATCGTTCGACGTCAGTTGCTCCGTGCGGCGAGCAGGGATCTCAGACAATCCGCTCGTTTGGAGGCATCGCCGCCATCTCCTTTCAGTGCATAATGTAATGTCCGCATGCGACCGCTGCTCAGATCGAGATAGAAAAACAGGTCTAGCTCGCAAGAGGCGTTCTTGTATCGCCAGACCGTCGCCGGCGGTTGTTCCGATCGCTCGGTCGCCGGTCCCAAAAGGCGCATCGCCGCAGGCTGGTCGAGCCCGATAAGATCACTGGTTTGTATGGGCGGCGGTTCGGCCGGACCGAGAGAGGTCGTGATGGCCTCTGATCCAGGATGCGCCGAAGATGGCGAAGCGAAAGCACTCCCTGACGGTTTCGGCGACGTCATGGCGAGCGTCTCCGAGCCGGAAGCAGAGGGCTCGGCCGTCGGCGGCGCTGGCTTGCGGGGCGGGCGCACAACGGGAGGAGAGAGGGGCGGAACTTCCGGGGACGGTTGCGGCAACAAACTAACCGGCGAAGTCCGCGGCTGCAGCTGGGTCTCCTTGCCAGAGCATGACGCCAGCAAACCGGCTCCTATGCTCAGTAGAGCGGGGTAGAGAAACAAGGGCTGTCGTCTCGCTCTAATTGACCGTCGCAAATCCTGCCTCTCCACAAGAACATCTATATATCAATGGCGTGCCAGCCGGTCGATCGCGCCGATGTCGCCATCGCGGTAGATCGCCACCAACTGTCGGTCGTTCAGCAGGACGTAAGTCTGGTCGCCCCGGTCGCAGTCGAGCTCAGCGACCGGATAATTCGGTTCAACCAGCAGATCCGACAGCCTTTGGCGCAGCTCCGGCTGGCGAGGGACGAGCGCCGCAAGCGCCTGGCGGCTCTTGGTACCGTACGAAAAGCGAAAAATGCCCCGGCATGCGTTCTTGTCGAGCGCGGTGCTCTCCCCGTCCGGCTGGTGTTGAACAATCGTATCGGGACGAATGGTGATGCTGGCGTTATCGGCCGTGACCCAGGTTCCAACAAACCGATTTTCCGTTTGTGGAGCCTGTGGGAGAGCGCATGCGAGCGGGATCGCTGCAAGGACAAAAGTTACCATGCCGCGCAAAATCGAGCCTTCGGACCTCGCCACCAATCGGACCCTTCTCGCCTCGGCCCGCTACTATATGCAAAAAGGTCTCGGGCGCGACAACGACCCAGTAAACGGACCGCCGGTCATGATACGGCCCCCGTCCAGCGGTGGACAGTGGCCGTTGTCGGTGTGCTGGTCCAACTCCCGCCGCGCCTGCGCAATCCGCAGGTCGCGGCGTCGTCATTGCAGATTTTCCAAGGAACCGGCCGAAAATATTTGCTTGGTGAGGTTGCGCTGGATCTTGCCGCTCGTGGTTTGCGGGAGAGTCCCGGTGCGCAGCAGCACGATCTCACGCGGCGCTATGTCATGTTCCCGGGTGATGGCCTCGCGAATAGCGCCGGTGATTTCCCCGATGGCGACTTGCTGCCGGTATGCGCGCTCTACTTCTTGAACGACGACCAGCTGCTCTTCATTGTTTTGATCAAGCACGCTGAACGCGGCGCCACAATGGCGTCGCAGTGCAGGATGACAGTCCTGGACCGTGTTCTCGATATCCTGTGGATAATGGTTGACGCCGCGGATGATGATCAGGTCCTTGATCCTCCCCGTGATGTAGAGTTCGTTGTCCTCGTCGAGGAAACCGAGGTCACCGGTGCGCAGCCAAGGTAAGGCCGCCTCGCCGTCGATGACCGCTTTGAGCACAGCGTTGGTCGCCTCCGGATTGCCCCAGTAACCCTGAGCCACATGCGGTCCGGCCACCCAGATTTCACCGATCAGGCGCGCTCCCAGCCGCTGCCGGCTCTCCGGGTCGACAATGGCGAGGCGCTCGCCAGTCAGTGGCCGGCCACAGCCAACGACCTGCTGAACATCATCGCCCTGCGTCGAACAAACCACCTTGTGGTGCCGTAGACCATCGCGGCTGACGGCTGCGGTGACTGGCCCGTCACCCCGCTGCCCCGACGAGACCAGCAACGTCGCCTCGGCTAGGCCGTAGGCAGGGTGGACGCTGTTCGCTGCAAACCCGTAACGGGCAAAAGTCGAAGCAAACCGCTCGATCGTTTCTGCGCGAACCGGCTCTGCGCCATTGTAAGCCAGTTTCCAGCACGATAGGTCGATCCCCTGCATCTGCTCCGGGCGGTGGCGTCTGACGCAGAGGTCGAAGGCGAAATTTGGGCCGCCCGCAATTTCCGCCCGGTATTCGTGGATCGCCCGCAGCCAGCTCAGCGGCCGCTGCATAAAGCTAACCGGCGCCATCAGGACGCACAGCGCCCCAATGTAAAGCGACTGCAGAATGACGAGGATGAGGCCCATATCGTGGTAATATGGGACCCAGCTCACATGGGTCGACCGATCCGTATTGCCGAAAGCGAGACGGATCATCTCCAGATTATGCAGCAGGTTGTCATGACTGACGATCACCCCTTTGGGTGTCGAGGTCGAACCGGATGTGTATTGCAAAAACGCGATGTCAGCGCGCTCTATAGCAGGGAGCGCCCCGTTCGGGTGACTGGGATCGGCGGGCGTCGGATCGACAAAAACCCACTCTATTCCGACACTTGACAACCGCTCGCCCAGATCCGGGCGGGCGATCTCGATCAGATCCCGGCAAGTGATGGCAAAACGGGGCGAGCAATCGGCTAGAATCGCCGCACTGGCGTCCCGTTTGCTGTCTCGCCGCGGGATCATCATCGGCACTGCGATGACGCCGGCAAGCAGACAACCAAAGAATGCGACAACAAAATCGAGGCCCGGCGGAAACAAGAGAGCGGCTCGATCGCCTCTCCGCCCGTGCTCGGCCAGGCGCAGCGCAACGGCTCGTGCGCGCGCATAAAGGTCGCCGTAAGTCAATTGCGTCCGCTCGCCGCCGCGATCGGGCAAAAACACATAGCCCGCGTCGTTCGGCCGCTCGGCCGCTCGGCCGCGGAGGACATCCGCCAGCGATGGAATGTCGATTGGCGTGGCCGCACCGAGCGGCAGCGAGTTTTCAGCGGGCGCTGTCTTCACCCGCGGGACGCCGTGCCAGATGACGTGCGAGTGCGGCAATCGAGGGATACTCGAAGATCACTTCGGTCGTAAGCTCGATCCCGAGCCATTCCTCGAGTTCGACGATCAAGTATAGCGAGTTGGCGGAATCAAGGCCTAGCCGGGCAAATTCGGCATCCGGATCGATCTTCTGCTCCGACACGTCGAGCGTCCGCGCGAGGTATTTGATGCACCAGTTGCGGATCTCAGATTCGCTGGGGATCTCCGGCACCAAAAGACACCATGCTGGAACTGCAGAGCCGGCGGCCCCGTACGCAAGTTCGCGTTGCCTATCAGCGATGCCCTCCGCTGGTCAAGTGCCGGCTTGCCCTTGGTTGCCCAAAGTGGTGGGATTGGCGAGCCTTCCTGGAGTGGTGAAATGTCACTGCGAGAGAGGATCGGGATCGACGTCGGACGCCGTCTGAGGCTCGAGGACGCCATCCAATGGGCGGCCGCGCACGATGTCCGATATATCGATATTCAGCTCGATACCGCCGACAATGTGTTGACCAACCTGGATGACGCGCGTGCGGCCGGCATCCGCATGTCGTGCGAACGGCTTGGTCTCCATCTCGGCCTGCACACGTCGTCGGCGGTCAATGTCGCCGAATATTCACCCTATGTGGCGGAGGCCGTCGACCGATATCTAAAAGCCTATGTCGACGTTTCGCAAAAGCTCCGCGCCGAGTGGATTGTCGTGCATGCCGGCTATCATTTCACCTCGGATAAAGAGGTACGGATGGCCGCCGGACTGGAGCGCCTCAAACGCATTGTCGACTACGCGGAGAAAAAGAGCGCGCTGATTTTGCTCGAAAATCTCAATAAAGAGCCGGAAAATGCCGAGGTCCATTATCTCGCTCATACGACGGAGGAGTGGCGATTTTATTTCGTGCCTATTCAATCACCCGCATTCAAACTCTCTTTTACGGTCAACCACGCGCATCTCGTCCCGGAAGGGATAGCCGGCTTTGTCGACGCCATCGATATGAACCGCGTCGAGGAAGTGCGGCTCGCCGATTGCTTCCGTAACGGGTATGAGGCCCATCTGAAGCCGGGGGCGGGCGACCTCGATTTCGCCGATATGTTCGCGCGGATCGAGGGCGCAGGCTTTGCCGGCCACTACATGAACGCCTTCGGCTCGCTCGACGAGATGTTGGATGCCCGCGACGACTTGGCCCAATTGGCCCGCCAAGCAGGTATTATACCGACCTGAGTTGATGCTGACTCGCTAAGGGAGTTGCATCGAAAGCGCGTCGCGATTAGCAGATGTTGTGGTCTAGGGAGGGGGAACCCACAATGCCTGCTTTGGCGG
>Ga0070698_100005690_pt1 | contig 13641 bp, 12 predicted proteins | sample KBSK1502metaG_FD_65477 | JGI IMG/M metagenome (GOLD analysis project Ga0070698, IMG submission 65477) | Corn, switchgrass and miscanthus rhizosphere microbial communities from Kellogg Biological Station, Michigan, USA - KBS K1-50-2 metaG | ecosystem: Host-associated > Plants > Roots >... | reverse complement strand
ATATGTCTACCCAAGAAAGAGAAGGCCGGCTGGAATTGCTGCAGAGGGACCCCGGACCTGCTGAATTGCGGCTGGCCATGCCGGGTGCCGCGGTTGGGCTGGTCTGTGCCCTGATCGTCTCGCACTTGATGGCAGGACTGCTTTACGCCGTGAGGCCGACAGATCCCCTGACGTTCGCGGGCGTCGCCGTTCTTCTCCTCTTCGTTGCTCTGCTGGCCAGCTACCTTCCCGCCCGGCGCGCGGTGCGCGTCGAGCCGCCGCTCGCGCTGAGACACGAATAGACCAAGCAGGCCCTGAAAGATGGCCGCCTCAGGTCTCGATCCAACCGCGGGAACGTGCGACGGCTCTCGTCCAACCGCGGTAGGTCTCCTCGCGGCGCGCCGCGCTCCACTCGGGCTCGAAGGTTCGGTCCTCACGCCAGAGGCGCGAGAGCTCCGAAAGGGAGCTGTAGGCGCCGCATCCGAGACCGGCGGCCTGGGCCGCGCCGAGCGCCGTGGTCTCGCGGACGGCGGGCCGGACGACGGGGATTCCGAGAATGTCGGCCTGGAGCTGCATGAGGAAATTGTTTTCGGTCGCGCCGCCGTCGACCTTGAGAGCCTGCGGCGCACGGGCGCTGTCGTTGACCATGGCCTCGAGGACCTCGCGGCTCTGGAACGCGATGGCCTCGAGCGTCGCTCGCACGAGGTGGGCGCGGGTCGCGAATCGGGTCAGGCCCACGATCGTGCCGCGAGCGCTCATGTCCCAGTGGGGCGCGAAGAGACCGGAGAAGGCCGGCACGAAATAGACGCCGCCGGTGTCCGGGACCGAGCGCGCGAGCGGCTCGGTCTCCGCGGCGGTCGCGATGAGCCCGAGCCCGTCGCGGAGCCATTGCACGGCCGATCCGGTCACGGCGACCGATCCCTCGAGCGCGTAGGCGCGCTCTCCCGGCGGCGCTCCCGCCGCGGTCACGAGCAGGCCGAAGCGGCTCACAGAGGGAGTGTCTCCCGTGTGCTGCAACAGGAAGGAGCCGGTGCCGTAGGTGTTCTTCGCCTCTCCGGCGCGAAAACACGCCTGCCCGAAGAGAGCAGCCTGCTGATCTCCGAGATCCGCGCACACGGGAACCCGAGCGCCGAAAGGGCCATCGGCGAGAGTCCAACCGTAGGGCTCTGCCGCGATGGAGGGTTCGATTCGCGGCAGAGCTTCCGCCATGACCTCGAAACGGTCGAGGAGCTCCAGATCCCAAGCGAGCGTGGCGAGCGCGCAGAGGAGCGTGCGCGAGGCGTTCGTCGGATCCGTGACGTGGGCGCCGCCGCGGGGACCTCCGGTGAGATTCCAGATCACCCAGGAATCCATGGTGCCGATCCGCAGACGGCCCGAGGCGGCGAGAGGCTTCGCCTCCGGCACGTTGGCGAGAAGCCAGCGGATCTTCGTCGCCGAAAAGTACGTGCGGATGGGGAGGCCCGTGCGCGCCCGCACCTCCGTCTCGAACCCGCCGGCGATCAGCGCGCGGCAGTCGGTGTCGGTGCGCGTGTCCTGCCAGACGATCGCGGGCGCGATGGGGAGCCCGGAGCGCGCATCCCAGAGGACGACCGTCTCGCGCTGATTCGTCACGCCGACCGCGAGCACGGGCTCTCGGGGCCCGGCGGCAACCGCATCGGCAACGACGCGATCCACGTTGTCCCGAATCTCGAGAGCGTCGTGCTCGACCCAGCCGGGCTGGCGAAAGATCTGCGCGTGCTCGCGGTAGGCGGAGGCGACCACGCGACCGGCAAGGTCGAACAGGAAGCAGCGCGTCCCGGTGGTCCCCTGGTCGATCGCCGCGAGAAGGGACATCGGACAGAAGCTATCAGCTCCCTCCTCTCGGGATTCGGCTCAACCGCGAAACAGCGTGAACTTTGGGCTCCGATGCTCGTATTTGTCTCCATCAGGAAGCACGCCCTATTCCGAGGTGAGATGACCACCGACGCGGCCCGCCCCGCCGTTCCGCGCAAGGAGAAGCACGTATGACGACCAGGACGAACGCCCGGATCGCCGGCCTCGCTTTTCTTGTCTACATCGCGGCCGCTTTCCCCGCGATGGTTCTCCACAGCCGGGCGGTCGGCTCGGGGACGACCGCCGCGAAGCTCGCGAGCATCGCGCAGCATGTGACCGAGATGCGTCTCGCGATCCTGCTCGATCTCGTCGGCTGCTTCTGCGCCCTGATCCTGGCCGTGACGCTCTACGCGATCACACGAGACGTGGACCCCGATCTCGCATTGATGGTCCTGGCCTTTCGTACGGGCGAAGGCGTGATCGGCGCGCTTTCCCTGCCGCAAGCGATCGATCAGATCTGGCTGGCGACGGTTTCCGGACCCAGTGCGCCCGATCCCACCACGGCGAACGCCCTCGCGGCGATGCTATTGAAACTGCCGAGCGGAGGCATGATGATCGGGGCGTCCTTCTTTGCCGTCGGCAGCCTCTGTTTTTCTTACCTCCTGCTGCGCGGCCGGCTGGTCCCGGTCATGCTGTCCTGGATCGGAGTGATCGGCTCGGTCCTTGTCGTCTTGGTGCTTCCGCTGCAGCTCGCGGGTTTCGTGAGCGGTCCGATCACGCAATGGATGTGGCTTCCGCTGCTCGCCTTCGAAGTCCCGCTCGGCTTCTGGCTGATCATCAAAGGAGTCGCGGCGCCGGCTCGGAGACAAGCAGCACAGTAGAAGCCCTTACTTCAGCTCCGCCAGCCAGATGTCGCCTTCGCTGCCGGTCTCGGAGTAGCTGATCGATCGGTCGTCGCGCGATATCGAAGTCGAGCCGCCGACCCACTGCCCGCGCACTGCGAGGAGAAGCTCGCTGCGTCCGGTCGCCGTGTCGAGAAGCGCGATGCCCTTGCGGCCGCGCAGGAGCAAGCGCCGGCCGTCGTTCAACCAACAAACGATCTTGAAAGAGCTGTCTCCGGCGTCCTCGAAGACCTTGTCGTACTTCTCCGTCGCGAGAGTGAATGTCACGACTTCGCTCGAGGTCCCGTCGTTGCGAACCCGGGGACCGGCGATCTTCTTGCCGTCCGCCGACCAGGTCAGCGGCCAGAACCGGCTCGAAGCGTCCATCTGCGGCATCATCCGGACCGGATGCGGCAACTCCTTCGAGGTCATGTCCACCAGCGCCCAACCGGTGCCAAAATCCGTCCACGCGATCCGGCTCCCGTCGGGGGACCAGAGGGGGAAAGCCCCGCCGCGCGCCAGCTGTTCGAGACCGCTGCCGTCGGGACGCATCCACCAGATCCCCCAGCTACCGCCACGGTCGGAGGCGAAAGCGATGTGCTGGCCGTCCGGGGACCAGGACGGTGCCCGGTCGCGGAAAGTGTCGTCCGTCAGGCGGCGATACTCGGTCCCATCGGTCCGCGCGAGGAAGACGTCTTCCTGATCGCTGGTCTGCATGTAGGCGATCCACCGCCCGTCGGGGGAGATCGCGAAGTCCCGGATCGGATGCGCGTTTCGAAGGATCGGTACGGGAGAGCCGACCGTCTTGCCCGACTTCGGATCGAGCTCGATCCGGTTGAGGGTCGTCCGCCACTCCAGGCTCGCGAATGCGAAATGCCTTCCATCGCGCGCGAAAGACACCTCGCCGCTCCAGATCGAGGGGGTCGTCATCGGCTCGGGGGGTCCCAGGACGCGGCCGGAGGTCTCGTCGATCGGGACCCGCCACAGATTCATCGCGCCGCCGCGGTTACTCGAGAAGTAGAGGAACTTTCCGTCGGGCGACCAGACCGGGCTCCAGTCGAGCGCCGCGTCGTTGGTGACGGCGAGGCCTTCACTCGCCGCCTCGGAGCCGTTCGCGGCGATCGTCCAGAGGTCCCGCTGTCCGCTTCCCTTCCGGAGCGCCCAGAACGCGATCCGCGCGCCGCGCGGAGACCAGGATGGCTGTAAGCCTCGGACCTCCTTCCCGACCATTCGCTTCTTGCCGGTCTCGACTTCGACGACCCAGAGACCTGCACCGGGGCCCCCGACAGAATCCGGGGAGAAAAAGGTGCTGGTGGAAACGGCGATCTCGCGTCCGTCGGGCGACCAGGTCGGATTGAAGCCGAAGTCGGTCAAGCGCTTGACCGATTCGCCTGTGGGGCTCATCAGGAAGATGCCGCCTCCGTCGCGCTCGGAACGGAACACGATCCGTTCGCCATCGGGCGAGAAGGCGGGCTGCCAGTTGTCGGACGTCGAACCGGTGGTCAGCAGCGTCGGTTTGCGCCCGCCGACCCGCAGCAGATAGAGCCCCAGATGGCCGTCCGCCTCGGCGACGTAGACGACATGCTTGGCGTCGGGGGACAGGGTCGGTCCGGACTTGATGCCTCGGGTATCGGTGAGTTGCTGGAAAGAGAACGGCCGTAAAGCCGCAAGGGAAACGGCGGAGCGAGAAAGCCTGCCGGCAACAAAAACGATTGCCGCGCCCAGTACCAAGCTCGACACGGCGGCGATCGTTCGCCAACCGAGTCGCCGGGAGGGCGCGGCGGCCGACGGGGCAACGGCGCTCGCCGTCGACGAGCCGCCCGCCGCGGCTTCGAGCGCGAACGCGAGGTCGTGCGCCGATCGGAACCGGTCGAGAGGATTCTTCTCGAGACAATGGTGGATGACCCGGTCCAGACCCGCCGGAATGCTCGGCTGCGTGAGCGCCAGCTCGGGTGGATCCTCCTTCAGGATCGCGCTCATGACGTCGGCGGCCGATTCGCCGTGGAAAGCGCGGCGGCCCGACAGCATCTCGTAAAGAATCGCGCCAAAGGAGAAGATGTCGCTTCGCGCGTCGGCGGGCCGCCCGCGGACCTGCTCGGGAGACATGTAGCCGACCGTGCCGAGCACCATCCCGGGCTCGGTTCCCGGGCTCACCGTCGGAAAGCTCGTCTCGCTGCCCACGGACGACTCCGGTTGAGTGACCCGCGCGAGCCCGAAATCGAGAATCTTGACGCGGCGGTCGGTGGTCAAGAACAGATTGTCGGGCTTCAAGTCGCGGTGCACGATTCCCTTCTCGTGCGCGGCCGCGAGAGCGCGCGCGATTTGGAGGCTATAGTCGACCGCCTTGCGCACGGGAAGGGGGCCGGCCGCGAGCGCCGCTCGCAGAGTCTCTCCTTCCAGCAGCTCCGTGACGATGTACGACGTGCCGTCGTGCGAGCCGATGTCGTAGACAGCGGTGATGTTGGGATGGTTCAGGCCGCCAGCAGCCTGGGCCTCCCGCTCGAAACGCCTCAGGCGATCCGCATCCGCCGCGAAGGAAGAAGGCAGAACCTTGACCGCGACCTCGCGCTTCAATCGCTCGTCTCTCGCGCGATACACCTCACCCATCCCTCCCGCGCCCAACGGCGCAAGGATCTCGTAGGGACCGAGCCGGCTTCCTGTCGCGAGGGTCAAGATCGGCGAATTGTACGCGTCACTCGATGTAACCGTTATGTCCGGCCCGATGAAGACTTGACGTACAGGCCGTTAGCCGACACGCGCCGGCCTGTCTCGACTTTGGGGCGGGCGGTGCGGGTGGGCTCGAGAGGTCGCAGGCCGTGGCGAGCCATTTCGCGGTCGAGAGCCGCAGCGTCCATCAGGAAGTGGCGGCCGCTGTCGAAGCCTTGGTATAGGTTGGGCTCTCCGGCGACGGGATGGGTACCGCGCCCGGTCAAATCGGTTTCCGGGGTGAAGACCGAAACGAGAATTCTCCCTGCTGCCGCCAGAACCCTCGCCGTCTCGGCCAGCGCGCGATCCCACTCGGCGCGACTCTGCGCGCAATGGTAGACACCCAGCGCGACGACGAGGGCGAAGGTCGCGTCGCCGAACCGGGACAGATCGTCCATCCGCCCCAGGCGCGTGCGGCGCTCCGCCTCGTCGGCTCCGAGAATCGCGGCGAGCCGCTCGCGCGTCTTCGCGACCATCGCCGACGAGGCGTCGATCGCCTCGAGGTCGAAACCGTTTTCAGCCAGGAGAACGGCGTTCCTCCCGCCGGCACAGCCGAGATCGAGAACTTTCGTGGCGGAAGGGTTCGAGTATTCGTGGATCAGCTTTGCCAGTCGCACGTCCGGCTCGCGTGCCGCGAAACGCGCGACGTTTTCCGGGGTGTCCCAAAAGGAGCTGACACGCGGCGTGAGCTCATTGCGATCCGACTCTCGCATTCCTGGCCCCGCGTCAATTCGCGGGCAGCACGATGTTGCGAAGGATCTTCCAGTCGCCGTCGGCTTGGCGCTGCCAGACGGTCAGGAAGCGGGCCCAGTCGGCGACGCGCTCGTTGTTCACGCGGCGGGCGAGCAAGCCGCGTCCCCGCTCGTAGGCGATGTCGCCGTCGACCATGAGCTGCTGAGACTCGATCTTGGTCTCGAGCGCCGGACCCGACTTCAAGAAACGGTCGCGGTAGAGCTGTTCGATGGCGGCGCGCCCCTTTATGGAAGTTCCGTCGGGCTTTACGAACACGGCGTCTTCTGTGTAGGGCGCCACGATCGACGCGCGATGTCGGCCTTGGTCATCGCGACCTCGAACTCGGAGTTCGCCTTCTTGATCGCGGACAGAAGCCGCGGGTCGGCGCCGGCCGGCGTGTTTTCTGAAGCGAGCAGCGGACCAGCGAATGCCAGAACTGTCAGGGCGGCGAATCCCAAGCGGAAGCTCTTGTTCATGATGACGCGATCCTACCTCCCTGCCCGATTTGACGACGCCCTGCGGCATGTGCTAAAAAATTAGCATTGGAGGATGTCGATGCGGAAGGTGCCCGTTTTCCTCATCGTGGCCGCGTTGTCGTATGCCTCGGCCGCCACCGCCCAGCTCGCCGACGCTCTGGGGCCGGAGGTACGCAAGTATGTGCGCGTCGGCGTCCCCAAAACCGTCCTCGAGCATGTCGAGGTGATCGATGGCACGGGCGCGGCGCCGAGTCCCGATCGGAACGTCACCCTCGAGGGCGGAAAAATCACGGCGATATCACCCGGGGCGGATGTGCCGCCGAGCGACGGCACGAGCGTTCTCGACCTGCGAGGCTACTCGGTGATGCCGGGCATCGTCGGAATGCACAATCACTTGACTTTCTTCGTGCGGGAGAATCTCGCGGCCGACGGGAGCTCGGACGGGTTCTTTCTCGCGGAGATGATCTTCTCGGGACCTCGCCTGTATCTCGCCAACGGCGTGACGACCATGCGCACGACGGGCACGCTGCATCCCTACGCGGAGCTCAAGCTCAAGCAGGACATCGAGGCAGGCTCTGTTCCCGGTCCACACATGGACGTCACCGGGCCCTATCTGAATGCGACGCCCAATTCGCTGGCGTACGGGCTCACCGGACCGGAGGACGCGCGTCAGACCGTCGCCTTTTGGGCGGATCGCGGCGTGACCTCGTTCAAGGCCTACAAAGACATCACGCATGAGGAACTGAGCGCCGCGATCAAGGAGGCGCACAAGAGAGGTCTGAAGGTCACGGGTCACCTCTGCTCGGTGACGTACGAGGAAGCGGCCGAGATCGGAATCGACAACCTCGAGCACGGATTCTTCGCGAACACCGCGCAGGACCCCGGCAAGAAGCCGGATAAGTGCAGCGAGAGCGAAGGCGACTACACGCTCGAACATATGACCCCCGGCAGTCCAGAGGCGAACCGGATCATCGCCACGCTCATCCGCCATCACGTCGCGATCACGTCCACATTGCCTGGTCAAGCTTCGAAAGCCGTCGACCTCGACCCCTCCATGGCCGGTCGGCCGCCGGTTCGCCCGGCGGTGCTGGACGCCATGGCGCCGTCCGCGCGCGACGCCTACCTGTACAGCCGCAACCGACCCGCGAACAAGTCCAAGCAGAGCAGCGACGCCAATCTCCTTCGCCGGGACATGGAGCTGGAGCGCGCATTCGTGGCTGCGGGTGGTCTGCTGCTCGCGGGACCGGATCCGGTCGGCATCGGCGGCAATATCCCCGGCTTCGGCGACCAGCGCGAGATCGAGCTCCTGGTCGAGGCCGGATTCGCCCCGGTCCAGGCCATTCGAATCGCGACTTTGAACGGCGCGATCTTTCTCGGCCGCCAGGGTCAGATCGGCTCGATTTCCGTCGGGAAGAACGCCGACCTGGTGGTCGTGAAGGGCGATCCGGCCGCTCGCATCGCGGATATCGAAAACGTCGAAATCGTCTTCAAGGACGGCGTCGGGTACGACCCGAAGAAGCTGCTCGATTCTGTGAAGGGGCACTATGGGGAGTATTAGAGAGATGCGACTCGTCTGGTTGCCGGCGGCGGTCCTCTCGACCGCGACGGCTCTGGGTCAGAGCACGAGAGTCACCGCGGCGCCGAGCGCCGCTCCGGCGCAGCAGCCGCAGGCCGCGGCAACCCTGGCGTCAACCGTTGACCGCGCCATCGGCAACATCGAAAAGCTGGTCGTGGACGCTGCGGAGGCCATGCCGGAAGATAAGTTCAACTTCTCTCCCGAGGGCCTGAGCATTCCAGGCGCCGACTACAAGGGCGTGCGCACGTTCGCGCTGCAGGTCAGGCATGTCGCGGCTTCCAACTACTACCTGTGGTCGGCGGTGACCGGCGACAAGATCCCGGAGGACTACAAGGGCGGGAATGGCCCGGAGAGCCTGAAGAGCAAGGCCGAGATCATCAAGTTCCTGAAGGATTCATTTGCCCTGGGCCACAAGGCCGCGGCCTCGCTGACAGTCCAGAACATGCTGGAGACCGCGGCGGGCACCAAATCGGTACGCCTGCACCTGGCGACATTTGGTGTGGCCCACGCATTCGATCACTACGGACAGATGGTGGAGTACCTGCGCATGAACGGAATCGTGCCGCCAGCCAGTCGGGTGAAGTCAGACTGACGGGGTCACGCGTCTCAAAGATGTGAATAAGGGCGGCTCAAGCTACCCCCTCACCCCGGCCCTCTCCCGTAGGGAGAGGGAGCAGGCGGTTGTTTACGCTTTCGGCTCGGGCTCGGGCGATTCCCTTCTGCCGCACCGGCTGTTCAGGCCCTTGACGAACTCCTCGCGCTCCGCGGGAGTCATCCTTCCCCAGCGCTCCCGGAGGCCGTGCCGCCAGGCACCGTGACCCATGGACGGTCCGCGAAAGCCGCGGAAGAGGATCCAGCTGAGCACCATCAGGCCGAGGGCCTGCCAGTACGTGATCGTGCGCAGCCCGAAGATGCTCGGCATGAGTCCGTTCCAGAGCGCGGAGACCGCCCAGATCAGGCCGGCGAACACGACCAGGAAGACCGGCAGCACGAAGACGAACAGTTTCGCGATGCGACGCTTTCTCGTAGGTAACATCTTCATCTCTCCTTGAATTCGTCGTAAATGTTCTGAAGTCTGCGGCGCAGATGGAGCACCGCGTAGCGCTTGCGCGAGAGAAGGGTGTTCACGTTGACGCCGGTTTCCGACGCGAGCTCGCGGAAGCTCTTGCCTTCGAGCTCGTGCGCGACGAACACGAAGCGCTGCTCCTCGGGGAGCTCTTCCAGGGCGGCGGCGAGCTCGTCGAGGAGGACGCCGCGGGCGTAAGCCGCCTCGGGTCCTGCTTCGGCCGACGGCAGCAGGTCTTCGAGCGAGCCGGCGTCTCCCTCTTCGGTGTCCCGAGTGGGTGTCGTCAGGGTCAACTCCGGTCTGCTCTTGCGGAACCGATCGATGATCCGATTTCGCGCCACCCGGAACAGCCAGGCTCCCACTTCCTCGATGGGCTTCATCAGGCGCTGCGCCTCCACGAGCTCGAAGAAGACGTCCTGCAGCACGTCCTCCACGTCCCGCCGGTCGGGCACGCGCTTCCGGATGAAGTTCCGCAGCCGGCCCTGCTCGCGTTCGATCGTTTCGGCGATTCGCCGGTCCTGCTCGCTCATCACCTGCTCGAGGATCAGGATCTTCCCCTCTCATCGATGGAGACGGATAAGAGGAGCGAATATTGTGGGATGGGGTACGGCGTGAATCGAGATTTCTCCCACCTGGTTGAGCACTCCCCTCACCCCGCCTCTCTCGGAGGGAGAGGGAGTGCCTCCAAAAACCCAGCTTTCGGGTCGGTCGGAGTCTCCTCTTGCTTACCGAGAGGAGGTGCCGTAAACTCCCCTCGGAAACCGATATGAGTGGAAACTTAACGGCGCGGCCTTCGTATTCTCCCCTAGGAAACCGATATGAGCAAACCGATGCGTCTCGCTCTCACGATCCTCGCGGCGCTCGCCGCCGTTCCTCTCTTCGCGCAAACGACGCTGATCGAGCAAGGGCGCGCCGCGATCGGCCGCGGTGATAGCGACGCCGCCATCGGCCTCCTGGAGAAGGCCGTGGCGCAGTCGCCGAAGAGCGCCGAGGCGCATTTCTATCTGTCCAATGCATACGGCGCCAAAATCCAGGCGAGCGGCATGTTTGGCGCCGCGAAGTACGCGTCGAAAATCAAAGACGAGTGTGAGAAAGCAGTCGCGCTCAATCCCAAGTACGTCGAACCGCGCTTCGGCCTCGTCCAGTTCTACGCGGGCGCGCCCGGTCTGATGGGCGGCTCGTACGAAAAGGCGCTCGAGCAGGCGAAGGAGATCAAAGCGATCGATCCGATCGTCGGCCACCGCGCCTACGCGTTCGTCTATTCGCAGCAGAAGAAGCTGGACCTGGCGAAGAGGGAGTACACCGATGCGATCCGCGAGGAGCCAACCTCACCGAAGGCGCACAGTTATTTCGGCCAGTACCTCGCGAACGTCGAGAAGGACTACACCGCCGCCTCCGCGGAGTTCGAAACGGCGCTGAAGCTCGATCCTCACTACATGCCCGCCTCCTATCACCTCGGGCGCACCGCTTCGCAGGCGAACACGAATCTCGCGCGCGGCGAGGAGGCGCTGAAACAGTACGTCGCCTACACGCCGGCGGAGAATGAGCCGCCGCTCGCCTACGCGCACTACTGGCTGGGCGCCATTTACGAGAAGCAGGGGAGAATGCCGGAGGCGAAGCAGTCCTACCAGGCGGCGCTCAAGCTCAATCCGTCCCTGAAGCAGGCGTCGGAAGCGTTGAGGCGCGTGTCTTGAGGATCGGAAATCCATCCGCAGAGAGAGGAATGGGAATGCCAGACACGTATCCAGGAAACCGATATGAGTAAACCGAACGACCTCGTCCAGGGCACCCTCGATCTGCTCCTCCTGAAAATACTGGCGTTGCAGCCCCTGCATGGCTGGGCCATCAGCCTTCGCCTGAGATCCATCTCCGGAGACGTGCTGCAGGTCAGCGAAGGATCTCTCTACCCGGCCTTGCACAAGTTGGAGCAGGAAGGCTGGATCAAGGCGGAGTGGAAGCAGACGGAAAACAACCGGCGAGCGAAGTTTTACTCGCTCACCCGGCTGGGAAGAAAGCAACTCGAATCAGAGGCGGCGAACTGGCAGCGGCTGTCGTCTGCCATCTCGTACGTCGTCCAGCTTTCCGAGGCGTAGCAGGGTGCTGAAAAATGGATGCGGGCGTCGTGTCTGGCTTTTTGCGGTTCGCAACGCGAGGAGGCGTTTGATGACAAGAATCTTGATCGAGCAGAGCGCGCCGCGAGCAAAAAGCCAGCCACCGCAAGCGGTTGCGGCGGCGCAGAGCCGTCTGCGTCGTTCCCGCTCCTCGCCGATGCGCTGCGGCATCGCCTTCGTCGCGGCGCCTTGCATCCGGCCCCGCGGCGCTCGCAACGCCGACCCACACCCTTTTTCAGCAACCTGCTAGAACCATGCGACTGAAACACTGGTGGTTCACTGCTCCTTTGCGGCTCAAGTCCATTTTCCGCCGCCGCCGGGTGGAGCAGGAGCTCGACGAGGAGCTCCAGTTCCACTTGGAGCGAAAGATCGAGGAAGGCATCGCCGAGGGGCTTTCCCCGGAGGAGGCCCGTTACCGGGCCCTGCGCTCGATGGGCGGGCTGGAACAGCGGAAAGAGGAGATCCGAGACGCGCGGCGCGTTCATTGGCTGACGGATTTTTTCGACGACGTGCGCTACGCGATCCGGAGTCTGCGCCGCACACCCGGCCTGACCGCGTTCGTCGTGATCACGCTCGCGCTCGGGATCGGCATGACCGCGACGCCTTTCAGCATGCTCGATGCGTTGATTTTTCGGCCGTACCCCGTGCCACACCCGGGCGGCGTGGTCACTCTGGTGAGCACGTCACACGACACGAGCTTCGACTCTTTCTCCCATCCCGAATACCTGGACATCCGGAATCACATGCAGAGCTACGACGGCGTGACCGCCAACACCGCTGTGGCGGCCGTCGGATTCACCGCCGACCCGAAAGCCACGCCGCGGGTCCGGGGCGGAATGATGGTTTCCGGCAACTACTTCCGTGTGCTCGGCGTGGAACCGCAGATCGGGCGCGGTTTCCGGGAGGACGAAGACCGGGTACCGGGCCGGGATGCCGTGGTGGTGCTCGGGCCGGACTTCTGGAAGCGGGAATTCGCGAGCGACCGTTCCGTCGTCGGCAGGATCGTTCGCTTGAACGGCACGGACTTCACTGTGATCGGCGTCGCCCCGGAGACGTTTCCGGGGATGCAGATATTCGTACGCCCCGACTTCTACACGCCGCTGGCGATGGCGCGGGTCTTTTCGACCAACCCGCAGAAGAATTTCTTCGTGGACCGCGACGATCGTGAGTTGACCGTGAGAGCGCGCTTGAAACCCGGGACGACGCTGCGGCAGGCTCGAAACGAGCTCGCCGCGCTCGCGCGAGATTTCGAGCGCGAGTACCCGAAGCTCAATCGCGACCGCGGAGCGGCGGTGCACACCCAGTTCGAAATGCGCACACAGGACAATGACATCAATTGGAAATTCAGCGTGATCTTCACGATCCTTGCGCTGGCGGTGCTGCTGGTGGCGTGCACGAACGTCGCGGGACTCCTTTTGAGCCGGGCCCGCACGCGAACGCGCGAAATCGCCATACGTCTGGCGATAGGCGCCGGGCGTTTCCGTTTGATCCGGCTCCTCCTGACCGAAAGCCTGGTTCTCGCGTTATTGGGGGGATTGGGCGGAATCGCCGTCGGGTACGGCGCCATAGCGGCCCTCGGCACTTTTCGGATTCCAACCGAGTTGCCGATCAAGGTCCCGTTCCAGATGGACACGCGCGTGTTGCTGGCAAGCCTCGCGTTGTCCGCCTTGTGCGCGCTTTTCTGCGGTCTGGCCCCGGCGCTCCAGAGCGCGCGCACGGATCTGGTGAACGGGCTCAAAGCGGCCGATGTGGACGCGCCCGGCCGCAAACGCCTGTGGGGCCGGAATGTGCTGGTGGTCGCGCAGGTCTCCACGTCCCTGATGCTGCTCGCGGCGGCTTTCCTGATGTACCGGGGTTTCCACCAAAGCTTGCGCGAGGGAATCGGATTCGCGAAAGATCATCTGCTGATGGCGAGGTTCGATCCGCGTCTCGTGCAGTACGACGCGGCTCAGACGCGGCAGTTCTACAAGCTACTGGCCGAACGCGCGCAAGAACTGCCTGGAGTTGAGAGAGCGGCCCTCACCGAAAACCCTCCGCTCGGACTGGACGACTTTGGCCGCGTCGCCTTCGTGCCGGAGAGTTTTCAGATGCCGCGCGATCGCGAGCACTTCACGTCGGCGATGGACACCGTCGATGAAGGGTTCTTCGAGACGATGCCGGTCCCGATTCTGCGTGGCCGCGGCTTCCGCTCATCCGATACCGCAGATGCGCCGCGTGTCGCCGTCGTGAACGATCAGTTCGCGAGACACTACTGGCCGCGGTCCGATGCCGTGGGCAAACACATCCGGCTCGAGAACTTCAC
>Ga0070698_100005689_pt1 | contig 13641 bp, 7 predicted proteins | sample KBSK1502metaG_FD_65477 | JGI IMG/M metagenome (GOLD analysis project Ga0070698, IMG submission 65477) | Corn, switchgrass and miscanthus rhizosphere microbial communities from Kellogg Biological Station, Michigan, USA - KBS K1-50-2 metaG | ecosystem: Host-associated > Plants > Roots >... | reverse complement strand
AATATCATCAGGCGAATTGCTCAGAAAAATGAATTGCCTTTAGTTGATCTGAGAAAAGCATTTCTTGATTATAATCTTAAAAATAATCCCGCTAACAAGGACCGCGGTATTCTTACTACTGACAGGGTTCATTTGAATGCATATGGCAACCAATTGGTGGCTGATGAAATGTGGAGAGTAATAAAAAGTTTATAGAAGACCTTTATCTGATTCCCATTTTCTTGTTGGTCTTCCATCATGAGTTATGATAGTATAATTATTATCAGTAGCCCATTTCAAAACTTTCTTTCGTAGCAGCTTCGGATAAAAATGGGTGATAACATCTTTTGTGTTCGGAAATTCTTTGAACAAACCAATCTTGCTTAACACATCGTAGCTGGCTGCAGCGCAACGCATTCCAAAAATGGCATAATCGTAAGGAGTTTTTGAAGCGAATGAATCAATTAATTTTTGCAAAGCAAAGAATTGATCTTGAGAAACAGGTATGATCACTGTTGTCCATTTATCGGTTTCACTGTTCCAATAAATAGATTGGTTTATACTAAAGCCTCCACTTGGTTTTTTATTATTCGGAAGAAGCGGATTGTTACCGGGTCTGAAATCAAGTACTCTTCCACCGGCTTCAATATTCACATGACCACCTTTTATGCCGCCAAATAGCTTTGATTCCTGCTGATGGTAGCCTTTTGCAGGTCTTGAACCGTAAAGAAAATTGATTTTAATTGTATAAGTAGTATCACTTGCAAAGCAAGAATTAATAGAAAGAAAAGAAATAAAAATTAAGATGAATCTCACTGGTTTTATTTGTCAATGCAAAAATATCAACAAAATCAAACTCAGCCGGAAAGAATGATGTTAAAATTAATTGCAGTTCACCAGGTAATTATTCTTTTTTCCTCTTTTTACGAGGATATACTTATCATGAAGCAGAAAACTATTATTAATTGTGAATTGAACATCATCGACTTTTTTCCTGTTGATACTAACACCACCACCTTGTATCATTTTTCTTGCTTCGCCCTTACTTGGAAATATCCCGCTTTCTGCTAAGAAAGTAACAATATCAATTCCAACAGTTATTTTTTCCTTCGAAAAATCGATCTTTTCAAGTCCATCCATTGCATCAATATCTTCCATGGTTAAACTTTCTGCCGGAGCTTGCCGATTTTCAAAAACTTTTTCTGTAGTGGTGATGGCTTTTTTTAACTCTTCTTCACCATGAACAAACTTTGTCACTTCTTCAGCAAGTTTTCTTTGTAATATTTTTTTTGATTCATCTTTTTTATGTTCAGTTATTAATGAATCAACAATTTCTTTATCAAGAAATGTAAAGATCTTTATCCATTTTTCTGCATCTGCATCTGATGCCCGTACCCAAAATTGGTAAAAGTCATAGCCAGATGTTTTATTAATGTCAAGCCAAACATTTCCTTTTTCTGTTTTGCCCATTTTTGTTCCGTCTGCTTTTGTCAGTAATGGACAAGTAAAAGCAAAAGCCTCACCACCAACTTTTCTTCTTATCAGTTCAGTACCAGTTACAATATTTCCCCACTGATCACTACCGCCCATTTGCAGTTTTACATTTTTATTTTTATACAACCAGTAAAAATCATAACCCTGTACTAATTGATAAGTAAATTCTGTAAAGCTCATTCCTGTTTCTCCTTCCAGCCTTTTTTTCACACTGTCTTTACTTGTCATGTAATTCACAGTGATATGTTTGCCAACATCACGTATAAAAGTCAGGAAACTCATTTCTTTGAACCAATCGTAATTATTCACCATTTCTGCGCAGTTTGGTTTTAATGGATCAAAATCCAAAAACTGCATCAGTTGTTTTTTTACTCCTTCCTGGTTATGACGTAAAGTTTCTTCACTCAATAAATTCCTTTCTTCATTTTTACCACTTGGGTCGCCAACCATGCCTGTTGCGCCACCGACTAAAGCGTATGGTTTATGCCCTGCCCTTTGTAAATGAACCAGTAACAAAATGGGCACAAGACTGCCAATATGAAGCGAATCGGCCGTAGGATCAAAGCCTACATACCCGGAAGTCATCTCTTTATTCAGTTGTTCCTCAGTTCCTGGCATTATATCCTGGATCATACCTTTCCACTTAAGCTCGTCTAAGAGTTTCATCTTAAAAGATTTGGCGCAAATGTAAAGTAAAAAGAAAGCAAGGGGAAAATAGCAATATTTTTCTAACTAATTCGTTTTCAAAGTCTGGATTTTTTGCTGATTTCTATGTATTTCAGCACTTAAAATCTAATTTTACAAGCCGACCGACCTTATGAAAAACCGATACAAAAAAGCGCTTATCCGAAAATTGGAACCATGAAACGACCACATGTCTACCTGACCCTATTTATTACTTTTATTTCTCTGACAAGCTACCCCCAGTTCAGAAAATATTCTAATGAGTTTTTGAACATTGGCGCAGGCGCAAGAGGTCTATCTATGGGCGGTGCACAAGTTGCATCAGTACAGGATGGAACGTCTGGGTATTGGAACCCTGCCGGTCTTGTTGGCGTAAAAAATAACCCTGAATTAAATTTAATGCATGCAGAATATTTTGCCGGTATCGGTAAATATGATTTTGCGAGCATTGCTTTTCCTACAACAAATAATAAAAGAACTTTTGCCATCACAGGTCTTCGCTTTGCTGTTGATGATATCATGAATACGTTGTTTCTTGTTGAGCCCGATGGTTCGATCAACTACAATAACATCCAGGCATTTTCTTCAGCTGATTATGCTTTTATTTTTTCGCTGGCGCAAAAATTAAAAGAAAGTGGAAATAAAAATATCCAGTTTGGTGTAAATGCAAAAGTCATTCATCGCAGTGTAGGCAAGTTTGCAAAGGCCTGGGGTTTTGGTTTAGACGCCGGTATGCAAATATTCCAGGGCAAATGGAAGTTTGGAATTGCGGGAAGAGATATTACGACCACGTTCAACACATGGTCATTCACATTTACTGAAAAAGAAAAAGAAGTTTTATACTTAACAAACAACGAGATACCAATAAAATCTTCGGAGCTAACTGCACCACGGCTTGTTTTAGGTGTTGCCCGTGATTTTCGCATAAGTAAAAAAGTAAACTTGCTTGCTGAAGCAAATGTTGATCTGACATTCGATGGTAAGCGGAATACAATTATCAGTGCCGACCCCATAAGTGCCGATCCGAAACTTGGACTTGAATGTAATATCAATAACATATTTTATGTAAGAGCTGGTATTAATAATTTCCAGAAAGCTTTGGCTGACGGTGATACGTTGAATCAAAAGAAAGTATGGATCTACCAGCCAAGTGCCGGTGCAGGGTTTAAAATTTCTAATATCACGATAGATTATGCATTTACTAACCTGGCGAATCAATCAAATCCTTTATTTACCCATGTGTTTTCATTGAAGCTGGATATGATAAATGATAAAAACAAAAAGAAAAAATAATCCGAACCCCTGATAAAATTATTTTGATGAAAAGAATTTTACTAACGCTGCTGATTGCTATTTCTGGCTTGTTTACAACAGCCCAGACTTTTCCTTATAATAATGAATGGATCGATTACAGTAAAACTTATTACAAGTTTTATGTAGGTAAAACAGGTCTTTACAGAATTTCTCAAACTGCACTTGCATCTGTTGGAATCGGCAGTACGCCTGCTGAACATTTTCAACTTTGGAGAAACGGTCGTGAAGTGCCTATCTATACCTCAGTACCCTCAGGCCCTTTAAGCGGAGGTGATTACATTGAATTTTGGGGTGAGCAAAATGATGGGCGGCCTGACAGCACCCTTTATCGTGATACAAGTTTTATTTTAGCTAATAAGTATAGTTTTCAAACTGATACTGCTTCTTTTTTCCTTACTGTAAATCCCACAGGAGGAAACCTGAGATTGCAGAACACGGTTAATAATGTGGCAGGAAATATTCTTCCACCTGAGCCATATTTCATGTTTACAGAAGGAAAATATTATAAAGATTACCTGAATCCAGGTTATTATATTGATGCAGGAGAATATGTTCATTCATCTTCTTATGATAAAGGTGAAAGCTGGGTTTGCTGGGATATTTCTGCAGGGCAATCACTTCCAGAATCGCATAATTTATATCCATATGCTTCCGGCCCTAATGCAACTTTCAGGATCAATGCCTTTGGTAATGGTATCAATCAAAGACGGTTTAGAGTTAAGCTGAATGCTGATAGCATTTTCGGAACGCAAATGGATTACCTAAATCAGGCAAAATCTTCAGTAAGTGTTCCATTAACTTCATTTTTGAATGGCCCCAATACAATTGAAATAACAAATTTAAGCACTGGTGCATACGATAGAATGGTTGTGGCGCAATATGAACTGGTTTATCCAAGAATTTTCAATTTAGGAGGTGCGATGAATTTTCAATTTGAATTGCCTGCTAATCCCGCAGGTAATTATCTTGAAATAACCAATTTCAATTATGGTTCAACCGCTCCTGTTTTATATGATATTACAAATGGTAAAAGGTATATAGGTGATATTTCCAATCCTGCATTACTAAAGTTTGCATTAGAACCTTCATCTGTTAACAGGGAATTTGTGTTGATCAGCCTCGATCCTTCAAATATTTCTGCGGCAGGTATAATGCATCAAAGGAATTTTATTAACTATGGTCTTGCTGCTAACCAGGGAGATTATATTATTATTTCTCATCCCAGGCTGTATGCCGGGCCCGGGGGTACAAACCCGGTTGAAAATTACAGGGTCTATCGTAGCTCATCAGCAGGGGGAGCTTATAATGCCAAAATTTATGAAATAGATGAATTAGTTGATCAGTTTGCATTTGGTATAAAAAAACATCCGAATTCAATCAGGAATTTCTTACGTTGGGCAAGGGCCAATTTTTCTGTAGCGCCAAAGTTTGTATTTATGATCGGGCATTCAGTTGTATATGATCAGTATCGCTATGCGGAATTTGTATCTGATCCTGATATCGAAAGATTAGACATTGTTCCAACTTTTGGCTCACCCGCTTCGGATATTTTACTTAGTGCCGATGTAAGACAACAAATTCCGCTTACGCCTATTGGGCGTCTGTCAGTGATCGATGGAAATGAAGTAGCAACTTATCTGGCAAAGGTTCAGGAGTATGAAGCTATGCAAACTGTTTCATCGCCATTGGTACAGGATAAAGCGTGGATGAAAAATGTTGTACACGTAATTGGTGGTAATGAACCAGCACTTGTTACTCAATTGAGTACCTACATGAATAAATACAAACAAATTATTTCAGATACTTTGTTTGGAGCCAATGTAACTACTTTTAAAAAATCATCAACCGAAACAATTCAACAACTTGCCGACCAACAATTAAAAAGCCTTTTTGCTGAAGGTCTTAACCAGGTCACATATTTTGGCCACTCATCAGCTACTGTGCTTGATTTTAATCTTGATAATCCAGAAGAATATAATAATCCGGGAAAATATCCTTTATTCATAGCAATGGGATGTTTAGCTGGTAACTTTTTTAATTATAACCCGGCAAGGTTTTATACAAAAGAAACACTTTCTGAAAGATGGTTGCTGACTCCTAACAGAGGCGCCATTGCATTTATTGCCAGCTCACATTTTGGTATTCCGCATTACCTTGATATTTATAATACCAAAACCTACACAAACGAGTCGAGAACTATGTATGGCCGCAGTTATGGTGAAATTATGAAGCAAGCGGTTGCAGATGTTTTTGCTCAAACATCTCAATTAGATTATTATGCCCGCATGCATACCGAACAAAATACTTTGCATGGTGACCCGGCTATCCGCCCTAATACTCATTTGAAACCTGATTATGTTATTGAAGATCCAATGGTGAAAATTTCTCCGTCATTTATAACAATTGCAGAAGACAGCTTTAAAGTGAATGCAAAATATCTCAACCAGGGACGGGCCGTTAATAAGGATATTACGATCGAGATTAAACGGAAACGTCCCGGCGGTGGGCCGTTCATTACAGTTCTTAAGGATACAATTCCGGGTATTCGTTATGCAGATTCAGTATCGATCACACTTCGTATAGACCCAATAACTGATAAAGGACTTAATCAAATTATGGTAACAATTGACGCTGATAATGCAGTTGATGAGTCGTATGAGACCAATAACACGATAATAAAAGATGTATTCATTTTTGAAGATGATGCAAGACCAGTTTACCCATCGAATTATGCTATCATCAACAAGCAAAATATCATGTTGTATGCCTCTACGGCAAACCCATTCAGTCCATCAAAGCAATACCGGATGGAGATGGATACAACTGATTTCTTCAACTCTTCATTTAAGCGTACTGTAAATGTTACTTCTGCCGGCGGTTTACTTGAATTTAATCCTGGTGTTACATTTACAGACAGTACTGTTTATTACTGGAGGGTATCGCCACTTGATACAACGGGCAATCCTTCAAAATGGAGTGAGGCATCATTTGTTTATTTACCTAACAGTGATCTTGGTTTTAACCAATCACATTTCTATCAACATACCAAATCATTTTCAGAAAGAGTATTTATAGATTCTACTAACCGCACATGGGAATATCATCCTGTTCTCAATAATTTATTTATAAGAACAGGACTTTATCCAACGAGTTCACCCAACGCAGCTGACTATTATATTGCCGTTAATGGTCAAAATAGTGTTGGACCGGGTTGTGGTTATAATGAATTGATCATAAATGTTTTTGATCCGGTCTCTTTTCAACCAATGCAAAATACTACCGGAGATCTGTATGGTAGTTATAATTGCCAGGGTATGGCTTATAATAGAGAGTTCAATTTTCATTACTCAATGGCTGATACTTCAGGAAGAAGAAAAGCATGGGATTTCCTGCAGAATATCGTGCCAGAAGGCTCTTATGTTGCCATCAGAAGCAACACTTCACCTTATTCCTGGGCACCTAATACTTATGCTTCAGTATGGCAGGCCGATGCTGCATATTATGGCTCAAATACTTTGTACAATACTTTAAAAGATCAAGGATTTACATCCATAGATGACTATGATACTACCAATGCTTTTGCCTTTGTTTATAAAAAGAATAGTCTTGCTACATATACACCTTCAATAAAATTCTCAGAAAATATTTATGATCGCATATTGTTAAGTGTGGCTTGTCCAACACCTGATACTCTGGGTTATACAACTTCTCCTGCATTCGGCGCAGCTAAACAATGGAAGCAGCTCAAATGGCGTGGGTCAACAGTGGATGCAGTAGCTGGTGATATGCCAACAATAGATATTATAGGAGTAAATAATGCCGGCATTGAAACGACAGTAATGACCGGTTTGAATACCAGCCAGCAGGATGTTGATATATCAGCGATAAATGCTGCACAATACCCTTACTTAAAACTACGGATGAGGAATTTAGATTCGATCAATCTAACTCCTTACCAGTTAAGATACTGGAGGCTTACTTATGTGCCTGTGCCGGAAGGAGCAATTGCGCCAAATGTATTTTTCCAATTCAAGGATACATTGGAAGCCGGTGAACCACTCGATTTCAAAGTCGCATTTAAAAATATAAGTGATGGCAATTTTGATAGCCTGAAAGTAAAAATGATAGTGACTGACAAAAATAATGTCCAAAATGTGATATCACCATTTGGAAGATTCAGACCATTGCCTGGCAACGATACATTACATGTAAGAAATCTTACCACTACGTCAGGATTAACCGGGCAAAATACTTTTTATCTGGATGTAAATCCTGATAATGATCAGCCGGAGCAATTTCATTTCAACAACTTTATGTATCGCAATTTTTATGTCAGGTCTGATAAGGTAAATCCATTGCTTGATGTGACATTTGATGGCGTTCATATTCTTAACAGGGATATCGTTGCATCTAAACCGCATATAACTATTAAGCTTAAAGATGAAAGTAAATGGCTGATATTAAATGATACGTCGGGTGCCAGAATAGAGGTGCGTTACCCCAATGGAGTTAAACATTCATTCTTCTTTAACACAAGTGATACACTGAAATTTACCGCTGCCGGCAATGCACCGAATCCTGATAATACAGCAACGATCGACTTCCTTCCGTACTTCCCGCTTGATGGAGATTATGAATTAACAGTAACCGGTAAAGACCGGAGTGGAAACACTGCGGGGAATGTTGAATACAAGGTTGGATTTCAGGTAATCAATAAACCGATGATCTCAAATATGCTGAATTATCCAAATCCATTCACTACTTCAACTGCATTTGTATTTACGATTACCGGCGCTGAAGTGCCGCAGAATATAAGAATACAGATAATGACCATCACAGGTAAAATAGTGAGAGAAATAACCAAAGATGAATTGGGTCCATTGCATATTGGAAGGAACATTACCGAATTCAAATGGGATGGTACCGACCAGTATGGCCAAAAGCTTGCAAATGGTATTTACCTGTATCGTGTAATAACAAACCTCAACGGCAGATCGCTGGATAAATACAGGAGCACTGAAAAAGATAACGAGGATAATACCGATAAATACTTTAATAAGGGGTATGGTAAGATGTATTTGATGCGATAAATTATAAAATAACAAATAATAAATTTCCAGGCCTCTGACTTTAGTCAGAGGCATTTTTGTTTCCTACTTCGTAAAAGATTGACCTCATCCTTCAATACTTTTGCCACTATTTGGAATTTGGGATTTTGATATTTAGAATTTAAAAATACAATGGGTAAAATAGCAATCAACATAGCAACAGGTAGTTTACAGCAGCAGGAAATGATCGTTGGAATTGATCTTGGCACTACAAACAGTTTAGTGGCGATCATTCATCCCGAAAGCAGGAAGCCGGTTGTGCTTAAAGAACACGATGGGAATGCATTGGTGCCATCTATTGTTCATTTTGATAAAGAGGGGCACATAACAGTTGGCGATGAAGCAAAAAATTATCTTATCACTGAACCGCAAAACACCATCTTTTCTGTAAAAAGATTAATGGGTAAGTCATACAATGACATTAAAGAAAGATCTTCTTTTTTCTCTTATAAAGTAATTGATGATAATACCGAGAGCCTTGTGAAAATACAAGTGGGTGAAAAATTTTATTCGCCGGTTGAGTTATCATCTTACATACTTATCGAATTAAAGAAAAGGGCAGAACATATTTTAAAAACACCTGTGGCAAAAGCAGTGATCACTGTGCCGGCTTATTTTAACGATGCGCAAAGACAAGCAACAAGAGATGCCGGTAAATTAGCAGGGCTTGATGTATTACGAATAGTGAATGAACCAACGGCGGCAAGCCTGGCTTATGGTTTAGGGATGAGAAATGATGAGACAAAGATTGTTGCAGTGTATGATCTGGGCGGGGGGACTTTTGATATTTCTGTTCTGCGGATCAGCAATGGAATATTTGAAGTGTTATCAACAAATGGCGATACTTATCTTGGTGGTGATGATTTCGATCATGCAATTGTAAAACATTGGATAGATCAAAAAGGAATTAAAGAAGAAGAATTGATGACCCATAAAAGTCTTGCACAGGAATTAAGGTTAAAAGCGGAAGAGGCAAAAAAATATTTAAGCAGCAATGAAAATTTTAAAGGGGAAGCTGGAGGAGAAACTCTTGAACTAAATAGGTTTGAGTTTGAGAAATTGATTCAATCATTCGTTGATAAAACGATCCAATGCTGTAAAAATGCGTTAGCTGATGCGAGTCTAACTTCCACTGATATTGATGAAGTGGTAATGGTTGGCGGTTCAACAAGAGTGCCATTGGTAAAAGAAACAGTAAGTAAGTTTTTTGGCAGAAAGGTTCATAATGAATTAAATCCCGATGAAGTGGTGGCACTCGGTGCAGCCGTACAGGCAGATATTCTTGCAGGAAATAATAAAGATTTTTTATTACTGGATATTACACCGCTTTCATTGGGGATTGAAACCATGGGAGGTTTGATGGATGTATTGATACCTCGTAATACAAAGATACCTTCCAAAGCAGGGCGACAATATACGACTCAGAAAGATGCACAAAACGGAATGCGAATTTCTGTTTTCCAGGGCGAAAGGGATCTTGTAAAAGATAATCGTAAGCTGGCTGAATTTATTTTATCGGGCATACCTGCTATGCCTGCCGGATTGGCGAAAGTAGAAGTTTCTTTTTTGATAAATGCCGATGGAATATTAAATGTAAAAGCAAAAGAACTAAGAAGTAGTGTTGAACAAAGCATAGAAGTGAAACCGCAATATGGCTTGACCGATGCTGAAGTGGAAAAGATGCTCATGGAATCAATTCAACATGCAAGTGAAGATATAAAGATAAGAGCATTGGTGGAGGCGAAGACAGAAGCGCAACAACTACTTGATACAACACAAAAGTTTTTAAATAAAAATGCCGAGTTCCTTTTGCCTGAAGAAATAGCGGCAACCACAAAAGCAATTGATGACCTGAGATCAGTTCTTGATTCCGATAAAAAAGATCTGATCCATCAAAAGACCGAAGCATTGAACGAAATTTCACGACCTTATGCAAAAAGAGTAATGGATATGGCGATCAGCAAAGCAATGAGTGGCAGAAGTATTAAAGATTCTATTTAGTCCTGAAGCCATCAACAATTTTACTCCCTCTTGGAGAAAATTTTTCACAATCAAGATCAGTACAGGGAACCGGAGTGATACCAAACTCCTTATTTTCCAGGGGAGAATTTATATTTATCCCATCACATTCAAACGTTTTGTATTCCGATCTTTCAATTCCCAAAGGAATTAATAATTGCTCTTTGTTAAAAAAATTTATAAAACGATATCCTGTATATGCTAATCCTATTACAGACGTAACAAGTAAGATCGCGGCCAAAGCATTTTTACCAATGAAAACTTCTTTTTCTTTAAGAATTAAATAAGCTACGACAGCGATGAATCCTAAAATTTGTCCAAAGCCAAATCTTGGGTCAGGCGCATTGACAACCCAAAAAATGATCCCTGATAGCAGAGTTGTCAAAAGAAATATCGAGATAAAACCTGATCGAATAATTTTTCTTATGAAGATCAGTGCAGCAAGGATCGAAAAAATCAGAAGAACAAAAATTGATTTATCTGCAATTGAACGATTTTGCCACCACCCGGGAATCCATTTAATAAGACTCATTTTATTCACCAAATCAATTTCACCTTTTGTCATCACTCCCGGGTTTTTAGCATAAGCAGTTATATAATTTTTTTCTTTTACCGTTAGCTCTTTATCGTATTTCCAGTCAACTTTTGCAACATCTATTGCAGTTGTAGGAAATATAATATAACCAGACGTAATAATATTCCTTGCAAAAAATGGGAAGAGTGTGATTATGAATAGCAGCAATACGGCAAAGGATAATTTAATTTGCCTTTTGCTTAAAATGAGTAAAGCAGCTACCAGAGCAATTAAAAGTATTGGAGCAACTGATAATTTGATCGTTACTGCCACAAGACTTAAAAAGCCAGCCAGCAGCCAGTCAGATGCAGGGAGGTGCTTTAAGTTTTTTTCAAGTAGCAGGTAAGTGATTACCAATATAAAAAGTGTTGCGATAAAATCAGGACTTGCTGATGTAGAAGTTAGTCTTACCTGAGTATAACTCCACATAGTTAGTGATAGCAATACCAGCCAACATAACCCGTATAGTTTTTTTCCTTCTTTGAAAAAATTATTATCAATACGGTGTATGATGAAAATAAAAAACCAAAATAATACTGCTGAGTTTAAAAAAGCAACTCCTTCTTTGCCGATAAAACTAAAACCAAATAAAGCAGAATCTACAAACCAAAGTCCCTGGTAGCCGAAACGAACATGCAGATGAACTAAACCCGGAACAGCTTTATATTTTTCGATCCACTGAATGGTTTGTGCATGATAACCGAGAGTATCGGGATGTACAATTGTCCATGTACTCATCACCAGTATCATTAATAAACAAGCGGATAATAGAATGATTGAAACCAGATGAAGATTTTGAAATTCTTTTTTCAGAGCAGAAAAAAAAGCAGGCGATTCTTTTTTAAAAAACAAAATAAGACAGGGGAGGATAAATAAAAATTGAACCCACCATTCACCCAATGGAATGAATAATGAAAGTATACCCGCAATTACCGTAATAACTGAAAGACCGCTAATACAAATGATACTGAAATGCGGAAGCTGTGATTCGCTCTTAGTTAATTTTTTTATGGATTGCAAAAAAAGAATGCCCCACATCCAGCTAAGAAATGAAATATAGATCCAGGCCAACAGGGTAGTGAACATTGTTTAATTTTTTATTCCAGTAACGATTATTGAAAGACCAGTATTTTTCCCCAATAATTTATCAATGACTTTTGCCAGCGGTACAATTTTATTGAAGGCCGACATTTCACCGCTGCTCAGCATTTTTTTATTCATGATCTTGCCAAATAAAAGCCAACCCGCAATGCCTGTAAAGTTGAAATAGTTGCCTGATAGAATACTGAATTCTTCTTTTCTCAATAACTGTTTTAATTGGTTTAAGGAATATCTTCTATAATGTCCTAATTGTTTATCAAATGTGCAATAAAGCCAGGAATATGCCGGAGCAAGCAAAATAAGATGTCCTCCCGGTTTCAAAAGATAATTGCAATTTTTTACTGCTCTCTGATCATCTTCAATATGTTCAATCACATTCAAAAGAAATATACTGTCAAACTTCTCTTTATAAACTGAATATTTATTTTCAAAATCCGGATCAAGCAGATCAATGCTGACAACTTCTCTAACATTTTTATGTTGTGAGAATTTTTTTTTCAGGCTCTCGCAATATTCCTCGTTGTAATCTGAAAGTGTGATAGAACATCCTTCTTCGATTACGAGCTGTGAAATGTTCCCGATACCACTTCCGATCTCAAGTACTTCACCTTTTAATTGATGTTTGAATTGATCATACATCCATTTATTAAAACGATCTGCTTTTGCAATCACTTCAAGTGTATGCAGGCCGACAGGATCTTTGCTTGCGATTATACTCTCGTTCATTTTCGGGAAAAAATATTGTATTTCAGTATGCACCAAATGGCATAAAGTCCATCTGTCCAGTTTATTTTTTTGCCATCACTATAAGTTCTTCCATAATAAGCAATGCCAACTTCATAGATACGAATGTTTTTAATACGGCTCACTTTGGCAGTGATCTCCGGCTCAAAACCAAAACGATTTTCTTTGATGCGAATTTGTTTCACTATATCTGCTTTGAACATTTTATAACCTGTTTCCATATCGGTAAGATTTAAGCCAGTGAACAGGTTCGAAAGAAACGTAAGAAATTTATTACCGATAGTATGAAAAAAAAATAGTACCCGGTGTGGCCCAACTCCCATAAATCGTGAGCCATAAACAACATCAGCATGGCCATCAAAAATGGGTTGTATCATGTTGTTGTAATCATTAGGATCATATTCAAAATCCGCATCCTGGATAATGATAATATCACCATCAGTTTTTTGTAACCCGGCTCTTATCGCAGCACCTTTTCCTGTATTTTTTGATTGGTGAATTGGAATTACCAGGGGGTTTCTTTCGCAAAATTTATTGATCGCATCGGCTGTATTGTCAGTTGATCCATCATTTACAATGATAATTTGTTTTTCAAGATTATGATCAAGTCTTGTTTGCAAAACT
>Ga0070698_100005688_pt1 | contig 13642 bp, 10 predicted proteins | sample KBSK1502metaG_FD_65477 | JGI IMG/M metagenome (GOLD analysis project Ga0070698, IMG submission 65477) | Corn, switchgrass and miscanthus rhizosphere microbial communities from Kellogg Biological Station, Michigan, USA - KBS K1-50-2 metaG | ecosystem: Host-associated > Plants > Roots >... | reverse complement strand
GTGCGCCCAGCAGCTCGAACTCGCCGAGGATCGCGCGCGCGTCCGGATGCGCCGGCTCGAGGACGTAGCCCGCGCGCCGCCCGTGCTCCTGCGCGCGCATCAGTCCCCGCTCCGTCGCGCCGCGCAGCTCGACGTCGAGCTTGTCGCCCTCCACGCGCGCCAGGAGCTCGGCGAAGATCGCGGCGTTGACCCATCCACCCTCTTCGTCCTTGGAACGGGTCGCGTGGACGAAGTTGAAGAGGTGGACGATCGCCGCGGCGGGGCGGTGGGCGTATTCGACGAGCGGATGGCCCTCAGCCAGCCAGCACATCGTGATCTGCTTGCCGTCGCGCGCGACCTGCTCGGTCATGATCGCGCCGCGCTCCTCGGCGATGCTGAAGAGCGTCTCGAGCAGGACCCGCCGCTCCGACCGGCCTCGGGCGAGCCCGCCCGGCTGGTCGGCGCGCGAGAGCGGATCGAGGACCGCCTCGACCGCGGGCACGCGCCGCGCGTCCGCGGTCACTGTCTCGATGCGCCGCAGGACTCGGACGAGGTGGAAGAACGTCTCGGCGACGAGCCCGGACGACATGTCGGGCGCGATGAGCATGTTCCCCTTGGCGCGGCTGCGGCCGGCGGTCTTCGCGCCGACAAGCTTCTGCTCGATGCCGGCATCGATGCGCTTCTCGAGGACCTGCGAGGCCTCCTTCTCGGAGAGCGGCACGATGGAGCTCACGAAGTCGGAGCGCTTCATCGCCGGCGCGCGGATCGCGACGAGCTGATCGAGCAGGAGGACAGCGAGGCGGCGCTGTTCCTTCTCCGACTCGGGCTCGCCCGTCGGGACGACGGCGGGGACGGTCGGCTCGGGCCGCGGGCCGCCCGCGGCGACGCGCGTGCGACCGCCACGGCCGCGACCGCCGCGCCGGCTCCGCGTCTCCCCGCGCTCGGCGGGCGCGCCGCGCGCGGCGATGCGCTGTTCCCGCTCCACCCGATCGGACTGCGTGTCGTCGGTCCGGAGCCCGGTGCCCGCGCGCGTCCAGCGCGCCTGAGGGATCAGATCCTCGAGCAGGAAGACGTCGTCGCGCAGGTAGGGGGAGTCGCGGAGCTCGTTCGCGAGGGACTGGTCGCCGGCCACGAGGTAGACGTGCTTGTCCTCGTCCTTGAGCGCCTTGCAGAGCGCGTTCAGGTCGCGGTCGCCGGAGACGATGAACCACGTGTCGATGTCGGGCCGCTCCTTATAGAGCAGCTTCATCGCGCGCGTGATGAGGACCGCGTCCGAGCGACCCTTGAGGAGCCTCCCGCCCATGCGCTGGGCGACCGCGATCGGCTCGATGCCGGTGAACTCCAGGGACATGAGCAATGTCTCGTCCTGCGCCGCGACCTCCTGTCCGAAGATCGCGAGCTTGACGCGGACGGGGCCGAACTCCGCGGCCTTGGTGAGGATCGCCTGAAGGATCGAGAGGGTCGACGGCAGCGGTCCTTCGGTGTGCTGCCGCATGGTGTAGTAGACGTTCTCCCAGTCAATGAGGAGAGCGACGTCGGGCATGTGTATATCTCTTTCTTTGTGGCGCGGCGTCCGGGGCCACTAGGGACCACGCGTCGCGCCGTCTTCGCAGCGCGCGAGCCGCCCGACCCGTCTCGCGACCGGAGGATCCGGTCCTGCGCTGAAGCTCCCGAACGCACCCTACGGACACGCCGGTCGTCATGCGCGCTGTGACCACAGTCTACGCTGCGGCGATCGGACGCGTCGATATCGCGCGGGCGATCGTATTCGGCTTCGCGGTCGCGTTCGCAGGCGTGGTCGGCGCGATCGCCATCAGCAAGCCCGCGTCGATGGATTTCATCGCCCACTACGCCGCCTCGAGCCTGGTCCTCCAGGGGCGCGGTCCCGACATCCTCGACCCTTCGGCCGGACTCGCCGCCGAGCGGGCCGCCGCGCCGGAGCGCGAACAGCTCCTGCCGCTCCTGCAGATCCCCGCGATGGCGCTGCTGCGCGCGCCGATCGCGCTTCTACCCTTTGGGCCCGCGTTCGTCCTCATGGCGGCCGTCGACGCGGTGCTCGTCGTCGCGTCGGTCGTCCTCCTGGCCCCGCGCGACCGCAGCGTCGCGGCGATGCTCCTGGTCGCGCCGCCGGCTGCCCTTGCCGTCGCGCACGGCCAGACGAGCCCCCTCGCGCTGTTCTTGGTCGCCCTCGCCATCCGGGCCGGCCCGCGCGTCGCCGGCTCCGCGCTGGGCCTCACGCTGCTGCGGGTCCAGAGCGCGCCCCTGCTCCTGGTCGCGGGCCTGGCTGACCCGGCGCGGCGTCTGTGGACGGCGCTCGGCGCGGCCGCCGTCGTCGCGGCCTCCGCGCTCGTGGTGGGGATGGACGGGCTCGTGCGTTACGCCGCCACGCTCGTCGCGGGCACGGACTACCTCCGCACCGGCGAGTACGGCATGCGCTCCGCGGTGGGCTGGTCGGGTCTGGGCTTCGCGGTCGGCGTCCCGCCGGCCGCGGTCGCCGCATCGGTCGCGTCGCTTCTGCTCGGCGCCGTGATCGTGTGGCGGAGCGATCAAGCGCGCCGCCCCGCGATCGCCGCGGCGTGGTCTCTGCTCGCCGCGCCGAACCTGTACGTGCACGATGCGCTTCTCGCGTACCCCGTCCTCGCGCTCATCGCGTCGCGCCGTACGGGCTGGGACGTCGCCTCGACGCTTGCATGGCTCGGGCATCTGCTCGTCGCCCCGGTCGGCGTGATCTGGTCCGCGGCGCTCGCTGTCGCCGCGCTGCGGGCGAAGCGGTGACGCTCCACGACCGCGTCATCCTCGGGCTGATCGTCCTGTTCGACGCGGTCATGGCGCTGATCCTGTGGCCGCCCGTCGCGCCGGTGAACGACTACGTCGGCTTCGTCGCCGGCGGCAAAGCGCTGCTCGCGGGGCAGGATCCGTATGACGCGTCGACGTGGACCGCGTTCGCGACCGGCATCGGCCAGCGTCCGGATACGGCGGTCTTCGGCTATCCGCCCTGGGTCGCGGTCGCGTTCGTGCCTCTCGCGCTGCTCCCGACGCTCGTCGGCTCGGCGGTCTGGACGGTCGCCGGCATGGCCGCGTCATACGCGGGCACGATGGCGCTCGCGGCACGCTACGCCTGGCCGCGCGGTCCGGTCGCGGCCCTGACCCTCGCGTCGTGGCCCGCGATCCTCGTGCTCCTGCAAGGGCAATGGGGCTTCGCGCTCGTCGCTCTCGCCTGCGCGCTGCTGCTCGCGCTCGCGCGGGGGCAGGACCTGCGGGCGGGCGTCGCGTGGGCGGCCCTCGCGCTCGCGAAGCCGCAGCTCGTGGCGCTCGGATCGTTCGCGCTGCTCATCTGGCTCGTCCGGCGGCGCCGCCCGCGGCCCATCCTCGCCGCGGCCGTCACCGCGGTCGCCGCCGTCGCCGTCGGGACGCTGGCCGCGCCCGGATGGCTCTCGCCCTACCTGTCGCTCGTCCTGCCGCTACGGTCCGCGCGCTCGGTCCAGCAGCCGTCGCTCGCGGGGCTCGCGGGCGACATCGGGGCCGCGCTGTGGCTGCTCGTGTGGCTCGCGCTCGCGGGCGGCCTGGCCGTGCTCATCGCGTGGGCGGTCGCGCGCGCGCCGTCGCGCGACCGTGCGCCGCTCGCGTTCACCGCGGGCCTCGCGCTCTCCATCGCGGCATCGCCGTACATCTGGAGCTACGACCACTACCTCGCGGTCCCACTGGGCGCGGCGACGATCGGGATCACGGCAGCGCTGCCGCCGCGGCGACGGATCGCCGCGACGGTCGCGGTCCTCGTTCTGTTCGGACCCCTCGCGCTCGGGCTCTTCGAAAGCGCGTACCTCCGGTGGCACGACACGCTGGCCGGCCTCGTTCCCCCGCTGGCGATCGCGCTCGCGGCCCTCATCGTGTGGAGGGTCCCGCGGGATAGGCTCGCGATGTGACCGCGGCCGCACTCGCCGCCCTCGTCGATGCCGCGCGAGCGCGCGGCGCGTCCTATGCGGACGCACGGCATGTCGAGCGCGAGCACGAGTCGGTGAGCGTGAAGGACGGGGTCATCGAGGGGGTCGAGCGCACGAGCGACCGCGGGATCGGGCTGCGCGTCCTCGTCGGTGGGGCCTGGGGGTTCGCGGCGACCGACCGCACGTCGGAGAGCGATCTCGCGCGCGCCGTCGACGCGGCCATCGATCGCGCGGCGGCATCGGCCTCGGTGAAGCGACGCCCGGTCACGCTCGCGCCGCAGCGACCGCAGCGCGGCACGTATCGCACGGCCCCGGAGCGAGACCCGTTCGCCGTTCCGATCGCCGAGCGCGTCGCCCTGCTGCGCGAGGCGGACGCACATCTCCAGGGTCCGAACGCGCGTACGCGCCGCGCCGGCGTGTCCGCGTACCGCACGCGCAAGCGGCTCGTGACGAGTGAGGGGACCGACGTCGAGCAGGAGATCGTCGAGACGGCGACGACGCTCTCCGTCCTCGCGGTGAAGGCCGGGGCGAAGCCCGCGCACCGGTACGACATGCGGAACGCCCGGCAGGCCGGCTGGGAGTTCGTCGAAGGCGAGGACCTGCCGCGGCGCGCCGCGGAGTACCGCGACGATGCCGAGGCCATCCTCGCGGCGCCGCTCGCGACGGCTCGCCCGACGACGGTGATCCTCGATCAGCCCTTCCTCGCCCTCCTGGTCCACGAGTCGTGCGGCCATCCCACCGAATCCGATCGCGTTCTCGAGCACGAGGTCGCCTTCGCCGGCACGTCGTTCATGTGGCCCGACGACCGCGGGATCCTGCGCTACGGGTCGGAGCACGTTTCGATCACCGCCGACGCGACCGTCCCCGGGGGAATGGGTACGTTCGGCTGGGACGACGACGGCGTCCCCGCGACGCGCACCACGCTGATCGACCGCGGGACGTTCGTCGGCTACCTCACGTCGCGGGAGACAGCCGGCGCGCTCGGTCTGCCGGCCAGCGGTGGGTCGGCCCGCGCGGAGGGCTGGCAGCACTTTCCGATCGTGCGCATGGTCAACGTGAGCCTCGACGCGGGTCCGCGCCGTTACGAGGACCTCGTGCGCGAGGTCGACGACGGGCTGCTCCTCTGCTCTCCGGCGTCCTACTCGCTCGACGAGAAGAGACAGAACTTCCACTTCAGCGCACAGGTCGCGCGGGTGATCAAGAACGGCGAGATCCAGGGCCACGTCCGCGGGGTCGCCTTTCAGTCGCTCACTCCGGAGTTCTGGGGCCGCTGCGACGGGGTCGCGGACGACTGGGAGCTGCACGGGTTCCTCACGTGCGCCAAGGGCGAGCCGCTGCAGCTCATGCGCGTCGCGCACGGTGCCGCGCACGCGCGCTTCCGCGACCTCCCGCTCGAGGTGGTGGCCTGACGGCGGCCTCGGCTCATCGCCTTTCGAACGTGAGGATCATCTCCGAGCCGAAGACATAGTCCGTGCGCAGGTAGCGGTATCCGACAGCGGTGACCGCCGTGACCAGGCCGGCGTGGTCGTACCGGGTGATGTGCTCGTCCGCATAGCCGCCCGGCGCGAGCGCGCGATACATCGCCTCGAACGCGCGCCAGCTCCACGTGCCGTAGTCGGGCGTGCCGAGCACGAGCGTCCCCCCGGTCCGCTGGACGCGCGCGATCTCCCGCAGCGGCTCTGGCCCGGCGGGCACGTGCTCGATGACCTCGGAGCACACCACGACGTCGACCGACGCGTCACGGAACGGCAGCGCGAAGATCGATCCCTGGACGAGCGGCATCCCATAGCGGCTCATGTAGCGGAGCTTCCGGAAGCTGATGTCGACGCCGATCGCGCGCGGAAGGTCACGCAGGATCCGGCTCGAGCCGCAGCCGATGTCGACGATGCGCCCCCGGCGGGGTGCCTCGCGCGTGACGATCTCGTGGCGCCTTCGCTGCCAGGCGCGCTGCAGCGGCACGGGGCTGTCGAACGCGCGCTCGTCGTAGTCGGCCGCGGCGATCGAGTTCCGCAGGCGCCACAGCCGCGCGAAGGTGCGCAAGTAGGCGGCGCCGAGCCGGACCAGGCGCGCCTTCGACGTGCCCGATCGCCGCGGGGCGTACCGGAAGGGGATCTCCCGGATCCGCCATCCCTCGGCGTGCGCGCGAACGAGGATCTCGGGGAGGACGTCGAAGTCGTTCGCGCGCATGCCGAGCCGCTCGAGCGCGGCCGCGGGATAGAGCCGGAAACCGCTCGAGGTATCGCGTACTCGAAGTGACAGGCCGCGCGAGAACACGACGTTCAGCGCCCGGCTCAAGGCGATCCGCAGCGGATCGCCTCCCGCTCTCCCGCCGGGGACGTAGCGGGACGCGATCACGACACCCGCGGCATCCCGCGCCGCCCACAGGCTCGGGATGACGTCGGCCCCGTGCGACAGGTCGGCATCCATCGTGAGCACGAATCTCCCTCGCGCATCCGCGAACCCGGTGCGGAGCGCCTGGCCGTATCCCTTGGCGGTCTGGACCAGGACGCGAGCGCCGAGCCGCCGCGCGACGTGGACCGTGTCGTCCTGAGAGCCACCGTCGACGACGACGATCTCACTGGAGATGTCGAGCCCACCGAGGATGCGGGCGATCTCGGGGAGGAGCACCTCGAGGTTCCGCTCTTCGTCGAGCGTGAGGAGCACCACGGAAAGATCTGGCCGCACGCTTCACGTAACGTAGCAGCGATGCTCCTCGGAGTGGATGCCCTGCTCGATCCGCTCCGCGCGGCCCTCCGCGACGCGCCGGCGGAGGAATGCGAGATCTGGGCGCACCGGCGCCGGAGCGCGATCACGCGCTACTCGCGGAACGAGATCCATCAGAACGCGCTGTCCGACGAGGTACGCGTCCACGCCCGCGTCGTAGCCGGCACCGCGGTCGGCGCGGTGACGACGAACTCGCTCGATGCCGACTCGCTGTCGCGTGCGCTCCATGACGCACTCGCCCTCGCGCGTCAGCTGCCCGCGGATCCCGACTGGCCGGGCCTGGCGGAGCCCGCGACGTGCGGGCCGACCCGCTCGTTCGACGGTCGGACCGCGGAGGCGGGGGCTGCGGAGCAAGCGCGCGCGGTCGGCGCGATCTGCGACAAGGTCGCGTCGGCGGGGCTGCGCGCGGCGGGCACGCACCAGATCGAGCTCACCGAGGACGCGGTCGCGAACACCCGGGGCGTCGCGGTATACGCGCCGTCGACGATGGCGTACCTACGCGCGCTCGCCCAGAGCGACGCGGGCTCGGGCTTCGCCGAGGACCTCGGACGCGGCCTCGACGCGCTCGATCCCGCGTCGGTCGCGGAGCGGGCGATCCGCAAGTGCGAGCTCGACCGCGACCGGATCCAGCTCGAGCCGGGAGACCACGAGGCGGTCTTCGAGGAGCTCGCCGTCGCCGAGATCCTGCGCGTGATGTCGCTCACCGGCCTCGGGGCGCAGACCGTGCGCGAGGGGCGCTCATTCATGACCGGCAAGATCGGCCGGCAGGTCACCGGTCCCGCCTTCACCGTGCACGACGACGCGCTCGATCCGCGCACCCTCGCGGTGCCATTCGACGTCGAAGGCACGCCGAAGCAGCGCGTGTCCCTGGTCGACCGTGGGGTCGCGCGCGGTCCGGTCTACGACCGCGCGAGCGCGAAGCAGATGGGAACGCGATCGACCGGCCATGCCGCCGACCCCGCGCGCTACGCGCGCGGGGGGCACGCGGCGAACCTGACGATGGGCGGTGGGACGGCGACGCGCGATGCGCTCATCGCGTCGGTGCGTCGCGGGGTCCTCATCACGCGCTTCCACTACACGAACATCCCCGATCCGCGCGCCGCCGTGATGACGGGGACGTCACGCGACGGGACGTTCCTCATCGAGGACGGCCGCATCACGCGCGCGCTCGCGAACGTGCGCTACACGATGAGCTCCCTTGACCTGTTCGCCGGGATCGAGCTGCTCGGCCCGCAGCGACTTGCGCGGGACTGGTGGACGTCGAACGGGATGGGGTCCGTCGTGTGCCTCTGCCCGCCGATGAAGGTGTCGCGCGCGACCATCACCGGATCGTCACCGACCTGACCCCCCATATGCGATATACGTGATGCCTCCGGTGGAAGCCGATCGGCGCGTGACCGTGACCGTGGCCGCGTCGGCGGCGCATGCCGCCGCTCCGCGCGGCACGCTGCGGCACGTGCCGGCCTTGCTCGTGGACGTCGCGGCCGTGACCGCGACGTATCTGCTGGCGGTCGCGGTGCGCACCGGCGCGCGCTTCGATATCCCCGACACCGGCGGCGCGGTCACGGTCGCGCTCGTCGCGGGGCTGGCGCAGGTCGCCGCGAACGCGGCCTTCCACGTGTACGAGCGCGACTGGACCGTGGCCGCGCTCGAGGATCTCGTGGCGCTCGCGAAGGCCACGGGCATCGTCGTCGCCGGGCTGCTCGCGTTCGACCTCGCCTGGCCACAGCATTACATCCCGTACGGCGCGGTCCTGTCCGGCGGTGCCGCGGTCCTCGCCGTCGAGGGCGCGCTGCGCCTTAGGCCGCGCTGGCGGGAGATCGCTCGCGTCGCGATCGGACGGACGGCCGCGCGCGCGACGGTGATCGTTGTCGGTGCGGGCACGACCGGACAGCTCCTCGCACGGGCCCTGAGCGACGGCTCGCGCGGCCAGCGCATCGCGTGCTTCGTCGACGACGATCCCGCGAAGAACGGCCGCTACATCCGGGGGATCCGCGTGGCCGGCTCGGTCGACGACCTCGACCAGCTCATCGCGCAGCACGGCGCGACGCTCGTGGTCATCGCCGTGCCCGGTCCGCCGGGTCCGCTCGTGCAGCGCGTCATGGAGCGGTGCGAAGGCAGCGACGTGCGGGTCCGCGCGGTGCGCGGCTTGGCCGTCGCGCCCACCGACACGTCGCCGCTCCGCGCCATCGGGATCGACGAGCTCCTGTCGCGAGAGCCCGTCGACCTCGATACGCCCGAGGCGCGCGCGCTCGTACGCGACCGTGTCGTCCTCGTCACCGGGGCCGCCGGCTCGATCGGCAGCGAGCTCTGCCGCCGCGTGAGCGCGCTCGGCCCACGCCGCCTCGTGCTCTTCGATCTGAACGAGAACGGACTCCACGATCTACGGCTCGACCTCGGGCCCGACACTCCGGCGGAGATCCTTCTCGGCGACGTGCGCGATCGCACGGCGCTCGCGCGCGTCATCGAGGCGGTGAGGCCGGATGTCCTCCTGCACGCGGCGGCGTACAAGCACGTGCCGATCGTGGAGACGCAGCCGCTCGCCGGCATCGCGACGAACGTGCTCGGCACGCTCAATGTCGTCGAGGCCGCGCTGGCGGCCGGCGTCGAGCGGCTCGTCTTCGTCTCGAGCGACAAAGCCGTCGCGCCCACGAGCATCCTGGGCCTGACGAAGCGGCTCGGCGAGCTCCTCGTCATCGCGGCGGGGCGATCGTCGGGTCACCCGTGGTGCGTTGTCCGCTTCGGCAACGTCCTCGGATCGTCGGGCAGCGTCGTGCCCATCTTCGCGCGGCAGATCGACCGCGGCGGCCCCATCACGATCACGCACCCGGACGCGACGCGCTACTTCATGACCGTCCCCGAGGCGGCGGGGCTGATCGTCGAGAGCAGCGCCATCGCGGCACCCGGCGACCTCCTGGTGCTCGAGATGGGCGCCCCGGTGCCTATCGCCGAGCTCGCGCGGAAGATGGTCCGCCTGCGCGGGCTGCGCGCCGCCGACATCCCGACCGAGGTCATCGGGCTCCGGCCGGGCGAGAAGCTCACCGAGCAGCTGTTCTTCCCCGAGGAAGAGGTCGAGCCGACGGCGCATCCGCAGGTGCTGCGCGCGGTGTCGTCGCGGAGCGTCCCCTCGTATGCCTCGCTCCAGACCGCCGTCGCGGAGGTGCGCGATCACGTCGCCACGGGCGACGTCGCTAGCGCGGTGGAGGTCCTCCGCTCGGCCATCGGCTGAGGCCGAGCCACAGCCCGACCAGCGCGAGGCCCGTCGGGTTCGTGTACGGCCACTGGTCGAGAAGGATCCACGCCACCAGCGCGGCCGCGACCGCGAGCGTGGGCCAGCCGCGGCGCCACGCGTCGCGCATCACGATCGCGAGGAGCGCGACGACGACAGCCGCGGAGGGGATGCCGTCCTCCGCGGCGACGAGAGCAGGCACGTCGTGGACGGGCTGCACCTGCGCGGTCGTGTGCAGCTCGGGTCGCGACGCGAGCACGTCGTCGTAGCGCGCCGGACCGACGCCGACGAGCGGCGAGCTCGCGATGATGGCCGCCGCCTGCGCGACGAGCGCGCCGCGGTCCGATGCGGCGCCGCGCCCGCCGCTCGCCGTCCAGCCGTCCCACTGCACCGCGGCGGGGATGGCCACGCCGATGACCAGCGCGCCGATCGCCCAGCGCACGCGGGTCGAGCGCGCGGCGAGCGGCGCGAGGCACGCGCACACCAGAGCGGCGCCCACGATGGCCGTGCGCGACGAGGACAAGCCGAGCGGCACGATCGTCAGCGCGGCGAGAGCGATCCACGCGAGCGCGCGCGATGACGAGAGCGCGTGTCGCACGCTCACGGCCGCGGCGAGTAGCGCAAGTCCAGCGAGGGTCGATCCATCGGTGAGCGTGCCGCGCGGTGCGACCGTCGTTCCCCAGGCCACGAGCGGATCCGCGAACTCGCCCAGGACGCCGATCCCGACGGGTGCACCGTGCTGGACCTGCGCGATCGCGATGAGCGTCTGCGCCGCCGCCGCCGCGACGAGGGCCGCGGCGACCACGACGCGCTCCGCGCGCGCTCCGACGAGCGCGACCGCCGCCGCGAGCAGGCCCGCCTCGACCAGGCGCGCGAGAAGGTGCAGGCCTCGCGCGGAGGGATGTGCCGCGAGCGCGACGGCGGCGAGCGCGAGGAACGCCGTGCCGGCCAGCGCGGCGGCCGGCGCCGAGCGGCGAAGCCGCGGCAGCGCCAGGGCGATCGCGACGACGGCGGGAACGTCGAAGAGATAAGCGAAGTGGAACAGGGGCGTGTCCTCGGCGAGCCGGTAGCGCAGACCCGCGAGCGGGAGCGCGAGCGCCACGAGCGCGATCGAGAGGACCCCGATGCGGACGTCGAGCGGAGCGCGCGCGGACGGCGCCACGGGCGCCATCATGGCGCCGCGGATCGAGACGCCGCCGCGACCGGTGCCGACCCTAGACTCCTCGGCCAGGTGTACGACGCCTCCAAGCGCGCGATGGACATCGTTCTCGGGGCCATCGCGATCGTCGTCAGCTCGCCGGCGTGGCTGGCGATCGCCCTCGCGATCCGCGTGTCGTCACCGGGTCCGGTCTTCTACCGCGGGACCCGCGTGGGCCGCGGCGGCGCCACGTTCCGCATGTGGAAGTTCCGCACGATGGTCACGAATGCGGATCGGTCGGGGGTCTGGTCGACGGCGGCCGACGATCCGCGCATCACGCGGATCGGGAAGATGCTGCGCGCGTACAAGCTCGACGAGCTCCCGCAGCTCCTCAACGTCCTCGCCGGCGACATGAGCCTGGTCGGCCCGCGGCCGCAGGTCCCCGCGGACGTCGCCAAGTACACGCCCGCGGAGCGCGAGCTCCTCTCCGTGCGCCCGGGCATGACCGACGAGGCTTCGATCCGCTTCCGCAACGAGGCGGAGATCCTCCTCGGCCACGCGGATCCCGACGCCGCCTACGACGCGCTCATCCGCCCGGAGAAGAGCCGGCTCGGTCTCGAGTACGTGCGCCGGCGCTCGCTCGCGAACGACCTGCGGATCATCCGCGACACCATCGCGGTGGCCCTCGGACTTCCGAGCGCGCCGCCGGCCGCGCCTCTGGGGCGGGAGCGCTGATGGCGCCCTTCCGCGTCCCCTTCGTCGACTATCGCAAGCAGTACCGGTCCCTCAAGGCCGAGCTCGACGCCGCGATCGCGCGCACGCTCGGCGAGGGGCAGCTGATCCTCCGCGAGGATGTGTCCCGCTTCGAGCAGGACCTCGCGCACCTCGTCGGCGTGCGCGAGGCCGTGGGACTGAACAGTGGGACCGACGCGCTCATCTTCGCGCTCCGCGCCGCGGAGATCGGGCCGGGGGACGAGGTCATCACCGTCGCCCACACGTTCCTCGCGTCGATCGCGTCCATCGTCCACGTCGGCGCGACGCCGGTGCTCGTCGACGTCGGCGACGACTACCTCATGGACATGGACGCGGCGCGCGCGGCCGTCACCGACCGCACCCGCGCGATCCTGCCGGTGCACCTCAACGGCCGCGTCTGCGACATGCGCGCGTGCGACGCCATCGCACGCGAGCGCGAGCTCGTCGTCATCGAGGACGCCGCGCAGGCGCTGGGCGCGACGCTGGACGGCCGCCCCGCGGGCTCGTTCGGGCGCGTGTCGTGCTTCAGCTTCTACCCGGCCAAGCTGCTCGGCGCGGCAGGCGACGCGGGGGCCGCCTGCACGGACGACGAGGCCGTCGCGCGGACGCTGCGACTCCTCCGCGACCACGGCCGTGCGACCAAGGAGAGCCACGTCCTCTACGGATTCACGAGCCGGCTCGACAACCTCCAGGCCGCAGTGCTGAACGCGAAGATGCCTTGTCTGCCCGCATGGATCGACCGCCGCCGCGCCCTGGCCGCGATCTACGACCGCGCGCTGGCGGAGGTGCCGCAGGTGCATGTGCCGCCGCGCCCCGACGCGCGGCACCGCGACGTCTATCAGAACTACGTGATCCGCGCGGAGCGCCGCGACGACCTGGCGGCGTACCTGCGCGACCACGGGGTCGAGGTGCTGATCTCCAATCCGATCCCCGTCCACCGGCACCCCGCCCTGGGTCTCGAGCGCTTCTCGCTGCCTCTCACCGAGCGCCTCGCGGCCGAGGTGATCTCGCTGCCGCTCGTCCCCGAGCTCGAGGAGGATCAGATCGCGTACGCCGCCGAGACGGTCCGCGCCTTCTATGCCTGAGACGGACTTCAGCGACGTCACCGAGGTGCCGGGCCTCGCCGTGAGCCGCGTCCAGCTCGCGCGCACGTATCACCGGTACGAATTTGCACGCGAGCACGTGCGTGGCGCCGTGCTCGAGCTCGCGTGCGGCGCGGGGCAGGGCCTCGCGTACCTCGCGCGCGCGGCCGACCGCGTCGTCGGAGGCGACCGCACAGCGGCGAACATCGACCTCGCGCGGGTCGCGCACGGCGCGCGCTTCCCGCTCCTGCTCCTCGACGCGTGCCGGCTGCCCTTCGCCGATGCGTCATTCGACAGCGTGGTGCTGCTCGAGGCGCTGTACTACCTGCCCGATGCCGACGGCGCCGTCGCCGAATGCGCGCGCGTTCTGCGCCACGACGGCCGCCTTGTCGTCTCCAGCGTGAACTGCGCCTGGCCCGACTTCGGCCGCAGCATCCACTCGACGCGCTACTACACGTCACGCGAGATCGGCGAGCTGCTCGCGCGGCACGGCTTCGGGCCGAGCCTCTACGGGGCCTTCGCCGAGGCCACCGGTCCGGTGGCGCGCGCGCGCTCGATGGTGCGGAGGCTGGCCCTTCGTCTCGGCCTGGTGCCGGGATCCCTGCGCGCCAAGGCGCTCCTCAAGCGGTTCTTCTACGGCCCGCTGCTGCGCCAGCCGGCGCGACTCGACGACGGGGCCGCGAGCGGCGAGCGCGCGGATCCCATCCGCGCGGACGACGTCGACACGCGGCATTCGATCCTGTACGCGGTCGGGGTGCGCGCGTGACCGCCGGGACCGCCGCCGAGCTCCGCGAGC
>Ga0070698_100005687_pt1 | contig 13647 bp, 10 predicted proteins | sample KBSK1502metaG_FD_65477 | JGI IMG/M metagenome (GOLD analysis project Ga0070698, IMG submission 65477) | Corn, switchgrass and miscanthus rhizosphere microbial communities from Kellogg Biological Station, Michigan, USA - KBS K1-50-2 metaG | ecosystem: Host-associated > Plants > Roots >... | reverse complement strand
CGGATCATCCGGGTCGACGGCGAGGCACTGCGCGCCGCTTGCGGGCAGGAACAGCTCGACCGTCCAGGCGTCGCCTGACTCGTCAAGCCGGGCGATTCCGTCCCCGGTGGCGGCGTAGAGGCGCGCCATCACGACAGCCTAGATACCGGGCTTCGCTCTCTGCTTGACCCGGCCAGGGCCGCGGTGAGAGAGTCGCTTGGTCAAGTCCTGTGGGCCTTCGGGTTCGCAGGACTTGGCGTTTTCGGGGAGCTTCCAGAGTCGGTTGTCGCTCGGGCCGGTCAGCGATGGCGGCTCGCGTGGCCTGACCGGCTACTCGATCGTGTCGGCCGACAGCCTCGACTCGGCGGTCGAGCTCGCGAAGGGCTGCCCGGTCCTCGAGATCGGCGGCGCGGTCGCTTCACCGGGGTCGTGTCGTGCACGGTACGCCTGCCCGCGCTCGATTCGCCCGACCGGCGCGTCGCAGACGATGTCGTCCGCGATGTACCTCGCCTCGTAGTGCGCGAGCGCGACGTCGAGTGCGGCTGTGCTCACGACATGGGCCCCTCGACCCACGGATCGGTCCCCGTATCGCCGCCGGCGGCGGCAACCGCGAGACGGCCGAGGTAGTGATCCCAGCCGTGGCCGTGCGAGGCAGCCGCCTCCTCACTGGGCAGGTTCGCATGCCGGAAGCGAAGGAGCGTTCCGTCACCGTCCGGCGTCAGCTCGAACTCGATCGTCGACGAGGCCGCCTCGACCGAGGACTGGCTGCCGGGCTCCCAGCCCCACGTGTACACGAGCCGGTGCGGCGGGTCGATCTCGACGAACTCTCCGCGCGCCGTGTTCCCGGGGATCACCTCGACGCGGTACATGCCGCCCGGGCGCAGGTCGAACGTCGCCGACTGGCCCATCCACGTGATCGCCTCGTCCTCATTCGTGAGCAGCTCCCACAGCAGCTCCCACACCGTCTCCGGACTCGCTGCGATCGCGATCTCCCGGTCGATAGAAATGCCTTCGGTGACTGCGTCCACGCTTCCGTGCCTCCTTCCGTTCCGCCTCGCGCCGAAGCGCGTCGAGGCGCTCGTCCCAGAACCCGTTGAGAAACACCTGCAGCTCGCGAAGCCCTTCGGGGCGGGCGAGATACAAGCGCCGTGTGCCGTAGCGCCGTTCGCTCACGAGCCAAAGCTACGGCTCGTAGGGGTCATGGTGATCCGAACCAGGTAGTCAGTGCGTCGCGCAACCCGGTATCTGTGCCGTCCCCGACCCAGGCGACGTAGCCATCGGGTCTGATCAGCACGGCGGAAGGGGCTGCTACTTGGCCCAGGACCGGAAGCTCCCAATCGCCGGCATAGCTGGCGTCGATCAACTGCACCCGATCTGCCCATGGAGTGATGTCGAAGCCGCCGGGCTCAACGAGGTTGAGCAGCACCGGCCGGGCATCGTGCAACAGGGTGAAGACCCGCATCGGGCCGTCGGCGGCGACTAGATCCAGATCGGGCATGCGGCGTCCGAGCAGCGGGTGTCCCTCGCCGAGGTCGTACTGAATGTCCAGACCGGACATCATCGCGGCGAATCGCCTGCGAGGCTCGTCCATGCTGAGGACCTCGGCAATGGTGTCGCGCACGGCCTTCGTGTGTTCGTCTTGGCGGAAAAGCGCGACTTGCGCGAGCGTGTTGCGCAGCACGCGGGCGGCGACCGGGTGGCGCTCGGCATGGTAGGTATCCAGGACGCTGTCTGGCGCCGTACGGTTGACAACCTGGGCCAGCTTCCAGCCCAGATTCACCGCATCCTGGACACCGGTGTTCAGGCCCTGTCCGCCCACCGGGCTATGCACATGTGCGGCGTCGCCGGCCAGCAGCACCCGTCGTTCGCGGTAGGCCGCGGCCTGCCGAGCTATGTCGGTGAACCTGGAGATCCAGGTGGGACTGTGGGCGCCGTAATCGGTACCCCAGACGGCGATGAGCGCCTCGCTGAGATCGCGCATGGTGGGTTCGCCCACGGGTCCGAGGTGCTCTTCGGTCACCAGGACCCGTGCCGGCCCCGCGTCCAGGTAGACCACCTCGCCGTCGCGGACCTCGTATTCCACCCTGCCGAAGGAATGGACGCCGAGGGCGTCGCGGTGGATGCCCCATTCCGGCTCCTCGGCCAGCTCGACCTCGGCGATCAGGCTGCTCGTTGTCGGATCCCACCCGGGGAACTCGATGCCGGCCGCCCTACGGACCAGACTGCGTCCGCCGTCGCACCCGACGAGATACTCTGCCCGCAGCGACGTGCCGTCGGACAGCTCGACGTCGACGCCGGTGTCGTCCTGCGCGAACCCCGTCACTTCACGTTCCCGATAGATCGGCACCTCAAGGTCGCCGACCCAGCCGGCCAGTATGCGCTCGATGTGGTTCTGCCACAGCCCGAGCCCATAGGGATGCCGGGTGGGAAAGTCGCTGATGTCCAACGGGGTGCCGGCGAACGCTGCTACCTGCACCACCTGCCCCTCCGACAGGAACCGATCAGCGATGCCACGCTGATCGAGAACCTCGATCGTGCGTGAGTGGAGACCGCCCGCGCGCGAGCCGGGGAGGTCCTGGCTCGCGCGCCGCTCGACGATGGCGACGTCGACCCCGGCCAACGCCAACTCGCCCGCCAGCATCAGCCCCGTCGGGCCGCCCCCGGCTACCACCACCGCATGTCCGGCCATGCACCACCCCATTCCCGTAGCTTGTGGTTTCGGCCGGAGATTCTGCAGCACGACCCGGGTCTCGCCGCAAGCGCCCCGTCAGGTCGAGTGGTCGGTAGTGGTCGCGGCCGTCAAGATCCGGGGTCGATGACTTGTCTCGCTGCGATCGCGGCCGCGCTCGGGCCCGGCGAGCAGCACTACCTGTCGCAGGCTCGCCAGATGCAGGCGCTCTCCTTCGCCGCGCACATCCCGCTCGTGTGCTTCGGGATCGCGTTCCCGGCCTTGCTGCTGTACGTCGAGTCGCTGTATCTGCGGACGGGTGACGAGCTCTACCGGACGCTGGCCCGACGATGGTCGCGGATCATGGCGGCGCTGTTCGCGACGGGCGTCGTCACAGGCACGATCCTGAGCTTCGAGCTCGGCCTCTTGTGGCCGAACTTCACGGGCACCTTCGGCGGCGTCTTCGGGCTTGGCTTCGCAATCGAGGGCTTCTCCTTCTTCATGGAGGCGATCTTCATCGGGATCTACCTCTACGGCTGGAACCGCCTCTCGCCGCGCGCCCACTTCGCCAGCGGGATCCCGATCGCGATCGCCGGCTTCACCGGCTCGTTGACGGTGATCTCCGTCAACGGCTGGATGAACCATCCCACCCACTTCCGCTATAGCAACGGCCGCGTCGTCGATGCGGAGCCGTTCGGGGCGCTGTTCGGCAACAGCTATTTCTGGCACGAGCTCGTGCACATGTACCTGGCCGGCTACATGGTGACCGGCTTCGTCCTCGCGGGCGCCTATGCCTTCGGCCGGCTCCGCGGCCACTGGGGCCGGTACGAGCGCACAGCTCTGGCGATCCCGCTGGCGGTGGCGACGCTCGCCGCGGTCGCGCAGCCGTTCATCGGCGACTGGGCCGGCCGCGAGGTCGCTGCCACGCAGCCGACCAAGCTCGCCGCCTTCGAGGGGCTGGGCAAGACCACCAAAGGCGCACCCGTGCACGTCCTCGGCTGGTACACGGACGGGCACGTCGAGTACGGCATCCCGCTCCCGCGCCTGCTCTCTCTGCTTGCCTTCCACCGCGTCGACGCGACCGTCCAAGGACTCGACGCCGTCGCGCCGGACGACCGGCCGCCGGTGAACGTCGTCCGCTACGCCTTTCAGACGATGGTCGGATCGGGCACCGCGCTCGCGCTGCTCTCGGTCGTCTACCTCCTCGCGCGCTTCAGACGAAAGCGGCTGCCGGAGTCGAGCTGGTTCTACCGGGCCGTGGCGGTGGCCGGGCCGGTCGCCGTGGTGGCGCTGCTCGCGGGCTGGGTGACGACGGAGGTCGGCCGCCAGCCCTGGGTGGTCTACCGGGTCATGCGGACGTCGGAGGCCGTCACCGGGGCGAGCGGGATTCCGGTCGGCTATGCCACCCTCGCCCTGGTCTACCTCGCCCTCGCCGCGGGGGTCGCCTGGGTCCTGCTTCGCCTCTCGAGGACGCCGGTCTGATGCATCTCTACGACTTGCCGCTCTGGTTCGCGCTGGTCGGGCTCGCGCTCTACACGGTGCTAGGCGGCGCCGATTTCGGCGCCGGCTTCTGGCAGCTCGTCGCCGGCAAGGGCAAGCAGGCCGACGAGATCCGCGACGAGGCCCACCACGCGATGGCGCCGGTCTGGGAGGCCAACCACGTCTGGCTGATCTTCATCATCACCGTCGTCTGGACCGCGTACCCGGCCGCGTTCGGCTCGATCGCCTCGACGCTCTCGGTCCCGCTGTTCATCGCCGCGATCGGCATCGTCATGCGCGGGGGCGCCTACGCCCTCCGCGCGGGAACCAGGACTGCCGCCGAGCAACGCCGCGTCGACACCGTCTTCGCGGTCTCGTCCGTCCTGACGCCCTTCGCGCTGGGCACCGTGGTCGGCGCGCTCGCCACCGAGCGCGTGCACATCGGCAATCCGGGCGGCAGCCTCTGGACGAGCTGGCTCAACCCGACGTCGGCCGTGATCGGCGTGCTCGCCGTGGCGAGCGGCGCCTACACCTCGGCCGTCTTTCTCTGCGGCGATGCGGAGCGCCACGGCGAGCACGCCCTCGCCGATCGTTTCCGCACCCGCGCGCTCGGGGCCGGGCTCGCCGCCGGAGCCGTCGCGATCGCCGGACTCGTCGTACTGCACTTCGACGGAGAGCGCATCTTCAGGCGGCTCACCGGAGGCGCTGGCTTGCCGGGGCTCATTGTCTCGGTGGTCGCCGGCGTGGGCACGCTGGCGCTCGTCTGGCGCCGCCGGTACGAGCCTGCGCGCTACGCCGCCGCTCTCGCCGTAGCTGCCACGATCGCCGGCTGGGCCCTCGCCCAGAACCCGGTCTTCCTCGACGGGCTCACGATTCGCCAGGCGGCAGCCGGGCACGACACCCTGGTCGCCGTCGTCGTCTCGACCCTCGCCGGCGCGGTGCTGCTCTTCCCGGCGCTCACGCTCCTGTTTCGGCTCACCCTGGGCGGTGAGCTCCGCGACACGGAAGGCGTGCCGGAGGGCCCAGGCCGCTACCGGGGACGAGCGCTCGGCAGCGGCCGGCTCGACGCACGGCTCGCGGTTGCCTTCCTCCTCGGAGGAATCGGGTTCTTGACGATCGCGGAGGCCGGCTGGGCCCACGGGATCGGTGTCGCCTGCTTCTTCGGCTTCATCCTCTCCGGCTACCAGGCCGCCCTGCCAACCGACGTGCTCGACGGTGGCGAATGACGCGGGCGCTCGGCTACGAGCAGCGAGACCTCGCCGCGGTCTGGCGGGAGGTCGCGGCCACGCTCCGGCCTCGTCCCGACAGTGCGGACGGTCCACTCCCCCCGCTGCTGCTGACGCTGACCGTGGTAACCGGACTCGTCGACGCAACGAGCTACCTGAAGCTCGGCCATGTCTTCGTCGCGAACATGACCGGCAACGTCGTCTTTCTCGGGTTCGGCATCGCCGGAGCCGGCGGGATCTCCGTCTCGGCGTCGCTGACGGCGCTCGGCTCATTTCTCGTCGGAGGCGTCGTCGGCGGTCGCATCGGCGCCCGCTGGTCGAGCGACCGGGCTCGTTACCTCACCGCCACAACAAGCACGGAGCTTCTCCTCGTCGCCACTGCGCTCGTACTCGCAGCTCTGTCGACTCACCACCTCGGAACCGCAAGCCGCTACGGGGTGATCGTCCTGTTGGCGATCGCCATGGGCGTTCAGAACACGGCCGCGAGGAAGCTCGCCGTCCCAGACCTCACCACGACGGTGCTGACCATGACCTTGACCGGGGTCGCAGCGGATTCTGCGATGGCCGGTGGGAGCGGCTCGAAGCTCGGTCGGCGCGGACTCTCCATCGCCGCGATGCTGCTTGGCGCCTTGATCGGCGGGCTGCTCGTCTTGAAGGTCGACAATCCCGCGCCGCTTGCTCTGGCAACCGGCCTGCTGGCGGCGGTCTCCTTTCTCACCTACCGGGTGGCACGATCGACGCCCCCGTGGGCGCGACGGGCTCTCATCAGGCCATGAACGGCATGAGGTCCGGGGCCATCGTGACGAAGGGTCGCATCATGTCGCGGTCTTCGTGCTCGAGGATGTGGCAGTGGTACATGTAGCGGCCGCTGTAGGTGGTGAAGCAGACCGCGATCTCGACGATCTCGTTGGGATTGACGCGCACGGTGTCCTTGAGCCCCCGTTCGTTTTCGTCGATCGCGTGGCCGAGTTTGTCGTCCGGGTCACGCTCGAGCGCGACGGTTGCCGCGAGGTCGCGCTCGCCGATGCCGCCGTCCGGGATCTGGTAGCGGATCGGGCGGCGCGCCAGGATCTGGAAAGGGTCGAGGTGGAGGTGGATCGGATGGGTGTCGCCGGTCAGGTTGATCAGCTGCCAGACCTCGTATTCGCCGAGCATGGGGAAGAACGTCGTCGTGTCCTCGAAGTGGGCGGCGACGACGCGATAGCGGGTGGTTTCGCCGCCGTCGACAACGGTGACCTGTGGCCCGCCGTCGGTGTCGGCAGCAACCGCGAGCTCCCGCATCGTCAACATGTTCGGCTCGCCGTCGACCTCGCGTTCGACGAGCGCGATCGCTCGCCGGCGCGCGCCGGTGAGCGTCTCAGCCGCCGGAGGCTCGTAGTCAGTCGCGAGCTCGCGTGGGATCGAGCGCCGGCTCCCCGCCTCGCCTGCGACACGGAAGCGCAGCACCTGCGGATAGGGGAGCAGGCCTTCGAGGTCGGCGGCATTCTCGGCGTCTGCAGCCGGGAAGGGTGAGCCGTCGAACGGTGCGGCGGCGGTGTTGAGCACCGTCAGCTCGCTCCCGGGCGCGAGATCGGAGAAGTCGACGAGCAGGTCGGCGCGCTCGGCCGACGAGAGCACGAGCCCGTCGGCCGGCAGACCGACCGGGGTGCGGAGGAGCCCATGGTCCGTCCCGATCTGCGTGATTCGCTCGAGCTCCGGAGCGCCGTCGCGCAGCAGCACGAGCCGATACGTGCGGGCGTTGGAGCCGTTGATCACGCGGAAGCGGTAGATCGCCGGCCGGACGTCGAGGACCGGCCAGACCTTGCCGTTTACGACCGTGAACGGCGGGAAGGCTTCCATCACCTCCGGGTCGGTCTTGTGGACGAGCCGGCCGGTCAGCCGCCCTTGCTCGTCGAGGCCGAAGTTGCGGTCCTGAATCAGCAGCGGCACTTCGAACGGCGGTCCTTCCGGCAGCCCGAGGTCGCGCTCCCGCTCGTCACGCACGATCCAGAGTCCCGCGAGCCCCGCGTAGACGTCGAGCTTGGTGATGCCCATCACGTGGTCGTGGTACCAGAGCAGCGCCGCCCGCTGGTCCATCGGGTAGTGGAAGACGGCGGCCTGTCCGGGAGCGAAGAGGTTCTCGGCCCAGCCGTCGTAGGCGGCGGGCGTCAGTCCGCCGTGCAGGTGGACGACCGTCTGACCGACGAGTGCGATCGCGTTCGGGTCGGGTGTCCCGCCGCTGAGCCCTGGGACGCACTGCACAGGGACGCCGTTGGGGTCAGCCGCCTCAGGGGCGACCGTCGTGACAACCGGCAGCGGGCCGTCGAGCTCGTTCCGCCATTCAACGGTGACCGATTGACCGCGTTCGGCCTCGATCGTCGGCCCCGGCATCGTGCCTTCGTACCCCCAGATCGTCGACTCGGGCAGGTCGCGGTGGAAGCGGTGAGTGCCGGGGCGCATCCTCACCGTGAGTCGCCCCTCGCGCTCGGGCGCGACGAGTCGGCGCGGTACAGCCAGCTCGTCGACGAAGGGAACGAGCGGTGCGGTCAGCGCGCGACCCATGCCCCGGCTCTGCTAGCCGACCGGTTGCAGCGACTCAAGCTCGAGTGGCAACTCGGCCGTGATCTGGGTCCCCTTGCCCGGCCGGCTGAAGACGCGAATCGAGCCGCCGAGCGCCTCGACGCGGTCCATGAGCCCGACGAGCCCTGAGCCGCGGGCGGTATCCGCTCCGCCAACGCCGTCGTCGCGAACGGATAGCAACAGGCTTCGCTCGCGGTGGCCGAGCGAGACGTCGATGCGCGATGCCTGCGAATGCTTCGCCGCGTTGGCAAGAGCCTCTGACACGACGAAGTAGGCCGCCACCTCGATCGGCTCCGCGAGTCGCGCGTCCGTCGTGATGTCCAGGTCGACAGGAATCGCGGAACGGTGAGCGAGCGCCTGCAACGCCGGGCCGAGACCGCCCCTCGAGAGGATCGCCGGATGGATCCCACGCGAGATCTCCTGCAGATCCTCGACCGCCGCTACCAATCCTGCCGCGACGCCTGAGAGCTCGGCGCGGAGGTCGTCCCGCTCGGGAGGAAGGTTCGCCTCCGCCGCGCGCACCGCCAATCCGAGCGAGACCAGCCGCTGCTGCGTGCCGTCGTGCAGGTCGCGTTCGATCTGGCGCCGGGCCTCGTCCGATGCCGCGACGATCCGCCGCCGCGAGGCTGCAAGCTCGGACTTGCCTTCCGCGTTCGCGATTGCGGTCGTGACGAGCTCGCTGAACTTCTCCAGCCGTTGCTCCGTGTCGGGCGGTAGTTCCTCTCGCGCGATTACCGAGATGAGGCCCCACCGGCTGCCCTCGACGATGATCGGGCTCGCAACGTACGAGACGATGCCGAGCCGACGTACGGTTTCGCCGACCACTCCCCCGGCCGAAGACCAGTCAGCACGGTCGACCCGGGCCGAGCGTCCGGTCCGATACACACGCGCCGCCGCCAAGCCATCGTCGATGTCCCAGCGAGCCCCGATCGAGATGTCGATCCCTTCGATCCCTGTCGAGGCCCCGACCGAGACGAACCCTGGAGGATCGTCCTCAAATCGCATCACGGCGGTAGCGGCCCGGAATGCGGCTGCGGCCTCCTCGGTGACGGCGGCGAACACCTCCTCAGGCTTGACGCCTTTGGCGACCAGCGTGGCGATGCGTCGCAGCGCCGCCTGCTCGTCGGCCAGCTGCTGGAGGGCGCTCTGCGACTCGACATTTGCGATCGCCGTCGCGACGAGCTCCGTGAAATCGGTCAGCCGTCGCTCCATTCCCAACGGGAGCGAACGATCGATAGATGCCAACGTGATTACCCCCCATAGCTCACCGTCCACGACGATGGGACTACCGACCGCCGAGCGGACTCCGACCATCCGCACGACCTCGGGCATGTCTGCGGCAGACGGATCGTCTGTGTCGAACCGCGCCGCTTGGTGCGTCTCGTGAACCCAATCGACCACGAAACCGGGGTCGAAAGAGACGCGGGCGCCGACGCTGTGCTGTCCTGGTCCGCCGGAGGCTGCCATGACGGTCACCGTCCGGTCGTCGTGGAACCTGAGTAGCGCAGACCTGTCGGCGCCGAGGAGGGCTTGTGCCTCGTTGCACACCGCACGGAAGACCGTCGCCGGTTCGGTCCCGCGTGCAACGAGCGTCGCCACTCGCCGCAGCGCTGCCTGTTCGTCGGCGAGGAGGGCAAGCGCCTCTCGGGACTCGGCGTTCGCGATCGCCGTCGCGACGAGCTCGGTGAAGTCGGTGAGCCGCGCCTCCGTGTCTTCGGGGAAAGGCTCACGCCGAGACGAGAGAACCACGATCGCCCCCCACAAACGTCTCTCGACCACGATCGGGCTCGCGACGGCCGAGCGCATGCCCGCGCCACGAACGACGGCAGCGATCTCGCCGCTCATGTCCGAATAGTCCTCGACGCGGGCTGGGCGGCCGGTCTGCCGAACGGTTGCAGCTACACCCGGGATGTCGAGCGACCAGCGCGATCCGACCGGGAACGGCTCGTCATCGCCCTCGCTGAAGCCGGCGACGACGACCGAGCCGTCCGGCTCGTAGCGGACCAGCCTGACGTGCGGGACATCGAAGATCCGGGAGACCTGCTCTGCGACGACGGCAAAGAGCTGATCAGGAGAGGACCCGCGCGCGACGAGGGTCGCGACCTGGCGCAAGGCGGCCTGTTCGATCGCGAGCTCCCGCGCGCGCTCCTCCGCACGCTCGAACCCCTCGACCGGGGGGGCGGACTTCGCGCGGCGAGTGGTGCCTCGACGCAGGAGGTAAGCCTCGCCCTGACCGAGTGGCGCCGCCACGGCAACCGACCCGTCGCCGAGAACGACCTCGCCGCCTCCCTCGGGGACGTCGAATGAGCTCGGGTGCGCCGGCTCTGCACCATCGAGCACGTAGCCGTCGCGGTCCACGAGCAGATCCGTGCTCCTCGTCATGAAATCGCTGTAGCGACGTCTCAGCCGAGCGTCCCTGTTGCGCCGGGCATCCATGAGGCCCTGCTCGATCGCCCTGGCAGCGGTGGTCACCAGTTCCAGGCTCCGTGGGTGCGCGATCTTCCAGAAGCTCGAGAGGTCGATCAGTCCGATCGTTCGGCCGGTCACCGGGTCATGCACCGGAGCGCCGGAGCAGACCCACTGATGATGGCGCTCGTTGAAGTGCTCGAAGGCGAACACCTGGAAGGCGCGGTCTGCGGCGAGGGCAGTCCCGATCCCGTTCGTGCCGTCGGCTGCCTCGCTGTACCGCGCGCCCTCGACGAGATTCATCTCGGCGGCGCGCTCCTTCAGCCACTCGTCGCCCACTCTGTGCATAACGAGCCCCGAAGCATCGGTCACGACGACCATGCTTCGCGACTCCTCGGCCACCTTCCGGAGCTGCTCCGTGAGGACGTCGGTGAGCAACCCGAGCGGATGCTCGAACCAGCGCTCGAGCGCTTCTGACTCGTCGACCTCGATCGGGGCCAGCAGGTCGGTCGGATCGAGGCCTGTGGCAAGCGAGCGCCGCCACGACTCGACGATCGTCGGTCGCAGTCCTGCCGTGGCTCCGGGTGGCAGCTCGGGGCCCAGTGCGCCCTCGGCGAGCAGACGCTCCCAGCCTCGCTGCAGCTGTCGAGCGCGCCTCAGCGGATCCGTCTCCGCTCCGACAGCCGGCCACTGCGACGGCATGGCCCTGCGATGATAGTCCTTGCAGTTTTCTTGGCGTCTTTTACGGGGCCACGTGGCCTGCGCGTCTCAACATTCGCCGGACGTCGACGATCATCTGTGCGTCGATGTCCTTTCCGTGCGGCGGTTCCAGCACCTCGGTTTGGCCGCCGAGAGTGACCTTGAGCTTGCCGTTGTGCTCCTCGGTCGTCGCGCCGACTGCCTCGAGCAGCGACGTGACCTCGCGCCATTCGATGTTGCCGCTCGCCGGATGGCGAAGGATTCTCTCGAGCGTCGCGCGGTGATCGCCCGGGACCTCGGTCACGACTTCTTCGCTCCTCGCGCCACGGCGTCGTAGGTCCCGTTCGGACCGGAGAGGCCGCGGAGCGCGAGCTCGCCGATCTGCTTCGGGAGCACCGGGTTTTCCACGACTCGATCGTCGTGTGGCTCGAGGCCGAGCAGAACGCGCAGCAGGAGGAGCGGTGCGCCGGTCGCCCACGCCTGCGGGCTGCAGGCGGTCGGATACTCGACCGGAAACTCCGTGAGCGTGCGAGCGTACCCCGCGAACGTCTCGGGCAAACGACCCAGGAAGTACTGCGCCGCCTCGAGAATCGCGTACGCAATGACCGCGGCCTCATCGTCGTAGCCGTAGCGGCGGAGGCCGGCCGCGATCAGCGAGTTGTCATGGGGCCAGACGGTTCCCTGGTGGTAGCCGATCGGGTTGTAGCCGCCGTTCCCCTCGGCCATCGTGCGGACGCCCCAGCCCGAGAAGAGCTTCGGTCCGAGCAGATGTCCGAAAACGTGGTGGGCGCGGTCGTCGTCGACGATCCCGCTCCAGAGCAGGTGGCCGATGTTGGACGTCAGCGCGTCGACGGGCTTCTTGTCACCGTCCAGAGCGAGCGCGTAGAAGCCGCGGTCCTGAAGCCAGAAGTCGTCGTTGAACGATTTCTTCAGCTTCTCGGCCTGGTCCTCGAGCTTGGCGGCGAGCGTGTCGTCCTCCCAGACCTCGCGCGCCAGGCGTGCGCAGCGGCGGCGCGCGTCGTAGGCGTAGCCCTGCAGCTCGCAGGTCGCGCGCGGAAGCTTCGCGAGCGTCCCGTCCGCGAACTGGATCGAGTTCCACGAGTCCTTCCAGCATTGATTCTCGAGCCCGGTCTCGGTGTTGCGACGCTCGTACTCGACGTAGCCGTCGCCGTCGCGATCGCCGTACTCTTCGATCCATGCGAGCGCGGCCCGAGCGTTCGGCTCGAGCCGCCGGACACGCTCGACATCGCCGGTGAACCGCTCGTACTCGTCGAGCAGGATGAGAAACAGCATCGTCCCATCGGCGCTGCCGTAATACGGCGAGTGCGGGCGTTCCTTGAACGCTGTGAGCTCGCCGAACCGCAGCTCGTGCAGAATCTTGCCCGGCTCTTCGTCACGGAAGTCGTCGCGACGCGTTCCCTGCAGCGATGCGAGGACGTCGAGGGTGTTCGCCGCGAGCTCCGGAACGATGTGGATCGACTGGTAACTCGTGATCAGGCTGTCTCGGCCGAACAGCGTCTGGAACCAAGGCAATCCGGCCGCCGGAACGGCAGCCTCGGATCCATCACGCGGATAGAAGCGGAGCGCGGCGAGATCAACCAGGCTGCGGGCGTAGGTCAGCTTCAGGGGCACCCAGTCGGTCTCGAGCTTCGGCGCGACGCTGAGCAGCTCGGAGAGCGTCGGCTGCGTGCCGAGCTCGGTCCGAGACGCGACGTGCGGTCGCGGCTCGTCGCCGGGGCGGTAACGGGTCTTCTCATGTCCCGTCGGAGTGCCGTCGACGGCCGTGACGACTTCGATCCAGGTCGTCCAGCTGCCGCTTGGCGCGATCTCCGGCCGGAAAGCAACTCCGTCCGCGGTGATTTCGGCGTCGTCGCCGTGCGGCCGAATCCACGTTTCGCGGATGTAGCCGCCGCGCTCGTACCCGAGAACGAGCACGTCGCCGTCGAGGCGTTGGAACGCCTTGCCTTTCCTGTCGATCGTTGCATCCTTGACCTGGAAGAGGTCGGCGAAATCGGCGCTCGCAGCGATCGTGATCTCCGGGCGAATCGCCTCGGTTCCGTGATTCATCACGGTCAGCTCTTCGAAGAAGCCGTCGCCGACGACGCGATGACGGATGACGGACATCGTGGCGTCCGTATATTCCGAGCCGGTACCCGGAATGAGGAAAAAGCGGGCGGAGAATGACTTCGTGTCGTCGGTCGAAAGCGGGTCGAGCGTCGTACCGTCGACCGTGAGCAGCCACCGCGAAAGATGGCGCGTGTCGCGGTGGAAGAGCCCGTGCGGCTCGCCCGGGCCCGCATCGACGTCGCCGTTCAGCCGCCCGACCACGAACGTGTTGCCCTCCAGCACGCTGACCTCTCTGCTGTTCATCGTCGTCTCCTCATTCGATGGTCGTGCAGCGGCACTGTCGGCGGTCGCGACGCCGTCCGCACGACGCGCAACGATCCGCTTTCCTCACCTTGACGACGCCCTTGGCACTGGCGATCTTGACCATGAGCCAGCCGGCGGCGAGGGTAGAGACCCAGGGGAACGCTTGGGCGAGAGTCATATGCATCACAGATACAGGATCGCCGCACGAAGCGGGGACCTCGTCGGTGAGAGTGCCGATCCGCTGCGCGTTTTCCGCGTTCG
>Ga0070698_100005685_pt1 | contig 13649 bp, 12 predicted proteins | sample KBSK1502metaG_FD_65477 | JGI IMG/M metagenome (GOLD analysis project Ga0070698, IMG submission 65477) | Corn, switchgrass and miscanthus rhizosphere microbial communities from Kellogg Biological Station, Michigan, USA - KBS K1-50-2 metaG | ecosystem: Host-associated > Plants > Roots >... | reverse complement strand
GACGATGGCCGCGCGCACGAGAAGGTCTCGCCCGATTCATCGGTCACCGACAAGCAGGCGCTGTTCGCCGCGAACTTGTGGGTCAGCGCGTTCGCGACGGCGTCCGTCGACAAGCTCGTGAAGTACTCGACGGTGCCGTTCTACGCCGGCGGCAAAGTCGCCGCGCAAACGCAGCAGGATCTGAAGGACATGTACAGCGGGCTCGTCGTCGAGTCCGGCCCGCTCAAGGATTGGAAGCTCCTCAGCTCGAGCGAATACGCGAGCGGTAGCGGCGCGCTGCCCGAAGGCAACGTCGTGCTGCAGGTCCGCACCGCCAAGGAGTCCTTCGCGATTGTCCTGACACGAACGAAGTCGGGCGACTACCGAGCTACTCAGCTCGCCCGATGAAGCTCAAGCAACTAAGCCTCTTGGACGACTTTCATGACCCGGGCTGCAAAGAGGCCCTTCGGTCCCTGTTGCTCCTCGTATTCGACGGTCTGGCCTTGGTTCAAGGTACGGAATCCATCGCCGGAGATCGATGAGTAGTGGACGAACACGTCCTTCCCATCGTCTGCACGGCTGATGAAACCGTAGCCCTTGGCATCGTTGAACCACTTCACGGTACCGAGCGCCATTTCTTACTGCCTCCCTGCTACTGACGGCTAACCCCAACGAGCCGCGCAGAACGGTTTGAACATTTGCTGGCGCACCGCTCAACGAGAATTTCGAGGAAAGCGACCGCGCCCTGCAAATGTTCACTAGGGGCGAAACACACGAAAGCACACGGGTAACCGGGATCACGGAGTCTTGCGGAAGGTTACAGAACAACTGCACTAGTCGATGCGTTTCTAGTCTTCATGAAGTGCCTCGCGGCGGTCGTGTTGGTGGGCTGCTCGACGGCATCGATTCCCGATGCGGGCAACGTCGAGATCGCGCACGCAACAGACCGTTCGATACCGTACACAGGCCGGCACGGAGCCGCGATCGAACGGTTCGTCGTCGGTGGCGGCGCAGCGCTCTCGCAGGATGGCCGCGGCGGCACGCGGCTGTGGCCGACGCTCGATGGTCGACGCGAGCCGATCGCGATCGCGATGGCGCGCGCCGTCGAGCTCGTGCTCGCGCACGATGGCGAGGGCTTTCTCCTCGGTGGCCTCGATGAAGCATCGGGCCTCGAGCTCGTGCGTGTCGCGAACGATGGCACCGTCATCTCGCGCGCGCATGTCGAGCCCGCGTTCGACGGCGTCGTCGCCGCGAGCGGGCGCGTGATCGCACTGCGCGCGGATCAGACGATCGCAATCTTCGATTACGCAGGCACACAGCTCGCGCGGCTCGAGCCGGCGCTCGGCGAGCGCATCACGCGTCTCGTCGCGCGTGGCGATCAGGTGCTCGCGATGCTCGTGCGCGGCAAAGACGTGCTCGTGCGTCGCATCGATGCGCGCGGCTGGCTCGGTGACAGCATGCGCGTGAAGCTCGATCCGCACGACACGCCGTTCATGAGTCCCGACGGTCGGTGGCTGCTCTCGAATACGATACTCATCGACCTGACAACGCAAGCGAGCACGAAGCTGCCGATCGAGGGCGTGCCGCTTGGCTTCGTCGATGACCGCACGTTTGCAACCGGCGTCGGCGCGGGCGTCGCGTTTTATGGCCTCACCGGCAACTGGGTCGGCGGGCAGCATCCGCCGGCGGCGTCGATGCGCATCGCGGCGGACGGCGTGGTCGTCGCCGCGATGCAGACGCAGCTCGCCTTGGTCACGCCGCGCGACACGCAGTATCTCGGCTATCGCTTCGGCGCGCTCGGCAACATGCGCGATATCGGCGGCGGCGAGCTGCTCGCGACCGATGGCACGCAGCGCGCGCTGATCATGGACTCGTCGTTTGCCGTCACACGCGAGCTTCAGCTACCGGATGATCCGCGCATGCTGCTCGATGCGGTTCCGCTCGATGCCACGCACGTCCTCGCGACGCACGCGCTCGGTCAGTCGTACGCGGTGAGCGTGATCGAGCGCGAGACGACACAAACGTTGTCGGTTTCGCCTACGCGCGGCTCGCTTCGCTATCACTCCGTGACGGGCCTGCTCGAGCTCAGCGACAGTGGCCACTCGTATCTCGTCCAGCTCGATCGCGAGACGATGAAATTCGAGATCTGGTACGTGCTGTCGGAGGTCGCAGATGTGTACCTCGTCGATCCGACGCGCACGGGCGGCGTCGTCGCGATCGCGGCGCGCACGCGCGATGGCACGACGACCGTCGACGAGATCCTGCTCGCCGATCTGAAGGTCGGCGCCACGCTCGCCGTGCATAACACTTACTCGCTGCGCGATACGTTGTGCGCCGTCGATGCCGACGGCCGCGTCTACTTCTGCGACGGCCACGGCATCGGCGTGTACGCGCACGGCAAGCAGATCATGCGCATTCCAAACATCGAGTCGGGCTATGTCGCGCCAAACGGTGACGCGATCGCCGTCTACACCGAGAACCAGATCGCGCTCTACGATGTCGACGGCACGCAGCGCTGGGCAATCGCGGCGCCGGTACAAGTCTGGCGGCCGACGACGCAAGCGTCCGCCACGGGGGTCTTCTGGCGCGGCGATCAGCTCGTTGCCGTGACCGAAGCGAGCGCGTACACGCTCGATCTCGCAACCGGCGCGATCGATCGACGCGCGTGTGGATGGAGCTTTGGTCTCTCCGCGTTGCCTCCAGGTGAAACCTCAGCAGGAGAGTCGATCTGTGATGCGAAGTAACCTCGTGCTGTTGCTCGCGCTCTCGGCGTGCAGCCCCGAGCAAGACCTCGCGGTCGCTGCACCGGCGCCGGTCGTACCGAAGCTCGATCCCGTCGCGAAGGGCGTGCCGCACGGCGCGCAGATCACGCAGATCGCCGTCACCGAGCAAGGCGACGCCGCGCTCACGTTCGATCTGCTCGGCGGCCTGCGCCTATGGCCCGCGCTCGACGGCACGCGCACACCGGTGCCGATCTTCGCGCATGATCCCGATCAGCTCGCGCTTGCACATGCGGGGCGCGATTTGCTCGCGGTGATCCGCGACGGCGCCGGCAGCGTGAGCGTGCTCAGGCTTGGCCGCGATGGCTCGATCCGCGCGCGCGCGCAGCTGCCGGGCGACGTGCGCTACGAACAAGTGATCGCGATCGATGATGGCGTCATCGCGCGCACCGCGGATCACGCGATCGAATCGTTCACGGCCGATGCGGTGTCGCGCGGTCGCGTTGTCGTCGAGCAGGGGCGTCACATCCAGGCGATCGTCACGCGCAAGGGGCGCACAGCCGCGCTCGTCAGCGATGGCACGCTCGACGAATTGCGCTGGCTCGACGGCAATCGCTGGGGCAAGAGCATCAAGCTGCCGCGCAAGGTGCACGATGATCTCATCGCGCTCGCGCCCGGCGGTCGCCGCATCGCGATCGTCGAAGACAAGAGCGACGCCGTCTTGCTCGTCGACCTCGAGCCGACCCCGACGGTACGCACCGATACGAACGACCTGCGCGACGGCAACGTCCAGACGCTCGGCTTTATCGATAACGATCGCGTCGCGGTCGTCGGTTCACAGGTGCAATGGCTCACGCTGTCGAAGAAGCAATCTGACCCGTGGGCGAACACGGCATCGCCGCCGGTGCCATCGCACATACAATTCGCCGGCAGTGCCGTCGCCGATCGCGTGCTCGTCACCGCGAACGCGGCGTCGCTCGCGCTCACCGATCGCGAGCAGACGCGGTATCTCGGCTACCGCGCGACGGCGACGGGCACGCTCGCATTCGCCGGCTCTCGCCTGACGCTCGGACTCTCCAATTCGCACTACGTCTGGCTCGATGACAAGCTCGCAGTGCAGCGCGACGTCGAGCTCCTCGGCGCAAACACGTCGTGGCTCTACGCGATCGTGATCGGCGACCATCACGTCGTGACGCAGCGCCAGCGTGATGGCAAATACGTCGTCGAGCTCGTCGATATCGACAAGCGCGATCAGCCCGTCGAGCTCGGCGCGTACGGCAGCATCGAGCGCATGGATTACGCGCCGGAGTCGGGCCTCCTCGGCATCGGCCTCTATCGCGAAGTGAAGCGCTTCAAGCTCGATCTCGAGCACACGAAGGCAACCGAGCTCGCGCCACTGCGCATCAAGCAATCGTTGATCTCGCTGCGGCTGCTCGATCCCGAACGTGCAAACGGCGCCGTCGCGGTGACGCTCACCTGGTCGACCAACGAAGACGAGAACTACACGCTGTCGACGTGGCGATTCGAGGGCACCAAGCTGCGCAAAGACAAGCTGTCGTTCAGCGGACAGCTCTATCGCGTCGAACCCGATGGCACGCTGTACGTCACGATGGGCGGCGAGCTTCGCGTGCGCCGAGGCAGCGAGACGCTGTCGAGCTTCAAGCTCGAGCCGAAGACGAGCGGCGCGATCGCGATCGACAGCAAGGGCACGCGCTACGCGACCTTTCAGCCGAACGAGCTCGTGATCCTCGACGCAGGCGGTCACGTGCAATGGCGCAAGCAACTGTGGGCCGCGCAGCAGGCGCTGTTCTCCGCCGATGATAAGCGCGTGATCGTGCGCGTTAACGGCGGCCTCATCGCGTTCGATGCCGCGACCGGCGAGAAGCTCGCGATGGAATGCGGCTGGGAGTTCGGCATCACGACGACGGCCCCGACGGCAACTCCGATGATCAACAGCGCCCCGGTGTGCGAAGATCCGACGCGAATATGAGATCGCTCGTCGCGCTCGCGACCATGGCCGCGTGCAGCGCGCCCGCTCCGGCGCGCGTCGCCAAACCGGTCGCACCGCCAGAGGTGGCCGCGCCGACGTCGGCGGTGTCGCCAGCGGCCGCGCCGATTCCAACGGTGCACACAAAGCGCGACGCGATCGAAGCGCCGCATGCCGGCGCGATTCAATCGATCGCGCTATCGCCCGACGGCAGCGTTGCACTTAGCACCGACGAGCTCGGCGGCGCGCGGCTGTGGCTCGCGCTCGATGGCTCGCAGGAGCCGCGCATCGTCGAGCTGCCGGCATCGCGTGCGATCGCGATCGGCAAGCGCGGCGATTGGTTCAGCGCAGTCGTCATCGACGAAGTCGGTGGCCTCTACCTCGCGAAGATCGACACTAGCGGCCGCACGCTCTCGCACACGACACTCGCAGCCGACCCCGCCTACACCGGCATGGCGATGACGACGGTCGGTCTACTCGCGTGGCGCGCCGATCAGACGCTCGTCCTGCTCGACGCGGATGGCGCCGCGACGCAGCAGATCGCGACGAGCCAGGGCCAACGCGTCGTCGATATCGCGGTCGCGGGCTCGCGTGCGGTCGTGGTGATCGAACGCGCCGGTCTGCCGCGGCGCGCGCGTTGGCTCAAGCTCGAGCCAAAGCTCGAGTGGGGCGCGTGGATCGATCTCGACACCGACTTCGGCGGCATGACGGATGTCGCGCTGTCGCCGAAGGCGACGCGGCTCGCGCTGATGGTCTCGGGCAAGAACGCGGCGCAAAAGATGCCGCTCGTCTTCGATGTCGCGAAGAAGAAGCCGATCGCGACGGGAACGCCGGTGAACGTCACCGCGGAGATCGGGTTTGTCGACGACGATATCGTCGCGATCGGCGGCTTCGATGGCATTTCGTGGATCGATCTGCGCGTCGCGAAACCAGCGCAATCCGTGTTCGAACCGATGGGCACGCCCGGCACGCGTCAGCGCGCGGCGCTCGGCACCGGCGGCGGCCACGCGGTGAGCGCCATCAACGGCGATCTCGTGATCGCGACGCCGGCGGGCCTGCAATTTCTCGGCTACGAGATGGTCGCGCCGAGGATGGCGGAAGTCGGCCCGAACGGCGAGCTCATCGTCGCCACCACCGACACGCTGATGTGGCTCGACAAGGATCTGCGCGTCACGCGATCGCTGCCGGCGGCCACCGCGAACGTCGCGGGCATCATCGAGATGCGTTGGCTCGGCGACAACGATTGGCTCGTCGAGTCCGGCGCCAGCGGCCGCATCGAGCTGTCGCTGTTCGACGCGACAAAGGGCGTGAAGACCAGCGTGCTGCGCAGCGCACTGCGCGAGACGCAGGTGCTCAACTACGAGCCTTCGACGAAGCTCGCGACGCTGTCGTTCGGCCAGACGTCGGAGGTCGTGCGCTTCGATCGCGCGGGACATAAGCTCGATCGGATCGCGTCGGTCGCGAAGCCAAGCCCGTACGAGCAAGTCCTCCTCGTACCGGTCGCGCCGAAGCTCGCGCGCGGCACGCAGCTCATCCAGATTTCGATGCGCGACAAATCGACGATCAAGTGGCTGCGCGATGCGCGCGCGCTCGACAAGCCAAGCGCGAGCGTCGTCGTCGACGGTCCGTTCGCAGCTGCCGATGCCGCGGGCAATGTCTACATGTGGCGCCCGAACACAGGCGGCCAGCTCGAGCTCGTCGTCTACGCCGATGGCAAGCAGATTCGTACGCTGCCGAACACGGGACCTGTCTCGTTGTGGCCGGAACCGGCAGGCGCGCGTGTCGCGCAAGCAAGCCAAACAGCGATCACGCTGCTCGATGGTGCCGGCAAGGCCGTGTGGACGCAGCCACTCGCGACGACACAAGAGGCGCTGTGGACCTCCGACGGTGCGATCGCGATCACGAGTGCCGGTGGCATCGCGCGGCTCGATCCCGCAACCGGCGCGATCACATCCGCTCGCTGTGGTTGGAAGTTCGGGCTCGCACCGAAGCTGCATCCGCTGCCGCCACGAATCGAACCGTTGTGCGCACAGATCCGACGCTGATATCGTCGAGAGATGGCGCGCTCGGCCGCCGCGGCGCTGCTCCTCGCCGCCTGCTATCACCCGACGATCCTCGCAGGCTCGCCGTGCGAGTCGTCGCGCGATTGCCCGGGTGACCTCGAGTGCGTCTCGCACGTCTGCGGTGGCGATGCAGCGATCGACGCGCCGCCGATCGAGCACATCGAGGTCGGCGGCGAACGGCTTCGCGACACCGAGATCTGGATCATGTATCCGACGACGAACTACGGCACGCAGGATCACACGTCGGTCGATCTCGACGAGACCGCGCTCATCTGGTTCGATCTCACCGCGATCGAGAAAACTGTCGTTGGCGCGACGATGACGATCGAGACCGACTCGCTGTCTGCGGCGACCGACGGCGGCACGGTCACGGTGCATCGGCTGCGCGAGGGATGGCTCGAGGCCGAGGCGACGTGGACGCTGCGCAGCGCCTCGCAAGCGTGGTCTGTCGAAGGTGCGCAGCCGCCGGCGCGCGATGCGACGCCGGTCGCGACGTTTAGCCCCGATCAGCTCGCGACGCGCTTCGAGGTCGAGCTTCCGGTCGAGCTCGTGCAAGCGTGGATCGCCGAGCCGGCAACCAACTTCGGTCTCGCGCTCGTGCGCGGCACGACGCTTAGCCACATCCACTTCGTCAGTCGCGACGTGGGCGGCGGCGCGACGCTCGAGCTCGATCTTCAGTAGCTATTCTTCGTCGTCTTCGTCGCCGAACAGGACGGCGGTGCGCAGCTCGACGGCGTCGAATGGTTCGGCGCGGATGATGTCGCCCGACGTCGCGATGAGCACGCGCGTGTAGTCTGCTCGCTCCCAGCGAAGGACCTCGAGAATTTTCTCCTCGGGATCAACGATCCAGTAGTGCGGCACGCCGGAGGTGTGGAGCACGCGCCATTTGTCGATGCGATCGCGTTTGTGGTGATTCGGTGACAGCAGCTCGCAAACCCAGTCCGGACGAGTCTTCACCGGCCATCCCGTAGGACTCTCGGGCATTCGATCGCGGCGAAAGCCACAATTGTCATGGCAAAAGACTTCGTTCGTTTCGTATTGGACATGAAGCTCGGGGCGTAACCACCATCCCCCGGGCCATTTGCCGCCCGGTCTACGATCGAATCGCCGAGCGATGGCGAGCAGCGAATAGCCTGCGGTCGCGCAGTGCTCTGCACGCGGCATTGCCTTTTCCACGATCACACCGTGGATGACTTCGGCGCGGCCGTCTTCGCCGTGCGCGGCACGCAGATCGTCTGCTGTGGCCTTGCGAGCTGGTTGCGTCATAGGTACGTGAATCATAGCCGACACCAACAGCACGCCCTGCGCCATTCGCAAGCGCGCGATATTCGTAATTCGGTTGTCCGCAATCTCCGGGACGCGGACAACGCGTCCGATTACCAGCGGACAACCGGCGAGAGGCTCGTGCCGAGCACGACGCGAACATTGTCGACGCCGTCGATGACGACGTACGCGCCGCTATCGAGCGCAACGCCGAGTGGTCCCCAGATCATGATCGTCGTGCGAATACCGCCGCCAACGACGGGCGCGATGAGGTCGAGATCCACGCCGACATCGCCGTGCAGATCGACAACGAGACGCGGCCGCGCGGCGCCGGCTTCGAGCACGCCGCCGGCAAGTAACAGGCCCTTGTGATCCGGATCGAATGCGCGCCACGCGACAAACGCGCCGAGCCGACTGCGCGGCTCGATGTCGAACTCGACCTCGAAGCGAAACCGATCGTTATCGTGACCGGTCCAGAGCAGCATGCCGCCGCCACCGACGCTGCCGTGGATCGGTCGCAGCGTCGGCGCGGGTTCGGGCTCGGCCGCAGCGTCGACACGCGCGGCATCGATCGAAGGCGCATCGGCGACGGCAGCATCCGGCACGGACGCATCGGCATTGCCGGCATCCTGCGTCGCGATCGTCGCATGCCCGATGCCGGCATCAGGCGCCGCGATCGTGGCTTCGAAGCGCGCCATCGCGGCAAGCAGGCAAACGATCAGCGCGGCTCTCACGCGACGTCGATGCGGCCGGCCGTTGTCACCGCGGTGCCCGGCGCGAGCTCGTGCGCGGCGAGGATCGCGACCTCGGGCAGCTCGGGTTCGAGCAGCGTGCGCAGGTGCCGCCGCACGTCGCCACTCGTCAGGATCACCGCGGGCCCGGTTCCGAGCTTGCCGCGCACCGCCGCGACGATGTCCTGCGCGATCGCGGGTTCGAGTGCGAGCACTTGTGCGCCATCGCGTCGATCGATCGCGCTACGCACGGCATCTTCGATCATCGCGTCGACCGTATACACGGCGAGCTGACCGCGCGGAGCCCAGCGCGCGCTGATCTGTCGGCGCAGCTGGCCGCGCAAATGCTCGACGAGCGCGGGCACCGACTGCGCGTTGAACCCGCCCTGCGGCGCCGGTGCGAGCGCGATCGCTTCGAGCACGGCGGCAACATCATCGAGCGGCACTTGCTCGCGCGCGAGCTGGCGCAACACCTCCGTGAGCACGGGCAACGTGACGATGCGAGGCACGACTTCGCGCACGAGCACGGGCGACTGCGCACCCGCGCGCTCGACGAGTGCCGCGACGCGATCAACGCCGATCAGATCGGGCACGAGCTGCGCGAGCGCGCCGGGCAATTTCTCGCCGAGCGCATCGGCCGCGAGCCACGTCACGGGCGTGCCATCGATCGCGAGCGCGACTTCGGTTGGCGAAAGCTCGCCATCGCGAACCACCGCGAGGGGAGGGCAGGGCACGCCCGATCGTCGCGATACCTCCTCGCGCGCCGCGGCAAGCGTTGCATGGAGCTCGCGCACGTTCGGCGCAAATCCCGTCGGCACGCGCAGCGACACGCGCGGACCGCGCACGCTCTCCGCACCGGGCTCGTCGAGTGCGACACCACCGGCGCCGGGCCGCGCGCGTGCCGCAAGCACGGCTCCCGCCGCTGCGAGCACGCCGAGCAACACGAACGGTGCCTTCGGCAACCCCGGCACGAGTGCTAACCCGAGCATCAACACGGCCGCGCCGCCGAGCACGCGTGGCGAGCCAAACAACTGCGCGCCGAGATCCTCGCCGAGCGCGCGATCGCCTGCGCTCGCGACGCGCGTCACGAGCATGCCCGACGCGACCGCGACGAGCAGCGATGGAATCTGCGCGACCAACCCCGCGCCGATCGACAGCAGCGAATACGTGCTCACCGCATCGCCGACGCTCATCCCACGCCGGCCGACGCCGATCACCAAGCCGCCGATCAAATTGATCACGACAATAATGATCGCGGCGATCGCATCGCCCTTCACGAAGCGCATGGCGCCGTCCATCGCACCATACAGCGACGACTCGCGCTCGAGGTCCGCGCGCCGCCGCCGCGCGCCCTCGGCATCGATCGCCCCGGTGCGGAGCTCGGCGTCGATCGCCATCTGCTTGCCGGGCATCGCATCGAGCGCAAACCGCGCCGCGACTTCCGCGACGCGCTCGGCGCCGCGCGACACGACGATCAACTGAACGATCGTGATCACGGCAAAAACGACCAACCCGACGACGAGATTCGACGCGACCACCGACGAGCCAAACGCATGCACGACGCTGCCGGCATCGGCATCCGCAAGAATCAACCGCGTCGTCGACACCTCCAAGCCGACGCGAAACAGCGTCGTGATCACGAGCAACGTCGGAAACGACGAAAACCGCAGCGGGCTCTGGCTAAACAGCGCGGCCATCAGCAGCGCGACGGCGATCGCGATGTTCAGCGTCAGCAGTCCGTCGAGCAGCGGCCGCGGCAACGGCACGATCAACATCACCACGACCGCGATCACGAGGGCCGCGATCGCGAGCTCCGCCACACGCTTCACAATTAAACCTCCTCGATCTCCGACGGGTCGAGCTCGATCGCATCATCCGCGACGCTGTCGTGCGGGCCACCCAAGTGCCTCACCAACGAGAGATGGATCTGGCTTCGAATCATGCGCAGCACGCTATCGAGCTCCGCGCTTGGCAGCTTCAGCCGCTCGCGCAGATGGTCGAGTGTGCCCTTCACCAGCTGCTCTTTCGCTTTCTCGATCCAGCGAAACGCGGTGACGCGGTGCACGCGATAGATCGCACCGATCTCGTCGATGTTCAGGCCATCGACGTGGTGATACCGCAGCAGCGTCTGCTCGCGCGGCCCCAGCTGCTTGAGCGCATCGGCGAATGCAGCCTTGAACTCGTTCGAGTACGTGCGCTTCATGTACTCGACTTCGGGATCGTCGGCGGGATTGATCGCGTGCTGTGCGATCAAGTGATCGTCATCGACGAGAATCTCGCGCTTGCCCTTCCTGAGCTCGTTCAAGCACGTCCTCACCGCGACCGACCGCACCCAGCGCCGCAAATCGCCGCGCCCGCCATATTCACTGATCTTGCCGGCGCTCGTCGGCGCGCCCGCGGTCCCGCCGCCGACAAACAGCCGCTGCCGCACAAGCTGCTTCACATCATTGAGGCGCGGTGGTCCGATTCGCATGCGCGCGAGTGCGATATCGACCTCGCGCATGTAGTCGCGATCGAACGCCGCCACCGCGCCGGGCAACCCGCGCGCGCATGCGCACGCGAGATACAAGTCCGCGGGACGCAACCCATCCAGCGCAGCGTCGGCCAAATCGGGTGTGAGCTGACGCGCAACGAACTCGACCAAATCGCGCGCGGGCACCGACAAATCGGGCCATGCCGCACGCCCCTCGGCGACCAACCCCCACAACCGCCGGTCCAAATCTTGGATGCTCTCGAGCACCGGCCTGACCGCCGTCGGAGCAGCATCGAGAAAAGGACGCACGAGGCTCTCCGTGGTCACCGAGGTCACCGTCCCTCAATTAGGCCATTGCAGACGGCAATTGGTCAAACGACATGTGAGCCGCTACAATTCCTCGACGGATGGAGCCCAACCGCAAGGTTCGTAAGCAGGGGCTGGAGCACTTCATCAAGTTCGTGCGCGAGCTGCCGTGCCCATCGCCTCAGGCGATGTTCCAAGCCCTCCACGAGCTCGGCTACCGCGGCCAAGAGCACGCGCGACGCGCGCTGTGCCTGATGGCGTATCGCCACGTCAAGCGCATCAAGCGCATCTACGTCGATGGCGTCGACCGCGCCGAGCTGCCGCGCAAATCAAACTTTCTGTTCGTCGGGCCGACCGGCTCGGGCAAGACATTCCTCGTCGAGAGCTTGTTCGGCAAGATTCTCAAGCTGCCGACCGCGCTCGTCGACATCACGACCTACTCGGAAACCGGCTACGTCGGCCAAGATCCGTCGACGATTCTCACGCGCCTGCTCCACACCGCGGATGAAAACCCGATGCTCGCGTCGATCGGCATCGTCTGTCTCGACGAGTTCGACAAGATCGCATCGGGGCAAAACAACGCGATCTTCGCCGGCGCCGGCACGACCAAGGACGTCACCGGCATGGGCGTGCAGCGCGAGCTGCTCAAGATGCTCGAGGCGAGTGAGGTCGTCGTCCCGCTCGACCTCACGCATTCGTCGTACGCGGACCACGTCGTGATGTCGACGGCCGACATCGCGTTCATCGCGGCCGGTGCCTTCTCCGGCTTCCAGCAGATCGCGCACCGCCGCGCGATGCGTGACTCGATCGGCTTCGGCCGCGGCCAAGCCCTAGGCAACGGTTCCGATCCCGACGCGATCGCGGTCGACTTCACGGCGGATCAGGTCGAGAACGTCGCCAATTTTCAAGCGTACGGCTTTTTGCCGGAGCTCGTGGCGCGCTTCACACGTGTCGTCCCGTTCAAGGCGCTCGACGCCGGCACCCTCAAAGACATCCTCAAGACCGACGTCATCGCGCGCATGACGCGCGAGTTCAAGATGGAGGGTTTCGAGCTCATCATCGAGGAGGCCGTGCTCGATCACATCGTGTTCGACGCGCTGAAGCGCGAAACCGGCGCGCGCGGTCTCGCCTCCACGCTCACGCGCAATCTCGAAGATGTCGCGTTCGGCAGCTTCGGCATCGAGACGAAGGGCGAGGTGCGCGTTCTCATGCGCGATGGCGACATCGCGGTCGACATCGACTGACGCTCCCACTAAACGGGCAGGTTGCACCCTCCCCACTCCGCGTTACGATCGGTGGCCTGGAGGTGCTCGCCATGTTGTGGACCATCTTGATCGGTTTCGTCGTCGGTCTGCTCGCCCGCGCCATCAAGCCGGGCCGAGACGCCCTCGGCTTCATCATGACAACGGTCGTCGGCGTCGGCGGCGCGATCCTCGCCAAGCTCGTCGGCCAGCAGCTCGGCTGGTACACAGCCGGCGAGCGTGCCGGCTTCCTCGCCTCGATCGGCGGCGCGGTCATCCTGCTCTTCGTCTTCGAAGTCGCGAGAAAAGCTCTTCCGCGCGGCGCCGACCACAAGCAGCTGCCGCCCGAGTAGTACTAATCTAGCGGCGTGTTCCGCGACGACCACGAGGCCGCGCTCGCCCGCATCGCCGCGCTCGAAACCGAGCTCGACGACGCGCAAGCCGACGACGCCGAGCGCGAAGCGAAAGTCGCGAAGCTCGAGCGCGAGCTCGTTCGCGCGCGCCTCAAGCTCGAGCAAGCGGAGAGCGAGCTCGCACAACATCGCCCGCGGCCTGCTCCTTCGCCGCGGCCGGTCGTCGCGAGGCGCGTAGGTGTTCCGACGGACCCGCCTGCGGAGGTCGGCGCGAAGCCTGGCACGGGCAGGGCAGCTGCGATCGTCGTCGCAGTCTTGCTCGTGCTGATCGTGGTTGGTGGGATCGTCGCGATCGTGATGACGAACTAGCGGCGCGACGACGACTTCTTGCGTGGTGCCTTCTTCGCGGCCGGCTTCGCTTTCGGAGCGCTCTTCTTCACTTTCGCAGCGCTCTTCTTCGCTTTCGGAGCGCTCTTCTTCTTCTTCTTCGTTTTGCTGCCGGCCGTCTTCGCGCGTGGCGCGGCTTGCTGATT
>Ga0070698_100005684_pt1 | contig 13649 bp, 13 predicted proteins | sample KBSK1502metaG_FD_65477 | JGI IMG/M metagenome (GOLD analysis project Ga0070698, IMG submission 65477) | Corn, switchgrass and miscanthus rhizosphere microbial communities from Kellogg Biological Station, Michigan, USA - KBS K1-50-2 metaG | ecosystem: Host-associated > Plants > Roots >... | reverse complement strand
GGCACCACATTCGATTGCAGATTCGCGCCGCCAAAGCCACCGCCGGTAAATCCCTGTGCCGCTGCAAACGCCGCGAGCTGAGCCGCAGTGTCCGGTGTCGGCGAGGCGCCCGGTGATGGACTCGCAGTTGGGGCAGGGCCACCACCGCCCTGTCTGCCGCCTGGTCCACCTCGTCTTTGCGGTACACCACGCGGTCGAATACTCACGCTGCGACCAGTGCGCAGATCCAAACGCTGCATCGCGCCGCCCTGCGACTCGGCGTAGACGATGTTGTAGTCAGTCGAATCGACCTGCGTGTAGAAACCGTCGCCGCCGCCGACGCGATACCAGTCTGCATTCGTGATTCCGTTTTGCAGACTTCGCGTCTGACTTGGACCACCCCACGAGCCGTTATCCTGCAAACCGCCGTAGACGTAGTACGGCTTACGCATGTCAACGCCGATGGCGTAAAACTGCGCCGCCGGAATCGTGTTGACGAACTCCCACGTCGCGCCCTGATCGTAGCTGACGTTCAGGCCGCCGTCATTGCCGACCATAATGTTGTCGCCGTTCGCCGGATTGATCCAGATCGCGTGGTTGTCGCTGTGCGCGATGCCCGACTGTAGCGATCGAAAAGTCTTGCCGCCGTCCGTCGACTTGCTGAAGTTCAAGCCGCCGACGTAAACGTTTTCCGGATTCTTCGGATCGACGCGAATCTGGCTGTAGTACATCGGGCGGTTGTTTTCGTTACTGACAATCCGCCACGTCTTGCCTTTATCATCCGAACGCCAGACACCGGCCTTCTTCGGATCTAGCGGCGTGGGCGTCGGAGACGCGGCTGGACTCGCCGCCGGCGACGCTGATGGCGATGGACTCGGGCTCGGCGCCGGTCCACCTGCGGTCGGTTCTTCACCACCCGTGCCGACACTCGCGCCCACTTCCATCTGGGCGTAAATAATATTCGGATTTGAACGCGAAACATCGATACCGATGCGACCGAGGAGTCCTTCCGGAAGACCGCCACCTTCGAGTTTCTTCCAGGTCTTGCCGGCGTCGATCGTCTTCCAGATTCCGCTGCCTGGTCCACCACCATTGAAACCGAAAGCCGTGCGACGGCGCTGGTACGAAGCCGCGTAGAGAACCTTGCTGTCGGAAGCGTCCATCGCGAGGTCGGTAAAGCCCGTATCTTCGTCGATGAACTTCACGTTGTTCCACGTCTTACCGCCGTCCGTAGTTTTGTAGACACCGCGTTCTTTGTTTGGTCCAAAGAGATGGCCCAGGACGGCGACGTACACGGTGTTTGGATCCTTCGGATCGATCACGATACGCGCGATTGTCTGCGAATCCTCGAGTCCCATTTTGGTGAACGTCTTGCCGGCATCGGTTGACTTGTAGATGCCGTCGCCGAAGCTGGAGCTCTGGCGGTTGTTCGCTTCACCGGTGCCAACCCAAACAATGTTCGGATCGGAAGGCGCAATCGCGATGTCTCCGATTGAGTGCGTTCCGTAGGTGTCGAAGATGGGTTGAAAGGTGGTGCCGTTGTTTGTCGACTTCCAAACGCCATTGGTCGCGAACGCCACGTAGATGATGTAGGGGTTCTGCTCAACCGCTGTGATGTCGTCGATGCGTCCACCCATGCTCGCTGGTCCGATGCTGCGAGCGACGAAGCGCTTGAGAACCGGATCTGTGGACCAGTTGATCGGCGTTGGAGTCGGACTTGGACTTGGAGTTGGCCTCTGGCCCTGCGCGGCGCCGGGCGCCGGCGTTGGTGTTGGTGTTGGAGTTTGGTTTTGTGAATGAACGGTAATCGTGGCGTAGGCCACAGCACACACGATCACAATCAACAACCCGAGATCGTACACGGAGCGCGACCGGTCTTTCATGCGAATTGTCCTTAAAGATTAGGCTAGATGAACGAGCGGAATATAAACCAAAACGAGAAAGAGATCCAATAACTCGTACATTTAGCCACAAAGGGCACATGAAGAAGTAGCCACAAAAAGGCACAAAAAGCACAAAATGATTTCTTGAATTGAGCCGGTTCATTCCCTTGGACGAGTCCCTGCGTGCCTGCAAGCTCAATAACTATTTTGTGCTTTTGGTGCCTTTTTGTGGCTACTTCTTTTTGTGGCTAGCCTTGATAGACGGTGCTGTGCGTTGTGTCGGCGAGACGTTTTGCGTCTGGCAGAGCTTCGAGAGCGCGTAGCACTTGAGGGTCGCTATCGAGGAGGATGCGGGCGCCGGCGTCGTTTGAAAAGGCTGCCGTGACGATCTCCTGACGCAGTCGCAGCTTTGCAAACTCCAACTCCTCGTCTACCAGAGCTGGTTGCACCTGGAAGTCGGGTTGCGAACGAACGAAGTTGCGAAAGGCTTCGATAACACGATCCGTGATCGGGAAGTCTGCGGCTTTGGCGCTCTTGCCGTATTGAACCTTGTCGACTCTGTAGGATTCCAAACCCGGCACGATTCCCGCCGCCAACTGTCGCGTGAAGTGAAACGCAGCTTCCGCGATACGCAGGCGCGCTGGTGTGTTAACGGCTTCCTTAACTTCGATGTCCGGAGTTATCCCGCCACCACCGTAATAAACGCGACCCGCAGCAGTTTGCACTGCCGGTCCGGTGTGCGGATGTGGAGTCGGCGACGCGAGGGAAAGCGGCGCTTCGATGTTGTGTGGTCCATTCCCGGCAGATGGCGCCTGGTTTTCAGTTGGTTCGTGTCGCGTGTAGTAGTCGTAAAGTGAACCACTCGAATAGTCGCGTTGCAACGAACGGCCGTAAGGCGTGTAGTAACGCGCAGTCGTGAGCGTGAGTCCGGTGTTGAATGGCAACTGGAATATGCGTTGCACGAGACCTTTGCCGAAACTCGTCTCACCGACAATCAAGCCACGACCGTGGTCCTGAATCGCTCCGGCAACGATCTCCGACGCCGAGGCACTGTTTCGATTGATGAGAACCACAAGCGGCACAGTCGCCGGATCTGAGCCCGTGGATTTGTAGACAATCGGTTCGCTGTATTCAGTGCGACCTTTTACTGAGACGACCACTTTCCCGCGCGGCAGAAATTCACTCGCGACATCGATCGCCTGGTCCAGCAACCCGCCGGGATTGCCGCGCAGATCCAAAATCATCTGGCGCATTCCCTGCTCCGACAGGCGTTTCATCGCCTTCGCAAGCTCTTCATCGCTCGACCGCTGGAAACCACCAGTCAAACCGACATAGCCCGTGCCGGGACGAATCATGTAGGAGTTGCGAATCGTCGGCAGCGGCACGGCATCACGGACGATCGTGAAATACAACGGCGCTTCCGAACCCGCCCGCTCGACTTTGATGGTGACCGGCTCGCCAAGACCACCGCGAACATTCTTCGAAACCTGTTCGCTGGACCAGTCGCTCGCGTTCTTGCCATCCACTTCAAGAATGCGATCGCCGTACTTGAGTCCAAGCTTCGCCGCCGGAGTTCCCTCGACGGCTGACTGCACGTAGACGCCGTCGCGGTGCTGCACGATCGTGACGCCGATGCCATAGAAGCGCGAATCCTGATCCTCTTTTAGTTTCTTGAACTCGCTATACGGGAAGTAAGCGGAGTGCGGATCGAGCGTGGAAAGCATTCCCTGAATGGCCGCCTGGGTAGCTTTTTCGTAGTCGATGTCGCCGGAGTAATTGGTGCTGATGGTGGAGACTGCTTCGTTGTAGTCCTTTTCAATCTCATCAGCCACGCGATAGGAATTCTTGGCGTCGTTGGACGTGAAGCTGCTGAGATTTCGACCGGTGCCGATGGTCCCGCCGAAGATCGCCGCCATTAGAATCAACACCGCCGCGCCGATGGCGAACTTCTTACTCATCCATGACTGGCTGTATGGGGATTCTTTGAATTGGCGTGCAACTTCCATTGACAAAATATAGCACAGGGCGACGGCGTCTTTGGAGCGCGCAACCGCCCTGCTCTCTTGTGTTATATTGCGAATGGCGACATGTCTGCATCTCTTTCGATCATTATTCCCGCATATAATGAGGCAGCCCGGCTGGAAAGGACGCTGCGGGCTGTTGTCGATTACTTGTGCCAGCAGCGGCCGGACGCCGAAGTGATCGTCGTCGACGACGGATCGGCTGATGAAACCGCTGAAATTGCGCGCAAATCTTTTCAAAATTCCGGAGACCTCCGCACTTCGGTCATCAGTTACAAGTCGAATCTCGGCAAAGGCAGGGCGGTCAGACTCGGTTTGCTCGCTGCACGCGGCGACGTCGCGCTGTTTTCTGACGCCGACCTTTCGACGCCCATCACCGAAGAGCGCAAGCTCGTCGAGCCGATTGTGAACGGCGAGTATGATGTGACTTTTGGATCGCGGGCCTTGGACCGCAAACTGATCGGCGTCCACCAATCGTGGCGTCGCGAACAGGGTGGGCGTGTTTTCAATCTGTGCGTTCGTCTCGCCACCGGAATGCCGTTCTGGGACACGCAGTGCGGTTTCAAAGCGTTTCGCATGAGCACCTGCCGGCCGTTGATCGAGGCAGCGACGATCGATCGATTCGGATTTGACGTGGAGCTGCTGTATCTCGCGTTTCGTGCAGGCTTAAATCTGAAAGAGATTCCGGTGCGGTGGGACCACAACGAAGGCAGCAAGATCACCTTGTTTACTGATAGCTTTAAAATGCTGAACGAGGTGGGGCTGATCCGGCAGCAGGCGCGCCGTGGTGTTTACGACAGCGCGATTCGTGCAGTGCACGAGTTAAAGCACATATAATTGGGAACCATGACCGCTCGTCTCAACGTCAACATCGATCATGTCGCGACTGTACGGCAGGCGCGTCGCGCGCCGGAACCGAGCGTCATCGCTGCTGCGATGGCGTGTGAGCAGGCCGGAGCCGATGGCATCACGGTCCACCTTCGCGGCGACCGCCGTCACATTCAGGATCTCGATGTCGAGCTGCTACGCAAATCCGTCACGACTTACCTGAACCTGGAAATGGCTGCGACTGAGGAGATGTTGGGCATCGCGATCGATGCGAAGCCTGATGCAGTCACGCTCGTAGCTGAAAAGCCGAACGAGATAACGACTGAAGGCGGACTCGATGCGAAAGCGAATATCGCCATCGTGCGCGCCACAGTTTCAAAGCTACGGCTCGCCAACATTCTCGCCAGCTTGTTTATCGATCCCGATCCCGAGCAGATCGAAGTCGCACACGACGTCGGCGCACAACAAGTCGAACTGTGCACCGCGGCATATTGCGAAGCGACCCTCGGCGCGCGTGGGATTCACGGCGAAGGAGCCGCGCACGCTGCGCATGAGTTACGCAGACTGCGTGAGGCGGCAGAGCTCGCGACGCAATATGGATTGGCCGTCGCAGCAGGCCACGGACTCACGTATCGAAACGTTGGGGCCGTCGCCGAGATCAAACAGATCACGGAATTCAATATCGGCCACAACATCATTGCGCGAGCGATATTCGTGGGATTAGACGGCGCAGTGCGTGAAATGAAGAGAGCTATAGGCCACGGATAACGGGGAAAAAATCCGGATTTTGATCCGTGTTATCCGCGGCTAAGTTGAAGGCGAACAAGCGAGCGAGCGAGCTTGGTCTTGGCGACCTCGAAATCTTCTTCCGATCCGCTCCACCCGTTGAGTTGCTTCTCGAGTTTGTCTCGCGAGAGCTTGGCGCGACCGGCGTCGATCTCGTCAGGCCGTTCGGCTACTTCCGCGAGTACGGAAACGTGATCGTCTCTCACCTCAACAAACCCGCCTGACACGTGCATCTGAGAGTTCTTGCCGTCCTGAACGTAAGTCAGCACGCCCGTTTGAAGCTGCGAGATCAACGGCGTGTGGCCCGGAAGGATTCCCAACTCACCTCCCAGACCCGGCACCGTTACCATATCAACTGGCTCCGCCAGCACGCGTCGCTCCGGCGTTACAACTTCGAGTTGAATCTTTTCTGCCATATCCCCTACTGAGCGATCGTCTTCGCCTTCTCGATTGCTTCTTCAATCGTGCCGACCATGTAGAACGCCTGTTCCGGCAGATCGTCGTGTTTGCCGTCAACCAGCTCGCGGAAACCTCTGACCGTGTCTTCGAGCTTGACGTACTTGCCTTCGAGACCCGTGAACTGCGCGGCCACGAAGAACGGTTGCGAGAAGAACTTCTGAATCTTGCGGGCGCGCGAAACCGTCAGCTTGTCTTCGTCAGACAATTCGTCGAGACCGAGAATCGCGATGATGTCCTGGAGATCCTTGTAACGCTGCAACACGCGCTTCACGTCCTGAGCCGTGTCGTAGTGCTCGCGACCGATGATGCGCGGATCGAGAATGCGCGACGATGAAGAAAGCGGATCGACGGCGGGATAAATTCCGAGTTCCACAATCTGTCGGGAAAGCGCCGTGACGGCGTCGAGGTGCGCGAAGGTCGTCGCTGGCGCCGGATCCGTGTAGTCGTCGGCAGGCACGTAAACCGCCTGGATCGAAGTGACCGAACCGGTCTTGGTCGACGTGATGCGCTCCTGCATTTCGCCCATCTCGGTGGCGAGGTTCGGTTGATAACCCACCGCGGAAGGCATGCGGCCGAGCAGTGCCGACACTTCGGAACCGGCTTGCGTAAAGCGGAAGATGTTGTCGATAAACAACAGCACGTCGAGTCCCTGATCGCGGAAGTACTCCGCGACAGTCAAACCCGAAAGAGCAACTCGCAGCCGCGCTCCGGGCGGCTCAGTCATCTGACCGTAGATCAGCGCCACCTTCGACTGTCCGATGGTGTTCATGTCGACCTTCGTAAGGTCAAACTGGCCGGTGTCGTGGAAGTTTTTATTGAACGCGGCACCAAACTGGATAACCTGCGACTCGACCATTTCGCGCAGCAGGTCGTTTCCTTCACGCGTACGCTCGCCGACGCCCGCAAACACCGAAAAGCCAGAACGCGCCTTCGCGATGTTGTTGATCAACTCCATCACGATAACGGTCTTGCCCACGCCTGCGCCGCCGAACAAGCCGATCTTTCCACCGCGCAGAAACGGCTGAATCAGGTCGATGACCTTGATGCCGGTTTCAAACATCTGCAATTCGGTCGACTGTTCTTCAAACGTCGGGGCGTGACGATGGATCGGGTAGCGCTGCTCGTGCTTCACCGGACCGAGCGTGTCGACCGGCTCGCCAATAACGTTGAGCACACGACCGAGTGTGCCTTCGCCGACGGGCATCGTGATTGGACCGCCGGTATCGATCGCCTTCATGCCGCGCACCATGCCGTCGGTCGGCGTCATCGAAACCGTTCGCACGCGACCTTCGCCGAGGTGCTGCTGAACTTCGGCAATGACGTCGATTGGAGTCGGGACATCGAACCCTTCCGAGGTGACTCTCAACGCCTGGTAGATTGGCGGCAGGTAGCCACTCTGAAACTCTACGTCGAGCACAGGGCCGATGATTTGCACGACTTTACCGACATGTCCGTCGGCGCTCACGTTTCCATTAGGCGTAGCCATACTGTTCTATGAACTCCTCTTTCCACCTGTTAAGGCGAACAAAACTGGCAGGATTAAAAGCCGCCTAAGATACCACAGGCCACAAAGAAGCACAAAAAGGACTTAGCCACAAAAAAGCACAAAATGCACAAAAAGGTTTTCTGAATCAGTTTACGGTTTCCCGATTAATTGTTTTGTGCTTTATGTGCCTTTTTGTGGCCAAAAATCTGAAACCATACTTGTACTAGTGTCGTAGTACAATCCGAGATGAGCCAGATTTTCTCATTGAGCCCTTCGCACCCTATGCCGCTTTACGCGCAGCTAACGCGAGCGATTCGCTTCGCGATTGCTACGGGACGGCTACGGGTCGGGGAACAACTGCCAACGGTGCGTCAGTTGGCGGTTGATTTGCGCGTGAATGCCAACACAGTCGCCAAGGTTTATGCGGAGTTGGAGCGCTCAGGAATCCTCGAAACACGAAGAGGCGTGGGAACGTTTGTCAGCGCCCGCCATCTCAGTCCAGTTCATCGCGACGAGCACGAGAAGCACTTGAAAGATGTAGTCGATCGCTTCGTCGAAGAAGCATGTGCGATGGGTTTCTCGGTCGACGATCTGCTGGACCAACTTCAGAGCCGGCGCAATAAGGAGACTATCAATGTCTAGTTCTACAACGAGTCTGATTCAAACGAGGAGTAATTTGCCCGCCCCGGAAACGCCGCGCGTCAATGTAGTCTCAGCGCTAGCACTGCTCGTACCGGTTCTCCTCGGCGGTCTAATCTCGTGGTTAATGTTCAATCCCGCAGCCGTAATCGTGGGCCTGTTTTTAGGTCTGCTGCTGGCACAGTCGCCGAAGATCGCGCGCCAATGGGAACGCGCAGTTGTATTGCGTCTCGGAAGATATGTTGGCCTGCGTGGTCCAGGTCTGTTCTGGATCATTCCGTTTGTCGATTCGATTTCGACGTGGGTGGACCAGCGCGTGATTACGACCAGTTTCGCGGCTGAAGAAACGCTGACGTCTGATACGGTGCCGGTTAACGTCGACGCCGTGTTGTTTTGGATGGTCTACGATCCGGAGAAAGCAGCGCTTGAAGTTCAGAACTATCCACAGGCTGTCAGCTGGGCTGCACAAACTGCGCTGCGCGACATCATCGGCAGAACGTCGCTGACTGATTTGTTACGCGGTCGCGAACGGATTGAAGATGAGTTGCAGCAACTGATCGATGAGCGTTCAAATCCGTGGGGTGTCACGGTGCAATCAGTGGAAATGCGCGACGTGATTATTCCGGCGGCGTTGCAGGATGCGATGTCACGCGAAGCACAAGCGGCGCGCGAGAAACAGGCGCGCATCATCCTCGGTCAGGCTGAAGTCGAGATTGCACATTCGTTTGAGACTGCGGCCCGCTCGTATCGCGACAATCCGACTGCGTTGCACCTGCGCGCGATGAACATGTTGTATGAAGGGTTGAAGGAAAAGGGCGCTTTAATGCTGGTGCCGAGCAGCGCCGTTGAGTCGATGGGAATGGGTGGCTTGATTGGTGCGGCTGCGTTGCGACAGCAAAGGCTCACTGGAAGTGATGAAGTCCCCGAATAGTAAAAACCATCCACAGATTACGCAGATTCAATTCTGTGTAATCTGTGGATGGTTCTGTTAGTTTCAATGCTCTGGATCGATCCTGATCTTCATTCGCTGTAGCACTTGCAGATCTTCTTCAGTGAGTTCGAGGTCGGCGCCATCAGCCGAGCTTTCGTCGTCGCCAGCGTGAGGCCGCAATCCAATTTCGAGGCGGAGTGTTAACTCCATTTCGTATCCGGCTTCGCGCAAACGTTCGATTGCTTCTGCAACCTTGGTGGAATTTTCCACCGATTCGTTTATCGCAGTACCGATCTCGCGAACTATCTCTTTTGCGTCGTCATCGATTTCCATTCGGTTGGTATGCTACGCCAGTTTAAGAAGATTGCCAATTGCTGATTATAGCAATTAGACTGAGGTCCATGTTCGGAACGATTGGAATCCTAACAGGCGGCGGTGATGCACCCGGACTTAACGCCGTTATCCGTGCTGTGGTGAAAACTGCGACGTGTGAACACGGCATGCGCGTGATAGGTATCGAAGACGGTTTCGAAGGTTTACTTGGCGAAACCAGGACCCGTTTGCTGTCGCCAAGCGACGTGCGTGGATTGCTGCCTCGCGGTGGCACGATTCTCGGCACTCGTAATCGCGGTAACTTCGTCGAACGTATTTGTGACGGCGTACCAAGAGACGTCGAAAGCGTCTATCAGGAAGCGATCTCAAACATGAAGATCGTCGGGATTGACGCGCTCGTGGTGTTGGGTGGTGAAGGAACTCTCACGATCGCAAACGAATTTGAGAAACGTGGCATTCCAGTTTGTGGTGTGCCGAAGACGATCGACAACGATCTCGCGTGCACCGAGCTCACGTTCGGTTTTGTCACTGCGCTCGACATCGCCACGGAGGCACTGGATCGTTTGCACACGACTGCCGAGTCGCACGACCGCGTCATGATCCTCGAAGTGATGGGACGGCACGCCGGTTGGATAGCGCTGCACTCCGGAATCGCGGGCGGCGCCGACGTGATCCTGATTCCGGAAATTCCCTTTTCACTCGCCGTGGTAGCCGAAAAGATTCGCGCACGCGATATCAGTGGCTCAAATTTTAGTATTATCGTCGTTGCTGAAGGAGCTCTCGAGATCGGGCACGACCTGGTTTATCAAGACAAGGGTGATGCACTTCATGCACCCCGGCTCGGTGGTATCGGTCAACACCTGCAACAGGATCTCGAGCGACTAACGGGTCGAGAAACGCGTTGCGTGGTGCTCGGACACCTCCAGAGAGGCGGCCGACCGAACGCTTTCGACCGAATGCTGGCCACGAATTTCGGCTCGGCAGCGGTGCGTGCACTTTCGAAGGGCGAGAGCGGTGTAATGGTCGCTTTGCAGGCCGGAGACGTAGTTACCGTCCCATTGACCGAGGCGATTAAAGGTATTAAGACTGTTCCTCCTGACGGACAGCTCGTCAGGACCGCTCGTGACACGGGTATTTGTTTTGGCGCTCCGGACGAGGCCAGTTATCATAAACCCCTGTAGTTTTGAGCAAGGTTGGCATTGAAGTTGCCAAACCCAGTTGAGGCTTTGGCCGAAGAGGCTTGCCGGATAAGGATGTAAGCGGTGTCCCAGGTAATCAAAGAAAAACTCCAGGGCGAACTCGACGAACTGGAATCTGAGTTGCGCATTCACCTGCCAAAAGAGATCAAGCGGGCGCTCGAATTTGGCGATCTTCGAGAGAATTCCGAGTATCGCGCCGCGCTCGACCGGCAGAACGTCGTCAAAGCACGTATCGTTGAGCTAAGGCAGCGGATCAGTGAGATTGCTTCGATCGATCCTAACAAAGTGCCGCGCGACAAGGCGTCGTATGGATCGACGCTCGTGCTCTACGATGGCGAGAAGGATGAAGAAGTAACTTACCGCCTGGTGACGCCCGAAGAGAGCGATCCGGCTCAGGGACTGATTTCAACGACGTCGCCGGTGGGTCGTAGCCTGATGGGCAAACAGGTAGGCGACGAGGTGGTCGTGCGGACGCCGGCCGCCGTCCGAAACTTCGAGATCAGGCAGTTGCGGACGCTTCACGACGATTTGGAAGCAAATCAGTAAGTTTTATCCACAGATTACGCAGATATCTGTGTAATCTATGGTGCAGGCAAGGAGAAACAAACCTAACAAATGTTCGGGGCTAGTATCGGACGTGCCGCACAGCGAATCATCGACGCGATAGTTCGCTGGCTCGCCCACGGCCATATCAATCCAAATATCCTGACCGTCATCGGCGTTGCATTGAACGTCGGCTGCGGTCTTCTTTTTGGAATGGGCCGGTTTTTCTCGGCCGGTATCACGCTCGTCGTCGCTAACCTGTTTGACATGCTGGACGGCCAGGTGGCCCGGCTGTCGGGCCGGGTGACACGTTTTGGCGGTTTTCTCGACTCGTCACTGGACCGCCTGTCGGACATGGTGGTGTTCGTGGGCCTGATGGTGTTTTACGCCCGGGATACGGAGTTTCACTCAACTCTTAACGTTTTTCTTGCGGGCGCCGGACTAATGGGCTCGGTTATGGTAAGCTACGCCAGCGCCCGGGCAGAGAGCCTGATTCCGAAGTGTGATGTCGGCTTTCTGAGACGCCCGGAACGGGTTGTTCTCTTTATTATCGGGGCGCTTAGTACTCATCCAGGTTCTACTAATTTCTTTGCCAATCGCATGCCCGCCGTTCTGTGGGTGCTTGCGATTGGCTCTTATTGGACCTTCGCCCATCGCATGTACCACACGTGGCGCGAACTGACTAAGGCTGACGAGACAAAAACAGCGAACGTTGATGCCGGTGCTTCGTATTCACAACCCAGTGGAAGCAAAGAGCATCCGAAGCAGGCTGAGGTGCCGATTTAATAAGTCTTGTTAGGTCACGGGCGACCTATTCTTTGATTTTGAGGTAAATGCTTGACTACCTGTCCGTGCTGCGGTCTTAAATTCCACGGCGCATTGACCAGTGGATGCAAAGGGTGTGGGGCGCGCGCAGTCGGTGAGCCGCTTCCCAAACCGGCCCAGGAGCTTCCGTCCTATGGTCGTGCTTTAGCTCTGGCCGTCAGCGGTTCGCTGGTCGCGTTGGTCTTCGTGGTCCAGATCTTAATTGCCTTCGTGCAAAAGTGGACGGGGTCATTAGGTTTCTGGACGTGGATCGCCGCGGGTGAAACTGCAGCCTGGCGTTTGAAGTGGATTGCCGTTCCTGTTCTCTTCGTCGTCCTCTGGTTCGGACGCAAGCTTTACCGGTCCATCACTGCTCAACCTGCAAAGTTTTGCGGCGTCAGATATGCCCGTCGCGGTTTGCTCGCTTCGGCTACCGTCGCGATGCTGATCGCCGTGCTGATCGGAATCACCGTTCCGGCTCGCCTCGAACACCGTCGTTGGGCGCAAGAAGCCGCAGTCCGAGCCCAGGGCTACGCCATCGAGCGAGCTCTGTTCGAATACAAGATTAAGTACCAAACCTATCCGGCTGACCTGAAAGATCTGCAGGAACGTATTTCCGATCCTGACGGAACGCTGGCAGCCGCTCTCGCTAATATCGATCCCATTACTTACAAGCCGAGCAGTGCCGTTGCCGCTGTCGGACCGGAAAAATCGCGCCGCATGCGCGGAGCTGTGATTCAAAAAGCCTCGTTAACATCCGCTACTGACGATTCACCGTCCGGAGGATTTTCCTTCACCAACTACTCGCTGCCACTTGCCGGTGAAGACAAGATTCTCGGCACTGAAGATGATTGGATCATTTTGGACGGCATGGTGACGAAAGCTTCCGATATCGCCAAAGGTGGCGTCGGGCGTTCCGTGTCAGCAACCGCCCTTGAACCATAGCGACTTCAATGTCGTTCCTCGATCGCTTCCGTAAAAAACCTGAAGACGAAGCCTCACGCATCGCGCGTCTCTTGAAAACGGGTCGCATGGCCGACGGCCGAATTATCGATGCCGTCTCCGACAACGACGGTCGCATCACCCAGGTAACGTACACCTACGAGCTCGCCGGAGTTCTTTACGAATCGTCCCAGGCGCTCAGCATTTCGCAGCAAGAGCGCTCAAACGACTACGCTCCCGGAAAACAAATCGTCATTCGTTACGAACCGCGCAGACCGGCAAACTCGGTCGTAGTTTGATTCCGCACAGGGGCGGCCACGGAGGGCCGCCCCTACAGTTGCATCGATCATTTCGGAACGTACTGTAGGGTGGCCCTCCGTGGCCACCCCTGCGCAGAAATCTGTCTTTTGACTAAATGCCACATCACCAAGTACAAACATAAATCGATATGTTCCGCAAAACCCTGATCGCCAACCGAGGCGAAATCGCCATTCGCATCATTCGCACCTGCCGCGAATTAGGTGTTAGGGCGGTCGCGATCTACTCGGAGGCTGATGCTGAGAGTTTGCACGTTCGCATGGCTGATGAAGCGGTTTGTGTTGGACCAGCAGCGTCGAATCAGAGTTATCTGAAGATCGAGACAATCGTTGCGGCGGCGAAAGAAGTGAATGCCGAGGCGATTCATCCGGGTTACGGTTTTCTTGCCGAAAGCGCAGAGTTTGCTCGTGCGGTCAATGAGGCAGGTCTGGTGTTTATTGGTCCTTCGCCGGAAGCAATGGAGATCATGGGATCGAAGACGAGCGCGCGTCGCGCGGC
>Ga0070698_100005683_pt1 | contig 13650 bp, 12 predicted proteins | sample KBSK1502metaG_FD_65477 | JGI IMG/M metagenome (GOLD analysis project Ga0070698, IMG submission 65477) | Corn, switchgrass and miscanthus rhizosphere microbial communities from Kellogg Biological Station, Michigan, USA - KBS K1-50-2 metaG | ecosystem: Host-associated > Plants > Roots >... | reverse complement strand
CTCGTTGAGGCGCTCCATGTCGAAAGCAACTGATCCGTTCGTGCCGTTGATCTTCCACTGGAATGCGTTTCGCCCGCCGACTGCGAGTTTCGCCGCGTCGATGGTGCCGACGTCGCCGTTCCGGAACTCCACCGTCGCCTCGACCGCGTCGTCGACCTCCCGTCCCGGGATGAACGTGCGTAGGAAGCCTCCGACCACTTCGGCCTCGCCGACCAGATAGCGGGCGAGGACGAGGTCGACGACGTTCCCCAGGACCTGCGTACTATCGCGCCATGGCCGGGATAGGCATTGGCATGCTCGGTTACGGATTCATGGGGAAGGCGCACTCGAACGCGTTCCGCAAGCTCGAGTACATGACGTGGCCGCCCCCGCTCGTGCCGCGCCTCGTCGCAATCGCCGGGCGGAACGAGGATGCGGTCTCCGAGGCTGCGCGCCAATACGGCTACGAGCGGTGGACGACCGACTGGCACGACCTCGTCACGGACGACCGGATCGGGCTCTTGGACAACGGCGGCCCGAACTCCCTGCATGCCGAGCCGACAATCGCCGCCGCCGAAGCGGGCAAGCATGTCCTCTGCGAGAAGCCGCTCGGGCGCTCGGCCGACGAGAGCCACGAGATCTGGCGCCGCGTCGCCGCGACCGGCGTCAAGCATCTGTGCGGGTTCAACTACCGCTTCGTCCCCGCGGTGCGGCTCGCACGCGAACTGATCGACGAGGGCGCACTCGGAGAGCTCCGCCACTTCCGGGGCCGTTACCTCCAGGACTGGGGCGACGACCCGACGCTCGACACGTGGCGCTTCGATCCGGACCAGGCGGGATCCGGCGCGCTCGGCGATCTCGGCACGCACGTGATCGACCTAGCGCGCTACCTCGTCGGGGAGTTCAGTTCGGTCGCCGGCATCGTGAAGACATTCGTGAGCGGTCGAAGGGTCGACGACGCGATCGAGGCGGCTGTCGAGTTCGAGAACGGCGCGGTCGGGACGATCGAGTCGACGCGCCTAGCGCTCGGACGGCGCAACGCGTTTCAGTGGGAGATCAACGGCTCCCGCGGCTCGCTCTACTTCGACCTGGAGCGCATGAACGAGCTGCAGGTCTTCCTCGACGGCGAGGACCGCACACGCGGCTTCAGGAAGGTGCTCGTGACGGAGGCGAATCACCCGTTCATGGATTTCTGGTGGCCCCCTGGGCACATCGTCGGATGGGGGGATACCTTCGTACACGAGGTGCATCACCTCCTGCGCTCGATCGCCGACGGCAGCGACGTCGCACCGCACGGCGCGACGTTCGAGGACGGCTATCGCGCGTCGGAGATCGGCGAGGCGATCGTGCGATCGAGCGCTGGCGGTCGCCGCGAGCATCTGACATTCCGCAGCCTGACCGAGGGCGAATGACGTACGCGCCAGCGAACTGGGTCCATCGGTGCATCGTCTACGCTCCGCCCAGTGGACCTGCAACAGGTCGCACCGGGCTTGTGGCGCTGGACGGCGCCCCACCCGGACTGGGAACTGCGCCGGCAGGAGGACGATCCTGCCGACTGGGAGCGTGACGTCGGCTGCGTGGCGTACGAAGCCGGGGACGCGCTCGTCCTGATCGACCCGCTCCTCGCCGACGGCGACTTCTCGGCGCTCGACCGCCCCGCAGCCTCGAAGTCAACCGTCGCCGTCCTGACCACGCTCCCCTGGCATCGCCGCAGCGGAGACGAGCTCGCCGAGCGCTACGGTGCTTCGAGCTCCATCCCGAAAGCGTCGAGGCGATCGCGATCGAGAGCGCCGGGGAGACGATGTACTGGCTCCCGCACCATCGCGCCCTCATGGCCGGAGACCACATTCTCGGCGACCGTCCGCCGGGCCTGCGCCTGTGCCATGCCTCGTCGCTTCGCTATCTCGACGGATTCACGCAGGACGACCTCCGCGACGCGCTCCGGCCGCTGCTCGCGCTCCCGATCGAGCTGGTGCTGGTCTCCCACGGCGAGCCGGTGGTCGCGTGCGGCCGCGCAGAGCTCGAGCGCGCGCTCGCATGACCGCGGTTGAGTCGATCGAGCGTGACCTGTGCGCCGCCGTCGCGGCCGAGATCCAGGCGCCGAGTGCCGCTTACCTGACGGATCAGACCGAGGCGCGCGGCCTGCGGGGCCGTGCCGACGCCGTTGCGCTCCCCCGCTCCGCCGACGAGGTCGCGGAAGTCGTCGCATGGTGCTACCTCCACGGCGTGCCAGTGGTCCCACGTGGCGGAGGCACGGGTTACGCAGCGGGGGCAGTGCCGCTCGAGGGCGGCGTCGTCCTCTCGCTGGAACGACTCGACCGAGTGCGCTCGTTCGACCCACTGCTCTGGCGCATCGAGGTCGAGGCGGGGCTGCGGACCGCGGAGCTCCGGCGGATTGCCAGAGAGAGCGGCTTGCTGTTCGCGCCCGATCCGGGTGCAGCGGAGCAGTCGCAGATCGGCGGCAACATCGCCACGAACGCGGGTGGCCCGCACGCGCTCAAGTACGGCGTCACGGGCAAGTGGGTCACGGGACTGGAAGTGGTTGTCCCGCCTGGAGAGCTGATCCACCTCGGTGGTCCGGTGAGGAAGGACGTCGCCGGCTACGACCTGAAGCAGCTGCTGATCGGCTCGGAGGGGACGCTCGGCGTGATCACGGCCGCGTGGCTGAGGCTGACGCCGGCGCCCGAGGCCGCATGGCCCGTGGTCGGCTTCTTCGACGGCATTGCCGGGGGAAGCGCGGCGATCGAGCGAATCATCGGCACGGGTCTTCCGATCGCAGCACTCGAATACATGGACGCCGAGACGATGCGCTATGCCGGAAGCAGCTTTCCCGGGGACGTGCCGGACGGGGCCTTCGCTGTGCTCGCGGACGCCGACGGCTCGAGGGATGAGGCAGCCCGCGTGCGGGCCGAGCTCCTCGATCTCCTCGCCGAGGACACGCTTCACCTCTACGCTCCTGAAAGCGCCGCCGAGATCGCCGCGCTCTGGCGCTGGCGCGACGGAGTGGCTCTGGTCGTGGACGCTCAGCGCGGCGCCAAGGCGAGCGAAGACATCGCGGTCCCACTCGACCGCCTCACCGAGGCAATCGAAGGCTCGCTCGAGATCGGGCGAAGGCTCGGCATCCCCGCGTGCTCGTGGGGGCATGCCGGCGACGGGAACCTTCACACGACGTTCCTCCTAGCCGCGGACGACGAGCGAGAGCTCGCGCTCGTCTCTCGGCTGTCCGAGGAGCTCTTCGAGCTGGCGCTCCGTCTCGGCGGGACGATCTCGGGGGAGCACGGTGTGGGCTTCGTCAAACGGAACTGGCTCGAGCGTCAGCTCGGGTCGCGAGCCTTCGAGCTCCATGGCGCGGTGAAGCGCGCCTTCGATCCTCAGAATCTGCTCAACCCCGGCAAGAAGGCGTGATTCGCAAGCTGCTCGTCGCCAACCGCGGCGAGATCGCGCTCCGCGTCTTCCGCGCGTGCCGCGAACTCGGCATCGCGACGGTCGCGGTCGTCGCACGGGACGACAAAGGATCGCTCCACGCGCGCTCGGCCGATGCCGTCGTCGAGATCCAGGGCTACCTCGCCTCGGAGGAGCACATCCGGGCGGCGAAGCAGACGGGAGCCGACGCGATTCATCCGGGCTACGGCTTCCTCGCAGAGAACCCCGACTTCGCCGAGGCCGTACAGGCTGCAGAGCTGACCTGGGTCGGTCCGACGCCGGAGGCACTGCGCGCAGGCGGAGACAAGCTCCAGGCGAAACGGAGGGCGGAGGAGGCCGGCGTGCCGGTCGTGCCGACGGGTGAGCCGGAGGCGATCGGTTTCCCGCTCGTCGTCAAGGCCGCGGCCGGTGGTGGAGGCCGTGGCATGCGCATCGTTCGCGAGCCGGACGAGCTGGCACAGGCGCTCGAGGCCGCGCGACGAGAGGCGAAAGCGGCGTTCGGCGACGACCGCGTCTTCTGTGAGCGCTACGTGGAGCGTCCACGCCATGTCGAGATTCAGCTGCTCGGGGATGCCTTCGGCAACGTGTTCTCGCTCGGCGAACGTGAATGCTCGATCCAAAGACGCCATCAGAAGGTGCTAGAGGAGTCGCCGTCGCCGGGCGTCGACGACGCGCTCCGCGCGGCCATGAGCGGGGCGGCGGTCGCATTCGCACGGGCAATCGGCTACTCGAGTGCAGGCACCGCGGAGTTCATGGTCGATGGCAGGGACTTCTGGTTCCTCGAGCTCAACGGGCGCATCCAGGTCGAGCACCCGGTGACAGAGCTCGTCACCGGGGTCGACCTGGTACAGGCGCAGCTGCGGGTCGCCGCGGGCGAAAAGCTCGACCTCAGACCGGATCCACGCGGTCACGCGGTCGAGGTGCGTCTCTACGCCGAGGACCCGAAGACGTTCTTCCCGCAGACCGGCCGCATCGAAAGGCTGGAGCTTCCTGCCACTATCCGCGTCGACGCCGGCGTCGAGGAGGGTGACGAGATCGGGCTCGCCTACGACCCGATGATCGCCAAGCTGATCGCGCATGGAGGCAACCGCGACGAAGCTTTCAACCGTCTGCAGGAAGCGCTGCGCGAAACCGTCGTCGAGGGCGTCACGACGAACCTGTCCTTTCTTCGCTGGCTCGTCTCGCATCCGGTCATGCGGGCAGGCGATACCAGGACGTCGTTCCTCGTCGAACATCCGCCGCTGTCACCGGTGACGCCGCATCTCGCTCCGGCATCGTGGCGCGAGCCGTTCCGGCTCAACCTCCCGGTGCCACCTCTCGCGCCCCCGCCCGACGTCGACGCGCTCGCTGCGGATCACCGCGGGCCGGCAGGCGAGCAAAGCGCCGTCACGGCACCGATGCCGGGCACGGTGATTCGCCTGCTCGTGAAGGAGGGGGAATCGGTTCGAGCCCGGCAGCCGCTCGTCGTGCTCGAGGCGATGAAGATGGAGACGCCGTTGACCTCGCCCTACGACGCCGTCGTGCGCGCCGTGCACGTCGAGGAGGGCGCGGCCGTCACCGCGGGCACCCTCCTCGTCGAACTGGAGGAATAAGCGCCACTACCTGACGCGGAAGTACTGCTTGTCGCTTCGCGCGGTCGGGCGCACGCCGTAGTAGTAGGCGCGGGCGAAGTACGAGCCTCGGCGACGCGGCGTGTACGCGATCTTGAACGTGCCGTCGGCCTTGCCCGTGGTGTGGCCCGACCAGACTCTGCGGAAACGGCCGGCCACACACCTCTTTACTTTCACCTTCACCTTCCACGCCTTCGCGGGAGGCGGCTGGACCGACCCGTCCATACGCAGCGGACGGCCGACGTGGAAGAACGTGTAGTGATGTGTGATCCGGCAGGCAACGAGGGTCTGATTCGCATACCCGCCCTTGAGATTCAGGAGCACGGTGGGAGCGGCGGCGCCAGCGGCGACGGTCGGCAGGGCCGCAGCGACGGCCACGGCGGCAATGCGGACGAGGTTCATCGGCGGCTCACGTGGATCGGCACGATTATGCCGCCGCCTGGGCAGTCTTCCCGTCGAAGACGTCGAGGGCTCGATCGAGACCGGCGAGCGTCACAGGAGCAAGGGGCGGGACCGCTCCGTCGAGCGCGCGCTCGATGGCCCGGCTCAGCCGCTCGGCGCTGCGCTCACCCGGGCCCAGGACCTCGGCGACGCCCCACTCCCGCAGGCGCTCCGCTCGCATCGGCTGTTCCAAGCTGGAGGAGTCCCGCGGCACGAGCACCGCTCGACAGCGGTACGAGAGAACGTCGCAGACGGTGTTGTAGCCAGGCATTCCGACGAGGCAGTCGGCCGCCGCCACGTGCCTGCGCAGCTCGGGCAAGATCCGCCGGACGTCCACCCCGACGGCCTCGCCCTCCTCGACGAGGCGCGCATGCTCCAGATCGGGCATCAGCGGCCCCGTCACCGCAAGCCACGTGCCACCGACGCGAGGTCGGAGGGTCGCCGCGGCACGGATGAACGCGCCTAGGAGGAATGACCCGTCCGCACCCCCGCCGCACGTCCCGAGCACGAGCGGCCGGCTGAGCGAGGGATCGTCGAGCAACCACTCGGCCTGCCGCCCGAGGTAACCGCAATAGATGGGACTGGCCGTCAGGCCGTTGTCGAGCCCATAGGCCCGTGCGAAGTCGATCGTGAGCGGGTCGCCGTAGACGCAGATCGCCTCATAACGCTTTTGCAGCGTCTCGTAGACACCGGTCTCCTGCCAGAGCTGGCGGACGAACGCGGGCTCGTCGATGACGTCGCGGAAACCGGCAACCGCGCGGCCGCCTCGGCGCGCGAGCTCTTCGAGCGCCGGCAGCAGCTCGCCGTACGGTCCCGCCGGCATGAAGTCCGCAATGAGCAGGTCTGGCCCGAAACGCCTCACTGTCTCCTCCAGCATCTCGCTCCGCAGCGCGACGACGTCCGCTGTCGGCAGCGCGAGGTCGCGCGGCCTCCACGTCCGGTAGCGGTCGACCATCTCGAGCGTCGGCAGCTTGACGAAGTCGATGCCGTTGGGAAAATCGAAGGTCGCGGCGGCGTGCGATCCGGTCACCAGCAGGAGGTTCGACTCCGGGTGCCGGGTGCGATAGGCCTTCGCCAGATCGAGCTGGCGCTGGAGGTGACCCATGCCGAAGCCGTTGTGGGAATAGAACAACACGCGCGCACCGTCCCGTGCGCCCCTGGAGACGCGGTCGGCCGGCGGAGCGGTGGGATCGCGAAGCGCTCCTGCCAGGCGACGAAAACTCGCCGAGGAGGCGATCAGGTCGTCGTAGGTGCCTCTCGCGACCACGCGCCCCCGATCGAGAACGAGGATCTCGCTCGCTTCGCGCACGAGTCGCATGTCGTGTGTGACAAACAGGGTCGTCGTGCTGCGGATGAGTTGACGCAGCGCGTCCACGACGTGAGCCTGGCTGCCAGAGTCGAGCCCGGTGGTCGGCTCGTCGAGAACAAGGATCGGGCTGTCTCGGATCAGGGCGCGCGCGATTGCCAGCAGCTGACGCTGGCCACCGGAGAGTGACGCGCCACGCTGGCTGAGGACCGTGTCGTACCCGTCGGGGAGCCGTGAGACGAGCTCGTCCAGCCCTGCCGCTTCAGCCGCCGCCACGACCTGCGCGTCGCTCGCCTCGGGACGCCCGTAGCGGATGTTCTCCGCGACGGAAAGCCCGAACAGCACCGACTCTTGCTGGACGACGGAGACCTGGTCCCGCAACGACTCGAGCGTGAACGAGCGGACATCCGATCCGTCGATCGTCACGCGGCCCGAGGCCGGGTCGAACAGCCGCGGGATGAGGCTGACGAGAGTCGACTTCCCGCTCCCGGTCACGCCCACGACCGCCACCTTCGAGCCCGCCTCAACGGCGAAGGAGACGTCGCGGAGCACTGGCTCGCCCGGCCGGTACGCGAACCCCACCGACTCGAATGCGATCCTGCCGGCCAGCTGAGGTGCAGGGCGCGCATCGGGAGCGTCCTCGAGCTCCGGCTCGGTTTCGAGCACCTCCACGATGCGTTCCGCGGCTGCCAGCGCCTTGGCCGAGCGCTGAACCGTCTTCGAGGCACGCCGTAGAGGCCGATACGCCGCCCGGAGGTAGCTGACGAAGACGATCAGCTCGCCGGGCGTGATCGCCCCGTGCAGCGCACGCACCGTTCCCACCCACAGCACGACGACGGTTCCGGCCGCGAGCGCAAGCTCGACCCCGCGGTTCATCCGAGCCTCGTAGCGTGCGGTCCGGACCCCTTGCTTGAGGCTCCTGCGGTTGATCTCGTGGAACCGTTCCTGCTCGCGTTCCGTCGCCCCGTGCAGCTGGACGACGTCTATTGCGGAAAGCGCTTCATGCATCACGGCAGCAACTTGTCCCTCGCGCTTCCGCTGGCGCTTCGAAGTGGCGCGGATACGTCGTCCGTAGAGGGCGCCGAGCAAGACCACGAGCGGCATCACGAGCACCGCAACGCCGGTGAGAACGGGATCGACGATCAGCATGATCGAGAGCATCAGGCCGAGCAGGATCACTCCAGTACCGAGATTGACCGTCGAGTCGACAAGCGTGTCTCGCAGCAGCACGATGTCCGAGCTCAGCCTGACGAGGGTGTCGCCGGTCGGCCGGCTGCGATGGAACGACAACGGGAGCCGATGCAGGTGTCGGTAGAGGCGCGCCCGGATCCCGTAGACGATCTCTTGGGCCGCGCTCGAGAGCAGGTAGTCCTCGTAGTAGTAGGCGATGCCGCGGATCAATCCGGCCAGCGCAAGGAAGAGACCCGCGGCTGCCAGGAGATGGTAGGGAGAGTTGCCGAAGATCGTGAAGGGCGCGAGCCAGCGGCCGTGGACAGGCCGATGGAAGAGCACCTGGTCGAAGACGACCTTGAGCGGCCAGGGCTCCGCCACGCGAGCCAGTGCGTAGACGACCGCGAAGCCGGTCCCGGCGAGGAGCTTGCCTCGGCGCTTCTGGATGTCGCGGCCGAAATACCCGTAGACGGCACGTGCCCGAGCCCAGCGATCCGGTTCGCTCGCACTCACGCGACGAGCTCCGCGGCCTTTCCCTGGCGCAATGCCTGCAGCACGCGTTCCGCGTTGCCGGCCCACGTGTGAGAAGAACGTACGTGGGCCCGACCCCGTGCGCCGATCGCCCCCGTGCGAGCGGGGTCATGAGCGAGCGCGACGAACGCGTCGGCGAGGGCCGCGACGTCGCCGGCCGGCACGAGCACACCGCGGTCGCCGTTCCCGAGCAGGGCTCGTATCTGCCCGAGGTCCGATCCGATCACGCAGAGCCCCGTCGCCATGTACTCGAACACCTTCAACGGGGAGAAGTAGAAGCGGGGGACCGGAAGGTATGGCGCCACACCGACGTCCCAGCGGGCCATCGTCCGCAGCGCAGCGCTGTGTGTCAGCTGGCCGTGGCGGAAGAGGGCTCCGTCGGGAAGATCGAGCCCGTCCAGCAGTCGTTCACAAGGGCCGCTGCCGACGACCTCGAGGCGGAGCGTCCGATCACCAGCCTCGGCGAGTGCGTTCCGAAACGCGTCGAGCAGGACGTCGATCCCGTGCCACGGCTTCAGGCTCCCGCAGAAGCCGATCGTGAGCTGCGTCCCACCGACTTCGTGCCGGAGTGCGAACTTCAGCGGATCGATTGCATTCGGGAGCACCTCGACCTTCGCCGCCTCGACGCCGCCTTCGACGAGCGCGTCCGTAAGCTCGACGGAGACCGCGAAGATCCGGTCGGCCGCAGCAAAGACAGCGGACTCGATGGCGGCTGCCTCGTCCGGGTGGGGCAGCGTGCGAAAGAAGCGTGCCTCGTCGCGGAGTGGCGCGTTCACTTCGAGCACGAACGGGATCTCGAGCGTCCCCGCTGCGCTCTTGCCGGCGTCGCTGAAGAGGGAGAAGCGCTCGTAGATCGCGTCGGCCCTAATTCTTGCTGCGAGCTTCGTGACGTCAACCGCCTGCGCCCGGACTGCATCTCGCAGTGCGGCCACAGTCGCGTGATCCCGCGGCAGAACGGGATCGATCTCCACGAGCTCGACGTCGGCGTCGAGCCGCTCACCTTCGAACAGAACTCGGGGGGACGCGATCGCGACCTCGGTGCCCGTCGCCGCAAGCGCCTCGACGAGCTGGCGCACGTGAACCGACGCGCCCTTGTGGCCGAGGACAGGCACGCCTGGATCCGCGCTCAGATACAGGATCTTCATCAGGCAACCGCTCTCAGACTCCGCCCCTCCTCCGAGCCCGACGCAGCCGAAACCAGCCGGAGGATCCCCGCCTCGGCGAGTGCCTCGACCACCGCGGGGAGATTTGCGTCGCGGTCGAACTTCGCCTCGACGTGCGCCCGCGCCGCCCCGCCCATCCGTGCCCGGAGAGCTCCGTCCGCTAGGAGCCGAGCGAGCGCAGCGGCGACGGCCTCGGGATCGTCCTGGGGAGTCAGGAAGCCGGACTCGCCGTCCACGACCGCTTCACCGACGCCGCTTCCGGTCGTGCTCACGACGGGAAGGCCGTGCGCCATCGCCTCGAGGACGACGTTCGGGATCCCGTCTCGATCGCCGTTTTCCAGCTGCCTGCAAGTGAGCGCGAAGATGTCCGACCGGTCGTACTCAGACCGGACCTCCAGCTCCGTGAGCGGGCCGAGGAACGAAACGGACTCACCGAGCCCGAGCTCGTGGACGAGGCGCTGGAGCAGCGGCCAGTCAGGGCCGTCTCCGGCAATGCGCAGGCGGAACTCGACACCACGTGCCCGGAGCAGGGCGGCTGCGCGCAAGAGGGTCGGGTAGCCCTTCTTCTCGACGAGCCGACCAACGGCGAGCACGAGCGGCACCTGCCCGTCGGAGTGGGCACGAGGAGGCCGCGACAGGTCGACGCCGTGGTACGCGAGCCGGACGGGCGTCCGACCGCGCGCAAGCTCGTCGAGGAGGTCACGACCGCCGGACGTGCAAGTGAGCACGACGGTCGCATCCCGCACTTTTCGAGCCAGCTCGTCGTCAGGAGTGAGCCAGATGTCCTTCGCGTGCGCGGAGAGCGCGTACGGAACGCCGGCGAGCAGCGCCGCAAACCGCCCGATCGTCGCGGGCTTGTGCGCGAAATGCACGTAGATCGGCGGCGAGCCCAGCCGGGCGGCGCGATGGGCGAGCAGCAAACCGAGACGCAGCCTGCTGCGACTGAAGTCCGGCGAGGCAATAGCGGCCGCCAGGCCGTGGAGGTAGCCGACAGGGCGCCTGAGGAGAAGCGCGCCGTGCGCGATCCGGATTGCGAGGCGCTCAGCGTTGCCAGACAACTCGGGCAGGTACTCGATGTCTGCCGAAAGCGCACGAACCGCCTCTTGCTCGACCGCCTCGTCCGGACGGCGCATGGCGACCACGTGTAACCGCAGCCCGAGCCGCTCGAACTCGATCAGCTCCTGGAGCACGAACGTCTCCGACAGGCGCGGGAAGCCGTTCACGACGACGATCAGGTCGACCTTGCGGTCGTGTGGGCGGGCGGGCGTATCGTTCATCCGACGGCGGCTGGACTGAGGATGGGCCCTACCTCATGTAAGAGTCCTCTGGGCCGAGAAACTTGTGGGTCGGCCAGCGGGGAACCTTACAGCCCGTTAAATCACCTGCAAGATCGCCTTTTCCACAGGAGTGCGCCGACGTGAGTGCCTGCACCCTCCTCGTCGGGCGAGCAGCTACTCCGCCGCGGGAACGGGGACGCTCTGCTCGGCACGGAAGTACGACGCGACGACCGCGGCCACGCCGACGATCATCACGGCGAGGACGCCCCAGAACCAGCCACCCATGCCCGCGGGCTTCACGACCATGTTCCAGATGACGGCGAGGAGCACGACGAGCTCGGCACGGGACACCATGAGAATTCGCCGGATGCGCGCCTGCGCGAGCGGCGACTCCGGGCCGTCCCGTTCGATGATTTCGGCGATGCGGCCGCCCTCTGGGCCGAGGAAGCCTGCTCCGAGCACGAAGGAGAGGAACCAGGCAATGAGGCCGAACACGATCCAGTTCTGACCCCACGACCAGCCGGCATTGATCATCATCGCGATCGCCGCCAGCAAGAGCACCAACGTGGTCGGCATGAAGAGGCGCATCGAGACCACCTCGGTGTCATTCGCGAAATCGGCCTGACGCTTTCCGTCACCGGTGCGGAGGATCCGAAACGCGTAGGCCTGGATCATCACGGCGCCGCCCACCCAGATCACGGCGGTGGCGACGTGAATCGACTTGAAGAACGTGTACCAGGTCATGGAGGGATTGAAGCGCCCTCGGCGGACGCCTTCAATGTCCGCTGCGAATCTAAAAGAGCTTTTGGAGCTTCATCGCGGCGCCCATGTCGCCCTTGACCTTGAGCTTGCCGGTCATGTAGGCGCTCGTCGCGTTCTGCTCACCGCTGACGATCTTCTCGAACGTCTCCTCAGACGTCGAGATGACCGCGTCCGCGTCTTCTCCGCCCTCTGCGACGTTGACCTTGCCGTCCGCGACGCTCACCGTCCATTTTCCGGCGCCTTCGATGTCGAAGAGATACGAATTGGTCATGCCGGCGGTCTTCGAGGCGTCGGCGCGCTGCTCCAGGCCGTCAAAGAACTCTTTTGCTGTCACGGCAGCAACCCTACCTCAGCAGCTGGCTCGAGCCCTCGCGTTTCCGTCCCGCGCGGGAGCCGCGTAGCGAGCACTGCAGCGACGAACGGTGCGGCTGCGGCGACGTAGAGGGCCGAGCGGAGACTCGTCGCGTCGGCGAGGCTGCCGAGTGCGAGCGCGGCCATGCCGCCGAGCCCGACCGAGAGCCCGATGACGAGGCCCGATGCGGTACCGACATGGCGGGGCATGTATTCCTGACCCATCACCATCGTCACGCCGAACGTCCCGACGACGCACACACCGACGAGTGCGAGCGCGATCGAGCCGGGTATCCCGCCGACGATGATGAAGAGGAGCATCAGTGGCCCGGTCGCGACGACGCTGCCGAGCAGCACGGGCCCGCGTCCGATCCGATCGGCGAGTGGTCCGAGGAGCAGAGTCCCGACCCCGCCGGCGAAAAGCATCAGGGCGAGCAGATGGTTGCCATGCGACTTGGAGTGACCGAGCCCGACCTCCCAGAGCGGAACGAAGGTGATCAATCCAAACCAGGCGACGCTCCGGAGGGCAATCACGGCAAGGAGGAGCTTCATGGCTCTCGAGTCGTCCGTTCCAGCACGGGCCAACACGGCGTGCGGCTCCGGCAGGAACGCCCGCAGGTAAGGAGTTGCGCTCACGATTGCGGCACCGGCGACGAGACCCGGGACCGCAAGCAGAAGTCCTCCGTGTAGACCGAGCGACGCGACGACTGCCGTCGCCGCGATCGGCCCGAGGGCGTAGCCGAGGTTGCCACCGATCGAGAACCACGCCATCCCGCTCGCGCGTTTCCGACCGCTGACGTAACCCGCGAACTTCGAGGCCTCAGGGTGGTAAGCGGCGACGCCGACGCCCGAGAAGAGCACGAGGAACAGGACGAGCCAGTAGCTCCCTGCGTCGGCGGCCAAGGCGATCCCGATCCCTGCCAGCGCGACTCCTCCAGGCAGCAGCCACATCGCCCCGCGGCGGTCTGACCAGAGACCGAAGAGCGGCTGGATCAGCGAGGACGAAGCTTGGGATGCCAGGATCACGCCACCGACTGCGGTGTACGAGAGCGAGAAGCGGTCCTTCAGGAAGGGGAGTAGCGCAGGCAGCGCGCCGCCGGCGAAATCCGTGGCGAGATGGCCGCTCGACAGCAGCGCCATCGCCCGGCGATCGATCTCAGCCCGCACGCTCGCAGGCTACAGCGGGCTTCTCGGCGCTACGTCGCGTGTGCGCCGGACGGGCCGTAACGGGCAATGAGCGCGTGCGAGAGTTCCCATTGCTTGCCCGCGAGCCTACGGCGGTTCTGCTCGAGCATTGAGCCGTTGACACCCTGGTCGCGCAACCGCTGCCGCTCGGCCGCAAGCGAAGAGATCTCGTCGAGGAGAGACTCGACCGTGGGATTGGCTGGACTCATTACGGGGTTCACCATCGGCATCCGACGCGCAAAGTTGAGCCTGGTTAGCGGAATTTCGTAAAGGCGAGGTAAAACCCTGCCTCGACGCCGCTTGGGTACCATCGCGGCCCGATGAACGAGGTCACGGTCGAGGTCACGAAGCTGGACGAGGTCGAGTCTGATGCCCTGGCGATTCCCTTCGCTCAGGACGGCGTGAGCCAGATTCCCGGCAGCGCACACCTTCTGGGCGAGCGGCTCGATCGG
>Ga0070698_100005680_pt1 | contig 13656 bp, 10 predicted proteins | sample KBSK1502metaG_FD_65477 | JGI IMG/M metagenome (GOLD analysis project Ga0070698, IMG submission 65477) | Corn, switchgrass and miscanthus rhizosphere microbial communities from Kellogg Biological Station, Michigan, USA - KBS K1-50-2 metaG | ecosystem: Host-associated > Plants > Roots >... | reverse complement strand
ATGAAATTTACAACTTAGTCCCGATAGCTATCGGGAGAATTTTTATTTCTTTCCAAACAACATTCTGAAAAGTTTCTTCAAGGGGTCATAGAACTTATCGGCTACTCTTTCTTTCAAAGGAATAATTGCATTATCAGTGATTATAATATCCTGGGGGCAAACATTGGTACAGCATTTTGTAATGTTACAATAACCAATGCCACCTGTTTTTTTCAAATCTTCTCTCCGATCTTCTATATCGAGGGGATGCATTTCCAGTGATGCTACTTGTACAAAATATCTTGGGCCAATAAATCTTTCATGCAGTTGATGTTCACGAAGCACATGACAAACATCCTGGCAAAGAAAACATTCAATACATTTTCTGAATTCCTGCACACGATCAATATCCTCCTGCGCCATCCGCCAGGTTCCGTCAGCAGCGTCAGGCTTGCGGGGTTTAAATTTTTTAATTTTTTTCTTTACCTCAAAATTCCATGAAACATCAGTAACTAAATCTTTAATAAGTGGAAATGCTTTCATCGGTTGCACCAGTACCGGCTTGTCAGATGGCAGATCACTCATCCTGCACATACACATGAGTTTTGGAATTCCATTCACTTCTGCTGAGCATGAACCGCAATGACCGGCTTTACAATTCCAACGAACAGCAAGATCGTTTGCATATTTTGCCTGTATCAGTAATATTGCATCAAGCACAACCATGCCTTCGGAAATTTCAAGAGAATAACTCTCGAATTTCCCATTGCTGGCATCACCACGTAATATTTGAAATGTTGCTGTCGGCATTCTTTAATTTAATGAGTGTATTTCTTTATTGTTTATGGCTCATTTCATTTCCTCAATAATTTTTTTAAGTTCTTCCGGTATCTCCGGGATAGGTTCCTGCCTGATGGTCATTTGTCCATCAGCGTTCTTTTTTATTACCAAATTATACTTTCCGCAATTTGGATCTTTGTCTGGGTAATCTTCACGGAAATGTGCACCGCGACTTTCTTTTCTTTCCAACGCTGCCATAGTTATAGCCTCTGATGCGAGCAGCATATTGCGAAGATCAAGCGCAGTATGCCAACCCGGGTTAAATTCCCTGTTGCCGGTAACAAATACATTAGCAGCCCGCTGACTCATCAATCGTAAATGTTCTTTTGCACGCAGCATTTCTGTTTCATTCCTGACAATACCAACTAACTGCTGCATCATATCCTGTAGCGCAAACTGCACATCAAATGGGCTATCACCTTTTTCTCTTTCAAAAGGCTGCAGTGCGTAATGTTCTGTTGCAGCAATTTGCTTTTCATCAATGGTTCCTGCATTATTTTCTTTTGCAAATTTTGCTGCGTATTCTCCAGCTCTTTTTCCAAACACTAAAAGATCTGAAAGAGAATTACCACCAAGCCTGTTGGCTCCGTGTAGCCCGGCGCCACATTCACCTGCAGCAAAAAGACCAGGCAGCGTTGACATTTGTGTATCGGCATTGACACGAATGCCTCCCATCATATAATGTGTGGTGGGCCCTATTTCCATAGGCTCTTTCGTAATATCAATATCTGCAAGCTTTTTAAACATATGGTACATGCCGGGAAGTTTTTTCCTGATATGATCTTCAGAGTTGGAAATCTTTTTCTTTATCCATGAAATATCCAGGAACACACCACCGTGTGGACTGCCTCTTCCTTCTTTTATTTCTCTGACTATACAACGTGCCACATGATCACGGGTGAGCAATTCAGGCGGCCGCTTAGCATTTTTATCACCTTGTATATATCGCCATCCTTCTTCTTCGTTATCTGATGTCTGATTTCGATATGGTTCAGGAATACTATTGAACATGAACCGTTCTCCATTCTTATTGAGTAAAACACCACCTTCGCCACGTACACCTTCTGTTACAAGAATTCCACGAACACTCGGAGGCCAGATCATTCCGGTGGGATGAAATTGTAAAAACTCCATGTCTATTAATTCTGCACCTGCGTCGTATGCCAGTGCATGACCATCACCGGTGTATTCCCAACTATTGCTGGTGATCTTATAAGAACGACCAACACCACCCGTTGCAAGGATCACTGCTTTTGCATGGAAAGTTTTAAACCGTCCCCTTTCTCTTTCATATCCGAATGCGCCAATTACACGGTCTCCATCTTTAAGAAGTGTAATGATTGTACATTCCATATGCACTTCAACCCCCTGGTGAATGCAATGATCCTGTAATGTGCGGATCATTTCTAATCCAGTTCTGTCACCAACATGAGCTAACCGTGGATATTTATGACCACCAAAATTCCTTTGCAATATTTTTCCATCCTTGGTACGATCGAATAATGCTCCCCATGCTTCTAATTCTCTTACACAATCAGGAGCCTCTTTGGCATGCAACTCAGCCATGCGCCAGTTGTTGAGATATTGTCCGCCACGCAAAGTATCGGTGAAATGTACTTTCCAGTTATCCCGGTCATCAACATTTGCCATTGCGGCGGCAATGCCACCCTCAGCCATCACAGTATGTGCCTTACCCAATAATGATTTGCAAACTAATCCGATGCTTACACCATGTGCCGATGCTTCGATTGCAGCACGAAGCCCGGCACCACCAGCGCCAATTACAAGTACATCGTATTTGTATGTATCGAAAGAAGTCATAAGTATATGGTCTGAGTTACGGGTTTAATTATTGGTTATAGGGTTTTGATTTCCTGGTTTTGAAAATTACTCCAGGCTTCGCGAAGCCGGTAAAGTTGTTTGCTGATGATATCGTATTCATTGATCAACTGATCACATATTCCTACATCGACACAAGTCGAGTAGATGTCTTTGCTTTGGCAAATGCTTACTTGTGTCTCATTAGAAACTTCAAGGTCTTTATAGCGTATTATTTTTTTCTTTTCCTCCATTGATTAGTTACTTTGTTGCATACTTTTAACTATGACTCTTAACCAAACCCGCTGCCCTGACCAAAAACTCAAACTATATTATTCTCCAGTCAGTCCACACCCCCATTGAACAAAGTCGTATATAAATATCTGTGAATGCTACCCAAAACAAACTCATCCATGCCCACAGCATATGTTTCCTGTTAAGACAGCTCACACATCTGTACATTGTAAAACGAACCGGCTTACCAGAAAGACGATCCATAAAACCTCCGACAGCGTGACGAAGAGAATGACATCCCAAAGTATATCCTCCAAGCAATACAACATTTACTGCCAGCACTAATGTACCTACACCTAAGCCAAATGTTTTTACACCAGCATCATCAGTAAACCATAATGCTTTCCATACATCAATAGAAAGAAAAACAATAAATAACAAAGCGATATACATAAAGTAACGGTGAACATTCTGAATTATTAATGGGAAAGAATTTTCACCACGATAAGTTTTTCTTGGTTCTGAAACAGTGCAGGAAGGAGGATCAGCCCAGAATGCTTTATAATAAGCACCACGATAATAATAACAGGTAAGACGAAATAAACCCGGAGCCCATAATATCAACAATGCAGGCGACCATGGTAACCAACCGGGCCACCAGCCAGGTTTCGGTCCAAACCAACTATGCGGCGAATCACCAAAGAATTCAGGTGAATAAAGCGGAGAAAGATAAGGTCCGTGATGATAATGCGTTCCCTGGAATGCAGCCCATGTAACATAAACAACGAAAGAACCAAGACCGATAAAGGTAAATAATGGTTTCACCCACCATGCATCTTTCCTGCTGGTAACGCCAAAACGATGTACCGCTCCCCCTAAATTTATTTCAGCCATAATAAATGACTTTGAAGATTAAGCCTGCCTGCCGGTAGGCAGGGATGAAACTCGGATATCACAATCTTTTTTTCAACGGGTAAATGAAAGACCTGCCCCCTAAGATAATTCAAAACGAGATATGAGCAAGAGAAAAATCAATACAGAAATTATTTTCTGGTTGCAAAAAAGATCAGGAAAGTTTTCTTAATGCTTCACCCAACTTACCGATCATTTCATTGATCTCTTCTTTTTTACAGGTACCCACACTTAATCGATACCATGGATTATTGCGACTGCTGCCAAATGCATAGAAAGGAACAACTGCAAGCCCGGCTTCATTAAGTATATAAGCAGTTACGTCGCCCTGGTTCTGCAATAAATTTCCGTCAGCAGTTTTTTTACCAACTGCTTCCACTTTTATAGTTAAATAAATAGCAGCTTCGGGAGTAATACAATCAACGGGCAATCCTTCACTTTTTAATTTTATAAAACCGGCATGTATTCCACGCAATCTTTCTTCCAATCCATTTTTAAAATGCAGCAGGTATGTTTCAATTTCTTTTTTTCTTCCCAAAAAACCTGCAACTGCTTTTTGTTCGGCCATAGGCGCCCATGCTCCAACATGACCAAGTATTGCTTTCATTTTATTGATAATGGAAGAAGGTCCCATACTCCATCCCACTCTTACACCCGTTGCTGCAAACACTTTACTGATCGCATCGATAAAAATTGTATAGTTACGCATCTCAGGACGAAGCGAAACAGGATTGTAATGTTTAATATCTCCATACGTCAAATGCCAGTACATCTGATCATACATGATAAATACTTTCTTTTCCTTTTCAGTTCTTCTTGCATTTTCTTCAAGCACCAGGTCACAAATAGCTTCCAGTTTATTTTTTGAAAAAGTCGTACCTGTTGGATTTTGTGGTGAGCACAATGAAATAAGTGTAGCTTCTTTTATATGCGGACGAATATCATTTGCTGTTGGCATAAAATTATTTTCTGCCGTTGCTTCGATCACTACATGTTCACCTTCTACAAAATGAGTATAATGATTGTTGTTCCATGAAGGCACAGCATAAATCACTTTATCACCTTTATCACATATAGCACGGTATGTAGCATAGATAAGCGGACGACCACCGGATGCAACAAGGATCTCACTTAATGAATAATCAAGTTTTTCCCATTCTTTCATAAAAGAAACAATGGCTTCCCGCAGATCCAGATTGCCTTCAGCTGCAGGATAATTTGTAAAATGATTTCTGTAAGCGGTTACAATTTCATCTTCCAGTTCTTTGGGGATAGGAAAAATAGAAGAGTCAAAATCACCAACCGTGAAATTGTAGATCTTTTCACCCTGGCGGATCTTTTCTTTGATCTCACCTCCAAGCTTTACGATTTCAGAACCTATTAATGTCTCAGATAAATGTGACAGTTTCATGTTTTGGATTCTTTGCAGCAAATGTAAAAGGAAGATGCGATACAAGAACAGTCGTTAGGGAAAAAAAATAAAGGTTGAAAGTTTTATTAATAACATTAAACTTTCAACCTTTAAGAATGAGCTTTTAACTTTATTGAATCGGCTTATAGTCTTTAAACAAGTTCACCTTTGTTCCTTCAACAAGATTGCGATACTCTTTCCATTTACCGTCAAAGAAACCATTGATCCTTTGCACTGCTCCATCAATTGCTTTTTCAGCATTAGCAACCATAGTTTCTTCTTGCTGGCCCGGAGCCACCATTTTACTTGCAATTGATTGCTGCGCCTGTTGCGCCTGCGACATTACTGTAACTTCAAAAGGATTTCTTGCCAAACCCTGACGGTCTGAAGTTTTTCCACTTATCACCTCACGAATGGATTTTATTTCATCCTGCATCTTGGTTGTTGTCTTTCTTATTGTATCGGCTTCCTTTCCTTCCACACCTCTTAACTGCGCTTGCATTTTTGTACATACTTCTTCTGCTTCTGTTAAACGATCCATCCCTTCAGTTAATTTGTCTGCACTCTTACGAAGACGATTAAACAAAGTTCGCTGTGCGATCTTTATATCATTTCGATTACCCAATCTTGGATCATCTTTTACTGTTACATAAGTCGAATCGTATGCTCTTGCATAAGTAACTATTACTTTGTATGTACCAGGTAAAACCGGGAAACCTGCAGGTTCAGGTGAACCTGGTGTTGGTTTAGGTGAACCGGGTTGACGAAAACCTTTTTCTTCTGTTCCCCAATATTGACGGTTAAAACCACTATCAACATTCCAGCGAATTGTTCTTATCAATTCATTTTTATCATTGAAGATCCTAACCATTGCACTATCGCCTCTTCTTACACTGCCCTGGCCTTGTCCGCCACCAAAAGCACCGCCACCTCCACGTCCGCCGCCGCCTCCACCGCCACCTTGTGGTTGTGTAACCGGCATCTGTTGTTGAGGTTGACTATCTTCTGCTCTTGGTATGGTTTGCTTTGGTTTGTTTATATAAAATGAAATAGCAGCACCTCTTCTTCTGTTCTCAGCATCATATAAACCATAAGTACTCCAATCATAACCGGTGGCAGATTTATATTGTGCCTGGTATGCATCAGGTGCAGTGAAAACTGTGATGGGATTTGTAATTGCCATTCCTTTATTTGCAGCCAATTTTCTTAATGGACGAATATCATCCAACACCCATAAAGACCTTCCGAAAGTTGCAATAACAAGATCAGCTTCTCTTTCCTGTATTGCCATATCATAAGTGGAAACGGAAGGATAACCATTTTTCCATTGCTCATAAGTAGCTCCGTTATCAAGGCTTACCCACAATCCATTTTCAGTTCCAACAAAAATTAAATTCGGCTCAACAGGATCTTGTATCATACACAATGCATAACCTTTTACTTTCTTTTCATCTACCATATTTGTCCATGTTTTTCCATAATCAGTTGTACGGAAAACATAAGGTTTGAAATCGCCACGACGATAATCATTCACTACAACAAATGCTTCAGCTGCATTATGACGTGATGCAGTTACTTGCGGAACCCAACTGCTTAATGGCATGCCGGGAATTTTTCCGCGGAAATTTGTCCATGTCTTTCCGCCATCTCTTGTCAGTTGAACATTACCATCATCAGTGCTGATCCAAATAGTTCCTTGTTCTTTTGCCGAAGGCGAAATAGAAATAATTGTACAGTGTGTTTCTGCACCTGTAATATCTAATGTTATTCCACCAGTATTTTGAAAGGCTTTGATCTTTACCGAATCATTTGTCGTAAGATCAGGTGAGATCATTTGCCAGCTTACCCCTTTATCAGTACTCTTATGAACAAACTGGCTGCCGAGATAAATTGTTTTTTTATCAAAAGGGTCCTGTGCCATTGCAGTGTTCCAGTTCCATCTCAACATTAATTTTGGATCGAGTGATGGTGGTTTAACGAACCAGCTTTCTCCTGTTTTCCAGTTTCTTTTTCCAACACTTCCTCCCTGGCTTTCACTATATACCCAGCTTGCGTCTTCTGCATCGGGCATTACATCAAAGCCATCGCCACCACCGATATTATTCCAGTAATAATTTCTTATACCACCATTGATCCATGTATAAGCAGGGCCATGCCAGCTTCCATTATCCTGCATGCCGCCCATTACATTGTAAGGTGTTTCATTGTCAACATTAATATGATAAAATTGACCAACAGGGATTTTTTCATCAAATGTCCAGTTCTTACCACGATCATGTGTGATACCAATACCGCCATCATTTCCTTCGATCATAAAGCTTCCATTTTTTGGATGTATCCACCATGCATGATGATCCGGATGAATGCCAGAATAAGGAATTAATGTGGCGAATGTTTTACCGCCATCTTCACTCACCTCTACCTGGTCATGTATGTTATATAAACGATTTTCATTTTCCGGGTCAACACGTATATCCTGGAAATAAAATGGACGATTGGTCACCCATCTTGCATCACTATTTACCAGCTCCCATTTAGTACCACCATCATCACTTTTATACAAGCCATTTTTTGTTGCTTCAACCATTGCATAAACACGACGCGGATCATTAGTAGCATAAGCAAGACCAACTCTTCCATAAGTCCCATCAGGTAAGCCATCATCTTTACCAAGCTTCTTCCATGTTTTACCGCCATCAATAGTTAAATATAAACCGCTGCCGGGGCCACCACTTTTAAAATCCCATGGTGTACGGCGATGCTGCCACATATTTGCAAGCAAACGATTGGGGTTTGATGGGTCCATCACAAGATCAGCACAACCTGATGTATCATTTGTATATAAGATCTTTGTCCAGGTGTCTCCGCCATCAGTTGTTTTATAAACACCTCTTTCCGGATGTATGCCATAAGGGTTTCCGATAGCAGCAGCATAAACAGTATTAGAATTAACAGGGTCAACAATAATGCGATGAATATTTCTTGTATTCTCCAATCCCATTCGTTTCCATGTTTTACCGGCATCAAGAGATTTGAAAATGCCTTCACCAATATTTAAAGAATTTCTTGGATTGCCTTCGCCGGTCCCTACCCAAACAATATTTGGATTTGATTGCTGAACAGCAACAGATCCGATATTTTGTGTCGGCTGCTCATCAAAAACAGGTGTCCATGAATTACCGCTATTCACAGTTTTCCATACACCACCGGATGCTGCGCCGAGATAAATAATATTAGGATCGCTTAAAACAACATCAATTGTTGTTATACGACCACTCATACCAGCCGGGCCGATATTGCGTGGTTTCCAGTTTTTAAATTGTTCAAGACTTAATTTTTGTGCAGTGGTTAGCAAGCATATCAGGGCACTTAATGTGCTAAGCAAAATAGTTTTTCTCATTACATGTGATGTTTTGGAAAAATAAACTTACTTAAAAACAACCAGTGCAGAAAAAAAATGGTTGTACGGAGGGCTAAGAGGAAAAAAGAGAAAAGGAGGCAAAGAGGTTTACGTTCAAGATTCAGATCGATGCAGAAATAAAAAAGAGAAAAGGAAATGTTCAGCCAACTCCTTTTCTCTTTTTTAAACTCTTAGCTTTAGAATGGCTTTACCGTCTTTACTCCCGGTGTAATATTTGAACTTTCAGGGTAAAGAACAGCTTTTACCATATTATTCAACGTCAAAAATTTCTTTGCTGCTTTTTGCAGGTCTTCAAGCTTGATCGCATCGACTCTTTTTTCATAATCGAGAAGATTCTCTGCATTTGTTTGATCGATCCATGCATTTGATAAACCAGTAAGCCACCAGTCATTGCTTTGCAGACTCACATGATATTGTTTCTTCCATGTTTCTTTTACCTTGTCAAGATCTTTTTGCTCTACACCTTTTTCCTGCGCATCCTTAATTATATCAAAGAAAGCTTTACTTAGTTTCTCAACATTCTCAGGACCACAAGGCAGGCCGGCAGTAATTGTATAGTGTACATAAGGCCTTTTTGCAATAGTGCCACTGATGCCACCACCGTAGATACCACTCATTTCTTCACGAAGCTTTTCAATGATCCTGATATTTAAAACTTCAAGTAATGCTGCAAGATTTAATTTCTCTTCACGGTTGTATTCCGTTTCACCTTCAAACATAACAGTGATCACGGCCTGTGATTCTTTTCCTTTTTTCAAATTTGCTTCTGTTAATCCTTTCACCATCCTGATACCATTGTCTTTAGATTTATTTTCTTTTGATGATGCAGGAAGCGAGCCAATATATTTTTCCAAAAGAGGCTTCGCTTTTTCAATATCGACATTACCAACAAAGCTATAATGCATACCATATGCATTACCATAGACCTGGTTGTAAATAGAAAACAGCTTATCAAGATTTAACTTATCAAAATCTTCAGGTGTTGGTACTTCATTTGCCCATGGATTATTATTGTAAGCGATCTTACTCATACTATCCTGGAACCATGTCTGCGGATCCTGCTTTAAGAATTGAAGTGCGGCTTTGTTTTTTGTAATGAATGATTTGAACAATCCTTCATCTTTCCTTGGTTGCGTATAATACAGATACATCATCTGTAAAAAAGTCTCAAAATCTTTCACACTGCTGCGACCTTCAATACCTTCTTCATGCGGATTGATGTATGGAAAAACAGAAACAGTTTTTCCCGCAAGAAATTTCCTGATATCAGTTGGCGACATATCTTTTACACCCATTTGCCCGATCAGTATCGCTGCATATTGTGCATTTTCTTTATCTGCAAGATCGAACTTGTGAAAACCCCCTAATCTCCAGGCATCCATTTGTATCTCGTCATTCTTTAGCGTAGTTGGTTTTATTGTAACTGTAATCCCATTGCTGAATGTAAGATCAGTTGTGCCGAGCTTTTCATTCTTTGTTTCGGAAGTTATTTTTCCAGGCGTTGGTGCTTTATCAAGCAATGAAGAAGCAACAGCTTTTTCTTCATAGGCTTTTACGGTCTTATTATTTGCAGTAACAAGTGCTTTCAGTAAGTTGGCGTTGTTTGGCAGCTTATCCTTCATGTTAGTTGGTGCAAGCGCCAATGTAAATGCATTTGAAGTCGAAGGCATTTTTTTTGCAATCACATTTATTTCCTGCAAAGTGATCGTTGGCAATACTTGTTTTAAGAATTTGTAACGATGTTCAACTCCCGGTATGGGATCGCCTTGTAAAAAATTATTTACGTATTGCTGAACAATGGCGCCAGACTCTGATTTATCTTTTTCATTAAAAGATTTTTCCGCCCCATTAAGTAAGCTCGCCTTTGCACGGTCAAGCTCGGTTTGTAAAAAACCGAATTGTCTTGCACGATTGATTTCGGAGATCAATGCATCAACAGCGTCCTGCATGGGTGCTTCGCCAAGAACGGCAAAAGATACGAATGAATTATAGCCGCGAAGAAAAGGCTGGTATCCTGTATTGCCAAAGATAAAAGGTGGATTGGGTTTTTGTGTAAGCTCAGTCAATCGCTGATTAATTAAAGAGCTTACCAGGCTTTCTACAGTGCTTTCCCGATAATCGGCCCATGATTTTATTTTTTTTGCGGGCTTTACAAAGTTGAAAATTTCCAGGAAAGTATTTGTGGCTTCATCGTCTGTTACCACCATTGCATCAGGCGTCGTTCTTTGTTTAATAGGAATGATTGATGGTCTTGGGGTTGCGTTAGCGGGGTTTGTGAATTTAGAAAAATGAGCTTTGATCTTTTTCTCTGCTTCTGCAGGATCAATATCACCAACGACAATTACAGAAATTAAGTTTGGACGATACCAGTTTTTATAAAAGCTTTTTAAAGTCTCGTGTTTGAAGTTTTTTAATACTTCATCTTTCCCGATCGGCAATCGCTCAGCATATTTTGAACCGTTGAACAATTTTGGGAAATATTGCCGGCTCATTCTTTCATCAGAACCTTTGCTTAATCTTGATTCTTCCAGCACGACACCACGTTCTTTCTCCACTTCGTTTTTTTCAAACAAATTATTGAAAGCCCAATCCTCCAATACAGTAAATCCTTTTTCAACTACTGTTGGGTCATCAGTAGGGATCGGTAAAATATAGACTGTTTCATCAAAACTTGTATAAGCATTCAGGTCGGCGCCGAATTCCACACCCGCTTTTTGCAAGTAATCAACCAACTCATTTTTTTGAAAATTCTTTGTTCCGTTAAAACCCATGTGCTCCATAAAATGCGCTAATCCACGCTGCTCATTATTCTCCAGCACCGAACCTGCATTTACGGCAAGTCGTAACTCTAATTTTTTCTCAGGCTTCACATTTTTACGGATATAATAAGTAAGACCGTTGGCCAGCTTGCCGATCTTCACATTCGGGTCGACCGGAAGGGGATCAGCCAATTTATACTGACCAAAAGAGGCTACATAGAACAGGACAAAGGCGACCAAGAATAAAGGTTTAAGTTTTTGATTCATGACTTGATTTTTAGGGTGGTAAATATACTTTCATTTGGTTAATGAAAATAAAAAACTCCCTCTGCGGGAGGGAGTTTTATTTCAAAGGGATTATTTTAATGATTAGTGTAATCAAAACGACCTTCAGTTATCTTGTAGGTTTTCCCATCAACAGAATTATATCCTTCGAATTCGAAACGGCCACTGATTATCTTTTTTATACTATCAGATTTCAATATTTCAATCCAGCCGTTGTGAAGATTATCAGTAAAATAAGTCTTACCATTTGTATAGTAATAACTGTAATTGTGTATTTGTCCAATTCCAAAATGTATATCGCCAGTATTTTTATTTAAAGAATATGTTCCTGGAAGTAAATACCCAATTCCTGAATAATTTCTACAGAAAAGTTCGATGTATCCATCAGGACTATTTGTTTCGATTAATATGTGAACTCCAGGAAAGAAAGCTGTCTCAAAATAACCTCCACTTGTTGGATAAGTTATTCCGCCGGGACTATATACCCCTTTTGGCACCCATGGTACGCCGTTTATTTTGCAACCAACAGTATTAGCACCTGTAAATGTTAGTGGAGGTAGTTCCTCTTTATTGGTAATATAATTTTTTTTACAGCTACTTTGTATACAACAGAAAGTCGTCATTGAAAGTAGAAATGAAAAGATCTTTTTCATGGTTAACAGTGTTTAAAAATTTTTCATGAATGCTTACATTCGATATTTAACACCAACGTTCAAAACACCAGAAACTCCATACCCTGTATTTACATCAATCAGAAACCTATGGACCTTTATATCGGTGCCAAGTAAATAAATATGCCAGTCAGGGTTCACAGAATGATCTTTTTTTATTTCATTTTCTATTTGCTGAATAGTATTTACACCCAAACATATTCCTGAGTAAAAGGTTACTTGTTTTGTTTCCTTCCATACTCTGTCGGTCCGAAACAAATAACTGAATGAATGAAATTCAACATCACGGTATTTTGTTCCAAAATGATCATAGGTAAATGACGGCCCTATCCGCCAGTTTTTAGCAATCATCATTTGAAAACCGGCGTTCAGGATAATGCATTTATGATTATGCGGATCGGTTTCCGTAACAATGCTTTTTTGCATAGCCTTTTTTACATACCCTGAGCTTAAATACCCGCCCTGGACATAGATGAAATATTTTCCGGAAGGTTGTTGAGCATTTATAAGTATAGGTAAGAAAACAAAATAGAAGAGGATGCGCTTTTTCATGAAAAATATTTTCAGAAAAATTAATCCTCATTTCTCTTTTAATGCTTGATAAAAAGCAAGAGATGTAATAAGGTGATATGTCTTGATAATTGTCAAGAGTTTAATCGTTGATGACTTTATATTATAATCCCAAAAGAATTGTCCATGTAAGAGACCATCCGAGGTAAATGACTACTGAAAAGCTTCCCTTTACTATTCAAATGCTATTGCCACTCCCCCCTGGAAAATCGTTTTTCCAATTCCAGCTTCGAAATACAAACTAATATTTTTTGTAAAATAACATCTTGCACCCAGCCCCAATTCCATTTCCAGAGTAGTTAATTTATCTGTTATAATTTGTGGCGGGGAGCTTTCGAGCACATATTTTGCCTCAAATCTTCCAGCGCCCACACCCGTATCACAATAGGCATCCCATTTTTTATTGGCGAAAAAATGATAATATATTTTACCGATAAATCTATACCCAAGCACAGGCTGATTGTTAAAGTCGTCATATTTATGGTAACCGAAGCTGATGCCAATTCCAATTTTATCAGCCAAACCATATTCATATTTAATGTGGATTGGGCCTATGGCATGGAAAGTTTTTTCATAAGAATATTCGTAAAAAATCATTCCGCTTTGGTACCAGGATTTATAGCCATAGCCAATAGTCATGATTTGCTTTCCTTTTAAAAATGTATTTGGTTTTTGAGCATGGAGATTCAAGCTTACTACAAATAATATGAAATAAATTAAATATCTCATTCAGAAAAATTAATTCTCATTCTGCTC
>Ga0070698_100005679_pt1 | contig 13657 bp, 9 predicted proteins | sample KBSK1502metaG_FD_65477 | JGI IMG/M metagenome (GOLD analysis project Ga0070698, IMG submission 65477) | Corn, switchgrass and miscanthus rhizosphere microbial communities from Kellogg Biological Station, Michigan, USA - KBS K1-50-2 metaG | ecosystem: Host-associated > Plants > Roots >... | reverse complement strand
GCAGGAGTTGATGATGACCCGAGCACATCACGAGCAAATTCGATGGATCGTGATCGCCGCCGTGTGCGCGATGGATGATGTGGTGAATGTCTAGGTTGCGTGTTGCGCGGCAACCGGGCACGCGACAACGGCCACGATCGCGAGCCCAGACGTGCTTGCGAATGCGTTGCGGGATCGACTTCGTGGTCTTGCCGTCCTCGTCGACGAGAAGCGCATCGCACTCGGCCAGGCGAGTCGCATCGGCCTCGATGGGCACGCGCCGGCCTCGGCTGTCCTGCCATGCGCGATTGCAATCGTCGCAACGGTGAATCACGACACGATGCGCGGGCTGCGGCGGTTTATCGCTCGCTACGTTCGGCTGCAGGAAGGTTCGGCATAACATCTCGATGAACTCGACATCGCCGATGTGATGCCCGAGCTCGTCGGCGGCGGCCGCGCGACACTGATGCACGAGTGCGTCGACGCGCGGCGGCAGCTCGACAACGAACCTGCGCGTCATCAGCTCCGGATCCTGCGGCGCGTCCGGATCGTCGCCTTTCTTGCGACCTGCTACGAGGTCTTCGATGTCTCGCAGATTCTTGCCACGCGCACGCGCGAGCCACGCCGCTTCGGTTGCAGGCGTCATCACACGACTGAGCTCTTTCGCCGCCGACCACGACATCCGCCCATGACGAACCTCCTCTTCGAGCCCGCGCAGCTCGCCGAGCTCCTTCGCGACGCGTAGCCGCTCCATCGCGGTGCGCGGCGCGAATCCGAAGACGTCCTCGAGATATTCGAGCACGGTCGAGAATCCAAGCTTTCGCCAGACGCGTTGCTTGTCCGCTTCGCGCAGCCAGCGCGCTTCCTCGACATCCAATCCCGCGCGTCGCTTCGCGATCGATCGCAGCTGCCGATCGACCTCGCGATAGCCAACACACGTTGCTTCCTGCGCCCACGTGGGCGCAACGTCGACACGTTCGTCCCTCAACATGCGTCGACATCTAGCACGAGGATTTTCGACGCCGCGGTTTGCGCGCTGCGCGACGAATTGCAATTCCTCGTCGAGAATCGACCACTACATCATTCAACGCACGCACACGCAAAATCATCGCGTCTCGTGATCGATCGTGATGCCTCTCGCCGAACGCGCGCGACGTCGCTCGCAGATCGTGTCAATAACAAATTTCTCTTCACAAACATATTTTGCGATCTCGTCGGTCGATCGAGACTGCAGAATGATCGTGCTCTGCACGCGCGTCACGCGACAACGATCAATGAAACCCTCCCGGGAGGCTCATCACCCCACACCGCTCGCGCTCGCGGCCCGCGAGACTTGTCTCGCGCGCTCGCGACCTGCAGAACGCCCACGCCCGGACGCAACACGACAGCAGAACGGATTCGCTCTCCCGAACGCCGCTGACCGCGAGCGCTAGCTCGTCGCACGCAGCCACGTGGCGTATCAATGTCGCGATGGATCGCCGCATGTCGCGTCCGCGATATCGCTCGCGAGAGTTCGCCCGTAAACGGTTGCCGCGGTAGAAATGGCGCTTCGTCAGCTATGAACGCGAACCTCACTTCGTAGCAGGCACGAAGGCCGATCGCGACGCGCTGATCGCCGGTCAGTTCTGGGCGCAAGCCGACGGTCGCAGCAGCCAGGCGATGGTCGCGTTGATCGAGCGCGTGCGCGTGCTGCGCAAGGCCAGCGCGCCGATCCAGCTCGTCGCGTATGACGATCCGACAGACAATCGCGATCAAGCGATGGCGGAGATGGTCGTGAAGCTGCGCGAAACGTCTCGGCGCGCGGCGGCGAGATCTGGGCGTGCATGGGGACGCCCGATCACGAACCCGTCTGCGGTGTACACCCGAACAGCGATGACGGCGGCAACGGGGCCGTGTGGACGATCGGGCCGCGGCGCGATCCAGCGCACGACGGCGTGTACTTTGTCGGCAAGACCCGCGTCTCGCCGCCGGCCAGGTGAGTGTCGCGCGAAGCCCGTCTGTGACAAGCTGGGTCCATGGTGCGTTTGGTCGGGCTACTTGTCGCCGTCGGCGGCTGCGCGTGGGGTGGAGGCGAAGACTCGCATGGTGTGCAGGGCGTCGACGCGCGTGTGCGCAGTGATGGCGGCGGCGGCGATGTCAGCGGCGTGATGAAGCACGTATTGCTCAGCGAGGTCGTGCTCAATTCGATCGGTGGCGAGTTCGTCGAGATCGTGAACCCGACCACGGCGGCCGTTGATCTCACCCACTATTACCTCGCGGACATCGGCGAGTACTGGCAGCTGCCCGCGACCCCGCCGATGGTGCTGAGCTCGGATTTCATCGTCCAGTTTCCGGCGTCATCGATGCTAGCGCCCGGCGCCGTCGCGACAATTTCGATCAGCGCTGCCACCACGTACATGGGCGTGTACGGTTCGGCGCCGACCTACGCGCTTCCCACCATGATCGCGACCGACATCGGCACGAATCCGACGCTAACCGACGGCGGCGAAATCATCGTCCTGTTCTCGTGGGATGGCACGTCGTCACTCGTCAAAGACGTCGATATGATGATCGCTGGCGCGCCACAGTCGTTCAACACGCTCGTGTCGAAGAGCGGCATCATCCAGGGCAGCGGTACGTACGCGGTGGATGCCAACACGATCGCCGCACAACCGAGCGCACCTGGCACCGATCTGTCGACGAAGCGCATCGCGGCCGAGCAGGAAACGCAGACGGCAGCCGGCAACGGCATCGCGGGTCACGACGAGACGAGCGAGAACACACAGACGACGTGGGACACGACATTCACCGTGCCAACGCCGGGCCAGGTCCCGACGACATTCTAAAAGTCGTAGGCGAGGCCGAGCGCCATCCGCCAGACCGAGCCAACGGTATCGACGCGCGTCGGGCTCGGATTGCGGAGGTTCGAGTAGATGTACTTGCCGGTCGCGGCGTCGTACGAGACGTCGACAGCGGGCGCCATGAATGGAAACGGTACCGACGATTGCCGTCCCCAGTTGTGATTGAGCAGGTTGCCGACGTTCTCGATGTCGAGCATGAAGCGGGCGCGGTGACCGAGCGGATTGGGCAAGTCCTGCGCGAACCGCACATCGATGCGACTGACCCACGGTCCGCGAAACCCGTTGCGAGGCGTGATCTGCCCGCGGTAGCGGTCGAGGCCGGTCGCCGCGAGGAACGCGTTGAAGTCCTCTTCGCTGATGCCGTTCAGGATCACGTCGCTGCCGTCGCCCTTCGGTACGTAGAACAGCTGATGGTTGCGGCTCGCGACGGAACGATCCTCGCCATACATCTTCGCTAGGGTCGTGCCGAAGTTTGCGTCGGCAAACGTCCACGAAAATGGTTGGCCCGAGCGCGTCTCGCCGAACAAGCCGAAGCTCGTCTTGAGATCCTTCCAGAGCTTGTCGTCGGTGAAATGCCCGATGATCGCGTGCGAGAATTCGAGCGCCGCCGTCAACCGATGCTGGCGTTCGTAGTTCGAGATCGCGAGATCTGGATCGTTCGGATCGGTGACCGCGGCAAGCGAGTAGTTGCTGATCGAACGCGAGCTCGTCGCGGGACTGACCTCGTACACGTTCTGGTAGGCGTATGACACCGCGGCGTAGAGGCCAAACGGAAAGCCCTTCTCGACGACGACGCTCGCGCTGTGGCCGTAGCCGGCGCGCGTGTTCGTGAGGAACATGTCGTAGCCGCGGTTCGCGTTGAAGCCGCCCATCGCGGCGGTGTCGTAGAGCGGTCTGCCATCGGGCAACGTCCCGACCGGCGTGTTGTTCGGCAGCGAGTCGAGGTTGCGCCGCAAGTCCTGCCACAGCACGCCGTAGAACGTCTTCGTGTACGTGTAATTGACCTTGACCTCGAGGTTCTTGCCGAGCTCTTCGAGGCCGGGGATATCGAGCGAATAATCCGCGCCGCCACCGACTTTCCACGCAGAGGGAATCTTGAAGTTTGGATCGAGCGCGTCGGTATTGCCGTTTCCTGCGCGGATCATGTCGCTGAGGCCCTGCGGGATGTCGCGCCCGTTGAAGCCGTTGATGATCGCCGGATCCGTCGAGAACGCGCTCGCGATACGCGTGCCGTCGTTCGAATAGTTGTTCGACACCCAGACGCTCGGTGTCCCGCCGCTGTACAGGCCGAAGCCTGCGCGCAGGTTGAGGTCATCCATCGCCAAATAGCTGACGCCGAAACGCGGCATCAGGATGTTGCGCCCATTGAGGGTCGCCGTATTCGCGAATCCGTAGCGCGCGATGAAGTTCGGGTTGTCAACGATCGTCGTATCGGCGACGTACGACTCGAGCCGCAGACCACCCGTGATCGTGAGCTCGCTGAGTAGCTTGAACTGATCCTGGATGTACGTCGTGATCGTGCCGGCGTTCCACTTCGCCGCGCCGTCCTCGGGATTCAGCGTCGTCGCGTTCGAATACAGGATCGACATCGGCGTCTGGTTCCGGAACGCATCGAGCGAGGGATAGACCGCGGCGCCGTTCGTGTCGGCGATGAACAGGTTGTCGATGTGAAGCAGCTCGTACTCGATGCCGCCGGTGACGAGATTCTTGCCGATGAGGTAGTTCGCGAGCGCCTTCGTATGAAACAGATCGTTATCGAGCCGGTTCGTGTGGCGAAACTCGTCGGGGCCAAGCACGATCTGCCCGCCCGAGGTCGTGCGAATCACCGCCTGCATGAAGCCGTTGCCGTTTAGCGGATACACGCGACTCGACACGAACTTGCCGCTCACTTCGGCTTCGGTCGAGAACTTGTCGGTCCAATCCGAGAACGCGCGAAGCGAGACCGTGTTCAGCGTGTCGCGGGCGTCGTACCAGTTGGAGCTGAGCGGCAGTGACGTGTCGCTCGACGAGGTGTTCTGCACGGCGTTGCCGCCGGTACGCTGATACGTCCCGCTCAGGCGATGCTTCGTGTCGATCGCCCAATCGAGCTTGCCGAACAGCTTGAGGTCGCCTTCGTCGAGATCTCGCGCCGGCACACCAGCATCGAAGCCATAAACGTCGCGCGCGATCTGTTGCGCCATGTCGAGGTCGTCTTGCGTGACCTTCGAGACGACATTCGTCGCGTTCGAACCGGCGGGCCCGACGTCGACGGGCGTCGCCGCGTTCAAGCCCTCCACGCTCGCGAAGAAGTGCAGATGGTCGTAGATGATCGGTCCACCGAGTGCGCCGCCGTAGCGCAACTCGCGAAAGTGGATGTTGAGCTGGTCGTCGCGCGAGCGTTTGCCCATCAGCGCGTCGCTCGAGTAGGTGCCGAACAACGTGCCTTTAAAATCGTTCGTCCCGGACTTCGTCACGACGTTGACGTTGCCGCCCATGAACTTGCCGTAGCGAACGTCGAACGGCGACGTCTCGACGGCGAGCTCCTCGACGGCGGATAGCGCGATCGGGCTGCGCCGCGTTGGATAGCCGCTCTGGTTGAGACCGAAGTCATCGTCCTGCCGGATGCCGTCGACGGTGACGCTGTTGAAGCGCGGGTTCGCACCTTGCACCGACATCGCACGGCTGCCGCCTTCGACGCTGACATCCGGCGCGCGGCGCACCAGATCGCGCGGGTCGCGCGTAACCGACGGCAGCTCGTCGATATCCTTCGACGTGATCACGGTGCGCTGCGATGTATTGCGTGGCACCGACGTGCCGGTCACTTCGATGACCTCTTCCGGCAGGTGCAGCCCGATCGGTACGTCGCGCGTCTTGCCGGCCGTCAAATAGATGTTGTTGATCAGCGCCGGCGCGAATCCCTCGAACGTTGCCGTCACCGAATACGGCCCGCCGACGCGCAGTCCGGTGAACACGAAGCCACCGTCGGCGTTCGTCGTCGTTGTCTTTTCGTTGCCGCTCGGCACGTGGATGAGCGTGACGGTGACCTCGGCCATCGGGACGCCGTCGTCAGAGGAGCGCACGGTGCCGCGCAGTTCCGCCGTCGTTACCTGCGCTCGCGCAGAGGAAGCGAGCATCACCACACACACAAGCGCCACGCCGCGGGCAGTCATGGCGCGCAATCTAGTCGCGCAGCGCCCAGAAGCGCAATGTTACTTGCTGGCTATACTCGAGCCGGATGCCGAAACGCTCTGCCGCCGGGCCTCGGTACGAGATCGGAACCGAGATCGCGCGAGGGGGCATGGGACGCGTCGTCGAGGCGACCGATCATCGGCTCGGCCGCGTCGTCGCCTTGAAGCAAGCGCTGACGACCGATCAAGTTTCGTTGTTGCGCTTCGAGCGCGAGATGAGAATCACCGCCCGCCTCGAGCACCCCTCGATCGTGCCGCTCTACGATGCGGGCACGACGGCCGACGGCACGCCGTTCTATGCGATGCGCAAGGTCAGTGGACGGCCGCTCGACCAACTCGTGACACGCGCAGCAACGCTCGACGAGCGACTCGCCCTGCTCTCGAACGTGCTCGCGGCCGCGCAGGCGATCGCACACGCTCATAGCCGCGGTGTTCTGCATCGCGATCTCAAGCCGTCGAACATTCTTGTCGGCAGTCTCGGCGAGACCGTCGTCATTGATTGGGGGTTGGCGAAGGTTCTCGACGATGACGACGACGACGAACCGAACGCGACGCCGACGTCCGCAGATTCGTTGCAAACACGCGCCGGCACCGTGCTGGGCACGCCTGGGTTCATGTCACCCGAGCAGCGCCGCGGCGAGCGAGTCGATGCGCGCAGCGATGTCTACGCGCTCGGTGCGACGCTGTATTACGTGCTCGCGCGCAAATCACCTCACGGGCAGGACGCGGGACCGCCAGAGCCGCTGCACCAAGTCGTGGCAGGCGTGCCGCGCGAGCTCGAAACGATCGTAGAGAAGGCGCTCGCGGCCGACAGCGCTGCACGGTACCTCGACGCGGGTGGCTTCGCCGAAGACTTGCAGCAGTTTCTCAAGGGTCAGCTCGTCGCGTCGCATCGATACTCGCGCGGCGAGCGAGTCGTTCGGTTTCTGCGCAGACATCGGCTTCCGGTCGCGATTGCCAGCGTTGCGTTCGCGTCGATCGTCATCGTTGCGTGGCTTGCCGTGAGTCGCGTGATCGATGCGCGCGATCGAGCAGCGGCAGCGTTGGCCGAAAGCCGCGAGCGCAACGAGCTGCTCGTTCTCGAGCGTGCGCGCGAGCTCGTCGGCTCGAACCCGACTCTCGCCGTCGCGCTCGTCAAACCACTCGCCACGAAACACTGGCGCGAGGCGCGCGCGATAGGACTTGCGGCGACGGTCGCCGGAGTAGCGCGATCGCTGCCGGGGTCGCCGCGCACGATGTCGCTCGAGATTGCGCGCGACGGAGTGCACGCTGTCGCGGGCGGCAATGACGGCGTGATCCGATATTACGATCTCGCAAACGGTGTGACGCGAGTGCTCGCGCGATTTCCCGAGCGCATGCATGTCAAGTTTGCCGACGCGGATCGTCGCGTCGTCACCTATTACGATCACCAGCTCGCGACGGTTCACATCGAAAGTGGCAGCGTGCGTGCAGTCCCCGCGCCGACGCGGATCGCATCGCTGCGTGGCCTCGACGACGCGATCTGGATCGTCGGTCACGACGGCAGCGTGTGGCGGCTCGCGTTCGACGATTCGCCGGCGAAACGGATCGATCTCGCGGATCAGATCTGGCTCATCGAAGCGTCACCCGACGGCGCGATGGTGGCGCTCGGAGGTGAGAATGCGCTATGGCTCGTGCGGCGCGGCGAGCCTGCGATCTCGCTCGCGCGCGGACGTACCGAAGCGCTCGCCTGGTCGCAAGATGGCAGTGAGCTCCTCGCCGCTGTTGCCGACCACGTACTCGAGATCGCGCCTGGAACCGGACGCGTGATGGCGGACCGCACATATCGCGGCGCACGCGCGATCGCGTTCCATCGCGGCGCGATCTATGTTGGCGCTGAACGGCGCGTCACTCGGCTCGTACATGACGCCGAGCTCGACATCGCGATCGAAGGCAACGTCAATCGTCTCGTGCTTGCTCGCGACGACGCGCTCCTTGCCGTCAGCGACGCCGACGCATTCACGCTGATTACCGATCAGGTCGCCGCCAGCATCCCACCGACGTCTGCGCTCGACGCCGTCACCGCATCATCGCGCGGTAGCTTCGTCATCGGTGGCTCTGACGGTCGGCTCCTTGTGTGGAACGTCGACGCCGTATTGCCTCGCGAGATCCTGAGCTCTGGCATCGACAACTTCACGCTGCTAGCGAGTGGCGATTTGCTCGTGCACGCTGGCGTGCATTCGGTGTGGCTCGATCCTTCGACGGGCGCGAAGCGGCCGGTCGAGCTGCCGACGGGCGCGCTTGTCGGCGCCGCGAACGCCAACGGTGACGTCGTCGTACTCGAACGTTCGACAGGTCGCGCGTTCGTCGTCGACCACGACGCATCAGGCGGCACCCCGCTCGCAGGAACACTCGCCGTCGCTGCGTTTCCCGATCGCGATACGATCGTCGGCGGCACGACCGACGGTGAGGTTCGCGAGTACAGGCGGCCGCAGCTCGCGCCGCGCGTGCTCGGCAGCGCGCGAACACGCGGCACGACGATCGACGTGCAATCGAACGCGATCACACTCGCGCTGGCTGATAGCTCGGCGGCGCGCTTCGAGCTGCCGAGCGGCCGGCTGTCGCGGCTCGACAGCGACGCCGAGCGATTGCTCGTTGCCGTGCCGGGTGGCGAAACGCTAGTAACGCGAGGACGCGAGGTGCTGCGCTGGAGACGCACCGGCGATCTCGTGCATCACGCGACGCTCGACGCGCCGAGCTATGGAGACGCGCGACTTATCGACGCGCACCATGCGCTGTTTGGAACTGCCGATACGGGCGCGTCACTCGTCGATGTCGACCGACGCGATCGCGTGACAGTACGATTCGCTCCAGGCTCACGTCTTGCCGACTGGTCGTTCGCCGGCGGCTTCATGCTCGCGCGCGGCGCCGCCGGCAAGCTGATGATGGCGGATCTGTTCGCGGCTGGCGTATGGCAAGTCGCAAGGCCGACGCGTGGTGAATTCGGGCACGCGAAGCTCGCGAACGACGGACGCCGCGCGTATGCGGTCGTTGACGGTGCATTGTTGATGTGGACGTTTGCCATTCCCGACGCGACCGCGACGCACCGCTTTCTCGAGAGCCTCACCGACGCGACTGCCTCGACGACGGGGACCCTGCTATGGCCATGACCTCGGCCGAGATCGCACGCTTTGCGACGGCGCTCGCCGCGCTATGCGAACGAGCGCGCCGAGAGCTGCCGGGGTTCGAGCTGCGCGATGACGTGTTGATCGAGGCTCTCGCGCGCCACGCGACACCGGCGACGATCGATACGATGATCGCGAACTGTCGTGCAGCCGAGCTGGCGCTCGCGGCTGCCGCGGCCGATGGTTCCGAGCAGGCGATCGGCGAGCTCGAGCGCCGCTTCGCGCCGATCATCGATGAGACGTGTCGCCGCTACGCGCGCGGCGGACATGGTGTCGACGACCTCCGCCAGATCCTCCGTACGAAGTTGTTCGTCGAGCGCACGATCGCCGAATACAACGGTCAGGGCTCGTTCGACGCGTGGTTGCGCGTCATCGCGACGCGCTGCTTCATCGACCTCGGGCGGCGCAAAGATCGCGCGCGCGAGGCGCTCCCGGGCGACGAGCTCGACGACGCGATCCTCGCGCGCGATCTCGTCCTCGATGCGATCAAGGCGCAGTATCGCGGCGTCGTCATCGCCGCGCTGCGAGCCGCCTCCGCGGAGCTGCCGCCCGGCGACCGCCACCTGTTGCGGCAGCACTTCGTCGCAGGCTTATCGATCGATCAGATCGGCGCAGTACTCGGCATCCATCGCGCGACGGCGGCACGACGGCTGGCGAAGGCGCGCGAGCAGCTCGTGGTGCGCGTGCGCGAGCACCTCACGAACACGATCGACGAGCGCGAGCTTGCCGAGATCTTCGATCTCGTGATCAGCAATATCGAAGTCTCGATGCTCGTGATCCTTGCAACGCCCCCACAGTCGCCATGACGTGTCCGAACGCGAACCAGCTGGCGCAACTCGGGGATGGCACGCTCGCGGAGCCCGATCGCGAGCGGATCGAAGCGCATCTGGATGGTTGCGACGCATGCGGTAATCTGCTCGCGGAGATTGCGTGGTCGACGGCCGTCGATGCGCCACCCGGATTCCGCATCATCGCGTGCACTCGCGACGATCGCTACGCGGCTCGCGACAGCGACGACAGATTGGTGGAGCTTCGCGTCGCGGACGACAACGTCGCTGCCCTCGTGGGCCACGACATCCCGCACGTTCTGCCCGTGCTCGCGGTCGAACGCTCGCGGAACGCAGTCTGGGCCGCGACGCCGCAAACGACAACGCCGCACGCGATGGGGCTCGATGCGTGGCGGACGTTGCTCGTGGCGCTACACGAGCTACATCGCCGCGGCCACGTGCTCGGTGCGCTGTCACGCGACAACATACGGCTCGACATGCAGGGGGAGCTTCGCCTCGATCCGGTGTGTACGAAGCGCGCGCAGTCGCACTACCTGGCTCCCGAGCGGCTTCACGGCGGGCCGCCAAGTCGAGGTGCCGATCAATTCGCGCTGTGCGTCGCCCTGTGGGAACTGCTCGTTGGCGAGCCACCGTATAGCGGGGCGACACCCGGGGCGCTCGCGGTCGTCATGCAGGCGCCGCCACGGATGCCGTCGAACCATGACGCGCGCGTGCTGCGCGCGCTCGCGCGCGGTCTCGCGTTCGATCCAACGCAGCGCTGGCCGGATTGCAGCGCGGTCGCCCACGCACTGAGACCTTCGCGCAAGCGCGCGGTCATTGTTGCCGCCGCCTTTGTCGTGGCGCTCGCGGTCGCACTTGTAACCATTTTCGCGCGTTGTGCGAGCTGATCCGCGTCCACGCGACTTCGACCGCGCGACTTTCGTTAACCTCCATATGACTCGAGTCTGGCTATTCGTGTTGTGTGCGGTGTCGCTCGCAGGCGCCGGTCCGCGCGAGGACTTCTTGTTCCGTCTCGAAGAACACACCGGCGATGACTATCGCGCCGACGTGATCGGCAAGCTCGTGACACTCAAGGTCGGCCCAAAATGTCAGGCGAAGCTCGCCGACAAGGACCTGAGCGCGATCGAGACCGCCGCCGCAGTCGCGATCGAGATCGCGGATTACGCGAAGACTGTCACCGGCGATGACTGGAACGCGATCCTTGGCAATGCGCGGGACAAGGATCGCGCGAAAGCGATCATCTCCGGGAAGATCGACGCGTTCGCGTCGCGGTTTGCGATGACGATCGTCGTCGACGGCGACGACTGCGACGCGAAGGGGCACGCGCTGTGGCTGCAGTACTGGACCGAGCTCGCGAAGGCCGTGAAGCAGTACCCGCCGCCGTCGGGCAAGGCATTCATCACGCTGGAGGTCACGCCGAGGGTCAAGCAAGTGATCTTTGCCGCGAGCAAGGACGGTTCAACGTTCGTGTTTCGCGCACCGCGCGACATCGAGCCACCCGAGTGGATCGAGCGCCTAGGCAGGCCGTTTCGCCAACTCGTCGCGGGCCTTCCCGACGACTTCGCATTCAGCTTGATGGAGCACGTCGGCGAATACACCCGCATGTGGATGGTCACGCGATTTCACACGTTCAACGTCGGCAAGAAATGCCTCGCGCGGTTCGCCGATCGCAATCAAGGGATTCTCACGTCGGCAGCTGCCGTCGGACGCGACCTGCTGGGATTTGCGAAGGCGTGTGGCGCCGATGATTGGTCGACGATCGAAAACCAGCGCGCGAACGATCGCAAAACGAACCAGACGCTCGTCTACAAGATGATGAGCGCGTTCCGGCCAAAGCTGTCGGTGACGATCAACCTCGATGGCGACGATTGCGACGGCACCGACCATGCGGTGTGGCTCAAGTACTGGACGTCGATCGCCAACTTGCTCGAGCAGTATCCGCCGCGCGCCGATAAAGTCACGGTCATTCTCAACGTCACGGCGAAGGCCAAGGGCATGTCGGCGACGGTCAAGGACGGCACGTTCGTGTTCACCAGCGCGCGCGACTTCGAGCCAAATGCGTGGCTCGAACCGATGCAATCGGTGTTTCGACGTTCGGCGCGAAAACGGCCTTAACCTAGTCGCGGTCTCGCGCGTCTGGGCTTCAACGTCCGTCGTGGAGACCCCAATGCCTTGGAAGCTGACCTCGTTAATGCTCGCCGGCGTGCTCGCACTGCAAAACGTTTCGACCGTGGCGGCGGATGCGCAGCCGAAAATGCGCGCTGCGCTCGACCACCTGAACGCCGCCGAGCGTGCGCTGCAGGAGGCATCGCACGATAAAGGCGGCCATCGCGCAAAGGCGCTCGAGCTGACGCAGGCGGCTGCCGCCGAGGTCAAGGCCGGCATCAAGTTCGACAACAGGAACTGATCATGCGCAGTATCATTTTGCTGTTTGCACTCTCTGCGTGTGTCGCGCGCTCGGCGCCCGGCCCGCGTGCTACCGAGCGGCGCGACGATCGACGCGATGCGCGTTTCGATGCGCGATCGCCGTGGGACAAGCTCGGCGAGCGCTGGGTACAAGGTGCCATCGATCGCGACACGATCGTTGTCGGTCGCGGCGAGCGCTACCAACGCATCAAGCTCGTCGTCGAGCATTCCGATCTCGAGCTCTATGACATCACGCTCGTGTTCGGTAACGGCGAAGCGTGGTCGCCGAACACGCGCATGGTGTTCGGCCAAGGCACGACGTCACGTGAGATCGATCTGCCCGGCGGTGCGCGCCACATCGCTCGCGTCGAGTTTCGGTATGGCAACCTGCCCGGCGGCGGTCGAGCGCAGGTCGAGCTGTGGGGGCTAGGATCGTGATACGACCGCGGCGTGCTGATCGAACATAGAGACTTCACGCTCGACCTACCCGACGGCTGGCATCGCGACGATCGCGATGATGCCTGCGAGCTCGTGCGCGATGACGGCAGCCAGATCATCGTCTCGTGCTTTCAGGTCAAGGCGGGCGCGCCGCTCAAAGGTGTACTCGCGCGCGTGATCGAGCTGCGCCAGCAAGCGCAACTCGATCTCGATCCGAGCGCCGTGTTCGAGGGCGTCGTGCACACGGACTATCCCGATCGGTACGTCTCGTCATACGCCGGCCGCGCACCCGCGCATAAGGTCTCCTTCTTTGCAGCAGGTGTGATCGCGACCCGCGCGCTGATGGATACGCACCTGATGGTGACGTTCGCGTTCACCGGTGGCGACAACGCAGCCACCGAAGGTCGCGAGCTCTTCGAGCGGCTGCAATTTCAGCCGCACGCCGCCGCGATCGAGCACGCGCAAGACCAAATGGGGCAGCCGGTGCGCACCGAGCGGCTCTATCCATACGTCGTGCCGGCGAGCTATCTCGAGTCGATGCCGACGCATCAGCCGTTGCGCACGCTCGGCCACGACCTCGTGCTGATGATCGCCGAGGATCTCGACGGCACGTGCCGCGTGCTCGCGCGCGAACAGCTGCGCGAGGAGGGCCTCGCCGTCGACACCGTGCTCGATCAAGCGTGCGTCAACCTCGAAACGCTGCTCAAGCGCCAGGAGATCACGATGCAAAGCTTTCGCGTCGAGCGGGGCACGATCGTGCGCTTCGGCGATCACTGGCTTGCCGCGAGCTGCCTCGTTCACACGGGCGTCGCCGACTTTGTTCGCAAAACGCTCGCGACCGACGAGGACATCTACGTCTCGGTGCCCCATCGCGACGTGATGCTGTGCTTCCCGGC
>Ga0070698_100005678_pt1 | contig 13659 bp, 5 predicted proteins | sample KBSK1502metaG_FD_65477 | JGI IMG/M metagenome (GOLD analysis project Ga0070698, IMG submission 65477) | Corn, switchgrass and miscanthus rhizosphere microbial communities from Kellogg Biological Station, Michigan, USA - KBS K1-50-2 metaG | ecosystem: Host-associated > Plants > Roots >... | reverse complement strand
GACACTGCCTGGATTGACTGGTAGACATACGCATCCACAAAATGAACCGGGCTCCTCGGCTCGTTCATTACAGACAGAAACTATGATCGTCAGGTACGTCCATCACCGGGGACGCGCAGCAAGGAAAGAGACCAAACATGCGCATTGCTACCGTCGACCTCATTAGCAACACCTGCTTTCCACTGCTGGCCGCCGATGAATTGGGACTGTTCAAGGCCGAGGGACTTGATGTCTCGATCGAATTAGTGCCGACGGGCGTGCAAGCACTGCGCAGTGGCGATGTCGATCTGCTCGCCGAACGGTGCCGTCTACCGCATTCCGAGGGAATTCCCTGGATGGAAGGGTACCAAGCTCGTCGTCGCGCTCGCGCAGGGAACGCCATGGCTGCTGGTCGTGCGCGCCGACCTTCCCGCGAAGCAGGGCGACCTCAGCGCGATCAAGGGTCTGCGCTTGAGGGCCGGCAAGGGACCCGTTGAAGCGCTGAAGCAGATGACCATCCGCGCCGGCATCCTACCGGGCCGTGACTTCGAGATCCTGGTGGACCTGCCCGAAACGCGCGGCCGCGATGTGTCGTTCGGGGTATCTGCTGCGCGCGCGCTGGAAGCAGGGCTGATCGATGGCTTCTGGGGGAACGCCCTGGGCGCCGAAACCGTCGTCGAGAGCTGCGCCGGAAAGATCCTCATCGACGTCCGGCGCGGCGACGATCCCGCCGACGTGCGCCATTTCTCCCTTGCTGCATTGGCGACGACCGATACCTATCTAGAACGCAACCCGGCTGGCGTCGAGGCCGGCGTGCGGGCCATCGTCAAGGCACAGCGCATGCTGCGCGCCGATCCGTCCCTCGCGCAGAAGATCGGGCAGGGCAAGTTTCCGCCGGATTCGGCGGAGCTCATAGTGCGGACGATCCAGCGCGATGTCGAGTTTTACGATCCCGTCATCACCGAGGAAGCCGTTGCCAACATGAACGCATTCGCACAAACCATCGGCTACCTGGCCGGCCCGGTGCCCTACGATCAGGTGGTCGACGTTCGCTTTCGGCAATGCTGGACCCAGCCTTGATCGAATTTCATCACTTCGACCCGTAGGCGCGATCGCGTATCACCCTGTGTGGGCTATCGCGCGATAGCTGGCCGCGACGCTTCTGGAAGTCCGGCTTGCAAACGGCTTGCGGCACATCAGTCCAACCGGCCCGCTTGACGTTAGTTCTTTCGGAAGTCTGGTCCTTTGGGAAGTCTGGCATTTGGCCAATGATGCAACGCCGTTCAAGGGTGGACGCTGAGCAGGAGATTGTGTCATTCACCATGACGATTAGTGGTCCACTGCGAACTTGCGCGATGCCGGCCAGCATCCTGGAGCGGACGTCCTCCGCTAGACGCGGACTCTTGCGGACAAAGTCTCCGACCCGTAGCCCCATGACCTCCTCCATCCACGTGGACATACCATCGGGTCGGCGTAGGAGCTCCTCCCACGCGTCTGCCCTCGCCCGCCGCGGCGCCGCGACATCCAGTTGGCGCCGCACGTACAGCGTCTGACCTGTGCGTGGAGCCGGTGCAACAAATACCTCCAGGTCGGCGTAGCCCGCGGGGTTGTCACCCTCCAAGATTACGGCGCGCGAGTAATTCGGCATCAGTTGCGTCTCGTAGAACTGGATTGGATCGGGATCGTGGTCAGGGAAAGCGAACATTGCGGTGGCATACGCACCGGCTTGCCGATAACGCTGCATTTCGGGATGAGTCCGAGGCGACGACTCGCGCGAACGTCGCAAATTGGCGTCCCGTACGCAACGGGCGACGAGGGTCGGACCATCGTCCGCCGCGAGGAGGGCCTCGACGAATGCCGTCTTGCCAGATCCTGTCGGCCCGGCGACGTGAATGAATGCTCGCTGGATCACATTCCGAACTCGCGCCCCAGCACCCTTCTCACGAATCACCGGGGCCTTCGGCTGAAATGATCTGCCGCATCCGCTCGCGGACTTCGGCGACATTGCCTTTCTGCTCCGCCGCGGTGATCGTGCTCGAATAGGCCGCCCAGACGTCGGCGCCAGTTACCTCGTAGCCGAACCCATTGGCGAGCCAGCGCAGCGCGAGCAGCCCGGCCCCGATCGCGAAGTCGGGCCGTTGCGCCGCCAGATCGCGCGCGGCGCGGGTAAGCGTCCGCGGATCGCACGGGGAGGCGCTGGCTAGCTCCAGGGCCTCATCGTACAGACCCTCCTCCTTGGCCGCGGCGAACCATTTGCCCTCGTCACCAGGTGTCGTGTGCACGAGATCGTGAAGGATCTCGCGGGGCGATTTGTGCGGGTACTTGCGAGCCACGGCCCGGAACGTCGCGAGATACGTCCCTGCGCGGTGCTCACGCAGGCCATAGCGTCGATATGCCTCGTCGGCCAATCCGGAAGATTGCACGATCTCCTCGCACAGCCGGTCGACAGCCGAATCCCTTGTCCAGGAGCCACGACTGGCCTCGGCATAGCGGATCGCCTCCGATTTCTTGCCCGTCGCCGCAAGCGCCTTCACCGCCCAGCTCTTGTAGGACCGGATCTCCTGCTCACCTACGAGCTCGACGATTTCCTGATACCGCTCCGCGCGGTACAGCGCGCTCAAACACGCAGACGTGCCGCAAAAGAAGCCGCGTACGCCTTTGTCGGGAGCTAAGCGCCAAATCGCGTGATGCCGATCAGTTGGTCGGCCCACGCCGCCGCGAGTTCCTTGCTCGCGCACAGCTCCCCCCAGTAGTCGCCAAGCTGCTCAATGTATGGCATCCCGTCGGCTTGGTACGCCTCCCATAGCCGCTCGAGCCACCCCTTGCGTGTCCTTGCATCTGCTGGCGCATTGATAATGATAGGCACCAGTTGGGCGATCGCGTTGTTGACCGCTGTGCCGATAGCTCCCGAGGAGCTGTCGACGTTCTCGAGAGCCGGCGAGATGCGTTCGAGCAGCAGCACGGCGCCGTCGGCCGCAAGCAATGGGTCCCGACGCACTGCCTTCTTGATCTCGCTCACCGCCTGCTTGATCCGCAGGATGGCCGGCCGTGCCCGCCAGCCAAACGCGTGACGTCGAAAACGCGCCTGGAACTCCCACTTCGGGCTTGCCGGTTCGACGTTCACGCCATGAGGACTAGCCAGTTATCATTCGCCGCCGTCGCCTCGATTGCCAATGTTGACTCGTGGCTGCGCCATATCGGTCTCGGCAAAGCGGATGCACGGCGTGTGCGCGAGGTATATGGCCCGGACGCTGCGGAGCTTGTCCGCGAAACCCGTGCCGGCTGGCCGACGAGATCCACGGCAGCGGCTTTTTCACCACCGACAGCTTGCGCGTGATGCTTCGGATCGGGCCTACCTCGCCGTTCCGCCTAACACTCGTCTGTGGCGGGATGTCGTGCTCGCGTGCGGCGATTTTACCAGCGTCCGTGGAATCCGAATATCGAGTGCCCAATTGAGTGCCCCTGTGACCCGTTGCCCAGGCAAGGGGTCCATCTTCAGGCCAAGAAATTGGCACTCGCTGGTGTCCTGGTCGACCGCGGCATTGACGTCAGCGGCCGGACGATCCTGCGCTGGGTGCACAAATTCGGGCCAGCTTTGGCGGACGCGGCTCGTCGACATCGACTAACGCCGGTGACGACGTGGCTGGTGGACGAGACATAAGTGAAGATCCTAGGCAAATGGCACGATCTGTACCGCGGTGTTGATCTCGATGGCCAGGTGCTCGACTGCTGGCTGTCAGCCACGCGTGACCGGCGGCGGCCGAAGACTTCTTTCGCCGGACGATCAACCTGACAGGATGCACGCCTGAACACGTAGTCACCGACAAAGCCACCTTCTACCCATCCGCCATTCGCACCTCGGCCCCTGAAGCCAGGCACACGGCGACCGGCTTCTACAACCGGGTGATCTCGACCAATCGCTGCGAACGGAATCACGGATATCTGAAGTCCCGTCTCCGGCCCATACGCGGCCTGAAAAGTTTCGACTGCGCCAAGCACTTGTTTTCCGCTCTCGACGCGATGCAATTGATCGAGCGTGGATTCGTCACCCCGTCGTGTACCGGCCTTGAGTTTCGCCTTTCCTTTCGCTTCTACACGCCCTGTCTCAGTTGAGCGACAACGTCGGCCATGTTCCGAGCAAGGACATCGCTCCGTCCGCCGGCGTGGGCAAGGGTGGGGTCTGGTAGGTGCGGGTGAGCCAGCACGAACAATGTCGGAGAACCGATTGGCTGGCGCAGCCGCGTGACGGTGAACATCTCGGCGCGACAGGTCTAAATGTCCCTGTACATAGCTGGAACCTCTATTGGCGCTTGTCGCTTCGGCAGGAACCTGGTCAGCTTGTTCACTTGCCGCGCAACGCTCGATTTAAGCGATGCCACAATCCCCGAGACATTGAGCCGTGGCACCTTTTGCCCGGTTGCAACCTCAAGTGGCGTGGCGAAGACCAGGCCCGCGGATTGCTTGATACCCGCCCCTTGCAGGACGTTCTCCGCGATCTGCGCGCAGTTGTAGCGGTTTAGCCCGAGTCCGGACACGCCGTACTTGTAGGATGCCTCGTTTTCCTTCAAGTGCGTCGCGCGATCCAGGGCCGCCCGCGCCTGGTCGTTGCCGATCTCCCACGTGGTCGACACACTCGGGTCGGGCCAGCGGCCAAACTCCTCGCGTTCCGCATCCAGGATACGCACGTGAAACGCTGATTTGTTGTTGTCATCAACTTTGATGTCTATCCGGCGGTAGTCCAGCCTGGTGGGGTCCGCGGCGGACGGGACGGCGAGATAGACCGTCGCGTGGCCGCCAAAATCAATGCCACCGGACCGCTCGTCTGCCGAGGTGGTGACGGTAATACTGGGCACCTCCGGCAAACCGCCCTGGGCTACGCTCGTACGATTCGCCTGGTAGTCCGCAAAACGGTTCCTCAACCTGGACAAACTATCCCGCGGAGCGGTGCCGTTGGCGTCGTACAGACGCAGCCCGTTGGACTCGGCATACGTGTAGGCGGGCAACAGCCCCGGATCGGCGATGGACTGTCCGGGTTGGCTGGAGAGCAGTGGCTCCGGACTGAGGAATATCTGCTCGCGCGGCTGGTACCAGCGCTGGCCCATCAGGTCGAGGCCACGGACCTCATCGTTGTAGTCGCCGACATAGCGATACGGCGTGCGGTGGGTCGTGCTGTTCTCATGGATCCAGATCTCACCGCTGGGGAAGTATTCCATGTGCTCGAACTCGAGCCCCGTCTGGTCGGTGACGACGTTCGTACTGCCCTGCAGGTCCTGGTGTTCGTAGTAATCCAGCGGTGTGAGCAAACCGGTTGTGGCGTCTACCTGTTCGGTGGCCTGGGCGATGCGATCGCCGTCGGCGAAGATTTCTTTCCAGAACCAGCCGCCGTTGGTGAACTGGTACCAGTTGTTGACAAAGGCGGTTTCACCCAGTGAATCGCGTCGTACGCCCAGGAGACCCTGTGCGTCATAGAGATAATCGGTCGAGCTGGACGCATCGTTGATGTTGCGTGCGCGATTGGCGGCATCCCAGGTAACCGTGCGCTGGATGTGGCCCTTTGCGTCTGTCAGCGTGGCGAAGTTGCCGTTCGGGTCAAAGCTATACGAGTTGCCGCCCGCCGTGGCGATCTGGTGTGGACCACCGGTTGGCGCCGGCTTATAGGTGAAGTTCCAGTTGTAGCTCGTCTCGCTCTGCACCTGCATCGGGTTCGTCGGAGCGCCGGTTGACGTCACTCCCGAGACGACATCGTGCTGGTTCTTACTCGCGATGTTGCCGCTGCTGTCGTAGCCGACGGCATAGGTATAGCTGCGCAGCTTGTTGGGTGCCTGCGGCGCACTTCCGTTGGCTGACTGTAGCCGGTAATACCCATCGTAGCTGTAGTTCTGCGTGCTGGGGCCGCCCAGCAGGCCTGGCTGAGGTCCGTCTGCTTTATTGACGACCGTCTTTACGTTGCCCACGCTGTCATAGCCATAGTTCAGATCCTGGATCTTGCGCTGCGGCGTGGTCGTCACCTGTTGTTTGAGGTGCAGGGTGCCGCGATAGAAGCTGTACTCCGTATGTACGCCGTTGCCGAACTCGCGATAGCGCCGGTTCTGAAAGACGTCGTATTCCTGGCGTCTCACATAATCGGTGACGAGGTTGCCCTTTACCCCTTCTATGCTCGACAGCAGCCCGCCGGAGTCATACTGGTTGGTGAGCACCTCGCCGTCGGGATAGGTGACGGACAACAGCCGTCCGAATCCGTCGTGGGTGAAGTTCGTGGTCAGCGGCGCCGAGGGCCCATTGTGGAGGTTCATGACCGCGATCTCACTGGCCACCGCGCCGAGCTGGTCGTACGTCAACTGCTGGGTGCGTGCGCCATCCACCGCCGTCGTCACGCGGCCCGCGGCGTTGCCGGGGGCGCCCGGTCCGCCGTAGGTGAAGGCCACATTCGGTGTGCCGGAATCAAGCGGATAGGAGATGCCCGCGAGGCGATCGATGTCATAGCTGTAGGTGACTCGCTCGCCCTTAGCGCGGAGGTTGGGCGTGATCTGAGCGACCATGTTGCCCGCACCGTCAAAGACGTTGTCGACCTGCCCACCATCCGGCGTAGTGCTGGAGGTCTGTCGCCCGAGCATGTCATAGCTGTAGGTAGTGACGTTGCCGCCGCTGTCCTTCACCTGGAGGAGCTGGCCGAGCGGGTCGTACTGATATTGGGTACTCAGCACGGTCGTCGTGGCTGATCCGGGCGCGGGGCTGTTGTCGACGGCCCAGACGTTGCCGCGCACGTCCGCCCACGTTGTCTGCGCTTTGCCGAGCGGGTCTATCACGGTGGTCTTGAACAGGCTTGCGCCGACCCCACTGTGATAGGGGACCGAGGTGTAGTTGCCGAACGAGTAGTCCGTCTTCGTCACCAGGGGTGGGCCGCCAGGGTCACTCGGAACCTGGACCTGCGTTGGCCGATCCTGGGCGTCATAGGTGATTGTGGACGCCAGTCCGGATTTGTCGGTGTTGTAGGTGCCGATGCTGCCCAGGGGTTCCGAGACCGGGTAGCGGACCGTAACCGCTCGCCCGAGGGCATCGAAGTCCATCGCCGCACTGACGACCATGGCGTCCATCGCGGGCGGAGGGGTGCCCCCTGGAGGCGACCCGAGGCCAGTAAACAGCGTCGCGTCTTGCTTGGTCTGTGTCGGGCGGCCGATGCCGTCGATAAAGGTGGCCGTGTCGATCGTGTTGCCCGGGTGACGCACGTCAAAATTGTGCGCCACGGCATAGGCGTAGTTCGGGTTGTCGGCGTGGTATTCGAAGCTGACCGTTGGGTGCCCCGTGTCCTGTTCGTACGGACCGGTGATCGACGCGATCCGGCTGAACGCGTCGTAGGTATACAAAGTTACCTGGTTGTTCGCGTCGGTCCGCTTGGCGATCTGCCCGGTGCGCCCGTCGAAGGTGGCGGTCGCCTGGAGCCCGTGGCTATCCGTCACCTGTGCGATAACACCGTGACTGTTGTCGTCGTAGACGTAGTCGACGGTGGCCCGCTGATTGCTCGCGCAGGCATTCTGCGGCGCAATCGTCGGGCATGGATATTCGATGTGGTTGTAGTTGCCCCAGGCGTCATAGCTCAGCAGAGACTGCACGAAATCGTTGGAACCGGTCCCCAAGAACTCGCGCTGGTCGGTGACGGAGCTGTTGTCGCACAGTGCCGGCGCGCCATTGCGGTGGCGGAGGACCTGGCTAGAGGTAGTTGAGATCGCGAGGTCGGTCGGCAGACTGGTCCACGTCGGACAACGGGTGCTGCTCCAGAACGGCGGCACGCCACCCGGCAACTGGGGCGCCGGGCAGCTCGGGTGGACGCGCGTGTAGTTGGCGGAATTGAAGGCGGTGTTGCAGCTCGTGTACTGCATGGTCGCGGTGATGGCATCGGTGGACAGCTCCGGTTGGCCCAGCTCGACCTGTGTCAGCGGATTGCCGAGCGCGTCGTACGTGAACGTCGTGGACGTGTGCTCGCCCGGGTTGTGGGCGGCGTCCGACCAGAACTGGTCCACCCGCGTCGAAAGCGGGCCCACCGCCATACCGAATAGACGCACGCCCGCGGGATCGGCCGCCGTTGGGCTCAGATTGGCCGGTTGCTGTGTCTTGAGATCGATCAGCGACCAGGTCGTGTCCGTCTCCTGGAGCGCGGTGCCGTTGGCGTCCCTGAGCACCTGTTTGGCCGGCAGGCCCCCGTCGAACACGTTGTCGTTCAGGTACGTGTCTTCGATGCTGCGTACGGTGGAACCGTCGGCGGCGAGCTGGTGTTCGACGACCGAGCCGTAGCCGAGCATCTCGCGCTCGAGTCGGTCGAAGCGGCCGCCAGAGTAGGTGTAGGTCGACGTGTTGACGTCGACACCATCGCCGGGCCGGCCGTCGTTCACCTGGACCCTGGACAGGGTCCAGATCGAGGTGGGTTGGGCGACGGTGTTGCCGTCGCGCTGGAAGTCGAGACTGATGGTGCCCCCGAGCGGGTTGTGCACGGCCTGCAGCAGGTTGGTCTTGCCCGCAAGGTTGAAGCGCACGGTGACCTGGTTGTCAGCGGTGCTCTTGACCACGTCGGGATAGCCGTCGCCATCGACGTCGACGAGCGCGATCTGCGTGCTGGAGACCGTGTGGTCGAAGTGCACGCCCGGGTTGACGATCAGATAACAGGCCACGATGCAGAGTGGGCCGATGCCAATGGTGAAATCAAAGCCCGCGCCGAGCCCGGTGCTATCGTCCAGCGCGATTTGCTGGCCGACAGGAATGCTCCCGCCCGCGAGTGGGAAGGTGCCGCTGGCCATGGGCCCGTACGGCACGTCCGGCAGCAGGCCCGAGTTGGTGCCAAAAGCCACCAGCACCTGACCGGTGGCTGCATCCTTGTGGAGGCGATCGAGGATGCCATCGCCGTTCACGTCGATCCAGGCGTAACGGGGGATGTTGATGGACTCGCTGAGGCCGAGGCCCGCCGAAAAGTCACGTTCTGGCGTGGTGAAGCCAAGCTGCGGCCCGATCGAGCCCGCATACGACTCGTTGTTCTCGAATCCACCGCTCGACCACGGGATCGCGGGGGCGAAACCGTACCCCAGGTTGAACTCCACGAAGACGCCCTGCGGCGTCTGGGTCACCCGATCGGGCAAGCCGTCGCCGTTGACGTCCACGAGCGTCTGCTCCAAAGGCGCGGTCGGGTCCGGCGGGCCCAGAGGCGTCTTGGAGACATTCGGGTCCGGCGCCCCGGGATTGGTAAAGGTTGCGCTGATGCCGATCTGACCACCGACGTTGTACCCATACTGAGACTCCGCCGCTGACCCGCCGGTCTGCGCGGACGAGTTGCTGGTCTTTTTCGTGCCGCTCCCAGGCGGGGTGGTCTGGGCGGTGTGCACGCTGCCTTTCGAGTTCGACTTGATGTCAATCGGCGACGCGTTGAGCCCGCCGCCCACGGCGAAACTGGTGTCCTGGTTGACGACGCTGACCCCGCTGCCGCTGTCGTAGAAACCTCCGCGCGGGTCGGTGAACTTGATGTAGCCCGGACCGACGATATCGGGGAACCCGTCGCCGTTCATGTCAACATAGTCCTGCAAGCCGAAGCTCGGCCCCGCGCCAAACGACGCGCCAACGGGCCCGACGCCCACATTCAGCGAGAAGGTGGGCGCGGCGATGCCCACGCGGCGCACGGCCTGTATGCCGCCACCCGCGGCGACGCCCAACGACGGACTATCCACGCCGCTGCGCGACGAGCGCATGAGCCCCGCGGCGCCGATGATGTCGTCCTTCATGCCACGCCAGGCCGCGAGCGCGCTACCCAGCGGCTTGCCCGTCGCGTCGGTAGCTTGCACGTGGAACGGGACGAACGCGTACCCGGGGCCTTTGCTGGCGTCCCTGAACGTCGTGTCGCCGAAACCGCTCGGCGCAGCCGGTGTCGGCGGGAAATCGGCCGGGTTCACGACAAACGCGGTCTCGTCGATCGGCTGAGCCGCGCGGGCGCCGTCGCCGTTGTAGCCGGCGAAGCCCCAGCCGCGGTACGACAGCGGGAAGTACCCCTGCCGGCCGGCCGCGTTCAGCACGCTGGGCACGTTCTCGGTCTTGGCGCCGTTGTCGGTCCAGCGCAGCTGGACAGCCTGGCCACTGGCTTTGTCGGAGATGTCCGGATTGCGGATCGAGAAATCGAACCAGTAGCTGGTGCCCTTCATCAGGGGCACGTCGAAATCCGCGGTCACGGTCTGCGACGCCGTGGTGTTGGGTACCACGGCGACGGTCTTCTTGCCGACCAGCCCCGTGGCCGTCTTGACGGTGACTACGACGTCCCCAGCGGTGCTGCTGGCCGCCATGGCGGCCACGTTCAAACTAGCGTGCACGGTCACTGTACGCGCCAGGTCCGAGACCCACGGCGTGTTGGGTGCGGTCAGGGTGTTCTGGGGATAAATATCGGTGTCAGCCGGAATCTGCAGGGCAATCGTTGGCTTGCCGCTGGAGTCCGTCAGCGGGATCGACGGGTTGTCGGTCTTGACGTAGTACAGCTGGTAATCGAGCTGGACGGCGGACACGTCGATCGGTGAGTCAGCCGCGATCTTTACTTCGAGCTTGTCCACCTGGGGCTTGTTGTTGACCGTCGTCGGCGCAGCCACCGTGATGTCAGGGGCAGTCGCGGTACCGCTCGCCAGCGAGATGCCGGCGGCGTTGACCGTGGCCGCGGGCACCAGTTGGCTGAAGACGGTCACGCCGTTCTTCAACACCTGGACGGTCACGTCGTCGGTCGTGGCTGTGGTCTTGCGCAGCGTGCCCTGGAAGTGGAGCGTGCCGCCGAGTGGCGCCGCGCCCAGCGTGTGCGGTCGGCCGGCGAGGGTGAAGTCCTGCGATTGTTGGAACACGATCTGGCTCAGACCGTTCGCGTCAGTTGGCGCGGTGAACGTGTAGGCAATCTTGGGGTCCCACCTGACCTGGTCGCGCGCGCCATCGTCGATCGACTGGAGGCGGAAGTAGATGTGATCGCCCTTGACGACGTTGATCGCGCTGACATTGGTCGGCGTGGCGGTGGCGCCCGGCGTCTTGAGCGTGGCGTTCCATAGCTGGCTCGCGTTCAGCTGAATCGCGACCGTCACACCATCACCCTTATAGGGCGGCGGCGGAATCGGATCGCCGGGCATCGACGGATCCAGCGTGGCGGGCGCGGTGATGGCGATGGTGCCATTGAACGGGGCTACCCAGCGGGAGACCGTGTCTTGCAGTGGCGACTGCGCCCGCCGCTGGTTCTCGAGGTCGGTGATCTGCTGGCTCACGGGCAGCGTTGTGCTCGTCGTGTTGATGGGCGCCGGGGTGTTGGCGCTGGACGGCTCGAACGTGGGATTGCCGGTGATGGGATCCAGGTGGTTGAAGTACACGGTGCCGCCCGACACGAAGTCGGGTAGTCCGTCGCCGTTGACGTCGGCGAAATAGGCTTCGCCGATCGTGATGTCGCCACTTATTGTGAACTGAACGTCGACACCAAAATGGGCCTCGATGTCTCCTGCCAGGCCGATGTTGGCCTCGGTCGACAGACGGCTCAGCCCGATAACCGGATGCATTTCACTGAAGGTCGCCTGCGCACCGGGTGGGAGGTTCGGTCCTGACGTGTTGAGCCGGTACCAGACGGTGCCCCCCTGGCGGAACACCTTGTCTGGCAAGCCGTCGCCATTGATATCGATGAACTCGGCGTCGGCCTCAGTGGCCCCGCCGCTGATCGCGAAGGCGCCGCCGAACGAGCCCTCCTTGGTCGGGTCCTCCGGGTTGAAGCCGAGATACGCGTGGACGTCGCCTGAGTTGGTCTCCGAACCGCCGAGCACGCTCACGCCGACGGGTGTGATCAGGTTCTGCTGGAGGTTGTCCGTGCCCGTGTTCCAGGGCACTTCGGGGCCCCAGCCGTTGTACGTGCCGGATGCATCTCGAACCTGGTCGAAGTAAGTGAAGGCGTGGCTGGCATAGACGTTGCCGTCTGAGCCGATCTGGTCGACCGAGCTGAGCAAGGTCTTGCCAAAGGCGCCTTCTATGTAGTGCAGGTCGTAGCGCCGTGACAACGTGTCGTAACTCCGCGGATTTCCGCCGTTCGGCACGCCGAACCAGACCTCGACCCGCTGTAGCAGATCCGACGTCACCTCCAGGAATCCGCCGCGGGCATTGACGCTGATGTCTTTGCGCGGCGTCGCCCCCGGACTGACCAGGCCGCCACGAAGGAAGCGGACCTCGTATGCCGCGTCGCCGACCGGAGCTGGGGCCGCCGAAGCCGCCTCGGTATAGCGAATGCGACTGAGATACAATTGCCTGCCAATCGACGCCCCAGCGCTGCCCACACGCTGGCCAGGAATGGTCTCATAGAAATAGCGGATGAGATTGACGCCCACGTCACGCTGCGCGCTAAGCGCCCAACGGTAGGCGTTGCCCTTGTTGTCGAACAGGATCGCCGAGGGGTCCTGTTTGAGCGAGGGGTATTTGCTGGACACCGCGTTCACGTCCGGGCCGCCGTCATCCGGGAAGCCGCCGTACCAGCGGATGCCGCCACTCTTGTCGCGGACTTCCCACCAGTAGTTCTGGGGGTTGTCCCCGTGGCGGATGATCAGGTTATAGGAGGTTTCGACGCGGGACGTGAAGTCGGAGCGCTCCGCCACCCTGGGCTGAAAATCGCTGCCGCTGCGAATCGCGGTCGGGCTGAGCGTCTGTCCGTCCAGCACATAGGTTTCGGTTTCTTTCTGTGGATCGTAGCGCGGCACGCCCCAACGGGTTTCGATGCCGATCTCACCGACGGACAGATCCCAGCCGGTGCCGACCCAACTGCTTCCGGCGCTCGAGTCATAGGTGAGGTCGAGGGCGGGTTGGATGCCTCGACCGGAGGGGATCAGCAACGGATGGTGCAGCTGCGCGCTGCCCTGGGAGTTCGGCTCCGGTGGAGCGATCACGGTCTGTCCCACGCCGGGATCGGCGTATTGCAGCGCGGCCGTCGAGCCGTTGCCTTGCGCGCTGGGCTGCAACTGAGGCTGCCGAACCAGTACCGAGTCGTTGGCGGTGTCGGCGGTGGCTTGCTCGGGCGGCACCACGGTCGATGCCAGCAGGCTGACAGCCAGGAGCACGGACCCCCCGAACGACAGCGCGCTCAGGCGGCGACTCTTCCGTCTACCGATCGCTGAAACGCTCAGCCGAATGCGGATCATAGCGGAGCACACGGCGACTCCTGTCGTATTCATGGCGCGCTGACCCCTTCCCATGCCATCAGCAAGCAGACCTCTCACCTGAGATCGCCGCTTCTAACACAGCCACCTCCCATGTTGCGGGATGAGAGGTCCAACCCTAAAATGGAGCGCCAGCACAATATCGACCACACCGGCGGCCTGTCAAGGGCATGTCGGCCGGAGTGGACGGTTGAGTTTTGGTGGAGCTCATCAGCCAGGGCCCGGCGAGGGCCACGTCTGGCCAGTGGGAGACGTTCGCCGCGGTTTAACGAGCTGGCGCGTCTAGGATGTTTGCGGCTGGTCAGCAGGCGGCGGAGGGCTTTGCCCGCCGTTCTCGGCGTTGGGAAAGGTGTTGACCGCGACGTACATCGTCGGCACGCCCGGGAAGAACGTCGGCTGTGTCGCCTTGATCGTTTCCAGGACTTCTTTCAGGTCGAAGCGGGGCAACCGGATCAGCTCGTAGCCAACGGCCAGACCAGAGTTCATGCACGCCGTCATT
>Ga0070698_100005676_pt1 | contig 13663 bp, 9 predicted proteins | sample KBSK1502metaG_FD_65477 | JGI IMG/M metagenome (GOLD analysis project Ga0070698, IMG submission 65477) | Corn, switchgrass and miscanthus rhizosphere microbial communities from Kellogg Biological Station, Michigan, USA - KBS K1-50-2 metaG | ecosystem: Host-associated > Plants > Roots >... | reverse complement strand
GATCTTCACGAACGTCTTCGTGCGGGCGTCGATCTGGGCAATGCCGCCGGCCCAGTAGAGCCCGGCATAGACGTAGTCGCCGCGCGCGTCGGCGCTCATGCGGCGCGGTCCCTGCTGGCCGGGCGCCGCGTTGTGATCCCACGAGCCCACGGTGTGGAGGATCTCCAGGTCCTCCGGCCGCAGATCCGGCGACGTCAGGGGCGGCAGCGCAACCTCTTTCACCTCGCCCGTCTTGCCATCGACGACGGCGAGCCTGTCGAGCGCGAGCTGCGACACCCAGGCGTTGTCGAACCGGTCGACGCCGAGGTCGTACGGACGGCTGTCCGCCGTGGCGGTGCTGAACTCCTTGATTTCGCCGCTATCCACGTTCAGTCGTACGAAGCCGAGGCCGAACGACCCCCAGACGTTCCCCTTCGAGTCGACCTGCGTGCCGTGCGACAGCGGATAACGGAGGCCCGGATACGACTTGATAGCGCCTGCCTTGACGTCGACACGGGTGATCGCCCGGCCGTTCGAGTACCAGACGTAGCCGCGGGCCGGGTCGGCGCTCATCGCGTTCATACCGAAGTAGACGTTCCCGTCCACGCCGAGCGCGATGTCGTGCGTGCCGCGCTCGAGGTGTTCGTCGCGCGTGCCCCAGCTCCAGTCCGATCCGCTCCGGTATTCGTTGCGTGTGTCGATGGTTGCGTCCTGCACGGTCGTCTTGCCGTCTCTCATCTGCAGGAACGACACCTTGCCCGTGCGGGGATCGAGCTTGCCGATGCCGCCCGGCCGGTTGAACGGCAGGTCGTACTCGGTGACGACGATCTGCGTGGCGACGCCGGTCGGGCGAGGGAACGGTTGTGCCTTGAGCGGCAGCGCCTTCGGGCCTGCGACGCGCGTCAGGTACTGGACGAGATCCGAGCGGTAGAAGCGCATCAGCTTCGTGTGCACGCTGATCGGCTGGCCGTTGGCGTCGAGCTCGCCCTTCGGGAATTCGGCGCCGCCTGCGCGGCGTCCCGGAGGATCGCCGGCGGAGCTCTCCGGCACGTCGCCGTCGGGCGCGATCTTCTCCATGTAGTCGAGGATGGTGTTCCAGCTGTCGGCGTCGAAATGCTTTTCGAGCCAGTTGGCCGGCAGGTGGCAGTTGCTGCAGTTGTTGAGCACCACCATCTTCATGCGGCGATCGAAGCTCGTCTCCGACGGCAGGCTCTGCATCCACTCGGCGGTGGAGAGCGACCGCGGAATGATCTCGACGTTTTTCAGCGTGAAGTCCTGCCGCGCACCGTGGCCCGGCGTGACCGTCGTGTCGGCAACGGGCCGATCGAACCCGATCGCCTGTGCCCACACGCGATAGCGGCCGGCGTCGAGCGCGGGGAACGCGTACGCGCCGTTCTGATTCGTCCAGACGGACGTCGTAATCGACGAGCCCTCCGCCTTGGCGGAGACGGCCACGCCCTCCAGCGGCTTCCCGCCGGCGTCCTTGACCGAGCCGGTCAGCTCCATGCTGGGCGCGGCGGTCGGTGAGACGGCGGGCAGCCCGATCGAGAAGGTAATCGCTGCGAGGCCGAGGACCAGGACCGCTACTCGTGATCGAGACATCGCCTATCCTCCTTCGCGGAGCGTGTACGCGAGAGCCGTTATCGGATCTTGAGGTACGCCATCAGGTCGTCCACTTCGGCAGGCGTGAAGTTGTACTGGAATGACGGCATCCGCTTCGGGATGCCGGTCTGAATCAGCTGCCGGACGCCCTGCTCACTGATATTGGGCCGTTTGAAGAGGCCCACGAGCTCGTCGGCGTTGATCTTGAGGGAGCGCTTCTGGCCCGTCGCGATGTGGCACAGATGGCAGTTCTTGTGGAAGACGGCGTCGCCGCGCTTCTGCTCGTCCGTCTGCAGCTTGCCGACGGTCACGCCGAGCGCGGACGCCCCGCCGCCACCTTCTTCCTGCGCCGCCACGCCGAAAGGCAGCGAGGCCAGGAGCGAGAGCAACAGAAGCCGGAGGACCAGACGACCATTCATTCGCGTTCCTCCCGACGTTGGGGGGGAAGGTTCTCACGAACGAACCGGAACGTCAATCCAAGTGTCGGCTGTTGTCCGACTCGTGTCCGAGCTTACTCGACGACTCTGGCGGCGGTGACGAAGCGGCGGTAGTCGGAGTAGATCTGGCTTCTGCGGGTCGACTGGAGGCCGCCGCTGACGACGATGAACGATTCGACCGATTCCGGCAGGAGCAACACTTCGTCGGGGTCGCTGAAGGCGACCGTCCTGTAGCGCACGGTCGTGTCTTCCCGCTGGATCACCACGTACCGATCGAGGTTGTGGCGCCGTTGAATCTGCAGCGAGACCCTCACGTCGACCGGCCCACCGAGACTGCGCTCGACGCGGAGCACGTCGTACGTGTTCGCATCCACCCAGATGCGTCCGGTCGACGCGATGTCCCCCGACCAATCGAAGCAGTCGTCGTGGCCCGCCTTGTCTTCGATGAGCTCAGGACTGCTCTTTCGATTGACCGATGCGAAATCGATGCGGAAGGCAGGCCGATTCCTGTCCTTCCCCAATCCAGCCGACTTGAATCGATATTCCGAACGGTGAGCCGGGAGCAGGAACGCGAGCGGCTCGGTCGACAGTGGCGTCGGGTCGGTGCAGCCGGCGCGATCGTTCTTGTCCTTCTCGCGTGGCGCTCGACCGTTCACCTTTCGCACCTCACGAACGACCTTTACCTCACCGGCGTCATCGTCTTCTGCCTCGACGCGCAGCTCCGATTCGACGCTCCGGGCGAACCCCTGCGATGAGTAGCTGAAATCGATAGGCTGCACCGTGGACGTCTCGATGCAGATCACACGCTGCGCCCGCTTGTAGAACGCGGCGACCCTCTCGCTGACGCGTGCGAGCAGTTCGTCGACGCCCGGTTGCGCGCCAGCCGTCGCCGTGGTGAGGGCGACTCCGAGCACGGCCAACAGCCAGCAGACGGTGAGACGGCAGGCGCTTCGCACGCGGCGTGTCGCCATTTCGCTCGAATTGTATCGGACCAGCTCATGTTTGAAACGGCGGCTTGAGCCTCACGACCGTCAGACATGGCATCATCGAAGACATGCGCGGCGTGGTCCTGATCGCGTTGGCATTGTCCGCTGCCGGCGGCACCCTGGACGCACGCGGCTGCGGTACGAAGACCGACAACCCGTCGCCCGACGTCACACCCTCGCCGTCCTCCGGATCCGAGGGGTCGGTGTTCACCACCCAGGACGGCGTTCGCTTTCGTGTCGAGGTCGTCGTCAACAACCTGGAAATCCCGTGGTCGCTCGCGTTCGCTCCCGATGGACGGCTGTTCGTGACCGAGCGGCCGGGACGCGTCCGCATCATCGACCTGGCCGGACGGTCGTCGCAGCTGGCGCTCACGCTCGATGACGTCTTCGCGGAGGGTGAGGCCGGGCTCCTCGGTCTTGCCCTCGATCCGTCGTTTGTCTCCAACAGGCTCCTGTACCTGTATTACACGGCGCGAACGACCGCAGGCGCCGTCAATCGCGTCGTGCGCTACCGGGAATCCGGCAACAGCCTGGGCGAGCCGGTCGTGCTGCTCGACAACATTCCGGCCAACACGATTCACGACGGTGGCCGGCTCCGCTTCGGTCCTGACGGCCTGCTCTACATCACCACGGGCGACGCGAGTAACGGGACGCTCGCACAGGACGTTGCCTCGCTCGCCGGAAAGATTCTCCGCGTCAACCCGGATGGCACGACGCCCCGCACCAATCCGTTCAGCTCACCGGTCTATTCATACGGTCACCGGAACCCTCAGGGCATCGACTGGCACTCGACAAACGGCGACCTCTGGGAAGCGGAACACGGCAACATCGGCAATGACGAGATCAACGTGATTGATGCCGGCGTCAACTACGGATGGCCCCGCATCGAAGGCAACCAGACGATGCCCGCGATGCGCTCGCCGGTGACCTTCTACAACCCCGCAATCGCGCCGAGCGGTGTCTCCTTCTACCGCGGACAGCGTTTCCCGCAGTTTGCGAACAACCTCTTCGTCGCCACGCTGCGCGGGACGCATCTGCTGCGAGTGCGATTGGATCCGGCCGCGCCGCGACGAATCGCCGGCCAGGAACGGCTGCTCGACGGTCAATTCGGCCGCATCCGCGATGTCGTGTCGCCCGCCGACGGCTACCTGTACTTCTGCACCAACAACCGGGATGGACGCGGAAACCCTGGTGCAGGCGACGACCGCATCGCCCGGCTTGTACCCGTCTCCTGATTGTTGGCAAACCGGCGCGCGGGCGCTGCCGTAGAATCCGCCAATGCGAAGTGTCGGACTGCTGCTGGTCACCGCCGCCGCCCTTTCCGCCGCAACCCCTGACGAAGCGACGCGACAACTGAGTCACGCGATCTTCAAAGAACTGATCGAGATCAACACCACTGATTCGGTCGGCAATACCACCACGGCGGCCAACGCGGTGGCTCGCCGCCTGAGGGACGCAGGATTGCCGGCGGACGACATCCGGGTACTCGGACCAACCGACCGGAAGGGCAATCTCATCGCCCGCTTGAGAGGAACCGGCGCCCAGAAGCCCGTCCTGATCATCGGCCACCTCGACGTGGTCGAAGCGAAGCGGGAGGACTGGACCACCGAGCCGTTCGCGTTCGTGGAAAAGGATGGCTACTTCTACGGCCGCGGCACTGAGGACATGAAGGCGAACGACGCCATCCTCGTGACGACGTTCATCCGCTTCCTGCGGGAGCAGTACCGTCCCGATCGCGATGTGATTCTCGCCTTGACCGCCGACGAGGAAGGTGGCCAATGGAACGGCGTGGAATGGTTGCTGAACAACCACCGGGACCTGATCGACGCCCAGTTCGTGTTGAATGCCGATGCGGGCGGCGTCACGACGTCGCAGGGGAAACCCGTGAACGTGGACGTGGAGGCCAGCGAGAAGCAGTACGCCGATTTCGAATTCACGGTGCTCAACGCCGGCGGACACAGTTCCCTGCCCATCCCGGACAACGCGATCTATCGTCTCGCCGCCGCGGTCTCGAAGCTGGAACGCAACCGCTTTCCCGTGGAGCTCAACGACGTCACGCGGACGTACTTCGAGCGGCGCGCGCCGCTCGAAGCCGGGCAGGCGCGGGCCGACATGCGGGCGATTCTGCGGACGCCGCCGGATGCTCGCGCGGCGGCACGATTGAGCGGCGTGCCCCGTTACAACTCGTTGATGCGCACGACATGCGTGGCCACTCGCCTCAGCGCCGGCCACGCCAACAATGCTTTGCCGCAGGAGGCGAAGGCGACCGTGAACTGCCGGATTCTGCCAGGTCACTCGCCCGCGGAGACGCAGCAGGCCCTGATACGCCTCGTCGCCGACCCGCAGGTCGCGGTGCAGTATCTCGATGCCGCGGGCGCAGTAGTTCAGGCGCCGGACTCGAAGGGATTTCCAACGGTGTTGCCCTCCGCCGAGGTGCTGCGTCCGCTGCAGCAGGTGGCCGCGGAGATGTGGCCCGGGACGCCGATCATTCCGGTGATGGAAACGGGCGCGTCGGACAGTGTCTACACCATCGCCGCGGGCATACCGAGCTATGGGGTGCACGGCGTGGGCATCGATCAGGACGACGTTCGCGCACACGGAAAGGACGAGCGCGTGCGAATCGGCGCCTTTGACGACGGGGTCGAGTTCTACTACCGCTTCCTGAAAGCGATAACGAGATAGCGGCCGATAATTTCAGCGTGCCTCAGAAGTCGACCTGTAGCCCGAGACGCGCGATACGCGCCGGGAGGATCGACGCAGGCTGGCGGAACACCGCAAAGCTGGGATTTTCCGTCAGCACCGGATTCGTATTGAGCACGTTGTTGATGTCCAGATTCACCTTCGTCCGGGTGCGGCCGAACCGCAGGACCTTGCCGATCCGCAGATCGAGCTGATTCCGGCGATCGCCGTACAGTGCGCCTGGCTGGACGACGTTCACGGTCGCGTTGGCGGCGCCGCCCGCGAGTGGCCGTCCGAGCGACGGCTGGACCACGGCATTGGTCGCGACGAAGTTGCCGATCACCTGCGGTCCGGGGACGCTCTGGAGCGCGCCGCTGATGAGGACGTCTATCTTCGGGATCTGGTACGACCCGAGGAACTTCACCTGCGTCAGAAACGGCGACTGCTGATGGCAGTACTGCGCCGGAAACTGCGCGGTGGTATTGGGATCGTTCAAGACGGGGAATCCCGTGAGGATCTCGGGCAGCTGTGCGGCCACTTCGCAGTTGTCGGCCGTCGTGCGCCCGCTGCTCAATCCGCCCTGCAGGCTGACGCCGCCCTGCGGGCGAGCGGTGAGAATCACGTCGAAGCCGTCCCAGTGCTCAATCTGCTTCCCGTAGTTGCTCGCGAACGTGATGTAGTTGTCGGTGGGTGTGCTGAACATCGCCGGCTTGATGTTGTACAACCCGCCAATGGCGTACCCGCCGCCGCCGGGCAAGCGCTGGTCGCCGGGCGCGGTGATGCCGAACACGTCGAAGTCGCTCGCGGCCCGTGCGCGATCGTCCACGACGTTGAAGTTGCCGAAGACACGGCGGAAGTAGCTGAGTTCGACCGACATGCGATCCATGACCTGCTGCTGCACGCTCCCGGAGAACTGCCAGCTGTACATCCGCTTGCCCCAGCCGCGTAAAATCCCCGGATCGTAAGTGCTGCCGGGGCGCAGGCTGCCGAAGTCGCTGTTGCTGAGCGCCCCGCACTCGCCATTCGCCGCAAAATTCAGCAGGTTGCAGTCGGGCCGGACGTTGCCGTTGGCGTCATTCCACGATCGCGTGGCGTTCGTGACGACGCGCTGCGCCGGGTTGAGCCCGTCGCCGAAGATCACGTTCGCGTCGTTGCCGCGAAGCGCCTGCCCCTCGACGTACTTGCCGAACGAGCCCTTCAGCGCCGTCTTGCCGGTCCCGAACAGGTCGTACGCGAGGCCGACGCGCGGCGAGATGTCGTGCCACGAAATGCCCGCGGTCGCTGGCAGCGTGAAATTGCGATTGGGCACGAGCGGCGCCGGTCCGATCCGCTGTTCCGGGAACGAGCTGGCGAAGTGGTCGTAGCGCAGGCCGTAGGACATCGTGGCGCGCCTGATCGTCCACCGGTCCTGGGCGTAGACGCCGAGATCGGCGTCGAGGTGCGCCAGCTGCAGGAACGGTGTGGCATTCATCGTGATCTGGTTCGGCACACCGTTGTTGAAGCGGTACGAGTACGGCGCGTCGAAGTTCATCACCAGATTCTGCTTGCCGCCGATGTTGTCGGAGACGCCGAACTTGTAGCTGTGTGCGCCGGTGACGTAGGAGAGCGCGACGCGGAACGGCGTATCGCGGCTCTTGTTCCGCATATTCGACGCCGTGGTCGCATGGTGCGTGATCCCGAGCGCCTGATCCTGCACGCCGATCAGGTTGTTCGCGATCGCGTCGACGTTGTAGGCGAAGACGTCCTCGAGGGTATCGCCGACGTCGGGAAGTCCGAACGGGTGCGTCCGGCGGCTGTTGATGAAGCGGTGATAGACCACGGCTTCGAGCAGCAGGCGCGACGTCAGCGGCGCCGTCCACTCGGCGTTCCACCCGCCGTTGGGCCAGTAGCGCTGCGGCAACCCCGATTCCGCCGACACGATCGCAGTCGTGGCGGTCGAGCACTGACACGTGTAGGTGTTCTCGTATGCGAAGGCCAGCTTGTGAATGGAATTGACCTGCCAGGTCACGCGTCCCGCGCCGTTACGCGTGAGCACGTCGGTGAACGCGGGCTGGCTCGGGTCGGGATCGTAGGCGAATGACGCCGGGTTGAAGGCGTTCCGATTCACGAACATGCCGGCGACCCAGTTCTGCGTGCTGTTGTAGAGCACGGTCCCGAAGAACCAGAGCCGGTCGCGGAGAATCGGACCACCGTAGGCCACATTGACCTCGCCGCTCTTCCTCAGATTGTTCGGCGTCCGCAGGCCGCGGTCCCGGAGCGCCTGCGTGAAATTGCTGCCGGCCATCGCTTCGTTGGCGAACGAGCTGATCACCAGGCCGCTGAAGCTGTTGCCGCCTTCGCGCGGAATGAAATTCAGCCGCACGCCCGACCCGCGCTCTTCGGTCGACACCGTCGCCGTCTCGACCGCCATCTCGGCGAACACGGCCATGTTCGGCACGCCCTGCGTGTTCGAGCCGGTCTCGACCGTGGCGATCGAGACGCCGTTGCGCAACATCTCGAGGTCGGTCGGGCGACTGCCATGCACGGTCAGCGCGCCGCCGCCCGTTGTCGGACTGCCGGTGTTGCCGCCGACGTCGACCGTGCTGTTGCTGACGCCGGGGATCATCGCCGCCATGAACGAGGGATAGCGGTTCACCGGTGCGTTGTTGATGACTTCCGCGGTGAGGACGCGTTCGCGGTTGGAGCTCTGCACGTCGACGACGGGCGACACGCCGGTGACGGTGACGGTTTCCTCCACCGCGCCGACTCGCATCTCGGCGTTCACGGTGGCGACGAATGTGCCGCTCAGCTCGATAGCCTCGCGCCTGACCGTGCTGAAGCCGGAGAGCGTGAACGTCACGGTGTAGACGCCCGGCCTGAGATTCTCGATGCGGTACTGGCCCGCCTCGTTGGTGGTGACGGACCGGGCTTTCTCGATCAGCGCCGGGCTGGACGCCTCGACGCTGACGCCCGGGAGCACGGCCCCTGACGTGTCGCGCGCGACACCGGTAATCGACGCCTGGGCGTACAGCAGTGATGGGACGAGAAGAAGTCCAAGGAAGGCACACGGGGTCTTCAGTCGCTGCATACGACCTCCACTGCGTGACTCAGGAGGGCGCATCATAGCGCGCCGCCCGGTTTCGGCCTAGAGCCCCACGCTTCGAGGGCGGGGCGCAGGGGGCGGCGGGATGGGATCCGCCGGATCGGGCCAGTAGACTCGCGACAAGTAATGCAGCGCGATACCTGCGCCCCAGCGGTTGGGGGCCGTCCACACAAGCAGCGCCAACAGCACACCTTCCATCGTCAGGCCCGGCACAGGATGCGAACGGACCACTCCGAAATAGATCAGGACGACGATTGCGGCAACGGGCAGCCGGTCGCCGAGGATGGTGAAGGCCCACGTATCACCGGGATTGCGTGTGAAGACCAACCCGCAGATCGAACAGCGTTCAAATTGGGACCACCCGGAAAACAGTGGCCCTTCGCCGCAGTGCGGGCAGCGCTTGCGCAACCCGCGCCGAAGCGCCGTGCCGATCAATTTCGAGCGGGAAGGCGTCATACACACACAGTGTGCCGCGAGACGGCCGCCAGCGCCGAACTCGACGCCGATTCAGAATCGAAGGAGATAACTCGTCTTGACGAACAGTTGGCGCGACTGCGGACGCGTCGGAGGTCCCTCGTACATCGGCTCGGAAGCGCCAAACACCGCGTTATCCTCCGTCGATGTGTAGCCGACATAGAGCGCCGTGCCGGGTTGCACGAGATACGTGAGCAGTACGTCGCCGACGATCTGTTTCGTTCGGGGCAACGCCACCCTGATCGGGTTCGACAGGACGGAACGGTAGTCCGCGATGGCTCGAACTGACAAGCGCCTGGTGAACTGGTAATTCAGCGTCGTACGCGCCAGGTGATTGTCGAAGATGGCATCGGCGGCGCTTCCCGCGGTTCTGAGCCTGTTGAGGAGATACGTCAGGTCCGTCCGAAACTGGGGTGATGTCCGCAGCGAAAGGGTCACCGATCCGGCCAGGAAGTCGGCCGGCGAAGAAGAGACCCCCGGGGGCGGAAAGTAATTCACCGAGCGGCCGCCCTCGATCGACTCGGTGATTGCCAGCCACTTGAGCCACTCAGTCTGCACGTTCAGCGTCTGCAGATGCTCGCGGAATCGAATGCCCCGAATGACCTCGCCATATTCGACCCGCCTGACGAAGATGCTCGTGCGTCCCTTGAGATCCACCTGGAACGGATACCTGACGATCCATTCCTGAAGCTCGCCCGCCCGGTTCCAGTTCAGGCGGAAGTACGAATTCGGCCCAATCGCCACGATCGGGCCGCGCGATGGATGCCAACGGTATTCGATGTACTGCTCGATCTGGCGGATGTCCGTTCGCGGCACGAAGCCGAGATCGGCGCGGAACGACGGGCTGCGGTCGCTGTAGAACGCGTTGTACAACAAGCGGCGGCTCGTGCGGTTGACGTTCAGGTTGACCGCCGTTCCCCAGTCTTGGCCCGTGATGCGGCTGGTCGTATGACTGGACCCGAACAGCCCCGTGAGCACCCAGTTCGCCCCCAGTTTCACGCGTGCATCGACGGCGACGACACCATTGTCGCGAAGGCTTGCCTCTCTGCGCGAGACAAGGAATCCAACCGAGGATTGTGCGCCGAGGTCTCGTTGAACGCGCGCAATTGCTATCCGCGCGTGGCTTCGGATTCCGCCCTCGACTGATGCGGCACGGTCGTCCATCACCAGGCCGCCCATCGCCCATCGCCGGAGCTTTCCAGTCAGCCGAGCGCCGAGCGACGGGTCGACGATCCGCCGCGAGAAGAACAGCACCGGGGGGACGTTCCCGCCAGCCGGGACGGCGCCGTACAGAAAGTAGCCGGCATTCTCGATGAAGAAAGGCCGCTTCTCGGGAAAGAACACCTCGAATCGCTGGTTCGTCGTCACCTGCGGTTGATCCGATTCCACCTGGCTGAAATCGGGATTCACGGCAACGTCCAGCGTGAGCGCGTCACGGATGACGAGCTTCACGTCGGCGCCAGCCCGGGTCGACTCGTCCCGTCCGAGGTCACCGGTCCCGCCGCGAATCGATGCGGCCGCGCCGCTCAGATATGGAGTGAGTTGAAGGTTTCGCGCCGGCGAGATGCCCTCGAGTCCTTCCACCGTCGCGAACTGCTGCGCCAGTCCTTCCACGCGGCGGGTCACGGCGGGCCAATACGCCTGTTCGCTGTTGCGCGGGATCGCCCTCACGAGCGCCAGACCCCATTCCTGATCGCGCCCCGGCGGCAGCCTCAAGCTCTTGAACGGGATCGCAATCCAGACAATGAACCCGTTGGCGGTGAGCCGCCCCGACGAGTACCACACGGTGTCGTAGCTGTAGTCGTCCGGTTGTCCCTCTGTGAGCAGCGCGTCGCTCTGAATGCCGAGAGGATTGACGGAGAACAAGTACGCCCGTCGGCGATCGTGAAACGTATCGAGAAGAACCCCCACCTGATCGTCCGCCGCAATGGCCTCCCGCGGCGCCAGGCGCGCTCGTAGGCGCGACGGCTCGCGTTCTTCGCAGACGAACACGACATAGAACCGGTCGTCGTCGTAGGAGAGATAGGCCACCGTGCCCTCGGAGACCGGCACACCGTCGCCCGGCTCGCGCTGCACGAATCCCTCGATGCGTCCCTCGTCCGGATGGCGATCGAGGAAATCCTCGATGGTCGGAGGCCGTGTCGCACGCGGTATCCGGACATTGGGCGGTTCCGCGAAAGCCGGCGACGTCAGTAACAGGGCGGCGGCTGCGAACGTCAACATTCGCCCGGACACCCGCCCGTCGAGAGACGAACCGCGCACCGACATGGTATGTAACACTCGTTGTGTACATATGTAACTTACGTTACAATGTCAAGCCGTGGCTGACCCCGCCCCCGAATGGCTGCTTCTCGTGCATCAGCTCCCCCCCGGTGGGGCGTCCAATCCCCGCGTTCGAATCTGGAGGCGGCTCACCGATCTCGGTGCGGTCGCGTTGCGCAGCGCCCTGTACGTGTTGCCCAACTCGCCGCAGGCACACGAGGACTTTGCGTGGGTCCGGCGGGAGATCGCCTCACTCAAAGGACAGGCAGCCGTCTTTGCAGCCGACGCGCTGGACAGCGCCGATCGCGCGGCCATCGTCGAGGCATTTCGCGCGGCGCGCGCCGTCGATTACCAGTCGACCGAACGCGCCATCGCGGCCGCGCTCAAGACCGCCGCGCATGCCCGGGCGAAGGACGATCCCGGGCTCGCACGCCGCGTCCGGGTGCTGCGGGATCAGCTTCGAGCGGTCGAGGCGATCGATTTCTTCTCGGCACCGGGTGGTGATACCGCCCGGGATGCCATGGCAAGGCTGGAGGCGCTGATGGTTGGGAAAGGACGCGCTGCGACGGCGACGACGCCGCCGCGGCTGAAGGCCGCCGAGTACAAGGGACGCGTGTGGGTTACACGGAGGCGACCGGGCGTTGACCGGATGTCATCGGCGTGGCTGATCCGCCGCTTCATCGATCCGAAGGCGAAGTTCGCGTTTGCGGCCCGCGACGACGAACCGCCCGCCGGTCAGGTGCCGTTCGACATGTACACCGGCGAGTTCGGGCATCAGGGCGGGCATTGCACATTCGAGGTACTCCGCGACCGTTTCGGCCTGGATGATCGGTCGCTTCGCCGTATCGCGGAAATCGTCCACGATCTCGACCTGAAGGAGCATCGGTACAACCCTCCCGAAGCGGCGACCATCGGCGCGCTGGTCGAAGGCATACGGCACGCCCATGGCGATGACCAGCAGGCGCTCGAGCGGGGGATGGACATTTTCGAGGCGCTGTATCGATCCTTCGAGACGCCTTCTACGCCTGCGTCTCCATCAACCGGCAGCAGGCGCAAGAAACGATGACAGGATGGTCGGGTCGATCACGGATTCGGCAGCCAGCGGCGTCGACCGCGCGATCGTTCGTAACGTGCACCGCCACGTGCTGGAGAGGCGGAGAAATTGCTTCACCTCACAGCTGCCGCCATGCACCTGTTTCAGATTGCGAAATTCACGTTCCTGACTGCTGCCCTCGCAAGCGTGATCGGCTGCGCCGCCGACCAGGTTCCCACATCTCCCACGTCGCCTTCCGGGAACACGTCGCCTTCCGTCGGCGATCCGGGCGGTTCCAGCCAGCACGCCAGCGTCGCCATCGATTCCATCGTGGCGCAGCGGGAGTTCACCGGCGGCGATACGGACGTCTACTACGTCAGCTTCTCGCTTCGCGAACTGAGCGGCAAGGCGGGAGCGACGATCAAGGCGATGGACCTGACCTTCGGAAACGGTGCAACGGCCACCTTCGGCCCCGAGCGCTCGGCAGCGGCACGCGTCGGCCCCGGGAAAGCGGTGTCGGTGTCGGAGCTCAACGCGACAGGCTCTGTGGGCTCGCGCACGTCGAGCGTGCAGATTCGGATACTGCTTACCGATGACACAGGGCAGGACAGCACCTCGGGTGCCGCCGCCTCCATCACCTCGACGTACGTGCTTTCAGGCCGGATCACAGACAAGGCAAACGGCCGACCGATCGCGGGCGCGACCGTGACCGTGACGTTCGGCGGAGCGTCGGGCCGCAGCACGACGTCGGATTCGACAGGCGCGTACGTGCTGCGACGCATCCCGACGGGCCCCGTGAGCTTCACCGTCAGCGCGCCGGGCTTCACAACCGTGACGCGAACCGCGACGATGGACGGGAATGTGGTGGTCGACGTCGCGCTCTAGTGACGCGACGGAGGACAGCTGACCTCTGGCTTCTGGGCCACCCGGAAGTTTCAAGAATCTTTCAAGAACGCCCGCGAGACTGCCCCTCACAAGTCGCAAAGTATACTCACGTCGGTAGCTCCCCCTACAACCCGGGCAGCACTGCATGCAACCTGCATTTGACGTTCTGGAACAGGTCGGCGTTCTCCTCAACACGGGCATCGCCGGCAGCGAATTTACCCCGCTCAAGCTGCTGATAGTCATC
>Ga0070698_100005673_pt1 | contig 13666 bp, 12 predicted proteins | sample KBSK1502metaG_FD_65477 | JGI IMG/M metagenome (GOLD analysis project Ga0070698, IMG submission 65477) | Corn, switchgrass and miscanthus rhizosphere microbial communities from Kellogg Biological Station, Michigan, USA - KBS K1-50-2 metaG | ecosystem: Host-associated > Plants > Roots >... | reverse complement strand
TGTGGGAAGCGGCGGCCGAGTGCCGGTTCCCGATCTCGTTCCACTCGACCGGCTTCAAGGCATTGCGCGCGCCCGATACACCGGAGATGGAGAAGAAATATTTCACCCAGTGGCGGCTGGTGCGCTCGGCCCTCTTTCAGCTCGACACGATGGAGGTGCTGGTCTCGCTATTGGCGTCGGGCGCCTGCGAGAAATACCCCGATTTCAACTTCGTTCTCGGTGAGTCGGGGGTGACGTGGCTGCCCTATGTCTTCGACCGCCTCGACACCGAATACGCTGACCGCGCGAAGAGCCTCAATTTCAAGCTCAAGCCGAGCGACTATTTCCGCCGCCAGGGCTATGTCACCTATCAGCAGGACCAGTATCTCGATCCGATCATCCCGCTGATCGGCGAGGACAACATCATCTGGGGCGCCGACTACCCGCACCCCGACTGCATCTGGCCCGATTCGCAGCGCGTCCTCGACAAGAACCTCGCGGCGATCTCCCCCAGCGTGCGCCGCAAGATCACCAGCGAGAACGTGACCCGGCTCTATCACCTCAACTGAGGCCCGGCGCCAGGGAATCATGTCTCGCCGCACCTTCCGTCATGGCCGCGAAAGCGGCGTCCAGGGACTGCCGGTAGCCCTGGACCTCCGCTTGCGCGGGGGTTGACGGAAGGGCGATCGCTGATGGGCTCCCCTAAGCCTCCGTAGCCGTCGTCGGATCGATCATCCGGCGAACCTCAGTGATTTTGTTCGCCGGGAAGCCGCTGCGGCTGGCGTGCTCCTTGATGATCGCTTCATCCCGCGCGAGATAAACGCAGAACGTCTTATCGGCCGCGACATAGCTCTCGACCCATTGAATGTCGGGCCCAAGCTCCTTGAGGGTCGCGTTGGATTGTTGCGCGGCCTCGCGCAGGGCCTGCCGCTCGGCGCTGCCGATGGCCGGCAGCTCGCGCTCGATAATGAATTTCCGCATGGTTGCTCCCCGTGAGAAGTGGCAGCTTATAGCAACCAGATTGCTGTCCGCCGGTAAAGGGCGCCATAACCCGCATGAGGGTGTCGCAACTCGGCGGCCCTTCGGGTCGGAGCTGCGGCGTGCGGCGCGCGCCGACCGCGGAGCGAGATACGGACCCTTGACGGTGCCCCGCCGAGAGTGATTCGATCCTGGTCGCTGCGAGAGATACGGATGAAGAGGAACGGATAGATGACCGATACGGCGATTTGGAATTTTCGGCAGCTCGCGCATCACGAGCTCGACGGCTTCGGCGGGATCGGCGAGGGCATGTCGATCCAGATCGCCAAGGACGGTCGCCGTATCCTGTGGCTCGCTCACGAGAGCGCGCCGAAAAACTTCACCGCCGTCGATGTCAGCGACCCGCGGGCTCCAAAGATCGTCGCCCGCGCCGACCTGCCGCAATCACATATGCGCTCGAACTCGTTGGAGACGGTCGGCGACATCATGGCGGTCGCCTATCAGACGAAAGAGCAGGGTTTGCAGCCCGCGGGTTTTGAGCTGTTCGACATCTCGGTGCCGGAGAACCCGCGGTCGATTACTTTCTTCGACTGCTCCGGCCCGCATTCGCGCGGCGTGCACCAGCTGTGGTTCGCCGATGGCGAGTACATCCACATGAGCTCCAGCGCGCCGGATTTCACCCCGACCCATCCGCGCGACGACCAGTTCTACCGGATCATCGACGTCAAGAACCCGTCGAAGCCGGTCGAGGTCGGCCGCTGGTGGCTGCCGGGCACGCGCCAGGGGGACAGCGAGCCGCCGCCGGTGCGTCACCCGGAGGGCGCCGACACCGGCTTTCGCCCGCACAACACCAATGTCTATCCAGAGCGTCCCGACCGCGCCTATCTCGGTTATATAGATGGCGGGATGGTGATCCTCGACATCTCGGACAAGGCGCGGCCGAAAATGGTAGCGCGATGGGATTATCACCCGCCTTATCACGGCTTTACCCATACCGTCGTGCCGTTCTTCGACCGCAACCTCTTCATCGTCAGCGACGAATGCGTGCGAACCGAGGGCGGCGACTGGCCCAAGCTCGTGTGGATCGTCGACGGACGGACCGAAGCGAACCCTGTACCGATCGCGACTTGCCCGCTGCCGCCGCTCGACAATTACATGCGGCGGGGCGCTCGCTATGGCGCGCACAACCTCTATGAGAACCTGCCGAAGCCGAATGCGTGGAAATCCGACCGCATCGTGTTAGCCACCTACTTCAATGGCGGCTTGCGTGCGTATGACACGACCAACCCGTACCAGCCCGCCGAAATCGGCTATTTCGTGCCCGCACCTCCCGAGCGGGCACCGAGCGGGGCCATCCAGATAAACGACGTGTTTGTCGACGAGCGCCAGATCGTCTACACCGTCGACCGGCATGTCGGGGGCCTCTACACGCTCGAGATGGACTTCTGAGACGGGGCCCGCGTCGCTCTTCGGCGGGAAGGACGCGCCGCTCTTTGGGCGGCGTCAGAGGCGGCCGCGCGGGCCGCGGCTGCCGGTCATTGCGGTCACCGGCTTTCTCGGCTCGGGAAAGACCACGCTGATCCGCGCGCTGCTCGACAAGCCCGAGGGTGCCAACACCGCCGTCGTCGTCAACGAGTATGGCGAGATCGGCATCGACAATGCGCTGTTGCGGTCGAGCAGCGATGTGACGGTCCTGCTCGGCAATGGCTGCCTCTGCTGCAATATCCGCACCGATCTGCAGGAAACCTTGCGCGGGTTGTTCGCCGATCGCGCCCGCGGCGCGGTGCCGAGCTTCGAGCGCGTCGTCATCGAGACCTCTGGTCTGGCCGATCCCGGCCCGGTATTGCAGACTTTTGCCACCGATCGCGCACTCGGCCGCGAATTTTATCTGCAGGCGCTGGTCTCAGTCGTCGATGCCGTCAATGGCGAGGGCAATCTCGAGCGAATGCCCGAAGCGAAAAAGCAGGTGGCGCTCGCCGACCGGATCATCGTCAGCAAAAGCGATCTCGTCGACCCTGGCGCGACCGGGCGCGTAGTTGAGTACATCGCCTCGCTCAACGCTGCCCCAGTCACGAACGCCGTCAATGGCGAAATCGAGCCGTCCTTTCTGCTCGATGAGCCGCTCTCCACCAGGCAGAGGTTTGATCTCGGCGATACCGAGCATTCGCACGGGCTCTGCAGCTTTTCGCTGTTCTTCGACGAGCCGCTATCCTGGCCCAGCTTTGAACAGACCATGGCAGTGCTGACGGCGTTGCGCGGACACGATCTTCTGCGGGTCAAGGGTTTCCTCGCTCTCCACGAATGCCGCGGCCCGGTCGTCGTTCATTTCGTCCAGCATGTTGCCCACCCGCCGGTCGAGCTGGAGGACTGGCCGGACGCCGACCGACGCTCCCGATTGGTCTTCGTCACCCGCGATCTGCCGCGCGAGCTCGTCGCGCAGCTCTTTGCATCTGTCGCCCAAATCGTCGCCCCGCTCGTGCATCGCGCGCCGCAAGCGCCGATAGTGTTGTCATAGTCCGAACAAGCTTAAGCTGACGGCATTGGCCATGGTCTGGTATCCGACGCTGTTGGGGTGGATGTGGTCGCCGCTGTCATAGGTCGCTAACAATTGCACCGGTACACCTGGATCGCGCACCGCCGCGTCGAAGTCGATCACCGCATCGAATTCACCGCTTGTGCGAATCCAGTTATTGACCGTCTGCCGCAAGCGCTCCCGGTCGGGGCGCGGCGCGTCCAGTGGATCGTAGACGGAGCCGTGAAAGGGCGTCAGCGTCCCACCATAAATGTACAAGCCCTTTGCATGAGCCCGTTGAATGGCCTGCCGGTATCCGGCGATGAGATCATCGGCCGTCACCCCCAACTCGGCGTCGTCGTTGCGGCCGATATCGTTAATGCCCTCCAACAGAATAACATACCGAGCCCCTGGCGTCGACAGGACGTCCCGGTCAAGCCGCGCTAGCGCGCTGGGGCCCGCGTCATTGCGCAACAGCCGGTTCCCGCTGATTCCTGCATTGACGACAAACGTGAATGGCAGGCACATTGAACAGACAGTGTTGGCCAGGCGCTGTGCCACATAGTCTGGCCAGCGCCCACTGGCGTCCAGGGTCGAGCCGTCGCCGTCGGTGATTGAGTCGCCCAGTGCAACGACTGCGTCGGGCCCGGCCATCACTTCGATTCTCGACAAGAAGAAGCGTGATTGCGAAATTGCGCGCACGTTGACGAGGCTGGCAGCGCCAGTCGTGTCACCGTCAGTGATGTAGGCGGTCTGCCAACCGTTCGGATGCACGGTTTCCACGGCAGTGCGATAGGGAAAGTATAGGCTCACCGCCAGCATCGAAAGGTTCGGAAGGGAGATCCCGAGATCAAAATCGACGGGATCGCTTATCAATGGAGCCCCAGACGGAATGATCACCGATTGCTGGCCGCTGAAGGTCAGCGTCCGATCCGAGTTCGACCGTATCGACCCGTCTGAGTTCGCCAATGCGATATGCGCGGAGCCGACGACTACGTCGTCGGCTCCGAATTCGTTGGAGAGTCGTATGCGGAGACGCTGGCCCCGGCCACCGATCGTGACGAGCGCGATCTGGCGCACTGAGTGATTTTCTAAAGTAATCGATGGCGAAACAACGGAAGGGCTGGCGCCCCAAGTGGCGACCCAGTGAGCACCGATCTGATCATCGGCGCGCCCAGGCGAGGAAAGCGCCAAACTGACAATGGCAATCATCGCGGCGGCGTACCGCCGCCAAGTGCCATGCAATCCCCTTAGCATTGGAATATATAGCTGTCTGCAAAATATTCGCATTGACCCTCCGGATCCCTCGTGTCGCCACGACTGAGCTCGCACCACGCAATGCGATTTGACGCGTTGCCAGCGTGTGTGGCAGCGTTGCGGCGCGCGTGGGTTCACTTGAAAAAGCGAAGATAGGACACGAAGACAGCTACCCTATCCATCATGGTCAGGTCAATTATCTTCGACTAAAGGTGATGCACAGAGATTCGCGTCAAGAGCCCGAAAGGGGTATCCGTGGATGGCTGACATCCGCAAGATGAGGCAGCCGCGATGCCACAGGCTGTGACGATCTGAGGGCATTTTGAAGAATGCCCCAAGTCTCGATCGTTCGTTTCGACGTTCGGCGCGCGTCGGTAGGCCTCGAAACCGTTATCCCCACAGGGAGCGTGGCCGATCGGCACGCGTTCGACCGAAATTCTCCCAACGGCGGCGCTCTCGCCCGGTGCAAATCGATAGCCAGCAAGATTGAGACTATGTTGGCCCAATCCTTGCCTAAGACTGTATCAGGGACGAGGAGGTCGGGTTGGCGAAGCGGTTCCATCTAGCCTGGTTCACCAATTTCACGGCGGGAAATTCGAATACGACCTTCTCCCACGGCGGCTCGCCTTGGGACGGCAAATTCCATGTCGATTTCGCGCTGGCGCTCGAACGGGTCTGCTTCGACTACATCATGCTCGAGGCGAGACCAGCGGGGAGGCGAGGGAAAAACATCGGCGCATGGTCACCGCGCCGGCATTTATCGAGGCCTCGCTCGCCGCCTCCGGCACTACCTCGGACATCGACTTCTCGCAATTCGATCTCGACCAGCCGCTGCCCTCCCGTCTGACGACCAATGGCGAGCAGGGCTCGCTCGACAAGTTCCAGCAATGGGGCAGCGGCAAGTCTTTGCGGCAGCTCGCATCCGAGCGCTTCGACAGCGAACTCGACCTGATCGGCACGCCGGACGAGGTGGCCGGCAAGATGGCCGAGGCGATGGAAGAAGTTGGCGGCGACGGCTTCTTGATCAGCACACCGTTCCAGCATGTCAGCCGCCGCTTCATCAACGAAGTGCGCTAAGGGCTGGTGCCGGCGTTACAGCGCCGCGGTCTCGTTCGCGAAGCGTATACTCAGCCTACGCTGCGCCAAACATTGCGGGAATTCTGAACACAACAGGAGAGACCACAGGGACGACGATACGATGCCATCGATGAGCGGCCGCGGGCTCCGGGCCTGTCGCCAACATGCTCAGGCGAGATCGGGCAGCTCGCGGATCTCGGCATAAGTGAAGGCTCGGATCCCATCCGGCGTGTGGTAGACGAAACGCAAATTTCGCGAGTGTTGTACGCGCGATGCCGGAACCGGGTGATACACGAGATCGCTACCCCCATAGCCTGGGGAGATTGCCCCGACCTCGATCTCGTCGGAAACACTGACCCGCAACAGCCGCATCAGCTTTCCGCCGCCGATATCGGCGACGAACGGGACCCGGGCGAGGCGCAACAGGCTCGTCGGGTCGGTGGAGGTCAGAGCCGAGCGGTAGAATTCCTGCTCGACGAGATCGAGATCATGGTCCGCCGGACGGGATTGTGGCCCTTCCTCCGCCCTCGGGTCTTGCCATTGGCTAGCCGCACGAAAACCGGCGTTGTGACCAGGGTGACCGATCGGCGCGGCCGCTTCATAACCAGCCGAACGCTCCTTCGAGCGCATCTCAGAACGCCACCGGTTGGTCGATGACAGGCTTGTATGCACCGAGCTTGCCATTCGCCACGATCGCGCCGAGCGCATCGACGATGACGCGGGTGGCGAAGAGGGCGGTGATATCCGAAGTATCGTAGGGCGGCGAGACTTCGACGATCTCCATTCCGCAGAGCCCTTCCTTCGCCACTCGCCCGACCAGCCCCAATGCTTCGCGCGGCAGGAAGCCCCCGGGTTCCGGCCATCCCGTCCCGGGCACGAAGCCGCAATCGACCGAGTCGATGTCGAAGCTCATATAGACCGCATCGGCATTCTTCCACGCGATCTCGAGCGCGATCTCGGCGACCTTGTCGATTCCGAGCTTCTCGACGTCGGACATCGTGATGATCGTCGTGTCGCGCTCGCGTGCCACCGCTACCGCTTCGCGTGGAACCTGCCATCCGCCGATGCCGATCTGCACGAGATTGCTGGCCGGGACGTTAGGCAAATTGGTCGCGTGGAACCACGGCGTCGTGTGCATCCGCTCGTCCAGGTCTTTCTCCTGAATGTCGGCATGGCGGTCGAAATGAATGATGCCGACGCGCCGCGAGGTGCATTGCGCAATGCCGCGCATCGTTGGAAAGCCGATCGAGTGATCCCCTCCGAGAATGATCGGCAATGCCCCCTGTGAAAACACATGTGCGACGGCCCGGCTGATCTGATCGAAGGTCTTTTCGAGATTGGCGGGGATCGTAAAGACATCGCCGAGGTCGCACATCGTCATCTGCTCGCGGAGATCGACGCCAATCTCGAAATTGTAGGGCGTATAGAGGGCGGAAATCCGGCGGATGGCTTGCGGGCCGAAGCGCGTGCCGGGCCGAAAGGTTGTGCCGCCGTCGAATGGCGCGCCGAGGATCGCTGCGTCGTATTTCCCGGCGTCGCGAACATTCTCGACATAGGGCGCCTTGAGGAAGGTGTTGATCCCGGCGTAATGCGGCAGTTCGCCCCGTGCAAAGGTCGAGATGCCTCGGTCCTCGATGCTTTCTGCCCCGGGCAGACCCATCCTGACCGCCCGCTCCCGCTCGGCCTTCCATGCCGTCTGCGACAGCGCTGCCTCGTGGTGCACCGCCCGCCAGCCCTCGAGCCCCTTCTTGTCGAAATCCGGATGATGGTAGCGCCGATCTCCGGGCAAAGGATCTGCAACCCGGCATCCCGCCGCGATAGAGTTTCGCCGGTCGGGGTCGAATATCGATTTCATGGCGGCCTTCCCATCCTGTGCCGTCGAGACAATGCGAGGCGGCAGCATCCCGAGCAAGACCCGCGCCACCCGCCGATTGGCCAAATTTCCCGTTGGACGGGAAAATAACCGGGAGAATCGTCGATTGGCCTTCCGAAACTGCCATTTTTCCGCGAAAAGTGTGCGCCAAATCAAGCACTTGAGAGCCAATTCCCGTTGCAGGGCTAAACGGGAATTTTGACCAGCCTAATCGGTAATTAAATACGCCGAACCGGGAAATAAACGGGAAAGTATTCGCGCACCCGCCAGACCCGGCACCGCCCGCCAGAAGAGGGTTAGAACGAGCAACATCGCTCCGCCTGTCGAAATGCAATAAGACATAAGTCCAGCTGACGTGAACAAGCCTACCGCGGGAATTCGTCTTTTGTATGGGCTGTCCGTGCACGATGTGACGCTGCGGTGGAGGTCTACCGGCAGACGCCCCCGGTGGGCTACTGCGATGCCTTGGACCCGGTGCGGTCAGCAAATTCTTCGCGACACGGACTCCGGCACCCAGATAGCTGGAATCCAAAGAGTCTAGATGTCGGGGTGGCGCGAGCCGAGACCGCCGGAGCGCTCCAGCAGTGCACCGAGGCGCAGGATTGTCGCTTCGTCGAGCCACCTTGACACCAGCTGGATGCCGATGGGCAGCTGCTCGGAGCTGAAGGCGAACGGCACTGACAGCGCCGGTAGGCCGGTCATGTTGAACGGCGCCGTGGCGCGCAGGACGTGATAGGCCGGCACCGTTACGCGATCGACGACGAGTTCCTGCAGGCCATGCGGCGGCGCCGTGAACGGATTGACCGGGCATAGCAGCACTTCATATTTCTGAAAGTAGCCAGCGAAAGCGGTCTTAAGCTGCTCAACCTTTGCCTCTGCATTGATGTAGTCGACAATTGAGGGGGGCGGTGTCGCCATGAGCCCTGCCCCAACAGCGTGCATATCCGCTTCGCGGCCCGTTGCGAATTTCTGCAGATAGGGCACAATCTCGTACCACAGAGTAAAGAATGGCGTGAGCCAATCGGTTTGCTCCATAAAGGGCAAGCGCACTCCTTCCACATCGCATCCGAGATCCTTGAGCCGCGCCGCGGCGGCTGCGACCGCGGCGGTGATTTCGGGATCGACGGGGCCGAAGGCCGCCTCCGATACCCAGCCGACGCGGATGGTTTGACCGTCGATCCGTGGGTCGGCGGGTTGGGCGTCCTTGGCGTGGACGGCATAAGGATCAACGCCGTCCGCGCCTTTGAGGATGGAGTAACCCAGCGCAACGTCGCGGATGGTACGGGCCATTGGCCCGACGTGCCAGTAGCGGCTCATGGCCGTCGGAAAGTGGCCAGTATAGGGAATGCGTCCGTGTGTGGCCTTCAAAGCGGCGATGCCGGTGAAGGCGGCGGGGCCGCGCACCGAGATCGCCACGTCGCTGCCAATGCCAATGGGAGACAGACCAGCCGCGATCACTGCGGACTCGCCACCGCTCGACCCGCCAGAAGTGCGATCTAGGTTCCATGGATTGTTGGTGCGGCCCGTGAGGCGGTTATCGCTTTCCGTCCACGCGGCAAACTCGGGGATATTGGTTTTTGCCAAAGGGATGCCACCGGCAGCTTTGAAGCGCGCAACAGTGGTCGCGTCCCTGTCGGGAATGTAGCCGGCGAACAACAGGGAGCCCCGTTGGCTAAGCACGCCCGCGGTGTCCATCGCGTCCTTGATCGTGAATGGTACACCGTGCAGCGGGCCCAGCTCCGCACCATTGGCCACAGCCTTATCCGCGGCGTCCGCAGCCTTGAGCGCGCCGTCGGCCATCAAGGTCACGATCGCATTGATCTTGGGATTCACGGCTTCGACGCGGTCCAGATGCGCCTGCACGACTTCGCGTGACGACAACTGCTTGGTCCGAATGAGCCTCGCGAGCGCGGTCGCTTCCAGATAGTAGATCGGGTCCGCCTCATTGGTCGGTGTGTCGGGCATAAAATTTTCCTTTGCGACTTACCTGCCGTCAGGTCAAATCGGTGACCGCTAGTTGGGTCTTTCGCTGACCCGCATCAATGCCTATTTTTTCAGTTGGTTATAGCATTACTTGCTAGGTTTTGGGTGATACGGCCGCCAAGTTTGCTATTTTACACCGACGTGCAGAAGATGAAAAAAAGACTGCGCAACACGCCCGTGCCCAGCAGTACATAAAGGGCACTAATGAAGCCGGTTTGGGCAGCAGTCCAGGCTTGGATGAAGGCAAACAGTTCCTATTTCTATGTTGGATTCAGTACATCCGAATGGGCGTGTGCGAACTCGCCAACGCTCATTGGCTTGCGACCCGTCAGCCTTTCGACGTTATTGTTCATTCCTGACATCACGCCATGCTGGTAGGCGTCCATGGCGCCCCAGAAGTGCTGGACCATGTACGCCGAAACCCCCATCGCCTCCAACGATTTGCAATACTCATCGATCGGGACGTTCTGGAAGACGATTTTGCGCCCCAGAGCTTCACTGAGTTCGGACGCCATTTGCTCGTGGTCCATTTCCGCTGGACCGAAAAGCGGGTAGGTTTGGCCTTTATGTTCACTCGGGTTTTGCAGGATTGCAGCGATCACGCGCCCTTGGTCCTCCGCCGCGATGGGCGCATGTCGCCCCTTGCCGACAGGCAGCCTGAGAATCCCTTTTTCAACAAAGAGCGGGAGCTGAAACGGGTAAAGCAGCCATTCGAGGAAGTACGTCGGACGAAGATGGGTGACTGCGAGACCCGACCAATTGAGGACCTGCTCGGCGATAAAGGTCTCTTTGCACGAATTACTTTTCGAATTGCGATCAGCCGATCTCTGAGACAAATTGATGATCGCGGAGACGCCTGCTTCCCTCGCCGCCTGCGCGAAATTGACGGTCGCATCGATTAGCCCGGCTTGAACTGGGTAAACCAGATATGCCGCATCAATGCCTTCCATGGCCTCGCGGATTGTATCGATATTGTGGAGATCGCCCTCCACGACTTCCGCACCCAGCTTTTCCAACGCCGCCGATCGACCGTCTTTGCCGTGCACCATGGCGCGGACAGTAAGGCCAAGTGCGATCGATTCTTTAACGGCCGCACGACCGGTGTCTCCGGTTGCACCCGTGATCAATACTTTGCGGTTCATTTTTCCGTTCCTATTCTGGGTGGGACGCTCTTTTGCCCGGCTGCGAGGTCGAGCAAAGTTCGCGGCCTTGTGGTCGATCTATTCTTTCTCGAACCGTCTCGTTAAGGGCGGGGAGGCTCACCGATAAGCATGGCGAGCGGCTTCAGCGGTGCGAGAGGGATCAGCTCGAATTCCATCATGCCGGCCACGCCTAAGGGCAGCTTTTCCAGAATTTCGTGCGCTTCGGCGCTGCTGGAGGCGTTCATGATAAAGACGACGCCGTACCCATCGGCCTGAAAGAACCACTGATCGATTTTACCGGCGAGATAGTTGCGGACAGTGGCGCGTACCTCGAATGGCAAGACTGGGGCAATCGCCTCAGGCGTTCCCTTGGCGGTCACCGAACCGATCGCCAGGATTTTGTTGGTCGGAGCGACGACGGCGGCGAGCGCGGGTAGTATCTCGGCATGGACGCGCGGGTTTTTGACTGCAGACATTTGCTATCTCCTGTTGGTTAGACGGTGGGTAGTATGAGGATTACTTTGCCGGCTAAGATAGTTGCGCGTCACAACAACATGGCATTGGCCACTTGCTCCGGTTCATCGAGTTGCAGCCAATGGCCCGCTGGCACTACATGGAGCGAGGATTGCTTCAGGTGAGACTGGCGCTCCTCGGCCACGCTGACGGTGAGATAGGGATCGGTCTCTCCCCAGATCAGCTTGAACGGAATATCAAGCGCCTCCAGCTCGGGCAGGCGCTTGGTGTTTCGGGCGATTTCCTCGAAGAACTGCGCCGTCATCTGCGCGAACGCCGGGCCGGAACTGGGCTGTTGCATAAAATTATCGGCGATGAGCGGATAGAGGAACGCGTCGTAATGCGCCTTCTGTTTGTCCGTAAGAGCATCCTGGAATTGCTGCTTCTGCCAATTGAGCAACCAACCGAGTTGCTCGGGACTTCGCGCAATAGCGCCTGAGAGCGCATTGAGGCTCTTGGTTGCGAATAGCTCGATGAGTTCCGGCCAGTGGACCGTGGGCGCCTCGGCGTAGACGGAATTGAGCATGCACACGGAGGCAACACGGTCGGGGTGCTCGATAGCGAAATTAATCGCTACAGGCCCAGACGCGTCGTGCGCAACCGGGACGATCTTACCGAGACCTAGCACCGCCACGACCGTTTCGAGGTCGCCGAGTTGCTGCTTGAAACTGTAGGTAGCACCGGAAGGCTTGTCGGAAGCACCAAAGCCAAGGAAGTCGAACGCGACGACCCGTCGCCCGAACGCCACCCAGGTAGGGGATCAGATCGTCCCAGATGTGCAGATTATCGGGAAAGCCGTGCATCAGCACAAAAGCAGGACCGGCGCCCTTGTAGTCGCGTGTGTAAACGCGCCCCTGCTCCCGCGGAACATGGTGCTCGACGAAGGATGGTTTTCTGTCCATGTCGTTATCGGCTCCCGATTTTGCCGAAGCTTGTGTCATGTCCCGTTCTCCTGGGTGTAAGCTGTATATGCAACATCGCGATAAATGCTTATGTTGTCGGTTGGGAGTTCATGATGCCATTGGCGATGTCCGCAATGGCGATCACACCATCTTCGCCCAGCAAAGCCTTGGCCCGCGCTTGCGCCACCCGCCATGCGGGTGCCCCCTTACGTAGCAGGTCCTTGCCTGCCTTCGTCAGGACAATTGGCCTGCCTCGACCACCTCCTTCGTCCTGAACTTCCTCTGCCCAGCCTTCGGAAAGTATGATTTTGAGGTTTCGCGTCAGGGTCGATCGATCCTGGTGGTGATAGCGCCCAATTTCCGCGCGGGTCGCAGGCTCTATTTCGAAGATGATCACGAGCAATGCGAATTGAGGTGAAACGATTCCAAACGGCCGAAGCTCTACGTCGTAAATGGCTGTAAGCACCCTTGAAATCAGGCGCGCGCGCATAAGCATGCAGGTCCTGCCTATCTCGGTGATTACGTCCTCGCCCTCAACTGGACTCTCATTTTTCTTCACGACAACTAATACATGCTGCATATACAACACAGATTCAAGCCTCATTTTGCAGTCCCGCTTGTGATTGGGGGCTACGCCCTCTGCATCTCACCGATCGCCGCTCTCCGCTCTGTGTGTTTCGCGCGTGCTTTACCTAGTGGCGGCGCGATAGATCACATGGTCACGGAAAACCAAGCATCAGCGTCTTCACAGGGGAGAAGCTCCACGCCTGGCATGCGGATTGCAGCGAGACGGAGCGAACACAGGATAAATAACAATCAGGGGCTCCCCGATGCGCGACGCTTCATTGTCCCCGCGGATCAGTCGCCGCAACGCCCTGAGAATGGTTGGCGCCGCGGCGGTTTTACCGACACTTATCAAACCGGCTCGGGCGGCCGAGCCATCGACCCTGCGAGTGGCTTTCGCGATCCAGCCGGCAACGCTCGACCCGCAGAAAATGCGGGTCGGCGGTGTCGATTATAATTATGTCTACAACTGCTTCAGCCGGCTGACGGCGCAGGACCCGCAGTTGCAGGTGCAGCCCGACCTTGCGACCAGCTGGGAGGCGACCGAGGACCTGAAAACCTGGACCTTCCATCTGCGTCCGGGGGTCAAGTTCCATAACGGTAAGCCGTTCGACGCGTCCGACGTCGTCTTCACCTTCAAGCGGATCCTTGACAAGGACGTTGGCTCTGTCTTGCGGGTCAATTTCAGCATGGTGGAGAGCATCGAAGCGGTCGATCCGCTAACCGTCAGGTTCAATCTGTCTATCCCCTATGCCGACCTGCCAGCGGCGGCGGCCGCCTACCAGGCGGCGATCGTCAGTGAAAGCACACTCGACACGCTGACCACCCATCCGATCGGCACCGGGCCGTTCAAATTTGTCGAGTACCGCCCGGGCGATCAGTTGGT